>OKWK01000100.1_pt1 | contig 108940 bp, 92 predicted proteins | sample 1607181 | NCBI WGS metagenome assembly OKWK01 (sample SAMN07501053, study PRJEB24779) | human gut metagenome | isolation source: stool | host: human infant | place: USA: Pittsburgh, PA
ATGGTATAAAGTCTTTTTTTTTATTATTATTCAGAACTAGCCATAGGCTATTTTTTCATACAAAACTTTACACTATCTATCAAATGAATTTCTAGGAGTTTCAATTATAGTACCATTAGCTATTTTGTATCTTGTTCCAACTAAAATTGAAATAGTTTCTTTATTTATGTCTATTGCAATTAAGTCTTTTTCGAACATACCCCCACCTCACTTACCTTATAAAACTTAAATACCATTGTAAAATTTCACTTCCAACTAGAAGTGTTATATATGATGAGAGAGCTATATAAGGACCAAATGCCATCGTATCCTTTCCCCCTCTTCTTTTCCATATCATTAATACAAATGCAGCTATTCCTCCTAAGACTATTGAAATAAATAAATTTAACATATTCAACTTAAATCCTAGGAATAATCCTACAACACCTATTATTTCTACATCCCCCCACCCCATTACTTCAAACCAAGCAAAAATTGCTATTATTAGGGCTGGAATTGCTATTCCTAGTATAATACTAGAAAAGCTAATTTGTTTATTCATAAAAAACTCAATAACTGTAAAAACAACTCCACTTATCCCTAAGGCAATAATTGTTGAATCGTACACATCTCGAGTTTTAAAGTCTATTACACCAATAACTATTAAAATACTTGTAAAAATCATATATTTTAATAATTCAATTGTAAATCCAAACTTTAAATATAAAAATACAAAAAGCAACCCTGTTGCTCCCTCAATTAATGGATATTGCTTTGAGACCTTTTCTCCACAATATCTGCATTTTCCTTTTAAAAATAACCAACTAAATATAGGTACTAAATCTATTACCTTAAGATTATGGCCACAACTTCCACAGTGAGAAGGTGGATATGCTATTGATTCTTCTTTAGGTATTCTATATATACATACATTAAGGAAACTCCCTATAATTATTCCAAACACAAACGCCGTGATTTCTGCAATATAACTCATTTAATTCTCCTATTTCAGAATAGCCTCTTATACATTAAAGAGGCTATTCTAATAATTAAATATATACTAGTTTGCTATTGATGAAGGATCACCTGATGCAGTTGCAGCTTTTAGCGCTGTCATTGATACTCCTGTATCTAATCTATCATAATCCTCCGCTTCTAATGATGTGTAATCTTCCCAATTTATTGAAGTATCAGTTGGGCTATCATATTCATCTACAACATCTTGTACTGTAACATCATCAGCAGTATCAGCACCAAATACATCTGGATCTTTTGATATCATAGTTTCATATGCCATTCTAACATTTCTAGCTTGAGTTATAGTTTTTGCATCATTTGCATCATTCATATACCCAACTATTCTTGGAACTAATACTGCAGCTAAAATACCAATAATAGCAATAACTGCAATAAGTTCAATAAGTGTAAAACCTTTCTTTTTCTTCTTAGCTAATTCATTCATAAATTATACCTCCTAAAAATTAATTGTTATTTATATAAACTTTAAATTTATATACACTTTATTTACATTTTTTGAACTGCATCCATCATATTAAACATTGGAAGCATTACTGCAAGAATTATTACTAAAACAACTCCAGCAAGCGCTATAATTAATAACGGTTCAATCATTGTAATTAATTTATCTACTGCCGCTTCTGCCTCACCATCATAATATTCTGCCGTCTTCTTAAGCAAAGCATCTAATGATCCTGTTTCTTCACCAACAGTTATCATTTGAGTTAACATTAATGGAAATATATCTAAATCTTCTATTGTTTTTCCTATTAAATTACCTCTCTTTATATCCTCTTTTGCATATTCCATTTTACTTTCAACATAAGAATTTTCTAATACGTTTGTAGCTATTTCTATGCTTTTTAAAATGGACATTCCTGAATTATTTAAAATATAAAATGTATTTGCAAACCTACTAGCCATTATTTGTGCATTAATAGGTCCAAATAATGGACCAGTTATTTTATTTTTATCTCTCCAAAGAACAAAATTTTCGTCCTTATCTAAAACTAACTTTTTAAATGCTATTCCTGCTAATACTATCAATAAAACTATATACCAATAAGCTGATACAAAATTACTTATAGCTAAAATTATTTTTGTTGGTAATGGTAACTCTCCACCTGCTGCTGCCAAATTATTTACAAACTGTGGAACAACAAATATAAGTAAGAAAGTTACAATAAGTACTGCAAATACTCCAATCATCTTTGGGTATGCAGTTGCAGACTTTATCTTTCTTTGTTGCTTATACAACTTATCATAGTACTCAGACACTTCATACATTACTGTATCTAAATTACCTGATGCTTCACCTGCTGTTATCATATTTACCATAAAGTCCGGAATTCCATCCTCATACTTTAAAGCATCTGATAAAGCTCTACCTCTTTTTACTTCTTCCTTTGCCCTTCTTAAAACATCTTGAAGAACTTTATTTTCAGTTTGTTCTATACAAAGTTCTATGCACCTTAACATTGGCATACCAGATTGAAGAGTAAATGCAAATTGCCTGCTAAATAAAGCTAAATCTTTTAATGTTATCTTTTTCAAGAAATTTAAATCAACATCTTTATTTAAAGCACTTTCTTCCTTTATATCAGTGATATAATAACCTCTTTCTCTCAAGCTAGTCACAACTTCTTTGCTTGAATTAGCTTCCATGCTCCCACTAATAGTATGGTTACTATCATTTACTGCACTATATCTAAATATAGACACTAGAACTCCCCCTCTCCTTTATGAATTCATCATTCTCTTACTACAGCTACCCTTAATAATTCATCTACTGTTGTAATTCCTTCATAAACATGTTCCATACATGCCATTCTCAATGTTTTCATTCCATCTCTAATAGCAATATCTTTTAACACATCTGAATTCTTTCCTGCTGTAATTGCATCTCTAACATTTCTTTCAATAGGAAGTATTTCATAAATACCAATTCTTCCTTTATAGCCTGTCCCATTACAATGTGGGCATCCTTCTCCCTTAGTTAAAATTATCTTTTCATCACTATCACTACCAAGAATTCTTTTTTCATATTCTGAGGCATAGTACTTTTTAGCACACTTAGTACAAACTTTTCTAACAAGTCTTTGTGCAATTATTCCTGTTACAGATGTTGATATTAAATATGGTTCAATTCCCATATCTACTAATCTTGCAACTGAAGATGGTGCATCATTTGTATGTAGTGTACTTAAAACTACGTGTCCTGTAATGGCTGCTCTAATTGCTATTTCTGCAGTTTCACCATCTCTAATTTCTCCTACCATTACAATGTCAGGGTCTTGTCTTAATATAGATTTAAGGCCTGATGCAAATGTTAATCCAGCTTTTGCATTAACATTTACTTGATTTATACCATCAACCATAAATTCAACTGGATCTTCTACAGTAATAATGTTTTTATCTATAGTATTTAATTCATTTAAAACTGCATATAAAGTAGTAGACTTACCACTTCCAGTAGGTCCAGTTACTAGGATTATTCCAAAAGGATTTTGCAATATCTGTTCAAGTTTTTTCATGTCATCCTTCCTCATTCCTAGGCTTTCCTTATTCATAAGGCTAGAATCTTTAGAAAGAATTCTTATAACTACCTTCTCACCATTTACAGTTGGAAGGATAGAAACTCTCAAATCTACCGCTTTTCCATCTATATTTGTAAGAATTCTACCGTCTTGTGGAATTCTTTTTTCTGCAATATTTAAATTTGCTAATATTTTAATTCTTGTAATTAAAGTATTTTGTGACTCTTTAGGTATGCTAAGCATATTTTGTAAGCTTCCATCTACTCTTGCTCTTACTCTAACTTCATTTTCAAAAGGTTCTACGTGAACGTCACTTGCACCCATTCTGATAGAGTTTTGTATTATAGTGTCTACTAATTTAACAACTGGAGCATTAGCCGTAGCCTTTTCAAGTTCTGACATTTGCTTCTCTTCTTGCTTTTTCTTAGTATTCTCTTTTTCTTTTTGAACTAAATCTTGTGCTACTTTTTCTGCATATTGCTTCGTATAAAAATTTTTAATAGCTTTTGATATAGAGTCTTTTTTTTCCAATACTTTTTTTACATTAAGTCCAGTTACTACCTTCACATCTTCTACAGCCATTAAATTAAAAGGGTCTGACATTGCAATATATATATCATTTCCTTCAATTTTTATAGGTAAAATATTATGTTTCCTAGCAATAGATTCTGATACTGATCTTATAGCATTTTCATCTATATCAATAGAATCTAAATTAACTTTTTTTATCCCCAATTGTAACTCAAGAACAGATAAGATATCGTTTTCACTAACTAGCCCCTCGTCAACTAGTATTTCCCCTAGTCGTTTTCCGCTTAAAGCTTGTTTCTTTAAAGCCGACATTAAATCTGATTGATTTATCTTTCCTGCTTGTACTAAAATATCTCCTAACCTTTTCTTAGTCCTAATCATCTTCTCACCACTATTTCCTACTTTATATTAATTATACACTTTTTTGGAATAAATTTAAATAATTCACATATTTTTTTTGACGACATTTTCCACAAGCTCCACTTACTTACTAGAGTTAATTTCTTCATATATCTCCTCTACTTTTTATATAAATTTAATTTTTTTAAAAAATTCTTAACATTTATGGAACTTTATTACTATATACATAAAAAAGAGAGATAAGGACTTTTTTCCTTATCTCTCTAAAATTTCTTAGTACATTCCACCCATTGATGGATCTGGAGCCATTGGAGCTTCCTTTTCAGGAATATCTACAACTGCAGCTTCAGTTGTTAAGAATGTTGATGCTACAGATGCCGCATTTTGAAGTGCAGACCTTGTAACCTTAGTTGGATCAACTATACCTGTCTTTATCATGTTTACATATTGGTCATGTAAAGCATCATATCCTATACCTGCTTCACTATTCTTAACTTTTTCTATTATAACTGAACCTTCTACACCAGCATTCTTAGCTATTTGTCTCATTGGTTCCTCTAAAGATCTAACAATTATATTTATACCAACTTGAGTGTCAGCAACATCAGACTTTAATTCATTTACCTTACTTATAACATTAACATAAGCTGTTCCTCCACCTGGTACTATTCCTTCTTCAACAGCTGCTTTTGTAGCTGCCAAAGCATCTTCTATTCTAAGCTTTCTTTCCTTAAGCTCTGTTTCAGTTGCAGCACCAACTTTAATAACTGCCACACCACCAGCTAGTTTGGCTAATCTTTCTTGTAGCTTCTCTTTATCAAAATCTGAAGTTGTTTCTTCTATTTGACTTCTTACTTGAGTGATTCTTTCTTTTATAGCATTAGAATCTCCCTTACCATTTACTATTACAGTGCTTTCTTTAGTAACTTTAACACTATCTGCTTTTCCTAACATATCAATAGTTGTTTCTTTTAAATCCATTCCTAATTCTTCAGAAATAACTCTACCACCTGTTAGTATAGCTATATCTTGAAGCATTTCTTTCCTTCTATCACCAAATCCAGGAGCTTTTACACCTACACAAGTAAATGTTCCTCTTAACTTATTAACTACTAATGTAGCCATTGCTTCTCCTTCAATATCTTCAGCAATAATTAATAGCTTCTTTCCTGATTGAACTATTTGTTCAAGTATTGGAAGTATTTCTTGTATGTTAGAAATCTTCTTATCTGTAATTAATATATATGGATTATCTAGGTTAGCTTCCATCTTTTCCATATCAGTTGACATATAAGCTGATACATATCCTCTATCAAATTGCATACCTTCTACTACATCTAATTCTGTTCCCATAGACTTAGATTCTTCAATAGTAATAACTCCTTCGTTACCTACTCTCTCCATGGCATCTGCAATTAACTTACCAATTTCCTCATCAGCAGCTGATATTGCAGCAACTCTTGATATATCTTCTTTACCTTCTACAGGCTTAGATATTGCTTGTATTTCTTCAACAGCTTTTTTAACTGCAATATTAATACCATTTCTTATTAACATTGGATTAGCTCCAGCTGTTACATTTTTCAAACCTTCTCTAACAATTGCTTGTGCTAAAAGTGTAGCTGTTGTAGTTCCATCCCCTGCTACATCATTAGTTTTTGTTGCAACTTCTTTTACAAGTTGAGCTCCCATATTTTCATATGGATCTTCTAATTCTATTTCTCTTGCAATTGAAACACCATCATTAGTTATAAGAGGTGCACCAAATTTCTTACCTAAAACTACGTTTCTTCCCTTAGGTCCTAAAGTTACCTTTACTGTATCTGCTAGCTTATCAACACCAACTTGCATTGATCTTCTTGCTTCTTCACCAAACATTAACATTTTAGCCATAATAAATCTCCTCCTATTCCACTACTGCTAATATATCTTCTTGTTTTAAAATAGTGTATTCTTCTCCATCAACTTTAACTTCTGTTCCTGCATATTTAGAATATAAAACTTTATCCCCAATCTTAACTTCCATTGCTACTCTATTTCCATCTACCATTGCTCCTGGACCTACAGCAACAACTTCAGCCTCTTGAGGTCTTTCTTTTGCACTACCTGTTAAAACAATTCCGCTTTTTGTTGTTTCCTCGGCTTCTAACTTTTTAATTACTACTCTGTCTCCAAGTGGTTTAATATTCATAACAATACCTCCTATAATCTCCTTATATATTTATAACCCTGTTTCTAACCCGACATAGTTAGAATCTATAGTTTTTGTAGGCCTATAAAAACTTATTTTTATCCTTTGTTAGCACTCACTTTAATAGAGTGCTAATACAATTATTATAATATCCTCCCTATCCATTTTATTCAAATATTATCTTCTATATTATTACCTTAAATAACCTAATTATAACTAACTAGGCTTAAATATTTTCTATTTGCTTAATTTTTCTAACTATTTCAAATAATTATTTATACATAAGAAAAAACTACAAGAATACTAATTATGATATTATTCTTGCAGTTTTTAGATACCTATCTTTCTAAATTAATTTCTTTATATTCTTTTAAAGATTTATTTGACAATACCGTCTTTTTAGTGGCTTGAATATTAGTCTTATTGAATACTCCTTTTGCTCTTAAAGATGGAACTATTGTACCTGCACCATTTATACATCCACCTTCACACATCATACCTTCAATAAAGTTACCACTTAATCTTCCAACCTTAGCCATATTCATAGTTTTCTTTATTTCTATTCCACCAGATACCTTAACTGGTTTAAATTCTACATCTACTCCTGCTTCTTTTATATAGTTTTCTATAGCTGCAGTTAATCCTCCAGCAGTTCCAAAACCTCTACCAAATATAGATGCATCATCTACAACTTCATTCTCACATTCTGCAGGATCTATATCAAATGCTTCAAATAATGCAATAAGCTCCTCAAATGTAAGTACATAGTCTACAGCTCCCTTAATACCATCTCTAACGGCTTCGCTCTTTTTAGCTGTACATGGACCTATAAATACCACCTTTGAATCGGGATCATTCTTTTTAATATATCTACCTGTAGCTACCATTGGCGAAACTGTACCTGATATCTTATCCTTTTGATCTGGGAACATCTTTTCAATATAATTTAAAAATCCTGGGCAACAAGAATTAGTCATATAATTCTCTCCCTTTTCCATTCTTTCAACAAATTCATTACTTTCATGAACAGTAACTCCATCAGCACCACATGCTGCTTCTACCATATCAATAAATCCTAGTTTCTTTATTGCATTTTTAATTTGTCCATATCCTATTTTTGCTCCAAACTGACCAGTTATAGCAGGAGCTACTACTGCATACATCTTTCTTCCCCTTGCTAATCTCTTTGCAACTGGTACAATTAAACTCTTATCAGAAATTGCACCAAAAGGACATGCTGACATACAAGCTCCACAGTTTACGCATTTTTCTTCTTTTATAATAGACCTTCTTGTTTCTGGATTAACATCCAAAGCTCCTGTTGGACAAACTTTTTTACAAGGTCTCATAACTTCTGAAATAGCATCATAAGGACATGCTTTTTTACACATACCACATTCTTTACATATCTCTTGATTTATATATGCTCGTCCAGCAATATAACTAATTGCATTAAAATTACATGCCTCTTGACATCTATGTGCAAGACAATTTCTACAAGAATCTGTTACACTATACTTATTTATAGGACACTTATCACAAGCTGCTTCGATAACATAGATAATTTGTTCATCAGGTCTAATGTCTATTAGCTCTAAATCCTCTGTATCCCCATTAGCTAGAAACCCTGATGCAAGCTTTGCTCTTTCTAAAACAATAGCCCTCTCTTTATAGACACAGCACCTATACATTGCTGTATCACCTTTAATTACTTCATAGGGCACTTTTTCAATCGCCTCTTTAGTTAACTTATCATCCTTTGCTAATTTAGCTACAGCTGTTAGTACTTCATGCTTCAACTTATTTAGTTGCGTTTCAAATTGGAACATACAATCACCTCTTCATCCTTCTTTTATACCCTCATAGTTACTTTATTTGTAATTACTATTAAATTATAACATATATACTCATTGGTAAAAAAGGTGAAATATACTGTCGGAATTTTCTGATTTTATTTTGTTTGTATGTATATTTCATGTTATAATTGTTCTTGTCTAAATTCTATATTCATAGGTGATAATTATGATAGCAGTTTATAAATGTGAATTATGTAATAGAGAAGTATCTCAATTAACTGAGCATCATTTAGTTCCAAAAGAACGTGGTGGAAAAGATTTTCCTACAGCTAATTTATGTATTACTTGTCACAAACAAATTCATGCTTTATATACTAATCGTGAATTAGCCGCTAGACTTTTTACCCTTGATCGTTTAAGAAATGATGAAAAAATCAAACGTTACTTAAAATTTATATCCAAGCACTCAGGCGATACTCACATTACAATAAAAAAATCAAAAGCTGTTCGTTGCAAAAACTAAAACTCTATGTGATTAGATTCTCACATAGAGTTTTTTTATTCCTATTTGACTATTAATTTTTATAATATAAATAATAAGAATTTTTTTAATAAAAGAATTTATTTTAAAAATATAATTTATATTAATAATATTATTTTTATAAGAAATATAGTATAAGAGAAATCTTCTAGAGATTTCTCTTATACTACAAGTTCATTATTAACTTATCTATTCTTCTCCAACCTTTATCTTATTCTCTCTAGCATAATAGAACAAATACTGTTGAGCAAATCCAGCTAATTCACCAAATTTATCTCTAGCAAATATTCTTATTTTATTTAGAGAAGCATCTTCTGCACCATAGAAAAATATCATTGCTCTCTTTACCCATACATCAACTGGAAAAGCTGAGTACTTTCTCATAGAGAACAGCATTATGCAATCTGCAACCTTTGATCCAACTCCCTTGAAGTTTTGTAGCGCTACATGACACTCATCTGTATTAAGTTTTGATATTCTCTCCAAATCAAAATCATAGCTATTTTCATTTACTTTAGCTATTGTATCAACTATATATTTACTTCTAAAAGACGCGCCTGTCTCCTTTATTTCCTCTTCTGTTGCATCTTTCAATTGTTCTGGAGTTGGAAATGTGTAATAAGTATTTCCTTTATACTCAATTGGCGTTCCCCACTTTTCAGAAATCTTCTTTATAGTTTTCATTATTGAAGGAATACTATTTCTTGCAGAAATTATAAAACTTATTAACAACTCAAAATGTTCTTGGTTTAAAAGTCTTATTCCATAGCCATATTCAACGCTTTTTCCTAATATCTCATCATGAGCTAGGCCAGCCTTAATTTCTGAATAGTCTCTTTTTAAATCAAAATAATCTAACCATATATTATTAAAATCCTCTTCATTAGTATTTAAAATAGTTACTTTATCATCTTCTTGAATAACTTCTATTACTCTTCCATGAGCTACACCTATATAATTTAACTCACCAACTTTTTCCCATCTAAAGCATTGGCCACACTCTAAAATTTGTTTTATATTAAAATTCTTTACTCCATCTAAAATTACTTTATCATTATCAATTACTATATTGTTAACATCCATATATTTCACCTATTTCTCTTATATTTCTCTTATATTTCTTATAATATTCTTCCTCTTAATACAAAAATATTATTCATTATTATAATTTATATTATATATTGTTTAATAATTAATATCAAATAATCTTACTTTATATACGTTTAAGTAGTTTATTACAACTTTTTATTATGATTTACTTATATTCTAGAAACTAAAAGTAAAAAGGTAAGTTGGATATTTATATTCTTCTAGATGTCAAAAAAGAGCTACGTTATACGTAACTCTTCTTACTTCCAAATAATTTTATTGTTATAAAGGCGATTAAGCATGATACTATAGCGGCTAATAGTATTGATATTTTAGCTAAATCTAGAGCCTTATTCATACCTGCAAATGCTATCTCTGAAACAAATATTGACATTGTAAATCCAATTCCTGCAAGCATTCCAACTACTAATAATTCTTTCCACTTAACACCTTTCGGTTTTTCTACTACATTTAACTTTGATAATACTGAAGTAAATAATACTATTCCAACAGGTTTTCCTACAACCAACCCAATTATAATTCCTAATGATAGCGGAATTGTATCTATTGTTACAGAACTTAAATTTAGAACTATAGCAGTATTTGAAAATGCAAATAAAGGTAAAACAATTAAATTTGCATAGGGACTTAAGGAATGTTCAATCTTGGATAAAATACATTCTTCCTTCTCATCTCTTGCTATTGGAATAAGCATGGCTAAAAGAACTCCACTTATTGTTGCATGAACACCACTTTGATATACAAAATACCATAAAAATAATCCTAAAATTATATATGTTGAAACTTTTCTACACTTAAAAAACTTATTTAAAGTAAATAATAAAAACATTATTAATCCTGCAATTATTAAAGGCACCATTCTCACACTTGATGAATAAAACACCCCGATAACTATTATAGACATCAAATCATCTACAACTGCTAATGTTAATAAAAAAATCTTTAACGCTGGGTTTAAGCTCTTCTTAAAAATCATAAAAGCTCCAACTGCAAATGCAATATCCGTTGATATTGGTACACCAACACCACTAGAATAGCTTGTACCTTTATTTATTAAGTAAAATATTATTGCTGGAACCGTAACTCCACCTATTGCTCCTACTATAGGAAAAGATGCTTTTTTTATATTTGACAAATGTCCACTAACTATTTCTTTTTTTATTTCACAACCTACAACCAAGAAAAATATTGCCATTAAGAAATCATTAACAAATGCATGCATTGTTACACCTTTTACAACTTCAGTTTCAAAAAAGTGATGATATTCGTTAACTAAAGACGTATTTGCTATTACTAATGCACATAAAGTTGCTGCTAACAATAATGCACCTGGTAATAGTTCTGATTTAATAACATTTTGTACTGTATCTGCTAGCTTCCATCTCTTTTGTGTAAAATCCATATTTTTAACCTTCTTTACTGTTTTTTCTTAAGTACTTGAACTAGTATATTTAATTTTTATAAATAAGGCAATACCTAGCATTGATGGCTATTTAACAATGATATCTAACCATTTAACTCTTAATACAAACAATAAAACTCCTTAAAAAGTTTTATATACCACTTTAATGTTGATTACATAAACTTAATTGAGATTCAAGATTATTTGTTTATATTCTTTTAAATACTCCATATTTTTCTTTTTATGGATTCTGGTAAGAATATTTAACGTTTTTTCTATTTATATAAACTTTAACAACCACTTTTTTAATTCTAATTATTGATAATTTTCTTAATATTTAAAACCTACAAATTATTTCTATAGCAATTTTAATTATAAAATCCATATTTATGTTATTTTTTTAACTATTTTCTAAAATATTTTTTTATTTTTTTAAATAAAAAACCCTAAATGTGATATATAATTAAAAATCCATCACATTTAGGGTTTATTTTACTTAAAGTTTTCTATTTATTTGATAAGTATTCATGAATTCCTGCTGCTGCTTTTTTACCTGCTCCCATTGCTAATATAACAGTAGCAGCTCCAGTTACAGCATCTCCACCTGCAAATACCCCTTCTCTTGAAGTTAATCCAGTATCTTCAGATGCTACTATACATTTTCTTTTATTTATTTCTAATCCTTTTGTAGTAGATGATATTAAAGGATTTGGCGAAGTTCCAAGAGACATTATTACTGTATCTACATCTAAAATAAATTCAGATTCCCTAATTTCTACTGGTCTTCTTCTTCCTGATTCATCAGGTTCTCCTAACTCCATCCTTACACATTTCATTCCACTTACCCAACCTTTTTCATCACATAATATTTCTGTTGGGTTAGTAAGTACATCGAAAATAACACCTTCTTCTTTAGCATGATGTACTTCTTCAACTCTTGCTGGTAGTTCTGCTTCACTTCTCCTATATACTACATGCACTTCAGCACCTAGTCTTAAGGCTGTTCTTGCTGCATCCATAGCAACATTTCCTCCGCCAACTACAGCAACTTTTTGTCCTGCTCTAATTGGAGTTGAGTATCCATCCTTATATGCTTTCATTAAATTATTTCTTGTTAAGAACTCATTAGCTGAAAATACACCATTTGAATTTTCGCCAGGTATACCCATAAACTTAGGTAATCCTGCACCTGAACCTATAAATACAGCTTCAAATCCCTCATCTTCAAATAATTCGTCTATTGTTATAGTCTTTCCTATAATAACATTAGTTTCAATCTTTACTCCTAATTTTTTAACATTGTCTATTTCTGTCTTAACTACAGTATCTTTAGGTAATCTAAATTCTGGTATTCCATACACTAAAACACCACCAGCTTCATGTAAAGCTTCAAATATTGTAACATCATATCCTAATTTAGCTAAATCACCTGAACATGTTAAACCTGCAGGACCGCTTCCTATAACAGCAACCTTCTTGCCATTCTTAGGTAATGTTTCAGATAAATCTACTTTATTCTCTCTAGACCAGTCTGCCACAAATCTTTCTAACTTACCTATTGCAACAGCTTCCCCCTTAATACCAAGAACGCATTGTCCCTCGCATTGGCTTTCTTGAGGACATACTCTTCCACAAACAGCAGGTAATGCTGATGATTCTGCTATAATCTTAGCTGCTTCTTTAAAGTCTCCTAATTTAACTTGTTCTATAAACCTTGGTATTTGAATACTTACTGGACACTTAGAAACACATCTTGGATTTTTACAGTTTAAACATCTTGATGCTTCCTCCATTGCTTCCTCTTTTGTATACCCTAAACAAACCTCTTTAAAGTTTGTAGCTCTTACCTTAGGAGCTTGTTCTGTAATTGGTACTCTCTTCATATTAGGCATATTACTCTTCACCTCCGCAATGTCCACATCCACCATGATGGGTGTCTCCTTCAGCTAACTTTAAAGCTGATCTTCCTTCTTCAGTTTTGTACATGGATTGTCTTCTCATAGCTTCGTCAAAATCTATTAGATGTCCATCAAATTCTGGACCATCAACACATGCAAACTTAACTTCCCCTCCTACAGTAACTCTACATGCACCACACATTCCTGTACCATCTACCATAATTGGATTCATGCTTACTATTGTAGGAATATTTAATTCTTTTGTAAGTAGAGCAACAAACTTCATCATTATCATAGGTCCAATTGCTACTACTAAATCGTATTTCTTTCCTTCATTATTAATTAAATCCTTTATTTTATCTGTTACTAATCCTTTAAATCCAGAAGATCCATCATCTGTAGCTATGTATAAATTTCCAGCAACTTGTTCCATCTCTTCCTTTAAAATTACAATATCTTTATTTCTTGCCCCAACTATAACATCTGCTTTAATACCTCTTTCAGATAACCATTTAACCTGTGGGTATACAGGAGCTGTTCCAACTCCACCTGCAACAAATAGGATATTTTTCTTTTTTAATTCATCTAAATCTTCATGCACCATTTCTGACGCTTGTCCTAAAGGACCCACAAAATCCCTAAAGTATTCCCCAACTTCTAACTCTGCCATTTCTTTTGTAGATGCTCCTAATGTTTGAAAAACAATAGTTACTGTCCCCTTATTTGCATCGTAATCACAAATAGTTAATGGAATTCTTTCTCCCTTTTCATCTATCTTAACAATTACAAATTGTCCTGGATGAGCAGATTTAGCAACTCTTGGTGCTTCAACATCCATAAGATAAATATTTTCTGTCAATAATCTCTTGTTAGTGATTTTAAACACTTTCATCCCCCCATGCTTTTGCTTATTTGGTATTTTATAGTATATTATACAATAATACCTTCCACTTTATCAATAAATTAACAAAAGAGACTGTACCTAAAAATATATTTTGATACAATCTCTTAATTTCTAATGATTATTTATTCTTTTTATTTTTAGTTAATTTCATTGCTCCTAAAGCTGTGATTACAGTTAATCCAAGTGCTCCAAGTAAAGACACATCCCCTGTTTGTACTGGTGAACTTGGTTTATCAGTACTTGTACTGTTATCCTTATCTGTATTATCCGTATCTGGCTTTGTTGTTTCTTCTTCATCAGGAGTTTCATTCACAACTTTAATTCTAGCTTTTAAACTTTGTCCTACAGCATTGTTTGTGTTTACTTTTAATATTACTTTACCATCTTTTGAAGTTACATTTATATTATCATCAGTAGATACAACCTCTTTTAATTCTTCGTCTAATTCAACAACTATCTCTCCTTTATTCTCCATAGTTGGATCTGATACTGATATATCTAAAATTTCATTATCCTTTTGCATTATAACTGAAGCTTTTTTATTTACCTTAACCCCATTAACCTCAACTTCTTTATCATTCCAGAAGTTAGCTGCAAATATTCCTTTTTTGTTTTCCTTTACTGCTTGAACATCTTCGTTATTTGCAACAACTTCAATCTCTGAGTTCTTTGCATACTTTTCAGTATCTTCTTTGCTTATGTTTGGAAGTAATACATATTCATAAGTATCTGCTTCTGGATTTACTCCATGGTATTTCCACATAGTAAAGAAGGTATTAGTAACTTTATTACCTGATTGTCCATTATTTATTTCTTTCCAACTTCCTGTTCTTGTATCTCTCTTAACATTTAATTCTGTTTTACTTGGGAAGTAATATCCAATGCTTGACTCATCATTTTCACCTTGTAAATAAGCCCACTTAGCATCTACTTTTGTATCTTGATCAATAGTATTTGTTATGTCTTGACCATTTACATAGATCTTATCATTTTCTTTATTTATTAATCTATTTTCAACAATAGTTTCAACACCACTATCCTTTGTGCTTGTAACTCCAGCTCCAAGTGCAACTATTTCACTATCAAACATAAAGTAAGATTTCTTAGCTTCTAGATCCATACCTAATTCTTTGCTTGGATCTTTTCTCTTATTATCTAAGTACATTCCACTTACACCATATTCACCAAGATTTGCTCCTCCTACCCATGATTGAGTTGAAGTTTGAGCTTGTCCGGGTCCATAACTAGTTCCTGTTACGTTTTCAAAAATATTCTTTGTATCAACAGTTGTTCCTGCTAATCTCTTAGAGTCTACTGTTGGCCAGAAGTCTTTTGAATATTGCTCAATATCTCCATTATATAAATATGTCATACCATCTGATGTGTGATATCCCTTTAAATTTTCTCCATTTAAAGACTCATAATTAGCAACTCTCTTCGAGTACATACTTAAACCAAATACATATCCAGGTCTTCTATGAACTACTCTATCCATATTAGGGAATATATAATTTCCAATTAGTTCCCCTCTAGCATCAACAGTATCATCTTTCATTAACGCCTTTGCTTGTACTGTAAATTGAAGATTTGTTGAAGTTCCTATAATATCTCTCTTATCATTTGATTCAATCCATTGTTTTATCATAGATTTATATCTATTTTTATACTCCTCTGGAGCTGACTCTGTATAGAACGCTAAGATTCTTCTCATTACTCCAAATCCATGTCCATAATCTCTTTCATTTGCTCTAGAAATAGCTCTTCCGCTTACCATATTCATCATTACACCTTTATAAATAAGTGGTTCAAATGAATCTAATATAACTTGATAAATTGTATTTAATTTTTCTTCATCAATTGCCCATGGGGTATCATTTAATACGTGAGCCATTTCACCTACTCCACCTATTAAAACTGCTCCATATGAACCTGCATAAGGAATATTTCCATGTTCAATCCATGATCCATCCTTATAATATCCATCAATTTTTTTGCCTTCTTCTTCAATTATTTCTTCTACATATTTAAATAATGGATCTAATTTGCTTATAGCAAACTTTATTCTATCTTCATTTTTTGAAAGTAATCCACTATATATTATTACCTTACACATATCTGATCTGTTAGCACCAACTGAATCATATCTTCCTTGAGTATGTTTAGTTGGATCTTTAACATATGTGTCCATAATATCAGTGTACTGTATTATTTCTAAGTCAGTAAATTCATTTCTTAATAAAATTAATATACTATTTAACTTTTGAGGTGCTCCAACTTCCCAATCCCACCAGTTATTATAGAATTTTTCACCATCATATCTATTTATTATTAACCATTCTAATCCATCTTTGATATCCTTTAATAGGTCTTTATTTCCTTTTAATTCTGAACCATTTATTACATACGCTACTGCCATATCATAAAGTCTATTGTATTGAGTCGTTACATGGGCTGAATTAGTTGTACTTGTAGTATCATCCCATAGTCCCTTTCTATCCCTTGACTTGTTCATTGCATTCCAATACTTCTTACCGTTTGCTACTTGTGTATTTATTGTATCCACAGTTTGTTTATCATTTAAATCTATAATAGAATTTGGAACCATAGTTTCAAAAATACTATCTAAAACTTTGTTATACTCCTTACTCTTATCTTCTCCTACTTTAACTGTGAATGAACCTAATTCCTTTCCACTTTCGCTTATAGCTTTAACTAAAGCACTACCTATAGCTTCTGCATATAATACTCCATCTTTAACCTTAACTATTTTTTCATCATTAGATACTAAAGAGAACTTTTCTTGTGAATGTGAAGGATATAATGTTCCCTTTGGTCTATATAGCGCTCCAATTCCCATATTAACTAAACTACTATTAAACTCAATTTTTTCAAGTTTAGCACTCTCACTACTTATATTTAAGCTATCAACAGCAAATTTTCCCTGTGCACCTTTACTAGTTGAGCTAACATTACCAAAAACAAATATTATTTTCATTTTAATAGCATCTCTCTTAGTAGTTCCTAGAGTTGCTTCATATTCTGTCCAATCATTTGTCCCACTTAATTTATGAACATCTTTTCTTTCAACAACAGCGTTCGAACTATTATAGTATTCTACTCTTATAGCTAATGGCTCTGCTGAAGTTATTCCTTCTGTTTTAATCTTAGCCTTCATTTTATATGATACATTAGGTGAAATATTCACATATGAATCTGGTTGAAAAAATCCAACTGAATTGTTACAAGTAACTTCTACATATTTTCCACCAACACTTTGTTCATATTCAATAACTCTTCCATAAGGAGTATTAGTCCCAGTAGCAGATGCCCCTGACCACTTTCTTAACTGCCAAGTACTTGGTCTTACTGAACCTTCCCACCATGTTTTAAAGTTAATATCAGTTTCAATTTTTGTTTCACTATAATTTTCATCTAATAATGTTAAACCTTCTCTCTCTTCACCTTTTAATACTTTACTTTCAACTCTTTGTTGTGTAAAAGCATTAGCTCTAATTAAATTTCCACTACTACCAACTACGACATTTGTGATACAAGCAACAGTAAGTGCCTTAACAATAATCATTTGAATTTTTTTCTTATTCATACTACTATTCACTCCTAACAATATTTCTGATATTTTATATAGCAAGTCGTATGCCAAACTTATTAACTCATCCCAAAGTATTGTATAAAGCCATTTTATTCCTTGTATTGTGGTACCAGTTTAGTAATATACATGCAACTTCTTATTACACTTATAAAAAAAGGTACAACAAACTTAATTTGCTGTACCTTTTTTAATGACACTGAAAACCTTTTTACTCAGAAACTTATGACTAACTATATATTTAAATATAACACTTACTATTTTATAATGAAGCTATTAATGATTTACAATAATCGGTAATACCTTCAGTCCCCCTATTCTTAAATACCTTATTTAAATCACTACCTATTCCAAAACAATCAGCACCTGCATCTAGCCATTCCTTAAAGTTCTCATCACTAACTCCACCAGTTGGCATTATATCTATATCTGTATATATTGATTTCGCAGCCTTTATAAATCCTTTTCCTACAACATTTCCCGGAAATACTTTAACAAATCTTACTCCCATTAAATATACTTTATTTAACTCTGACATTGTCATTACCCCAGGAATAACAGGAATGTTTAAATATTGCCCACCTTTAATTATTTCTTCATCTAAACAAGGGGATACAATAAAATCTGCATTTTTATCAACACACTCTATAAGTTGTTCCTTTGTTAATACTGTACCAGCTCCTACAAGTATCTTATTATTAATTTGCTTTAACTCATTAATTAGTTCTGCTCCATTTGGAACACTCATAGTAACCTCTATTACCTTTATTCCACCTTTAATAGCAGCTAGACTAATCTCCTTTGCTTCCTCATAAGTATTAGTTCTAATAACTGCAACTGCTTTATCCTCTTTTAGCAAACTATATATATCTTTACTCATACTAATTACCTCTCAATCTTTTTAGATTTACCTAAATGAACTAATACATCTTCATAATAAGGTAATCCTTCATTATCGCCTTCTACTCCGACAACAATTGACCCAACAGCATTAGCAAACTCTACGGATTCTTTTAATTCTTTCCCATTTAAAGTTGCTGTTAAAAATCCTGCAGCAAAACCATCCCCTGCACCAACAGTATCTATTAAGGCTCTTGGTTTGATTCCAGGTACACCATAAATATTCTTTCCATCCGATCCTGTAGCACCCTTTGCTCCCCTTTTTACAACAACAGTTTTTATACCATAATTGTTATGGAATTCTTTTATCCCCTTTTCAATATTACTATGTCCTAATAAAACTTCTACCTCTTCATCACCAACTAATAAGATATCTACGTTAGGTAATATCTTATTTATAAATTCTCTCGCTTCCTCTTTAGTCCACATTTTTAATCTTATGTTAGGGTCAAAAGAAATTATCATATTATTTCTCTTTGCTATTTCTATTGCATCTAAAATAATAGCTCTATTATGTTCATTTATTGAAGGTAGAACACCTGTTATGTGTAACACCTTAGAATTCTTAAAATAGTCCTCATTTACATCATTCATGTTCAAAGTTTCTGTTGGGGAGTTGGATCTATAATAAAAGGATCTACTTGCTCCATCTGATAAAACCTCTCTAAAGTAAACAGAAGTATTATATCCATCTACTTGTTTAACTTCAGAAACATCAATACCTTCACCTCTTGCAGTTTTTAGTATATATTTCCCAAAATCATCATTTCCAAGTCTACTTATCCAACCTACCTTTAGTCCTAGTCTTGCACATCCTATTGCCACATTTAATTCAGCTCCACCAACTTTTCTTTCAAAAGTATTTGAAAACAAAATTGGTCCCTTCTTTTCTGGACACATAGCAATCATTGCATCACCAATGGTAATTACATCTAACAACTAACTCCCCCCTCAAATTCTGTTTAAGCCTTATCAAGAAATAAACTCGATAAGGCTATTAAAACTGTATTATTACTATCTATCTAACTAACCAACCGCCATCAACTGCTAATATATGACCATTAACATAATCTGATGCTTTACTTGATAAGAATACTATTGCTCCCATTAAATCAAATGGGTCTGCCCATCTTTCTGCTGGAATTCTTCCTAATATTTCTGCATTTCTCTTTTCATCTGCTCTAATTGGTGCTGTATTTGCAGTCTTTATATATCCAGGTGCTATTGCATTTATTTGAATATTTTTACAAGCTAATTCATTAGCAAATGCCTTTGTTATACCAGCAACCCCATGCTTACTTGCAGTATAAGGTGGTACAAACTTTCCACCTTGGAATGAAAGCATTGAAGCAACATTTACTATCTTTCCTCCACCTTGCTTTTCCATTATTCTAGCAACATCTTGGCTTAAGAAATAAACTGCATTTAAGTTTATATCCATAACTGCATTCCAGTCTTCTTCCTTATATTCTAAAAGTGGTGTTCTTCTTATAGTTCCTGCATTGTTTATTAATACATCTATCTTTCCATATTCATTCATTGCAGCTTCAACTACTTTTGCTCTATCTTCCTTTTTAGTTAAATCACCTTGTACAAATACAACTTTTTTACCTTCTTTTTCAATTAATTCTCTAGTCTCATCCCAGTTGTTATCGTAAGTTGGTATAACTAAATCTGCTCCTGCTTTTGCTAAAGCAACAGCATAAGCTTGTCCAAGCCCAGTATTACCACCAGTAACTATTGCAACCTTTCCATCTAATCTAAAAAAGTTCATTGAAAAATTATCTAATACATTTGACATATCTTTATTCCTCCAAATTACTTTAACAACTTACTATCAACTGGTTGTAAGTCACCATAGTTTTTATTTTCTCCACACATTCCCCAAATGAAAGTGTAATTGCTAGTACCTGTTCCTGAATGAATTGACCAGTTTGGAGATATAGTCGCTTGTTCATTAGACATTACAATATGTCTAGTTTCATCTGGCTTTCCTACTAAGTGGAACACTCTTGTGTTTTCATCCATATTGAAGTAGAAGTAAACTTCCATTCTTCTTGGATGTAAATGAACAGGCATTGTATTCCATCCACTTCCTTCTTCAAGTACAGTCATTCCCATAAGAAGTTGACAACTTTCACATACACTTGGATCTACATATTTATAAATTGTTCTCTTATTCATTTCTTTATCTGAACCCATCTTAGTTGGGTTAGCATCTTTAAATGCCACCTTAACTGTTGGATATTCTTTATGTGCTGATGCACTATTCATATAGAACTTAGCTGGATTTTCTTTATCTTTGCTAGTGAAAGCTATTTCTTTAGTTCCTTTTCCGATATACATTCCATCATATTGAACCATTTCATGTTCAACACCATCTAAAATAATTGTTCCTTCTCCACCAATATTTATTACAGCCATTTCTCTGTTTTGTAAAAAGAAATCGCTTCCTATTTCATCTGAAATATTAATTTCAACCTTTGCATCTAATGGCTTAGCACCTAAAACCATAATTCTATCATCATTACAATATGTAACTGTTAACCCATTATCTACGAAGATTTCCTCTATTAAATATTTCTTTCTTAATTCATCTGTACTTAAAGTTTTTAATTCATCTGGACCTACTGAATATCTTATATCCATTTTTATTCCTCCTTAGATTTTTATTATCTATACAAATTAATAAAGCAAGTTTCATGCCAGAATAATAATGACTATTACATTGGCAATATAACTTGCTTTAAACCCACTTTATTTTTTAATTAATGACACTTACTTATTATTTTATGACACTGTCATATCTATATGTTTTTTAATATGCTAATACTTCTACACTATATTTATTGTCATTTTCTTTAATAACTGCAACTCTTCCATATACTCTATGTCCATTTACAATATAAAGCTTTCTTCCCTTTGGATCTTCTCTATGAACAAGTAATACAGTATATTTATCATTATTTATTTCTATAGATATAGCTTCAACTATATCACTATCCATCTTCTTCCCTTGCCAGTCATAAACATCTATATATTTTATAGTGGCTTCTTTATTAGCTTCTAAAGTTTTTCCATACATAACTGTATTAATAAAAGTATTTCCTTTACTATTCACTGAAAATACTGCTCTAGTACTCTTATATTTTTGGTTATAATCCTTTGAAACAATAGTATCTTCTAAAGAAAAACCTCCATCAACATTTAAAGTATTAACAAAGAAATTTATTTTATCCCCAGAATACTTTAATATATTGTTACTAAGTTGTTGAAGTTGTGAATTATTAAAGTTATAAAATTGACTATACTTATTCTCTTCATTAGTAAAAAATTCATCACTTACTACCCAAATATTAGGCTTAATAAATACTACTTTTCTATTAACTACAGTTGGTTTATCACTATTTATATACCCAAGATGACCACCTTCTACAAAATCGCTACCTTCCTTGAATTTATATAAACCTTTTATTGGTGATGCTACTGAACTATTACTCCAAGAGCTTGTACACACTGTAAAGTCTTCATCATTTATAATATTAGTATTATGGCTCTTTGGTCTCTTTAATTCTATTCTCTCTGGTTTTGACGGAGAATAAGAAAATCTACCTGAGTCGACTAATATATCTTCCCCCATACAAGTTACTTCAAGATGTAAAGTATCACTATGCCCATGCCCACTTCCTAAAAATCCACATTTGAACATGCTATAAGATGAGCTTTCATTAAATCCAGTTCTCATAAAATATAGTCCTGTATCTTCAAAAGCTTTTGATACTTCACTAAGTTCTTCTTTAACTAACGATTCAAATACCTCTATGCCTTTATAACCATATGTTAGTAAGGTATTTAAATCTATACTCTCATTACCATAATTTTTTAATATACCGTCTTTAAAAATAATAGCTCCAAAGTTCATTAAATCTCTTAAATCTTCTTCATCACTATCTCCATAATTGCTTTGACAGTGATTTGGCTTCATTGTATAAAGCGTTGCATAAAGCATGTCTTTAACTTTATTCTTTATAAAATCAGATACTGTAATATTATTTTTTTCAGCTAAGGTTATGAACTCTAGGAAACATTTAAGCATTTCATTATGATACTGAAAAGATTGTTCCCAATGTAGGCCATCTTCAATTACTTGTAAACCTATAGCATCTTCTAGTGTTTTTATAGTTTCTTCTTTATATAATTGTGACACCTTTAACTCTGGGAAAAATACTTCAGCAATAAAGGCTCCTTGTTGCTCTAGAATTACCCAATTACTTAATATTCTTTCATATTTATTGTTTTCATGAAGATAATCTAAATGCTCACTTATAGAAACTAATACTTCACTTAATAAATCTTCATCAATTTCCCTATTTGAAAACATTACTTCTAATGATTTAACCCAGTTTTTTATTCTTATACCACTTTCGATTGTTCTCCACGTTGTATTCTTTAGCTTTTCTATATCTCTGTTATTTTCTATCCAATCTTTCAATAAGTACTCAACTGTAGAAAGATATTTTTTATCACCAGTGAACAAATACGCTTCTGTTAAACACGTGAAAAATCTATGTCTACTTAGCATAAATGTCCATTCATTATCATTGTATGGATTTAACCCCCAATCAATTTCATCTTCAAACTTTACAGTATCACTACACCTTTCCATTTCCCATGGCAATGTAAATCTGAATTCTTTCCTAGTAACCTCATCAGCTATATCAATAGTTTTCTTTAAAGCTAAATCAAGATTTTTCTTTGCATATGATACTAGCTCTTTTTCATTATCTATAAATCCCTTTACTGAATTTCTATTAATGAAATATTTCTTCAACTCTTTTTTAGCTAATTCAATATTATTATTTTCATAAAACTCTCTTACCTTTTCTAAGCCTTCATAACTTAAATCTAATACTTCGAAAATCTTCATATTACCAATATAATCTCCAATCCTCTTTGTATAATCTCATTAACGCTTCCATGAAGAAATAGTCTCCCCAAAGATTACACTCATCTATTCCCTTGTTATGTTGCCATGAATATACTCCATGCATTAAAATTCCATCTGAATCTTCATTTACAGTAGTATAATTATTAATTAAATTTCTAAGCATTTCGTGCGCTGCCTTATTATATATATCTTTATTATTGTAATCTTCATCAAATTTATTTCTTTCAAAAATACCACAAGCAGTTATAACAGCTGATGATGAATCTCTAGATTCCCCATCTTTTTCTGTAAAAATTAAATCCCAATATGGAATTAAGTCTTCAGGCAATCTATTTAAATAGTAGTTTGTAACTGCTTCAAAAACTTCTTTAGAATTTTCATTCTTATTATATCTATAATTAAGTGGCATTCCTAAAATCGCCCATGCCTGTCCTCTTGCCCAACAAGAATCATTTTTAAAGCCTTGATGAGTTACTCCTTTAGTTGGTTCTCCTGTTTCTTTATCAAAATAATAAGTATGATATGTAGATGAATCTTTTCTTATAACATTGTTTATTGCAGTATTAAAATGATTGTTAGCTACATTAAGATATGATTGATCTTCAGTCTCTTCATATGCCCAATATAGTAATGGTAAATTTAAAAAGCAATCTATTATTAATCTATACTCAGACTCATCTCCTAGGTTACCCCACGCTTGAATAAATTTACCCTTTTCTTGATATCTTCCTTTTAATTTATTAGCAGCTTTAAGTCCTAGCTCCCTTGCTTTTTCACTTCCTGTTATCCTGTAATCTGCTACTGCAGAAAGAGAGTATAAAAATCCAAGATCATGATGATTTAAAACAAAATCATTATTATAACGTTCTTCAAAATTTTCTGTATGAATTTGTGCTACCTTCTATACTTGTCATCTCCTGTATACTCATAAGCTAACCAAAGCATTCCTGTCCAAAATCCATTTGTCCAGTCATCATTGTCCTTTACTCTATATTTAAGATTAGTCGTGCATGCACTTGGAAACTTATTTGTATACTTTTCTAAGTTCTCATCTATATTTTTTATGACTATGTCTAATCCTCGTTTTATTTCTTCCTTAGTCAAAAATTCTTTTTTTTCTAACCCATCTCTATCTTTTATATCTTCTACTACTAAATCCCTAAACAAAATATATACCTCATCTCTTTAATCTATTTTTGTATAAAAAAGGGGAAACCTAACAGTTCCCCCTAATAATTAAAAGCTTGCCTTCTTTAAAAATTCGTCTAACAGTACATCAGCTTCATCTGGCACCATTCTAGCTGTTAATTTAACTCCCCTATTCATTAATTCCTTAAATGCATCGTATTCTTCCTTAGTAATACTTATAGATTTCTTTATTTGAACAGTTTCATCTCTTTTAGCCATATTACCAACGTTTATCTCTTTGATTTCTAAACCTTTCTCCATTAAATCTAATGCATCTATTGGGTTCTTAAGTACCATTAATACTTTTTGTGCTGCATATTTATCAGCCAAAATATTTGTTGCTGCCTTTTCTTTTGAAATTATTGATGTAGCTATTCCAGGAGGCGCAACCATTCTTAATATTCCCTTTTGCATTTCATCTGCTGCTACTTCATCATTTGCAACCATTATTCTTGAAACTCCTAGTCCTGTTGACCATCTAGTTGCTACTTGTCCATGTATTAATCTATCATCTATTCTAATATGAATTATTCCCTTCATTGCTATTACCTCCATTAATTAAACGAATTTCTTTTATTTATTATGCAAATATTTTTAAGTTAAATAGTACTATACCTAATATCATAAGAATGAATATTGCCTTAGTTGAAGTCATATTCTTTCTTCCTAATAGCCAGTAAGTAAATGCTACTATTGCAACTGGTGCTAAACCTGGCATAATTCTATCAGCAATATCTTGTAGCTTAAATACTACATCACCATTTTGCCATTCAAATGCAAACTTAGCATTAATAACACTTGGCACTAATGCACCAACAACTGTAATACCTAAAATATTAGCTGCTTCTGTAATATTCTTTAGCATACCTCCAATTGAACCAACTAATTTAGTTCCTTGTTCATAACCAATTTTCATAAACTTCTTCATACAGAACAGTCTTAAGAAGTTAAATGCTATCCATAAAAAGATACCAATAGGATTACCTTCTAAAGCCATGTAAGCTGCAATTGATCCGATTACAGTATTAGGTAAAACTGTGAATAATGTATCACCAACACCAGCTAAAGGTCCCATTAAACCAGTTTTTATAGCAGTTACTGCTTCTCTTGCGCTCTTACCCTCTTCTTCTAAAGCTAATGCAGCTCCTACTATTAGTGAACCAGTTGTTGCATTTGTATTGAAGAATTGAACATTGTTTTCTACCGCTTCTTGTAAACCTTCTTTATCATCACTATATATTTCTTCAAGAGCAGGTAACATTGCGTACCCGAAACCTAACCCTTGCATTGTTTCATAATTCCAACATGTATGAACTCCAAATAACCATCTTTTAAAGACTCTGTCCATCGTTTTTTTAGATACTTTTTTACTCATCTTCGTCATCTCCTCCACCAACTATTGAAACTGTTCCTTCTTGTCTTCTTTCATAAGTCATTAATGCTAAAGCTAAACCTACGAAAGATATTCCTAACATTGGTACTCCTAAATATGCTGCTAAAGCAAATCCAATTAAAAGGTAAGCAACATATTTCTTAATTGATAAATACTTAAGTAATATAGCAATCCCTAGTGCTGGTACTATTTGACCTGCAGTTTTTAATCCACCCATTAACCATAATGGCATGTTATCTACAATACCTTGAACAAATGCTGTTCCTAGTGATAGTCCAAGTACTACTGGAACTGCTCTTGATAGAGCCCATGGTAATAATCCTAATAAGTTCATTTTTTCCATTAACTTATAGTCACCTAATTTAGCAGCTTTATCAGCTTTTTGTTGAATAAATGTATTTAAAAATCTTGCTAAAACATCTAATTGAGTAAGTAATAATGCTATTGGAATACCTAGTGAAATACCAAATTCAGGATCTTGACCTGACATTATTGCAAATGCAGCTCCTAAAACTGCTCCACTTGTATAATCTGGAATTACTGCTCCACCGAAGTTTGCAACTCCAAGAGACATTAAGTTAAGTGTACCACCTACAAATAATCCTGTTTGCATATCTCCTAGTAATAAACCTGCTATACCACCTGCTACAGTTGGTTTAGCTAAACCAAAACATGTGTTTAACCCATCATACTGTGCAATAACTATAAAAGCCGTTACTGCAATAATTTGCCATAATTGTACTTCCATTTAAAATTCCTCCTATTCATCCTCTGAATCATTATTATTTAATATAATTCCTTTTTTTATTGAATCTTTTCCAGATTCAATTATCTGAAGAATTACTTCATCTAACTTAGATGTTTCATTCATAACAGCCTCAATTACCATAGGCAAGTTTACCCCAGAAATTAATTTAATCTTTTCATCTTTACTTGCCTCCATTAGTACTCTATTAAATGGCGATCCACCAAATAAATCTGCAAGAACTAATATTTCATCACTATCTTTTTTTAATTCATCTATCTTATTTTTTAAGCTCTGATAAAAAAAATCTATACCATCTTCATCTAGCCCTAAATATTCAACAGATGAACTTTGTCCTAATATCATTTCAAGTGCATCTTTAAATCCTTTACATAAGTTACTGTGACTAACTACCAAAACCTTATACATCAATCCCACCTCCTTGTCTATTATTACTAGCAATATCCATGCCAATTTTTTTACACACAAAAAAGCAGAAGATATATTTTTTCACACCTTCTGCTTCTATCCTTTATTTAAGCCATTTAGTCTTCATTATCTAAAGTTCTTGTCCTAACTATTCTAAAATTAATTATATCGTGTATAATGACAATTTCAGCTAAAGATAATGACACCCTGTACTCTTTTAGTACATCTCTAAAAATTTCTTCTGACAATTCTATGAAATCACTATGACACTGTTTAAATTTTTCTTCATCTGGATGTGACGTTATATTTTCTCTTAAAACTAATCTTTCAATTAGCATACTTATATGAATGAATAAAGCTAATTTTAAATCCCCTTCAAACTTCTTATTTAAACTTATCTCATAGTTATTAATTATCTTATCTACCTCATCCACTATTTTATCAGGGTTTAATATGGTTAATTGATTCAGTATATTTTGTAGGGAAAAGAATTTTATAATATCATTTTTTATTTCATCTATATTTTTCTTCTTTACCACTCCATCTAATACCTCTTCAATTACCCCCTCTGAGCCTGAACTTATAAGATTCTGTAATTCAATAACCTTAATTCCTTCAACTTCTAGTTGAGTTGTAGATATTATAAGCCTTACATCATATCCTATATTCTCGAAATCATCTTTACTATTGTTTACCACACTATTATAATCCTTGGCAATTATTTCTATATCAGCTTCTCCTATACACTTAGTTAAAATTCCTCTAAGCTTTTCTGCTGTTCCTATTCCAGATATACAAGTAACAACTATTGCCCTCTTCTTCTTTGGTGCTTTATAAAATCTATATTCAGTTTTATTGTTATCAGAGCATTTTTTTACTATATCTTCTATATTCTCATTGTTTATAATCCTATTTGCTACATCTAAAGCTAACCTAGTTGATATATTATTTATTACACCAACATGTCCATTAACCACATTCCTCAATTCATCATAAATCTCATTTAGTGAACCCATATCCACTAACACTATTGTTCCACTATCAGTATTAACGTTTGCTAAGTATTCTTTTATTCTTTTTACTACTGTCATAGTACTTACATCTATTGGCATATCAAAAGGTTCAAATATAAAATCTTCAAAGAATGTATTTGCTACAGAGGTAATACTGCTTGCTGTAGAATATCCATGAGCTACTATGATAGCATTACATCTATTTTTATCTAATGATACTAACTTATTAAAATATAGTGTCAGAAATATCTTTAAAATATCACAACATTCATAGTCTAGTGTTCCTTCAATAATTTCCACTATCTTATTAGCAATTAAATAACTTTTTGATAGCTTCTTTTTAAGAGTTTTAAGTTGAAGTTTATAATCAGAAGCTAATGATTTATCCTCATTACATATATTCTTAAATACTATTAAAGCATAAGTTATTAATTTAGAACTATTCCCATATACCTTAACACCATACCCCTGCTGTAATGACACTAATGCATTATCAACTACACTAGAAATTAGCTTATAAGTAAGTATATCTTTTTCTATATGGCCATTATTAAATATCATCTCATTAAAAATTTTATTTAAACTACCGATAGAAAGTTTTTTAAATTTTTCTTCATTTATTACAGAAGCATTTAAATTATTTATTATTTTTAATATAGCTTGTATTTCTTCTTTTATTAAAGTACTTTCATTATTAGTTAAATATTGAACTGAATTTTCCTCAGCTTTCTCCCTACATATCTTCATATTTTCATAACAAAATATATTTTTGATATTTGTTTTATTTTTAAATTCTCTTGGCAAATCTTTTATATTAATTTCTATAACTTCTGATTCTAAGTTATTTCTATATGCGTTAGCACAACTACTTATTATAATATTTTTTAGAAGCCCTATATTACCACTTCCATTTATAGATATTAATGAATTAATTACATTTCTACTAATAATTAAATCTCTACCAATCTCCTTTGCCTCATTTAAATAAAAGTTATGAATCATACTTAACCTTTCAGATACACTTCTTTTATCAAGACTTGGTATTTCGACAAATATAGGAATTCTTCTTTTAAATGTATCGAGTAAAACCTCATCTAAATTCTCAGTAGTTGCAAATATAAATCTTACCTTAGCACTTCTCCACCTATTAGTTTCACCTATTCTTCTATATCTACCTTGATCCAAAAATAAAAACAACTTCTCTTGCCCCTCTGGTGAAAGTCTATGTACTTCATCTAAAAATAAATATCCACCATCAGCTGCTTCAATTAACCCAATTGTATCTTTTTCGGCACCTGTAAAAGCACCTTTTTTATATCCAAAAAGATTTGCTGATAATAGTTCAGGGTTATTTGCATAATCAGCACAGTTAAACGTAACAAAAGGTGCTGATTCATCTATAACCTTCTTGTGAATTGCATATTCATAAATTAAACTCGCCATAAAGCTTTTCCCTACACCACTCTTCCCAGTAAGAGTTATTGGTAAGCCCTTATTAGGATATACTGCTGCAGCCTTACATTGTTCAACTGCTTCTTTAAGGCTCCCATTGTACCCAATTAATTTAGTAAATGGATCATCAGTTTTATCTTTTTTATCTTCATTTTTAACCTTAACTAAATTACTATGTAAAAAATAAACTGGCCTAGTATTTATTTTTATAGCATTTCCCTCTCTACATAATTCATTCAAATATTGACTTACAACATTTCTCTGAACTCCAAGTATTTCAGATATTTCTTTTGCAGTCACTCCCTTCTCTCCATTTTCAATAGCTTTCTCACTTAGTTCCTCTAAATTCATATGTACTTTTTCTTTTATTCTCATAATTGACCCCCATTTGTAAACATTATCACTTATAAAATGCATTATATCACTTTTCTAATTTTTGTATAGTGTAATATTTATAAACTTTTTTTAATTTATTTGTCATAAAATTTATGACACTAAGTTGGCATAATAATTGCTTTATAAATATATTTAGGAGATGATTTTATGGATAAAGCACAAAAATGGAAATATGAATTAGAAGCAAATAATATTATAAAAATTTTGAAAGATAAATATTATAATGCAATTTATTGTTCAGACTTAAATAATGCAAAGGAAAAAATCTTAGAAATGATTCCTGAGGGTTCTTCTATAGCCTTAGGCGGCTCTGTAACCCTAAATCAATTAAATATAATAGATACCTTTAGAGGCGATAATTACAAACTATTTGATAGATATAAGAATGTTCCTTTCACAGAAACAGTAGAGATAATGCGGCAATCTCTTCTAGCAGATTACCTTATTACAAGTGTAAACGCCATAACAAAAAACGGTGAACTCATGGTTACAGACTCTACTGGTAATAGAGCAGCATCTATGATATTTGGTCCTCGTAAGGTAATTATAGTAATAGGCGTAAATAAAATTGTTGAAGACTTAGAAGAAGGCTATAGTAGGATTAAGGAGGTTGCAATTTTAAATACAAAAAGAATTAATCACAAAACTCCTTGCAGTATTACAGGTTCATGTAACAACTGTGATGTAAAGGATAGAATTTGTAACTTTACCTCCATCATTCATAATGGAAGAAAGTTTGAAGATAGATATACAATACTGGTTGTCCCAGAAATTTTAGGTTATTAAACTAGGAGGTTTTTATATAATGAGTAAATTTGAAATTAAAGAAGATTTCTATTTAAACAATGAAAAAATAAAAATTATTTCTGGAGCTGTCCACTACTTTAGAATAGTTCCTGAATATTGGAGAGATAGGTTAGAAAAATTAAAGTCTATAGGTTGTAACTGCGTTGAAACTTATATACCTTGGAACTATCATGAAGTAAAGCAAGGTAAGTTTAATTTCTCTGGTAATAGAGACTTTGTTAAATTCATAAAAATAGCTGAAGAACTTGGACTATATGTTATTTTAAGACCAACTCCATACATTTGTGCTGAATGGGAATTTGGAGGTTTACCAGCATGGCTTCTTAAAGATGATTCAATGAGGGTAAGAAGTACTTATCCAGGATTTTTAAATGCTGTTGATTCATACTTTACTCAATTATTCAAACATATTGTACCATTACAAATAACAAATGGTGGCCCAATTATAATGATGCAAGTTGAAAATGAGTATGGTTCTTTTGGCAATGATAAAAAATATCTAACTGCAATAAAGGATTTAATGATAAAGCACGGAGCTACTGTTCCTCTGTTTACTTCTGATGGAGGATGGAGAGAAGTTTTAGATGCAGGAACAATTGAAGGTGTATTCCCAACAGCTAACTTTGGTTCAAGATCTAAAGAACAAATAGGCAACCTTAAAGAATTCATGAAAGATAACAATATTGAAGGGCCTCTTATGTGTATGGAATTCTGGATAGGCTGGTTTAATAATTGGGGCGGAGAATTCAAGAGAAGAGATGCTGATGATGCAGCAAAAGAACTTAGTGATATGCTAGAAGAAGGTCATGTAAATATCTATATGTTCCACGGAGGGACTAACTTTGGATTCTACAATGGATGCAGCTACCATAACGGACAAGATCCCCAAACAACTACATATGACTATGATGCTCCTCTTAATGAATGGGGAAATCCATCAGATAAATATCAAGCTTTCAAGAAAGTAATCTCAGAATATACTAAGATACCAGAAATAAAACTATCAACTGATATAAAATTTAAAAACTATGGTTCTATAAAACTTTCAAATAAAGTTTCATTATTTAGTACCCTTGATAAAATTGCTAAACCAATACATAATGATATTACATTAAATATGGAAAAACTTAATCAAAACTTTGGATATATTTTATATAGAGCAAACATAGGAAAAAAACGTACATTTGAAAAAGCTAAACTTGCTGACTGTGATGATAGAGCTCAAGTATTTATAAACGAAAAACATGTAGTTACTCAATACAAAGAAACTATGGGAGAAAATATTCCACTAACGTTGGATAAAGAAGATAATAACATAATAGATATCTTGGTAGAAAACTTAGGAAGAATCAACTATGGTGCAAGCCTTGTAAGTCCTAAACAACGTAAGGGAATTAAAGGTGGGGTAATGCTTGACATACATTTCCATTCTGGATGGGATCACTATTCATTAGAATTAGATAATATAGATGATGTAGATTTCTCTGGTGAATATAAAGAAAATATACCTGCATTTTATGAATATACCTTTAACGTTAAAGAAAAAGGGGATACATTTATTCATCTACCTAACTTTGGTAAAGGATCTGCCTTTATAAATGGATTTAATATAGGTCGTTTCTGGGAAATTGGCCCAACAAGATATCTATACATTCCAGCTCCTTTATTAAAAGAAGGCGAAAATAGAATTGTTATCTTTGAGACTGAAGGAAGATATCAAGATACAATCCAACTAAGTGATAAACCATTATATTAATCAAAAAACCAACTATCTTTAATGATAGTTGGTTGTTTTGTATTACTAATATTATTTTGAATAATCGTAGAATCCTTTTCCTGTCTTTCTTCCTAACCATCCAGCTCTAACATACTTCTTTAATAAAGTATGAGCTCTGTACTTAGAATCTCCAGTTTCATTATAAAGAACATCCATTATAGCAAGACATACATCTAATCCTATAAGATCTCCTAATGCTAAAGGTCCCATTGGGTGATTAGCTCCTAATTTCATAGCAGTATCTATATCTTCTACAGATGCTACTCCATCAGCATAAATTCCAACTGCTTCATTAATCATTGGAATAAGAATTCTGTTAACTACAAATCCTGGTGCTTCAGCAACTTCTACTGGTACCTTCTTTATAGCTTCAGACATTTCTTTAACTGCATCAAAAGTTTCTTGAGAAGTTTTAGCTCCTCTTATAATTTCAACAAGCTTCATTACTGGAGCTGGGTTAAAGAAGTGCATTCCTATAACTTTATCTTCTCTCTTTGTAGCATTAGCAACTTCTGTTATTGATAAAGAAGATGTATTTGAAGCTAAGATTGTTTCTGGCTTACAGATTGAATCTAATTCTGCAAATATTTCCTTCTTAATCTTCATATTTTCTATAGCAGCTTCTACTACTAAATCACAATCAGCAGCTAAGCTCATATCAGTTGTTCCAGAAATTCTAGAAAGTATTTCTTCCTTAACTTCTTCTGTCATTTTTTCCTTAGCAACTAATCTGCTTAAGCTCTTATTTATTCCAGCTATTCCTCTTTCAACGAATTCATCTTTAATATCTCTTACGATAACTTCAAATCCATTTTGTGCGAATGCTTGAACTATTCCAGCACCCATTGTTCCAGCACCAAGTACGAAAACCTTTTTCATTTTTATTCCTCCTAAAAACTCAATATTTTTATATTATTCAGCTGCTTTCATTTCTTTAGCTTGAGCTATTAATTCAGGGATTACCTTCTTAACATCTCCAACTATACCATAATCAGCAACTTGCATTATTGGAGCAGTTTCATCTTTATTGATAGCAATAATTAATTCTGAATCTTGCATACCAGCTACGTGTTGGATAGCTCCTGAAATACCACAAGCTATATAGATTGTTGGCTTAACTGTCTTACCAGTTTGTCCAACTTGGTAAGCATTTTCAACCCATCCCTTTTCTACTGCTGCTCTAGAACCTGCAACAACTCCACCTAAAGCATCTGCTAATTCTTGTAGTAAAGCAAAGTTTTCTTTACATCCTACACCTCTACCACCAGATACTATAATGTTTGCTTCAGATATATCAACTATATCTTTCTTTTCCTTGATTATTTCAAGAACCTTAGTTCTAATATCGCTATCTGCTAATTTAACTTCTACTTTTTCAATCTTACAGTTTGAAGCATCAGTATTTACCTTTTCAAATACACCTGGTCTTACTGTAGCCATTTGTGGTCTATGTTCGGGACATACGATTGTAGCCATTAAGTTACCACCAAATGCTGGTCTTGTAGCTAAAAGGTCTCCAGTTTCAACTTCAACATCTATTGAAGTACAGTCTGCAGTTAATCCTGTTGTTAATCTTGCAGCTATTCTTGGTCCTAAATCTCTACCAATAAAAGTAGCTCCTACAAATAATATTCCTGGCTTTCTTTCATTTGCTAAATCACAAATAACCTTTGTATAAGCATCAGTTGTATAATGTTCTAAATTCTTATCATCAGCAACTAAAACTTCATCCGCACCATGTTCACCTAAAGTTTTTGCTAATCCTTCTACATTGTGTCCTAGTAATAAAGCAGTTAACTTTACTCCTAATTTATCTGCTACTCTTCTACCTTCACCAAGTAATTCTAAAGATACTTTTTGTAATTGTCCTTCTCTTTGTTCAGCAAAGACCCAAACGCCTTTGTAATCTGTTATATTCATAATAAATTACCCTCCTATTATCTTAGATGTAGTGTTTTTCTTTTAATTTTCCTAAAACATAAGCTGCAGCTTCTTTAGCGCCTTCTTTAACTAGTTCTCCTGCTCCCTTAACTTCCTTAGTCATTGACTTCTTAACCTTTGTTGGAGAACCCTTAAGACCTAATTCTGACTTATCTACATCTATATCGTCTGCACTCATAACCTTGATATCATTGTCACTAGTTGCAAAAATATTACCAACATTCATATATCTTGGTTCATTTAATGTTTCGATTGCAGTTAATAGACATGGAGTCTTAACTTCTACTATTTGATGTCCATCTTCTAGTGCTCTGTTAACTATTAAAGAATCACCTTCAACTTTTACATCTTGAACATATGTTACTTGAGGAATGTTTAAGTGTTCAGCTATTTCTGGACCAACTTGTGCTGTATCTCCATCGATAGCTTGTCTTCCTGCAAATACTATATCATAATCTAACTTCTTAATTACTCCAGCTAGAGATTTTGAAGTTGCTAATGTATCAGCTCCTCCTAGTACTCTATCTGTTAAAAGAATAGCTTCATCAGCTCCCATACATAAAGCTTCTCTTAATGCAGCCTTAGCCATTGGAAGTCCCATTGAAACAACTGTAACCTTTCCACCATGAGCTTCTTTTAATTGTAATGCTGCTTCTAATGCATGCTTGTCTTCTGGATTAATAATTGATGGAACACCATCTCTTATTAATGTACCAGTCTTAGGATCTATCTTAACAACTGTTGTATCTGGAACTTGTTTTACACAAACTACTATATTCATCTTATAACTTCCTCCTATCTGAATAAGCTACCTGAAATAACCATCTTTTGAACTTCTGAAGTTCCTTCATAGATTTCAGTTATCTTAGCATCTCTCATCATTCTTTCTACTGGATATTCCTTAGTGTAACCATATCCACCAAAGATTTGAACTACCTTAGTAGTAACATCCATAGCTACTTCTGCTGCAAATAACTTAGCTCTAGCAGCATCTATTGAATAAGGTTGTCCATTTTGTTTTCTCATAGCAGCTTTGTATACTAATTGCTTAGCAGCTTCTATCTTTACATCCATTTCTGCCATGTACCATTGTAAACCTTGCTTAGTATAAAGTGGCTTACCAAATTGTTTTCTTTCTTTCATATAAGCTACTGCTTCTTCAAAAGCACCTTCAGCTATACCTAAAGCTTGAGCAGCTATACCAATTCTTCCTCCATCTAGAGTCTTCATTGCTATACCAAATCCCTTACCTTCTTTACCTATTAAGTTTTCCTTTGGTACTATACAATCTTCCATTATTAACTCAGTAGTAGATGATGCTCTAATACCCATCTTGTTTTCTAACTTACCTATTGAGAATCCTGGGAAGTCTTTCTCTACTATAAATGCAGATATTCCTCTTGTACCTTGGCTCTTATCTGTCATAGCAAAAATTATGAAAGTTTCAGCAACTCCACCATTTGTTATGAATATCTTTGAACCATTTAATACATAGTGATCTCCATCTAAAACTGCAGTAGTTTGTTGTCCTGCTGCATCTGTACCAGCACCTGGTTCAGTTAAACCGAAAGCACCAATCTTCTTACCAGAGCATAAATCTGCTAAATACTTTTCTTTTTGTGCTGGAGTACCATGTTCATTGATAACTGAAGCACATAGTGATGTATGAGCTGAAAGGATAACTCCTGTTGTTGCACATACCTTTGATAATTCTTCTACAGCGATTATGTATGAAAGAACATCTCCGCCTGCTCCCCCTACTTCTTTAGAAAATGGAATACCCATCATTCCTAACTTAGCCATTTTTTGAACATTTTCCATAGGGAATCTTTCTGTTTCATCAATTTCTGCAGCTATTGGTTTTACTTCATTTACTGCGAATTCTCTAACCATTTGTTGTACTAATTGTTGTTCTCTAGTTAATTCGAAATCCATTTGATTTGACCCTCCTTATATTTAAAAAAAACAATTTATTTGTTTTGGAAGTTCTTTTCTGCTCTCTTTTCTAAGAATGCAGTCATTCCTTCTGTTTGATCTTCTGTGCTGAAGCATTTTCCAAAGTCTTCTGCCTCTATTTCAATTGCTCTATCTATATCTACTTGCATACCTCTATCAATAGCATCCTTACATAGCTTAACAGCTACTGGCGCATTAACAATTATTGCATTAGCCATAGCTCTAGCTTCCTCCATAAGATTTTCTAGAGGAACTACCTTATTTACAAGTCCTATTCTTAAAGCTTCATCTGCCTTAACCATAGCTCCTGTATAAATCATTTCTTTTGCTTTTCCTAACCCAACTATTCTTGGTAGTCTTTGAGTACCACCAAATCCAGGAGTTATTCCTAAACCTGATTCTGGCTGAGCAAATCTTGCTCTTTCTGAAGCTATTCTTATATCACATGCCATTGATAATTCACAACCACCACCAAGAGCGAATCCTGATATTGCTGCAATTACAGGCTTGTCTAACTTTTCTAATCTTCTGAACACCTTATTTCCAAGCATTCCAAATTCTTTACCTTGTTCTTCATTTAAATCTCTCATTTCTGCTATATCTGCACCTGCAACGAAAGACTTTTCTCCTGCCCCAGTTAATATAACAGCATAAATATTGCTATCATTTTCTAAATTCTCAAGAACTGCGTCAAGATCCTTTAACGTTTCTGAATTTAATGCATTTAAAGCTTTTGGTCTATTAATAGTAACAATAGCTAAATGCTCTTCTTTTTCAAGAAGCACGTTTTTTAATTCCATCCCCTCATATCCTCCTTATTTACACTCTTATTTTTCTTAATCTTTTTTAATTTTACAAACCATCCAATATTATACACTAAATAGTGGCATGAGTCTGTCGAATTGTCTGAAAATAAATACTTTTTTCTTATTATTTTTGTTAATAATATAACAAACTTAGATAAAAAAATAATTGAAGTTTTTAGCAAACTTCAATTACGATTATAATACCTTGTTAAATTTTTTTCAATATCAAATTGTGATTTTATGTTAATTTTATAAGCTATAACCAAGGATATTTTTTCTATTTTTGTTCTTCATTACTGTGTAATAAATAAATAAGTGTCATTAAACTTTCACTTAAATGAACATTTTCAACTCTTACATCTTCTGGTACTGACAAATCTACAGGGGCAAAGTTCCAAATCCCCTTAACTCCACCTTCCACCATTTCATCACATACCTTTTGAGCATTTATCCTAGGAACACAAATTATCCCTATATCTATTTTATTCTTACTTAAAAAAGATTTTAAAGTATCTATTTCACTTATTTCAATATCCCTAATTTTAAGTCCAACTAACTTAGGATTTGCATCGAATATTCCAACTAAATTTACACCTTGTTTATCAAACTTATAATTTGCAATTGCTTGCCCTATATTACCTGCACCTACAATTACAGTGTTATATTTTTGACTTAGTCCAAGAATACTACTTATTTGATTGTATAATTCTCTAACATTATACCCATATCCTTGTTGACCAAAGTCACCAAAGCAATTTAAATCTTGACGTATTTGAGATGCTGTAAATCCTATCTTTTCCCCTAATTCTTTTGATGATATTCTATCTACATCATTTTTCATTAATTCATTTAAATATCTATGATATTTTGGCAGACGTTTAATTACAGCCATAGAAATATTTTTTTTCTTTTCCATACTGCACCTTCTCTCTAAATTTTATCTATTTTTTAACAAAGTTATGTAAATTCTACACTTTACTTTTTACGCAACTAATACACCATTTATTATATTACCATAAAACTTAATTATTAATCCATTACTTTTCTTAAATAATATTTTCACTTTCAATATAACAAGCATGAATTTTGTCGATTTTTGAACAACTATTTCAAAAGATGTTCTATCAATATTTTTAAGCCTATTAAAATTAGAACAATGCCTCCGAATATTTCTGCTCTACTCTTAAACATTTCTCCTAACTTTTCACCAATATACACTGCAATAAAACTTAAAATAGCTGTTACTACTCCTATTATTAATATTGATGATAATATATTTACATTTAAAAACGCAAAACTTATTCCTACGGCCAATGCATCTATACTAGTAGCAATAGCTAATATTAATAATGTTTTATTTGAATAAATTTTCTCTTCTTCACTCTCTTCTCCCTTTAATGCTTCATAAATCATCTTCCCACCAATAATAGCTAATAAAATAAAAGCTATCCAATGATCCATCATTTCAATATACTTAGTAAAGTTTCTGCCTACAGCCCAACCTATAAAGGGCATAATAGCTTGAAAAACACCAAAAAATAAACCAGCTTTAAAAGCCATCTTTATTTTACTTTTTTTATTAGAATTAATACCAATAGTAATCGAAACAGCTAGAGCATCCATAGCTAACCCCAATCCTATCATTAAAATAGATATAACACTCATATTTTCCCTCCTAAATAGCACATCTTTATTTTATACATTTTTTATCATTATAAACACTAAAGAATAAACTTTATTAGCATTTAAATATTAAACTTATCTCCAATTTAATTGCAAGTATAATTTCTTAAAAAATAAAAAAAGACTTATGTATAACGCAACCCTAATACGTTATACATAAGTCTCACAATTTAAAACAAAGCCAGATGATTATATCATCAGTATGTTGGCCTTGTTACAGAGATAAAACATCTCTGCATGCTACTCCCTCATGCCTGAAAGTTTTTAATTTCAACGTTAATAATTATACTTTTATCGACAAACTTTGTCAACAAATATATTAAATCCATTTATTTCCTCAAGGCTCTCATAGAGTTTAATACAGCTATTAAAGTAACCCCTACATCTGCAAATACTCCTTCCCACATGTTTGCTATTCCAATAGCTGCTGGAATTAATACTGCAATTTTAACACCAAGTGAAAAAATTATATTTTGCCATAAAATTCTATTTGTCTTTCTTCCTATCTCTATAGCATCAACCAATGATGATGGGTTATCTCTCATTAGCACTACATCTGCCGCTTCAATAGCAGCATCAGATCCAATGCCTCCCATAGCTACCCCAACATCTGCTCTTGCTAGAACTGGGGCATCATTAATACCATCACCTACAAAAGCTAATTTCCCCTTTTCAGACTTTTCCTTTAATAGCTTTTCCACCATAACAACTTTATCTGTTGGTAGTAATTCAGCATATACTTCATCTAATCCTAATTCTTCTGCAATTTTTTCTGCCACCTTCTTATTATCACCAGTTAACATTACACATTTCTTAACGCCAATCTTTTTCAACATTTCTATAGCTTCTTTAGAATCTTCTTTTACCTCGTCAGCTATTACAATGCTACCTTTATATTCACCCTCAACAACTACATGAACCACTGTTCCAATCTCTTTACTATTATTATATTTGATTCCATTAGAATTCATAAGTTTGTAGTTTCCTAATAAAACTTCTTTATTATCTATATTAACCTTAATACCATTTCCTGAAATTTCTTCATAATTAGATATTATTGATTTGTCTACTTCATTTCCATAGGCTTTCAATATAGATTGTGCAATAGGATGATTAGAAAAACTTTCTCCTGTTGCTGCTATTCTCAATAACTCAGATTCCTCTATATTATTTGTATTAATCTTTACAACCTTAAATACACCCTTTGTAAGAGTTCCTGTTTTATCAAATACAACTGTTTCCACATCTTTTAAAGCTTCAAGATAGTTTCCACCTTTTATTAAAACTCCATTTTTAGAGGCTCCACCTATTCCAGCAAATAACCCTAAAGGAATAGAAACAACTAACGCACACGGACAAGATACTACTAAAAATATTAATGCTCTATATACCCAATCCGAGAATAATGCTCCCTCAACTACTAGAGGTGGTATTATAGCTAATGCAACTGCTGATAGTACTACTACTGGAGTATAATATCTAGCAAACTTTGTTATAAACTTTTCTGTTTGAGCTTTCTTGCTACTTGCATTTTGTACTAATTCTAAAATTCTAGATACAGTTGATTCTCCAAATTCTTTTGTTACTTTTACTCTTATTACACCAGTTAAATTAATAACTCCTGCTAATATTTCATCATTTAATTCAATATTTCTTGGTAATGATTCACCAGTTAAAGCTGATGTATCTAAAGAGGAATTTCCTTCAATAACAATACCATCTAAAGGAACTCTCTCACCTGGTTTAATTACTATAATATCATCTATTTTAATTTCACTAGGATCTACCTTTTTCTCTTCTCCATCTGTAATTAAGTTTGCATAATCTGCTCTAATATCCATAAGAGAAGATATTGATTTTCTTGACCTATTAACTGCATAGCTTTGGAATAGTTCTCCTATTTCGTAGAAAATCATTACTGCTACACCTTCTGGATGGTTCCCTATAGCAAAAGCTCCTAAAGTTGCAACTGTCATTAAGAAATTTTCATCAAATACTTGCCCTCTAAATATATTTCTAATGGCACTTAATACAACTTTACCTCCTACTAATACATAACTTAATGCGTATATATATGGAACATAACTTTTTTCTTCTCCAATAAATATAGCAATAGCAAATAATATAAATCCTATTGCTAAGGATACTTTATCTCTTAAAGAAATACCTTCACTATGATCATGGTCATGGCTTTCTTCATGTTTCTCCTCAATGTCATGTGCATGTCCACTACAACATTCACTAGTACATACATTTTTCTTTTCTTTTATATTATTATTATATTTTGATACTATAACATCAGGTTCAAGCTTACTTACTATAGTCTTTATTTCTTCTTCGACTCTATTTACATCACTATTTTCCTTTAAGCTTACTATTAATAAACTTAGTGAAAAGTTCAAAACAGCTTCTTCTACACTTTCTAATTTGTTTACCTTATTCTCTATCTTATTTGCACAGTTAGCGCAATCTAGTCCTTTTAAATATAATTTTATTTCATTTGTCATAATACCCTCCTATTTGCTATTCAGTTATGTGTCTTAAACCTTCATCAAAAATATGCTTAATATGTTCATCATCTAATGAATAGTATACAATTTTACCTTCTCTTCTATACCTTACTAACCTTGCACTTTTTAAAGTTCTAAGCTGATGTGAAATCGCTGATTGTGAAACTCCTAATAAAGCTGATAAATCACACACACACATTTCAGCCTCAAATAAGGCACAAATTATTTTTATCCTTGTAGAATCACCAAATACCTTAAAAAACTCTGCTAAATCATATAAAGTTTCCTCTTTAGGTAGCTTGTCTTTTACTTCTACAACAACATCACCATGAATTATATTACAGCTACATTTTTCTAAATTATCATTTTCCATTTTCATCCCTCCAAACGTATGAGCATTTGTTCATATGTTAATTTTATTATATGAATCCCGAGTATATTTGTCAACAATATTTTTGATTTATTTTCCATAATTCTGCTAAGTTAATAAAAAAGTATAGCCGTTACACAATGTAACGACTATACTTTATAGAAACCTATGGTACTCTTGATTTTTACTTAAATTATTTAATAAATGTTTTATTTCTTGATCCCGAGCCCTATCCATAACCAATATAACATCCCCTGCATCTACTACAACTAAATCTTTTACTCCTAGTCCAATAATCAAGTTTTTCTCTCCAAATATTGAACAGTTCTCGCACTCTTCAAGATAAACATTTTTAGAAACATTATTATTTCTATAACTCATCAAAAATCGGCTTAATGCTGAAAAACTTCCTATATCATCCCATGGAAAATCACATCTAATTACATATGCCTTCCTAGTTTTTTGCATTACTCCAAAATCTATTGAAATGCCATCTATTAATTCGTATTGTTCCTTTATAACCTCTTCCTCATCCTCTTCTCCAACATGCTTATATATTTCCATTAAAGCCTTATGCATCTTAGGTAAATATTTTTCAATCTCTCTTAATATTACATCAGCTCTAAAAACAAACATTCCAGAATTCCAAAGATAGGTTTCCTTAACTAAAAAGTCTTTAGCAACTTCTACGTTTGGTTTTTCTGTAAATCTAGCTACCTTATAAGTGGCAATATTCCCACTAATTCTTTCTCCCATTTCAATATATCCATACCCTGTTTCTGGTCTAGTTGGCTCTATTCCTAAAGTAACTATTCCTCTTCTTCTATTAGCTAGCTCTACAGCTTGATTTAATGTTTCTACATAATTTTTTTCATTCTCAATATAATGATCTGATGGAAGAACAACCATAACTGCATCTCCATCTTTCTTTAAAAGCTTAACAGCTGAAAGACCTATACATGTAGCAGTTTCTTTATTACTTGGTTCAGTAAAAACATTTTCTTCTTTAATATCACTTAACTCGTTTCTTATCTTATCTTCATAGTCTCTATTAGTTACTACATAAATATTCTCTCTACTTATTAAAGGTACGATCCTATCCACAGTATTAACTAAGAAACTATTATCGTTAATTAGCTTTAAAAACTGCTTTGGTTGATCGGCTCTTGATAGGGGGTATAGCCTACTTCCCTTTCCTCCAGCTAAAATCAGCCCGTATATCACAACTTTTCAACTCCATGTAATGTTATATTATAGTATATGAACTATTTATCACTTTGTGTATTTAATAATTTTTTCCATTTTCATTTTAGATTCTTGACATTTTTACCTTTCCAATTTATTATAAAAATATAATCAAATATAAATTTCTTTTATTAAGAGGGAGTAGTTTAAAATATAGCATCAACAATCGCGGTTATTTTAACCTGGTGTTATATGCCTAATAATCAAGGTTACCAGACTTTTAATATAATTTTCGCAACGCGTAAATTATATTAGGGGTCTTTTTTTATTACTCAAAAAAGGAGAGAAGATATTATGGACAAGTTTTTTTCAAAATCAGCCACGGATGTTTTACATCACTTCAACGTGACTAAGGAAGGTTTATCTACTGAACAAGTAAATAAATCAAGAGAGGAAAATGGATTTAATGAATTAACAGAAAAAAAGAAAAAGAGTGTATTAGTTGTTTTCTTAGAGCAATTTAAGGATCTTTTAGTAGGAATATTAATAGTAGCTGCACTTATTTCTATGGCTACAGGAGATGCTGAAAGTACCCTTGTAATTTTTGCTGTTATTATTATGAACGCTATTTTAGGTACAGTACAAAACGTAAAGGCAGAACAGTCTCTTAATAGTTTAAAAGCACTTTCTTCACCTAACGCTAAGGTTATAAGAAATGGTGTAAAAATAGAGATACCTTCAAGGGAAGTTGTTCCTGGAGACATAGTTGTATTAGAAGCTGGAGACCTAGTTGTTGCAGATGGTAGAATAATTGAAAGCTTCTCATTACAAGTAAATGAAAGTGCACTTACTGGTGAATCTGAAAGTGTTAATAAATTTGAAGATGTAATTGACAGTGAGGAAGTTGCACTTGGTGACCAAAAGAATATGGTATTCTCAAGTTCACTAGTTACTTATGGACGTGCTCTTATTGTAGTAACAAATACAGGTATGACAACTGAACTTGGAAAAATAGCTACTTTAATGGAGCAAACTAAAGAAAAGAAGACTCCCCTTCAAATAACTTTAGATGATTTCAGTAAAAAACTCGCTACAATCATCTTAATAATTTGTATTATTGTATTTGGTTTAAGCGTATATAGACAAACTCCTGTATTAGAATCATTAATGTTTGCTGTTGCACTTGCTGTTGCTGCTATTCCTGAAGCTCTAAGCTCTATTGTAACAATTGTACTAGCTTTAGGTACTCAAAAAATGGCTAAAGAGAATGCAATTATTAAAAACATTAAGTCTGTAGAAGGACTTGGTTGTGTATCTATCATCTGTTCAGATAAAACAGGTACATTAACTCAAAATAAAATGACTACAAAACAAATTTTTGTTGATAATAGCTTAATTGAATCAGAAGATATAAAGTTCAATGATAACTTAGTTCAAAAGGAGTTAATGAGAGCCGCAATTCTTTGTAATGACTCCACTTCTGTAGATGGTAAAGAAATAGGTGACCCTACTGAAGTTGCTCTTGTTAACTTAGGACATGTTCATTCATTAAAGGAACAGGATGTAAGAGATGAATTTAAGAGATTAAAAGAAATACCTTTCGATTCAGACAGAAAATTAATGAGTACATTGCACTACATAGATAATAAGTATGTTATGTATACAAAAGGTGCATTAGATGTTCTTCTTGATAGAACTACTCATATAAGAACTTCTGAAGGTGTTAAAAAAATAACTCAATCTGATAAAGATAGAATTTTAAACACAAACCAATACTTATCAGAAAATGGTCTTAGAGTTCTTTCTTTTGCCTATAAGGAATTAGATTCTGAAAAAGAATTAAGTTTAGATGATGAAAACAACTATACTTTCTTAGGATTAATATCAATGATAGACCCACCAAGAGTTGAATCTGCTGAAGCTGTTAAGGACTGTATAATGGCAGGTATAAAACCTATTATGATCACTGGTGACCACAAGATTACTGCTTCTGCTATTGCTAAACAAATTGGTATTCTTCAAGAAGGTGATATGGCTGTAACAGGTCTTGAACTTGATAAAATGTCTGATGAAGAATTAAACGAAAAACTTTCTCATATATCTGTTTATGCTAGAGTTTCACCTGAAAATAAGATTCGTATAGTAGATGCATGGCAAAATAAAGAAAAAATTGTTGCTATGACAGGTGATGGTGTTAATGATGCTCCTGCTTTAAAGCAAGCTGATATTGGTATTGCAATGGGTATAACCGGTACTGAAGTTTCTAAAGATGCTGCTTCAATGATCCTTACAGATGACAACTTTGCTACAATAGTTAAGTCTATTACTAATGGTAGAAATGTTTATAGAAACATAAAGAACTCTATTAAGTTCTTACTATCTGGTAATATGTCAGGTATAATAGCTGTTTTATATGCTTCAATCATGGCTTTACCAGTACCATTTAAAGCTGTTCACTTATTATTTATAAATCTATTAACTGATTCACTTCCTGCTATTGCAATAGGTATGGAAAAATCAAATAAGGATCTATTAAAGGATAAACCTAGAGACAGCAAAGAATCTATCTTAACAAAAGACTTTATGATAGAAATAGCATTTGAAGGCTTATTAATTGCACTATTTACTATAATTGCTTTCCACATTGGTTTATCTACTGGAAACAAGGAAGTGGCAAGCACAATGGCATTCTCTACTTTATGTTTAGCTAGATTATTCCACGGATTTAACTGCAGAGGTAAGAAATCTGTATTTGCCCTTGGAGTATTCTCTAACAAATTTAGCTGGTATGCATTTGGAGCTGGATTAGTATTCTTAAATGCAGTGCTATTTATACCACCATTACAAAACTTATTCCAAGTTGCTAGCTTAAGCGGTTCATTAGTTTTAGCTATATACTTATTAGCTTTCTTCCCAACACTTATAATTCAAGTGTACAAGGTATTTGCTAAAGATAATGATAGATCTGAAGAAAAAAATGCAGAAAAAAATTTAAGTATTTAATACAAAAGTAGCTGTTGATTAATTCAACAGCTACTTTTTCCCTTCCTACTTCTTTACCTTCTTACCTTAATTATATTCTTATATCCAACATATGTAGTTAAGAAGTATCCTCCATAAACCATTATAATTATTATTGCAGTAATTATAGCTGATACTAAAATACTTGACGCCCCAAACATAGATATTACTTTACTAGCTACTATAATTCCTACTATAGAGTGAATTATAGCAATCGTAAGAGGCATCATAAAATATATAAATACTTGTGAAAACACTGCTTTATTGATATTCTTACTCGATGTTCCTATCTTCTTTAACACTTCATATCTTTCTATATTATCACTTGCTTCTGATAATTGTTGAAGTGCTAATATTGCTGCACTTGATATTAAAAATATTACTCCTAGATATATACCTATATACATTACTGTAACTGACATTCCAACGCTTGCATCATAAGCCATATCTCTAGTTTCCCCTAAAATAAATCCATATTCATCATAGCCATATTTTCTTGTTGTAAATCCTGTAAATACATCATATATTTCATTCTCTATCTTCTCAGACTTCTCCTTATAATTACCACTTAAATAAGTAGTACTTATCTCCATATCCTTTACTACTTCATCAGGTAATACAGCTACCATAAACTTCGTGGCTAATGCACTTGTTTCTAAATTATCTTTCAAAGCTTTTTTATTTATAATCCTATAATCGTTGTTACCAATTCTCATTGTTTTATTATTTTCTATAAACTTATTCACAGCCTTATCATAATCATTCACATTTGATATTAGAATAACTTCATCTTTTTGTGGATTAAATGTACTTTCTCCAGCCATTGCTCTTAACTTATTATAATCTGATATTGCAATACAATCTAAATTCTTATCATAAGAATCCAAATTCTTTTTAACTTTATCATTTCCATAGTTATATATATACTTCTTAATTCCTTCGTTACTTGTATACAAGTTATATGAAAAATATTCTCTAAAAGCATTATTATAATCAAGTCCTATTTTATCTAAAGATTTTGATATATTCGCAATTTCCTCATCCCCTGTTGAAAATGAATAGAAAGTCACATCATAGGGAGTGTTATTTTTTAAAGTTGTTTGTAAGGAATTCTTAAAACTTACCCCTGTAGATAAGAGAGTAATTGTTAAAAATAACATTAAAGAAATAACTGACATAGAAATATATGTAGTATTAACCTTACTATTTATCTGCCTTAGAACAAACATATTTAAATTCTTCAGATAAAATTTTTCACTTTTTTCTAATGCATTAATTAAGAAACCAGATAAAGATAAAAACAATAACACTGTCCCTACTATGCCTAAGATAACAGAAATTTGAACATAGCTAATTCCATTATCAAATCCAAATTTTAAAATTATAAAATAGGCTACTCCTATTAAAATTATTGATAATAGAAATAATAAAAAAGATACTTTTGTACTCTTTATTTTTATGCTTTCATTTTTTCTTCCTGCTCTTAATAAATCTATTAACTTATATTTAGAAATTACCAAAGTATTAAATATCATAACAAGTATAAATATCAGCCCAAAATATAAGGATGTTTTTATAGCTGCGTTAGTAGAAAATACAAAATTGAACTTTGATACATTCACTTCAAATAGTTTTGATGTAAATAAAGATAATCCTTGAGATACCACTACACCTGCCATAAGACCTAACCCAAGTGATAAGAGTCCAATTAAAAAGGTTTCTTTTATTAATAGATAGGATATCTTTCTTTTCCCCATACCTAAGGTCATATATAACCCTATTTCTTTCTTTCTTCTTTTTATTAAAAAATTATTTGCATATATTATTAAAAATCCTAATATAATTGACACAAACACTGATGTCATAGAAATTATTTTAGAAAGCATTTGTATTATTTCAGCTTTACTGTTTGTAACATCCATCATTGCCTTTTGTGATGATATAGAATTAAAAGAATAAAATATACATACAGCAAAAGTTAACGTTAAGAAATATATTACATAATCCTTAAAACTTCTTTTGACATTTCTAATTGACATTTTAGAATACATTATTTGTGTCACCTCCAAGTAAGGTTACAACCTCAATAATCCTATTAAAAAACTCTTTTCTAGAATCATTTCCTCTAATTAACTCATTAAATACTCTTCCATCTTTTATAAATAGAATTCTATGGGCATAGCTTGCTGTAAAAGCATCATGTGTAACCATAAGTATTGTAGCCTTCATTTCCTCATTTAACTTTTCAAAGGAATCTAATAATAATCTTGAAGCTTTAGAATCTAAAGCTCCAGTAGGTTCATCAGCTAATATTAAAGATGGATTAGTAATTATAGCTCTAGCTGCTGCAACCCTTTGCTTTTGTCCCCCAGACATTTCATATGGAAACTTACTTAAAACCTCTTCAATATCTAGCTTTTTAGCAACTTCTAAAACTCTATCTCTTATATTCTTAGCTTTTTTCCCCTCTTGGATAGTTAATGCTAATGCAATATTCTCAAAAGCAGTTAAAGTATCTAAAAGATTAAAGTCTTGAAATATAAAACCCAATTCTTCTCTTCTAAACTTTTCTATACTTTTAGACTTTAACTTAGTTATTTCCTTACCATTTATTTTAATATTTCCTGTTGTTACATTATCAACAGTAGAAATACAATTTAACAATGTAGTTTTACCACTTCCTGAGGGTCCCATTATTCCAACAAATTCCCCCTCTTCTACATTAAAACTAATGTTATTAATAGCTTTTGTAACATTCCCCTTATTTCCATAATATTTTTCTATATCTTTAACTTGTAAAATCTCTTTCATTTTAATTCCTCCATCTATCATCTTTAAGCATATTTTATAATTATTTTATCTTTTGTAGTATTGATTAACATTACTCTTATCTTTCATTTTTGAAAGATAAAAAAAGAAGCTACTTAAATAGCTCCTTCTTATTCAACGGAAATATTATATCTACATTGGTCCATTTATCCTTTTCTGATGACACTTCTATCCCTATAGATAACTTTTCACAAAGACTTTTACATATATACAACCCCATACCTGTAGATTTACCATAGACTCTTCCATTTTCTCCTGTAAATCCTTTATCAAAAATTCTTTTTATATCCTTTTCTGAAATTCCTACACCATTATCTTTTATAGATAAAATCACTTTTGTATCTTTTGAAATAGATTTTATCTCTATCCTAGGATCATTCTTATTACAGTATTTTATAGAATTAACTAATATCTGATTTATTATAAATTCGCACCACTTAGTATCACTAAATACATTTTCATTAACTTCACTTAACTCTAGCTTGATATTTTTATTAATAAAATCTTTGTAGTTTTTTCCTATTATCTTTCTAACTACATCTCCTAATGAAAACTCTTTGATTATATAATCTTTACTGGCATCCTTGCTCCTAGAGTAATATAATACTTGATCCACATACTCTTCTACTTTGCTAATTTCTTCTTTTATGCTATTTGTTATTTCATTTCTATTATTATCTATTATTAGTTTACTAGATGCTAAAGGTGTTTTCACTTCATGAACCCATGTCTCAATATACTCTCTATACTCTATTTGCTTTCTTTCATATTCTTTTAAAAATTCATGCATATCTCTATTGGTATCAAATAAAATTTCATATAAAATTTCTCCATCAATAAAGTCTGGTTTATGTATTAGCTCTGATAATAAAAACTTTTTATCTAAATTATTTAAAAGCTCTATTGTTGAAGTATAGTATTCTCTCCTTTTCCAATATTCAATTATTAAAAGTGATGTAATTGGCATACTCCAGGCTAAAATTACTATAATTACATATTCACTCTTTATATTTAAAAATAATAAAAATGCCGAAAAAGTTAATAGAAGAAATAAGTTTACTATTAAAAACATTCCTTTATCTCTTAAATATGTTTTCAAACTCATATTAATATATAACCTAATCCTCTCCTAGTTTCTATAACATTCTTCAATCCTATTTCCTCTAATTTCTTTCTTAATCTAGTTACATTTACAGAAAGAGTATTATCATCTACATATGCTTCTGAAGACCATAAATACTCCATTAGTTCATCTCTTGACACTATCTTTTCCTTATTTAATATTAAATAATTCAATATTTTTAGTTCATTCTTAGTAAGCTCTGAGATATTATTGTTGTAAGATATACTCCCACTAGATAAATTCAAATTAAGTCCATTATGCGTTAATAATTGAGATGTTGAATTATTAACCCTTCTTAATATAGAACTTATTCTAGCTAATAAAATTTGAGTATTATATGGCTTAGTTATAAAATCATCTGCCCCTAGGTTCATACTCATCAACTCATCCATCTCACTATCTCTACTTGTTACAATAATAATAGGTACATCTGACTTACTTCTAATCTCTCTACAAATATAATATCCATCAAAAACAGGTAGATTAATATCTAACAATATTAAATCTGGATTTTCCTCAAAAATATAATTAATTATATTATTAAAATCTTCAGGCACTTTAACATCATAACCATATTTGCTTAGAAACTCTTTTAACTCGTTTCTAATCTTCTCTGTATCCTCAACAATAATAATCTTTTGCATTCTTCCTGCTCTCCTTTTATATGTATAGAGAAAGATTATACACCCTTCTCATATAGTTTATCTAAAAAAACTTTTATTTCATCCTCTTCTAAAAAAATTTGTCCTAAAGTTCCATGTTTTAAATCCACTTTTCTCAAAGAATGGAAATCAGAACCTGCTGTATATATAATTCCTCTTTCTTTTGCAATATTAGTAAAGTATTCAGTTTCATTTTCTTTATTCCTATAATATTTAGCTTCAATGCCATCAAAATTCAAATTAATTAATCCATTAAAAGCTTCTCTTTTTAATAAGGTTGGATGTGCTAAAACAACAAAAGCTCCATAATGATGTAAAAATTCTATTCCAGCAGAGGTGCTTATCTTCCCTCCCTCTGATTTGAAACTTAGTTTTCCTTTATGATATATCTGGCACTCTTTAAATTTTCCTTTTCTCATAGAGTTAAGCATCTTTTTAAACTCTTCATCTTCATATCTACCATCTTTAAAATATCCAAGTATATGAACTCTATTTCCTTTATATCTAGTTGACAGTTCAATACCTGGAATGACTTTTACTCCATGAATCTTTCCAACCTTTATTGCTTGTTTATTTCCTGATACAGTATTATGATCTGTTAAAGCAATTATATCAATTTTTCTTTCCTTAGCTAATAAAATAATTTCTCCTGGCTTAAGCTCACCATCTGATTCAGTTGAATGTATATGAAAATCCCCTTTAGTATACATATTACTCCTCATTGAATTAAAGCTATATTATTATTCTATGAACTAAATATTTAACTTCTAATAGAAATTTATTTTATCACCATTAATTTCTCTATCATAAAATAAAATATAGAATATTTATTGAGGAACTTTAAGATGAAAACATTAGTTGCAATTTTTTCTGTTACAATAACAATCGCTTGTTGCTTAACTAGTCTTTACTTAAAAAACAAATTAAAATAAATAATAATATTTTTAAAAGATAAATTATTTATATTATTAATATTATTTTTCTTTTAAAAGAATATATATTCCTAATTCTTAAAATTAAAAGGAGAAAGTGATACTCACCTTCTCCTAAACAAAATTACTTTTTATTCACAGCTCTTTGTAAATTATCCACCAAATTTATTAGTTATTCACAGGATAACTTTTGATTAATTCATTTCTGTTTTAGATAACTTTTCTAAATCTCCAATTATAACATTAAGCATATCTAACTTTGCTTTAGCAAAATCATTTTCTGGCAACCATTCTATTCCCATCTCTAAGCATCTTTTAGTTTCATTGTACTCACTTATTAATTTATCTAATTCTTCTCTCATAATAATATCCTCCTACTCAACTGTTACTGACTTGGCTAAATTTCTTGGCTTATCAATATCGCAGCCTTTTTCCTTTGCTGTATAGTAAGCTAATAATTGTAATGCTACTACAGCCAAAACTGGAGCTACTATATCTGATATCTGTGGAATCCTAATTTCATAATCAAATACCGATTTATCAAGTTCTTCTCCATGGTATCCTAACCCAATTATATTAGCACCTCTTGCTTTTACTTCAACCATGTTACTTACCATCTTGTCCTTAAGATCACCTTGAGTAAATAATCCTATTACTTTTGTACCTGGTTCAATCAAAGCTATTGTTCCATGCTTTAATTCTCCACCTGCATAAGCCTCACAATGAATATAAGATATCTCTTTTAGTTTTAGAGATCCTTCTAAAGCTAATGCATAGTCCATACCTCTTCCTAAGAAGAATAAGTCTTCTTCCTTAGCTAATAACCTAGCTATACCTTCTATATTCTCTTTTTCCTCTAAAAGTTTTTCAATTCTATCTGGTAATATTAATAAAGCCCTTACAATCTCTTTTTCCTTTGTTTCTTCTAAAGTTCCTTTTATCTTTCCAAAGTATAAAGCTAATAAATGCATAACTACAACTTGTGTTGTATATGCCTTCGTAGATGCAACTGCTATTTCTGGTCCTGCCATTGTATAAATTACATCATTTGCTTCTCTCGAAATTGTACTTCCTACTACATTTGTTATTGCTAAAGTCCTTGCCCCTATCCTATTACAGTCTCTTAATGCAGCTAATGTATCTGCAGTTTCTCCTGACTGACTTACTATAATCACTAAAGATTTCTCTGTTACAAGTGGATTTCTATATCTAAATTCAGATGCTATATCTACTTCAACAGGAATCTTTGCCATTCTTTCAATTAATGTTTTCCCCATTAACCCTGCATGATAAGCAGTACCACAGGCTACTATAAACACTCTATCTACATTATCCAAGTCCTGCTTAGATAATTTAAAGTCATCAAAAAAGACACCATTCTCCATTGATACTCTAGAAGATATAGTGTCCTTAATAGCTTTTGGCTGCTCATGAATTTCTTTTAACATGAATGAATCATATCCACCCTTTTCAGCAGCATCCTCACTCCATGTTACTTTATAAATGTTCTTATCTATTCTATCTCCATTTGCACTTAAAATAGAAACTCCGTTTCTATCCATAACTACAAATTCATTATCATCTAAAAGATATACATCTCTTGTATAGTTAATTACTGCTGGAATATCTGAAGCAATAAAATTTTCTCCATTTCCTAATCCTACAATTAGTGGACTATCTTTTCTTACTGCTATTAGCTTGTCTTGTTCATCTCCACAAACTACTCCTAAAGCGTAACTTCCTTCTAGCTTCTTAGTAGCTTTTACAACAGCCTCAAAAAGATTTCCTTCATAATAATAGTGAATTAAATTTGGAACCACCTCAGTATCAGTTTCAGAAAAGAATTCATACCCTTCTGATATTAACCACTTTCTAAGTTCAAGGTAATTTTCAATAATTCCATTATGAACTACTGCTATATCTCCTTTTGAACTTTTATGTGGATGAGAGTTTCTATCTGATGGCTCTCCATGAGTAGCCCATCTAGTATGACCAATTCCTATAGTACCTTCTGAACTTTGAATTTTTAAAGCTCCTTCTAGATTTGAAAGTCTTCCCTTCTGCTTAACAAGAGATATACTTGTCCCATCTAAAACTGCAATACCTGCTGAATCATACCCTCTATACTCAAGTTTTGATAATCCATCTATTAAGAAAGATTTTGCTCCTTTATTTCCTACATATCCAACTATTCCGCACATATTTTTTCTTCCTTCCTTTTGTATCCTATATTTAATTGTCATCTTCTGTTAAGGCTTCTCCTAGCAAAATCATAAAAGGGTATAATAATCCTAGGACTCAAAAGCCATAACCTTGAAGGCTTTAACACCAAACTGGATTTGTGCTACGAATTGCTCCATAGTTTTGCCAGTTGTTTACGGTAGTGCGATACCGTGGGGCACCCGCCGAAAAGTTTCGATACTCCCCAACCTCGTCAACTATATAAAATATAGTTCTGGCGCTTTTATTTATTTTTAATTATTTTATTATCTATAAAAATCACTTCCATTCATTTTTATTTTATACCCTATTGAAAATTCTATCATAAATTTAAAATTTGTCTATAGTAATATTGTATATTTTTTCATTTTTCTTGTTACAATATTTTGTTCTTTATTTTAAAAACGATAGAGGTCTAGACATCTATTCTGCTATATAACTAGCTTAATGTATAATAGCTTGTATATAAAGTGTATATCTCTCCCAATTGATTGTCGTATATTTATACCATTATACAGTATAAATATACTGCGATTATAGTTTCTTTCAAACTTACCCTATCCTCTACCTTCAATCATATAACATAATTTAATTACATTACTTAGGCTTGTGAAAACCTTTATCAGACTTCCAATACCTTCGGTATTACTTATATAATAGGCGCATATAAGCAACCTCATATATTTCCCAAAGATCTTTGAGCATAATAAGATCGCCTTTCCTACTTCACAAAAAACAAACTGCATTAAGAAGTCTTTATATCTTTCTTAATGCAGTTCCATAAAATTTTAAGGGTAAATCTTAGCTATTATCTATTTAACTTTTGAGCTAGTTCAAAAGCTTGTTTTCTTATTTCCTGTGATTCTTCTACCTTATCTACATCAGTATTAGCAAATGTAATAATACCTTCACACTCAGTACTTAAATCCTTTAAAAAGTTAGTTAAAACTATTTCTCCGCCTAAAAATTGATTTTCAAAACTTGGGGCACCGCCTACCATAAGGATAGCACCTTTCTTTATAAACGATTCAGGCTTATCTTTTCTAACATGCCCAGCCCAATAAAGTTGGAACCTATCTATTAATACTTTCAATTCACCTGTTACACTATGGAAATACATAGGTGTAGCTACAACTATGTTGTCAGCTTCTTCATATTTTTTATATATTTCTTGCATTCCATCTTTGATTGAACATCCTTTCTTGTACCAGCAGAAACGACAATCTTTACATGGTGCTACATCTTTCATTCTGTAAGCATCAATAATTTCAACTTCTCCTTCTAATCCTTCAAGAAAAGCATTTAATAAAGCTTTAGTTTGTCCATTTTCTCTTGCAGCTCCAAATAGAACTAATGTCTTCATTCTCATTTCCTCCTTAAGTATATAAGTCTTTTTTTACTTCCTATCCTAATAACCATAAAATATTAGAACATAACAACTTAGTTTATATTGTAAACTAAGATTTCAAAAAAAATTAGATGTTTGCGTCATTTTAAATTGAGTACATAACTTTGTTTACATGTTAAACTATTGGTGTAAAAAATAAGTTTTTTTGCTATAATGTTATAATACTCTAATAATCGACATATGTCAACACTTTAACAATCATTTTGTATTTTCTTACATAAAATTTATCATTAGACAAATTCTTTGTTAAATCTTATAATTATTTATAGACATTTTTTTAATTAACTCTTTGTTTATAGAAAGGGATTTCAATGGAAATTAGAGAAACTAAAGACTTACGTTCTTTAAATAAAATTAAAATAATAGAATCAATACTTTTGAAAAAGCAGATTTCTAGAGCCGACCTATCTACATTAACTGGGTTAAACAAAGCTACAGTATCCATTATCGTAAAAGATCTTCTTGATTTAAATCTTATTCAAGAAAGTACTATAGGGGATTCTACAGGTGGCCGTAAACCTATTATGTTAGCCATAAAAGATGATATTGGCTATATGATTGCTATAGACTTAAATGTTAATACAATTGATGTTATCGTAACAGATTTATCCTGTAAAATTCTTTCTTCATATAACATCCTAATAAAAAACAAAAGTTTCGAGGATGCATTTAATGATTTATGTGCTTTATTAGAAAGAATAATTTCATCAATCCCTAAATGCCAATATAATTTAATTGGTATAAGCATTTCTGTTAGAGGGGTTATAGACCTAGATGAGGTAATTAGATTTATACCAGAGCTGGGTTGGAGAGATATTGATATAAAAAGTAAACTGGTTGAAAAATTCAACGTTCCAGTATACATAGAAAATGACGGTAACCTTTCGGCAATGGCAGAGCACGAACTTCTTCCTAACCAAAAAGATCTTATCGTCGTTACAATAGATGATGTTATTACTTCTGGTATTATAGCTAACGGAAACTTAGTTAAAGGTTATTTAGGATTTGCTAATGCTATTGGACATCATGTTATCGATTATGATGGAAAGAAATGTACTTGCGGAAAACAAGGTTGTTTAGAACAATATTGTTCTAATTTAGCAGTACTAGCTCATGTAAATAAAAAAATACATATACCAGATATAGAAACCTTTGTTGATCTTGTAAAAAGAAAGAATTCTTATGCGTTAGAAACACTAGATTACTTCATAAATCATCTAGCAATAGGGTTAACCAACTTAATTTTTATATTAAATCCAGAAATGATAGTTGTAAACTCATATATTCTTAACAAACTACCTAATGCAGTTAAGACATTGCAAGATAAAATTTTCTTACCAATCACAAGGTACCAAGATTTATGCGTATCTACACTGGGTAAGAATGCTCCTCTAATGGGTGCTTGTAGTGTATGTTTAAATCAGTTTTATAAAAATTTATTAATAACATAAAAGGAGCTGTAAACACAGCTCCTCTTTTCATTGGATATTAGATTTCATCTTGAGAAAATTTTAAAAAATGTAATACTGCAAATACTATTGCTGTACCTAAATACATAATTGAATATGTAGATGTTAAATTAGTAGTAATCATAGATAAGTTTGTAGGTATTTGAGCTACATGGATGATTCCAACAGTTGTTAACAAACTACCCATAACACACGTAGCAGCAACATTCTTCCACTTCTTATCTATTATAAATGCTATTATAGAACCAAAAATTATACCTATAAATGCAGAACCATGTGAGAATGTTTCAAATCCAGTCTTTTCTCCAAGTTGAGCTAATTGAGCAATATCATATGATACTGATTCTCCTAATAACGAACCTCCTGCTGTTATCCCAGCTGTGAATTTCCCCCATAGACCTTCAAGTAATAATGGTATCATAGATACTATTACTGCAGGATAATATTTAGATTTATTTACTTCAAAAGCTTGTGCTGTACTTGATAAACCTATAAATACTAGAACTGGTAGTGCAGCAACTTCTGGAATTAAAGCAGTTACTAAGGCTGCAACACCCGTAAGACCTATTAGTAAGTATACTCCTCCAACAGCCAAACTATATCCTGTACCAGCTTTAATTTCTTTCCATGCTGGATATCCCCAATATAATGCTAATGCAAACGGATTCCCAAATAACGCACTAATTGATGATATTAAACCAGCTGCTATTAATAATCTTGTAGGATTAAATTCATCTCCACATTCCTTAGCTTGCTCTACAGCTTGGATACCTGTAATAACTTCAGATATAGTAAATACTATAATAATAGGAAGATACTTCATAGCCTCGCTCATTACTGTAGGATTAAACATATCAAATGTTATCTTAGGCAAATAGAATCCTAAATTTTGAGTAGCAACACTAATTCCTGCTGGATCCATATTTCCTAATATCCAAGCAACTGCTGAGCCAATTGCTATAGTAATAAATGCAGATGGAACTTTACCAGTATTAATTTTAGCTAAATAAATAACTAATAAAACTATAAAGGATATCCATCCTATTAATGGCATTTGGAACATATCTATTAACGGATTTAATACTAAGAATACTATAGCCCCTCCAGCCAACGCTCCAAATAACGCTGATGATGGAATAACTTTTAATAAGAATTTAATTATGATTGCTCCTAATACAAATATAAATCCAGCTATAAAGTTAGCAAACACCCCTACATTGAATGCAAGCATAGCATCTCCTGTGCTTACATAAACAGGTACCATAATTGAGAATAACCAAATAAAAATACGTCCCGCTTGTAACCCAGCTGGCACTGCAACTAACCCTGGTTGATTTCTTTTCTTCGCTTCTCTTCTAGCATCATACCAAAAGAATCCATTTAAAAGTAATACCCCCAGCCCAATACCTGGCATCATTGTTCCAAATATTACATCAGATGAAATACATAAAGTTCCTGATAGTACAGCTATTGCAACAAGTATTTTTGAAAATCCATCGAAAAATGTACCTACTGTTGCATCAAAATCTGACGGAACAAATAAAGGTAACTTATTATTCTTTGTAGTCATTATTTTTTCTCCCCTCATACATCATTTGTATTTGGAGGTAAGCTTACTATCACGTAACCCTACCCCCATAACTTTGTTTTACTCGTAAATTAACTTGTGTCTAAAATAGAAGAAATGATCACTATGAGCATGGATTGATAGAACTCTTGTATGAGGATGATCCTCCGAAGTAAACTCTTTACCAAATTGTCCTATAGTCAGAGCTTTCCCTCCAATGTATAAACAAGAGTAGTTAAAGAACAATTCATCCATTAACTTTTCCCCTACTAAATAGTGCATGTAGGAAGGTGTTTCAACTAATAATCTATCTATTCCAAACTTCTTAAGTAAGTAGAATGCAACTGTTGAATCTGGAACTTGTTCTCCTGTAGCTATAACAATAACCTTTCCATCTGCATTCTTCATATTGTTTATCATTTCTTCAGTTACATCATCTTTAGATGCTAGAGGTCCTATAACAATATAAGGATTTTTAATATTTTCTTCTACGACCTTTAACCCTTCTTTAGATGTGCTAATCATTAATGGCAACTCTTTTTCATTGAACATTCTATGTTCAAAAGGGATATCCTTACCATTAAGTGAAGTTATAATATTCCATGGTACTGGATTCATTCCTTTTTCAATTCTTGCATCTTCAAGTTCTTGATCAAATATATGTCCAGTAAAGTCAGACTCAGCATTCATAGTTCCTGCTCCAACCATTACCCCATCACATACTGTCCTTAGTAGATTTAATATCCACCAATCAGCCATTGCTCCACCTTGTCCATATTTATTTAATCTAGATATTAATGGACCTTGTGGCGCATCTGAGAATGCAATTCTTCCGTCTATTGATGTAACTAATGAAGTAAAAGTATAAGGTCTATCTTCGTGTAACTTTTCAAATCTTAATTCTCCATCATATACATCTCTAATTTTTTTACAGTCTATATTTTCAACTTCAAAATTCTTTAAAGTTTCACTTGCATAAACTCTTTTTAATCCAACCTCTTCAACAGTAAGAGGCATTTTCTCTAATGATGTAGCCATGTAAACTTCCTCCTAATTCTTAATTATTTAGATTAAACTTCCACCGCATACTCCGATAGTTTCACCAGTAATAAATGAACTTTCGTTGCTTGCTAAGAATACTGCCGTATTAGCCATATCATCTATTGTTCCCATTCTGTTTAATGGATAAATACTAGCAAATTCTCTTCTTAATGCATCTGGATCTTCAGCTTTTTCAAATCTATCCTTAATCATTGGAGTTTCAACCAATCCTGGTAATAAGCAGTTAGCTCTAACAGTTGGAGCAAATTCTGCTGCTATACACTTAGTTAACATAATAACTGCTGCTTTACTTGGACAGTATCCTATTCTTTCTGGAATAGGTCTTACCCCTAAATCTGAACCTATATTTACTATTGCTGCTCCTTCTTGCTTCTTAAGCTCTCCAATAGCAGCTTTACACATGTTAAATACCCCAGTTACATTTATATCAAGTTGTCTCTTAAATTCTTCAACTGTACTTGTTTCCAGTGTTCCTATTAAAGTTATTCCTGCACAGTTTACAACTTTATCAATTTTTCCAAACTTCTCTACAGCAGCTTCCACTACCTTTGCAGCATCTTCAGGATTTGTTAAGTTCGCCTTTACATAAATAGCATTTTCATGTTCAAAGTTTAATTTTTCTTCAATCCCACACCCTACAACTTTAGCTCCTTCAGCTAAGAATTTTTTAGCAATTCCTTCTCCTATTCCAGAACTCGCTCCTGTTATAATTGCAACTTTATTTTCTAATCTCATATTCAATTTCTCCTTTATTTCACTTTATTTTGTATCTGAAAATGACTTAGCTAGAATTTCTAAGTTTAACTTTCCAGCCTTAAATACTTTTCCAGTTCTTTGATTTATTATTACTGTCTTAGCAGGTGAATACATTTCCATAGGAACCCTATAGAAATCACATCCATTTTCCTGATATATAGTCTTAAAGCTACTTCCATACATTGAGCACTTATCAGAAGTAATCTTATCTATTACTTTTTCAACTTCTTCATCTTCACAGTCAACTGTAAAAGTAGATTGTCCTCCATATATAAGAACATCATTTAATCTACCCATAGCAATTAAATCATCCTTAATCACTGGCGGAATCACACAGAATCCATGAGCTTCAACTATATTATCAAGATTAAACTTTTCTTCATGTAATCTATGTAAGGTTTGCTCAATTATTCTTGCTGATACTTGAACAGAACAAGCAATACTTCCACTTGCAGCTACTAGAATATAAAGATTGCAAGCATCAACACCTACTGCTTCAATAAGCTCTTCAACCTCTTCTTCTGCAAGCATTCGTCCCATCTCTACTGTAAGAACAGCCTCATGATGTTTATCTTCATAGTCAGAATACTTACTAAACCAATCTCCCTTTTTTCTTGCAAGAGTTCTTCCCGGACCTGCTAAAACGGGTGCGTACTTACCAGGCTTTAATTCCCACCCTGATATATTACATCCAGCTTGTTGAAGTACAACATTGTCTGAATATACATGAACCGCATTATAATACACTCCGTCTATCATTTCAGGGAATGTTTCATATGTTATTTCATTAAGGCCTCCATATAGTATTTCAGTCATTAATTTAGCTGTTCTCCAGCTACCTGGCATTTCCACACCACAATCAATAACATTTGCTCCAAGTACATTATGTACTTTTACTTTGTAACCTTCTGGGTCACTTACTAGCTTTTTAGCAAGCTTTACAGCTCTGCTGTTAACACTAATCATACCAATACTCCTTTCTCAACTTACTTTTTCTTCTTTAAACTCCTCTAATAAATCAATATTAGGTTTGTCTATATAAGATTTATGATATGTAATCGCTGCTATAGCGAAATATCCAACTGTTATTAAGATTACCTCTTTATTAATTACAAACATTTGCGAGCTATGTATTAACCCTATGAAAGAAGCCAACCCTAATGTTATTGCAAAAATAGCCCCTTCTTTATACTTCTTATCAATCACACACGCTAACCAACCTGCAATTAGCAAACTCGATAAGAATGCCCCACTTCCTAGTATTTCAACACCTTTTATATATATATTAAATTCTGCAAATGCTTCTGGGGAAATATTCTCCACCTTTCCTCCAGCAGCTTGTACAGCAGATGAAATCATTGATTTCGTATGCTCAACCAATATAGGTAACATAGCTATTAATATTACAGGCATATATTTCTTATCTGTATCCTTAACTGTATCTATGGTTACGGATAAACCTACGAATATAAGTAATACCATTACAGTTTCATACGGAATTACATTCATCATTACTCCTGTTAATCCAGTTAAGCTTATAATTAGGTATGTAATACCAACAACTAATGAATATCCTCCTCTAGCATCAATTGCCTTCCAGCTAGGATGTCCACAATATACTGTTGTTGGAAACGGATTTCCTAGTAATGATCCTATAACAGTAAACATTCCATCCATTATCATAGATTGTTTTTCAGGATATGTATCTCCTGCTATTTTTGCACTTTCTACCCCTTGTAATGTTGTTAAGAAATTAGCTATTTGAAGCGGTATTATAATTGGTAAATAAGGTATTACATCTTTAAAACCTCTAAATATATCTTCTATAAATAAACTAGGAACCTGAAATCCTACGTCTGAAAAAGATGACATTAAGTTGTCCAAATTCATATAACCTGTTACCCATGCTACTACTGTACCTAAAGCAATTACTAATACTCCTGTTGGAATTTTATCAATACTTTGCTTTGCTTTTGCAATATAATTTATTATTACTACAAATAGTGGAACCATCGCTATTTCAGGTTTATCAAATACTATCATTATTCCAACTAAAGATAGCCACACAAAAGCTCCAGCTGCCATATTTCCCATTAGTGCACTTCTAGGAATAACTTTTAATAACCATCGTCCCATAAAAGCCCCCATAACCTCAATTATTCCACCAATGAATCCTGCAGAAAGCCCTACCCTAAATGCAAGCATCGGGTCTCCTGTCTTCCAGTAAACAGGTCCCATAATAAGAAATAGCCAACTTATAACTACAGCTCCACCTATTCCAAATGGTTGTGCCGTAACATTGCTTCTTTTCTCCTTCTTAGCTAATCTCCACGCCTCATAAAAATACCATAGGTTTCCTAAAAACGTTGCTATCCCTATAGCTGGCAAAATCTTTCCCATTACTATAGCTACCGGCATTCCAAAACCAAATATCATTATCCCTACAGCTGAGAAAACCTTTGAAAATCCATCAAAAAACAAGCCAAAACTAGCATCTAAATCTCCTTTGCCCCACCATTTGTACTTAAAAGCCATTATTCCATCTCCCAACACCTTAGTTTATAACTTAAACTATGTCTTTAAAATTTTTTATATATACAACTTAGTTTATCACTAAAACTAAGAGTGCAAAAAATATAATTCTTTGTCTAATTATTAACTATCTTCATGTTAATAATTTAACACTATTCCATTTGACTTGTCAACCTTATTTATATATTAATCAACATTTTTATACTAAAACAGACAAAGAAGTATCCTCAGAACAAGATACTTCCTTAATCTAATTTCTATATTATTGTTAAATTAAAACTTTCTATTAAAGCACGAACTACTCTATCCTCCACATATACTTAATCAGTTTTTAGATAGCTATTGGGCTTTGTTATGCAAACTTGCCCACTAAATCGAATCTAATGTGATTAGTACTCCTCAGCTCAAAGGTTGACTGCCCACTTCCTTCAAATTCCACCTCACAATGGTCCACCTTGTCATTTGCTATATGGTTGGCACTATCAGCCACCATTACGGACTTTCACTGATTAGTGTACGCCTGGCTTCATAAGTCTGGCCCCTCCACTACTCTTAACAAGATTCTTTTTATTATATACAATTACAAAAACTTTTTAATTTATTTCTATTTAAAATCAATTCATCTTTTTGTTTTCTAGTTAATTGCTTTATTTCATACTCTCTTTTCATAGCTACCCTTTTATCCTCAAATTCTTCATAATAAACTAGTTCTAAAGGTCCTCTTCCTTTGGTATACTTAGCTCCCTTTCCATTACAATGATCCTTAAACCTTTTTTCCAAATTATTAGTCCAACCTGTATATAAAGAACCATCTCCACATTTTAATATATAAACATAATTCATAAACTCACCCTATCTAAAACTTATAAATCAAGTATAAAAGAAAACAAGAAAAATATAAAGAACCCGTTTATTCTCCAAGTGTTTTTACTAAAAATGAGCAAGGCATTTATTTCATACCTTGCTCTCTGAGATTATATTTAATTATTTATAAGTTTTTTCTTTATTGCTTTTAATACTAACTAATATACCACCTAGAGCTATTAATCCAATAATCATAGTTGTAAAAATAGTTGTTTGGTCACCAGTTTTAACCACGTCTCCACCTTCAGAATCTGTGCTTCCGTTAGGATCTCCTGGTGTTTGATCCTCTTGTTCTCCATCATTAGGGTTGTCTGGATTTACAGGTGTCTCTTGTTTTTGGTATACATATATTACAGTTTGAGTTTCTTTTTCAATAGCACCCTCTGCATTTTCAGGTGTTGTTTTTAATGTATATCCATCAAAACTTTTAGCTTCAGTAGTGTATGCTTCTCCTATTTCTCTTTCAATAACAATTGGATCACATAAATCTTCATTATTTTCATCCACGTATTTAACTGTTACTGTTCCTTTATCAGCAACATATTCTACGTTTTCATATTTACGGATTAAATTTTCAATTTCTTCTACTGTATAAAGAGTCTTATTGTTTGGTGTATCTAATAATACATTTAATTCATCAATATTCTTTTGAACATCTGGATTTTCTGTTTTTATATCAGCTAATCCCTTTTTTATAGTTTCCACTACAGTTTCATAATCAGCAGATGTATAATTCTTTTCTACCTGTTCTCCAAGTAAATCAGGTCTAGGAGATTCTACAGCATATGCCAAACGTTCAAACTCATCATATGATAGTTTGCTATCATATTCAGCTCCCCATGTTGTATATGCAAATCCAGCATAACGTGGGAATAATGTTCTAGATAGGACATATTCAGGAATATAACCATGTGCATCATCCCAAATGGGGAATACTTGTCCTTGTGCTTGGTCTAGGTTCTTATCTAGTACTTCATCTACATTATAGAATGGGTAACTGAAAGCTCCCTTAGAATAAGTATATCTTGTAAAGTTCTCATATAAGTTTTCTGGTAATGGTCTATCTAATTTATCGTTATTTTGTTGTGGCCATAAATCATGATAATTAGAAGAAGAACTAGACATTACGTTATATCCTGCATCCACGGCTTCTGACGCAATAATAGAACCATAAATACTTCCTGCCCAGAAATCGATAACAATTCTATCATCAAGATCAACAACACCATCAAAGGTAAACATATTGTCGTTCCATACTAATACTTTCATTCCTTTATCTAAGAATGGTTTAGCAGCTTCATTGAAGAATAACTTTAAAGCATCATTGTGATCAGCAGCTGGGTTACCAGTTACTTCTTGAGCCCAAGCAGCTAGCTTAGCTTTTCCTTCATCACCCCATCCTTTTGTTTGGAAGTATTCATCTCCACCAATATGGATTGTATCTGCCTGGAATAAGTCAGCGGCTTCCTCATAAATTGATAAGATATATTCTCTTACTTCTGGCTTAGAAAAATCAAGATTAGAGCAATTTTCAGTTATCTTCCATTCTTTATGATAGTCAGCCTCTTGTTCTGAATGACCTGGGAAATCAACTTCTGGAATAATTTCAATATTGAACTTATTTGCATAGTTTACAAGTTCGTCGATTTCTTCTGCAGTCCAGAAACCACCTTTTCTATCAACTAATTCAGGAGCAACTTTAGACTCATAACGTATACCTTCATTATCTTTAAGCCTTAATTGTAAAACATTTTGCTTATAATAAGCCATTTGCTCAATTTCTTTCTTTAGCCAATCAATTGAATAATATCTTCTTCCTGAATCCACTTGTAATCCACGAATATTTTGATCAGTATAATCTTTAACTATTCCACAATTTAAACTATCTCTTTGCGCAAAAGCTTGAAGAATTATCATGGATCCATTTTGAATTCCTTCAATATAATTAGAGTAGATAATTATTGAATCCTTAGCAATGTCAATTTGATATGCATCCTTTTCGCACTCTCTACCCTTAGATAAATCATTTAATTCAAACTGAATTGGTTGTTTATATAGTGTAATACCTTCTGCATCTTTTATATCATCTATAACATTAATTGTATAATTTTCAATTAACCCCTTAGCTTTCATCGAATCTGCTAAATATTCAGCTTTAGATTCAGAAAATTTATCAGTGGAAAACACTTGATTTTTCTTTGTTAATTTAAATTGTCCAGATGTTTGACTGAAGTTTTGTATAGCTGGCACAGTATTAGGGAAACCATTTGTATTTGCTTCATATCCTATAGTTTTTATATCTTCTGGATTAGATTCTACTTCTTTTATTTCTACATCATCAAAATAGAATACACCAGCACCATTCTCGTTGCCTGTCCATTCCATATATGCAAATGCATAAATTTGATCTGTTCTTGGTCCAGTAGTTATAGTATGAGTATTTGTTTGCCATTCAGTAGATTTTGCTTGATTAGTTTTAATATTTGATGCTAACTTCCAAGGTGAAGTTGAATATTGACCATCAACATCTAATACACCCGTAGACATTTTAACACCTGTCTCATTAAAGTAATGAGTTGTAACTTCATAAGTTGTATTTGGCTTAACGTTATCAATTACTACGTTTACACTACCCTTCCCGTAATTATAAGACCAAATAGGAATTTCATGTTCATCTGTAGGTTTTGGATTACCTACTTTTATAGAGTAATTTCCCTCATATGCCTTTTCATCTGTTCTTTCAGCTTTATATAACTGAACAGAATCCTTATCAATTGCATTTTCAAATGAAGGATTTTCTATGTAATCCTTTCCCCCTGCAAAAGCAAATTGACTTGACATACCTAATGTCATTGCAGCAAACATCATTGAGGCAATAATTTTCTTTTTCTTCATCTCATAATAATCCTTTCTTTTTGTATTTGGGATTTACTTCTTTACAATACTCCTTTTATTCCCCTCAAGTAATATTTTAACAACTAAGAAAACGTATTCCAATTATGTGTACAAATAGTATTCTCTGTTTTAAATTTCACTTTCATAAATTGAAAATAATATTTATTTTTGAAATATATAGTAATATATTAACCAATAAGAACGTATTTAGAAAAGGAGGGAAAGTCTAGTAAATAATACTAGAAAAGATTATGGCTGGATTCATTTATAAACTTCAAAACATTGTTAATACATCACCAGATAGTGATGATACAGATATTAATATAGCAAGATGTCTGCTAAAAAACATTGAAAATATCAAGAAAAATATATCTTTGCAAGAAATCTCTGAAATATGTTATACTTCTCCCGCTAGTATAAGTCGTTTTTCTCACAGATTAGGCTATTCAAACTTTAATGAGTTTAAACTAGATTGCTTAGGATTAAAAGAAGAACTTGATGAAATGATTATTGATAATAAAGCTTTTCAAAACATGGACTTGCCTTTATATGCAAAAAAGATTATAAATTGTTTTCAACAAGTTTGTGATGAAACTTTGGATTTAGATTTGGATCAACTTTGTAATATGATTCATGAAGCTAAACGTGTGATTGTTTTTGCAACTCATATTCCTGGAGACTTAGCAAATATTTTGCAAAGAGCACTTCTAGTGACTGGTAAATATGTTGAGTTTTATCCAAGAAAAGAACATCAAATAGAGATTGTAAAACAAGTAAGCGAAGATGATTTATGTATATTTATTTCTCTAGGTGGAATGTTGCTTATGGAAAAGTCTATAACAATACCTGCTATTATTTCTTCGGCAAGAAATGTTCTAATTACTCAAAATAGTCAAATTAAATTTTCTCATCAATTTACTAAAACAATTGTATTAGGTAATTATGATGAGGAAAGCTTAGGTAAATATAAGTTACTATTTTTTATTGATGGTTTAGTGAATAGATACTATAAAAAATATGTTGTTGCTAATTAAAAGAAGGTACATATTATTAAAGTTAAATAATACATAAATAGAGATTTCAATAGAAAAGAAGTTGATTATTGTTCTACTTCTTTTCTGTTCCATGATTTTTAGTAATTTAAACACTCATATCTAAGGGTTCTTTCTAGTTTTCTATCTATTAGGCAAGTATTTTTTCGAAAAAAAGAACAAGGTATTTATTTCACACCTTGCTCTTTGAAATTATATTTAATTCTGAAATCTTATCTTAATGATATTAGTTTCTTAAAGAGTTCTTCATAATTCTATACTGCTGTTCCCTCTTCTTTTTCAAATTGTGAATTATATAATTTAGAATAGAATCCACCCTTAGCTAATAGCTCTTCATGATTTCCTTGCTCAACTATATCACCTTGATCCATAACTAAGATTAAATCTGCATCACGAATTGTTGATAATCTATGAGCTATAATAAAGCTAGTTCTACCTTCCATTAAGTTATCCATAGCCTTTTGAATTAATACTTCTGTTCTTGTGTCTACTGAACTTGTAGCTTCATCAAGTATTAGTATCTTCGGATCTGCAAGTATAGCCCTAGCAATTGTTAGTAATTGCTTTTGTCCTTGAGAAACATTGCTTGCTTCCTCATTAAGCTCCATATTATATCCATCAGGTAATGTCTTAACAAAGTGATGTACATGAGCTGCTTTTGCCGCTTGGATTACTTCTTCATCTGTAGCATCTAATCTACCATATCTGATGTTTTCTTTAATACTTCCATTAAATAACCAAGTATCTTGAAGTACCATACCAAACATTTCTCTTAATTCACTTCTATTAAAATCTTTTATATTATGGCCATCTATTAAAATTTCACCACTATTTACATCATAGAATCTCATTAGAAGTTTTACCATAGTAGTCTTACCAGCTCCTGTAGGACCAACAATTGCAACCTTTTGACCTGGCTTTACATGAGCTGTAAAATCATTAATAATTGTCTTGTTTGGATTATATCCAAAATGAACATTATTAAAGTCTACTCTACCCTCTAACCCTTCTATGTGAACTGGATTTTCAACTGTTTGATCTTCCTCTTCCTCATCTAAGAATTCAAATACTCTTTCAGCAGCAGCTGCTGTAGATTGTAAAAGGTTAGTAACTTGAGCTACTTGTGTTATAGGTTGAGTAAAGTTTCTTATATACATAATAAATGATTGTATATCCCCAACTTCAATAGTTTTCTTAATAGTTAAGAAACCACCAAGTATAGCAACTGCAACATATCCTAAATTACCAATAAACATCATCATAGGTTGCATAATTCCTGATAGGAATTGTGATCTCCAAGCTGATCCATATAATTGATTATTTAGCTCATCAAATTCTTTTACAGCTTTTTCTTCACCATTAAAAGCTTTAACTATAGTATGACCACCATATAATTCTTCAACTTGACCATTAACATTTCCTAAATACTTTTGTTGATCTTTAAAGTATTTTTGTGACTTTTTAACTATACCCATTATTAGTCCCATTGATAATGGTAACATTAGTAAAGCAACAAGAGTCATTTGCCAACTTATGGATAACATCATTATTAATGCACCAATTATCATTGTTACAGAAGTAATAAGCTGATTCATACTTTGGTTCAAGCTTTGCCCTAGAGTATCTATATCATTTGTAAATCTTGATAAAACTTCTCCATGAGTCTTTGTATCAAAGTATTTCATTGGCATTCTATTTATCTTTTCTGATAAATCTTTTCTAAGGTTATAACATATTTTTTGTGTTATTCCACTCATTATTATTCCTTGAATAAATGAGAATATAGCACTAATAACATATAATCCTATTAGGAATAAAAGTATTTGACCTACTCTATCGAAATTTATTCCTCCACCTTCTACTCCGGTTACCTTTTCCACTAATCCATTAAATATTTCTGTAGTTGCTTCACCTGAAATCTTAGGTCCAACTATTGAGAAAGCAGCACTTCCAAATGCAAAAATAATTATACCAATTAAAGCAACTTTAAAGTCTGCAATATATTTTAAAAGCTTTTTCATTGTGCCCTTAAAGTCTTTTGCCTTTTCTCCACCACGCATTCCTGCCATAGGACCGTGTCCACCAAATCCTCTTTTCATTCCGCCACTTTTATTATTGCTCATTTTCTAGCTCCTCCTTTGAAAGTTGTGATAAAGCTATTTGCTTATAAACTTCACAGTTCTTTAGAAGCTCATTATGAGTTCCTTTTCCAACTACTTTTCCTTCATCTAAAACAATAATTTGATCTGCATGTAAAATAGTACTAATTCTTTGCGCAACTATTAATACTGTACTATCACTTGTTTCTTGCTTAAGCGCCTTACGTAATGCTGAATCAGTCTTAAAGTCTAAAGCAGAGAAACTATCATCAAATATATAAATTTCTGGATTCTTAGCTATTGCTCTTGCAATAGAAAGTCTTTGTTTTTGTCCACCTGATACATTTGTACCGCCTTGAGAAATTTCAGTTTCAAATCTTTCAGGTTTTGAAGAAATAAAATCTATTGCCTGTGCTATCTCAGCAGCCCTTACTATTTCTACATCAGTAGCTTCTTCTCTACCATATCTTAAATTTGAATCTATTGTTCCAGAGAATAATATTCCCTTTTGAGGAACATATCCTATCTTCTCTCTTAAATCATGTTGAGATACATTTCTAACATCTACACCATCAACCTTAATACTACCTTCTGTAACATCATAAAAACGTGGTATTAAATTAATTAGTGTTGACTTACCACTACCTGTACTACCAATAAATGCTGTCGTTTCTCCTGGTTTTGCAACAAAAGAAATATCACTTAAAACATCTTCTTCAGCATTTGGATATTTGAATGATACATTATTAAATTCAATATACCCCTTTTTATCTTCTTTAAAGTTTTCTGTTTGTTCTTTATCTTCTATTATTAAATCTGTAGATATTACTTCATCAACACGTTGTACACAAACAGCTGCTCTTGGAAGCATTATTGATATTGCAGATATCATTAAGAATGACATTATTATTTGCATTGTATATTGAATAAATGCCATCATATCTCCAACTTGCATTGCTCCTGAATCTACTCCATGTGCACCATTCCACATTATAAGAACGCTAATACCATTCATAACAAGCATCATAGCTGGCATCATACAAGCCATTACTCTATTTACAAATATATTTGTCTTAGTTAAATCTAAGTTTGCTTTATCAAATCTTTTTTCTTCATATTTTTGAGTACTAAATGCACGTATAACAGGTATACCAGTTAATATTTCACGTGTTACTAAGTTAACTCTATCTACTAATGTTTGAACAACCTTAAACTTAGGCATTACAACAATAAATAAGATCATTACTAATGAAAGTATTGCTATTACTGCTACTGCTATAATCCAAGTCATTGATGTATTAGTCTTAGTTACCTTTATTATTCCTCCTATTGCTATAATAGGTGAATAAATAACTACTCTTAACATCATTACCATTAACATTTGAACTTGTTGAATATCGTTTGTACTACGTGTAATTAATGACGCTGTAGAGAATTTGTCCATCTCTGTATTAGAAAATGACATTACCTTATTAAATACTTTACTTCTTAAATTTCTACCTAAAGTAGCTGCAACCCTAGCTCCTAAAAATCCAACAACTATAGTTGCTATTGCACTTAATAACGCAATACCTAACATCTTAGCTCCAGCTAAAAACATATAGTTCGTTTGAAGCTTATCTGTATTAATTCCTAAGTTTTCATATTCTCCTCTTACATAAGAAATAGCACTTTGTGTTATTATGCTATCTGGCATAGCACTAAACTTTTCATCAATGGTTTTTCTCACTTCTGACAAATTTTCCTTTGGCATTAATGAGAATACTTCAAACATATCCACATCACCATTTTGAATCATTTGTGGTGGTAAATTAGCTAACATTTCTTCCTTTATCTTTTTAGTTTCTTCACTATCATTTTCAAAACCTTTTACTACTAGCATAGGCTTACCAAAAATACTACTTAACTCTTCTATAATTGTCTTATCTTTTGTATTAAGTTCGTATATAGGTTCATCTCCTGTTAAATCCTTATCTGAAAGAGACGCTTTATCTAAATAATTATAATTACTTAATACTGTATTCTTATCACTTTCTTCCATCAAAAGCATAAGCTTATCCATTTCACTAGCTCTTATTACATCTGGAACAGGATTTTCAACTCCTCCTTGTTGTATACCAACATTAACTACCTTAGAAGTATAATCTGGTAAGGATAAATCACATACTGCTTGCCCTATTAAGAATAGAACTATTACTAAAATTGGTACAATTGATTTCTTTAAATACTTTAAAAGCTTTAGCATATCCTTTCTCCTCTCTCTGTCTACTTATGATGATTACAAAAATTTATATTTTTATCTTTTCCACAAGCTTCCTCTAAATTTTCTCTTAATTGCATCATTAATCTTCGAAGTAGTAGTTTTTCTTCAAACGTAAAATTTCTAAAAGCCTCTTCTTCTATCTGATCATGTACAGTTTTTAATTTCTCACAAATTTCTCTTCCTGCATCTGTGATAAAAATTCTTGAGATTCTTTGATCTTTCTCATCTTGTTCTCTTTTTATTAAGCCAGTTTTCTCCATTCTCTTAATCATTACAGCCATTGTAGATGCCTTAACATTAAGATTTTCTGATAATTCTCTCTGACTTTGACCATTCTTCTTATTTAAAGAAAATAATAATGGAGGCTGTCCTGGATACAAACCAGTTTCTTCAAGTAATGAATGGGTTCTTATAAAATGAAGTCGCATAACTTGAGAAAAAACATACCTCAAAGATTCTTCATCATCTATGTTTTTGTCCATAATTAACCCTCCTTTAATTAGTCGACTAACTATTATAATAATGCATAATATTTTATTCTTCAATATTTTGTGCGTTATTTAATAATTTCTTCATAAAATAATTCTTAGCCGACTAATCTTTGTAAACAATACCATATATTATATTTCTTGATTCTCAACAAAAAAGCAAAAGTATTTACATTATTAACTTTTTCGTTAAATATTAAAAGACTATATCAACAAAAATTGATATAGTCTAAGAAAATGTTAATATAAATAATCCCACTAATATCCTGGGGAGAGTTGCTGTTACACAATTCAGTGGGTATTAGTGGGATTTTAGCGTTTTTTAAAGTAGTTATTAATCTAGCTTCTTATTAATCCAAGTCATCATTTCTCTTAATTCAGATCCAACCTTTTCTATTGGATGTTCTGCTTCCATTCTTCTCTTAGCATTGAAGTTTGGTCTTCCAACTTGGTTTTCCATTAGCCAGTTTCTTGCGAAAGTTCCATCTTGAATTTCAGTAAGAACCTTCTTCATTTCCTTCTTAGTATCTTCAGTGATTATTCTATCACCTATCATGTAATCACCATATTCAGCAGTATCAGAGATAGAATATCTCATTGTTGCCATACCACCTTGATACATTAAATCTACTATTAATTTCATTTCATGCATACATTCAAAATAAGCATTTTCTGGAGCATATCCAGCTTCTACTAGAGTTTCAAATCCAGCTTTAATTAAGGCTGTTACACCTCCACAAAGAACTGCTTGTTCACCAAACAAATCTGTTTCAGTTTCATCTTTAAATGTAGTTTCAAGTACTCCTGATCTAGCGCCACCAATTGCATTTGAATATGCTAAAGCTATATCCTTAGCATTCCCACTTGGATCTTGATGTACAGCTACTAAACATGGTACTCCTGATCCTTCTGTATATGTTCTTCTAACCATATGTCCTGGTCCCTTTGGAGCAACCATAAATACATCAACACCCTTAGGTGCAACTATTTGACCAAAATTTATATTAAATCCATGAGCAAAGGCTAAAGCATTTCCTGCTTCTAAATATGGAGCAACTTGTTCTTTATATATAGCAGCTTGTTTTTCATCTGGGATAAGCATCATTACTATATCAGCAGCCTTAACAGCTTCTGGTACTGTAGCAACTTGTAATCCATCATTTTCAGCTACCTTCCAAGACTTACTTCCTTCATATAAACCAACTATAACATCTATTCCACTATCATGTAAGTTTAATGCATGAGCATGTCCTTGGCTTCCATAACCAATTATAGCAACCTTCTTTCCTTTTAAATAATCTAGGTTTGTGTCTTTTTCATAATACATTTTTACCATTTTCTATTCCTCCTAATATTTATTGAATATCTTCTTCACTTATTATTTGATTAATTGGTGCACCTGGTGCAACCATAGGAAATACCTTTTTATCATTATCTATTACGTAATCTATAACTACAGGTCCCTTTGACTTTAAAGCCTTTTGTAAAACTCCCTCTAGCTCATCCTTTTCAGTAACTCTATATCCTTCTGCACCAAAAGCTTCTGCTAGCTTAACTAAATCTGTCTTTCTATCTAATGTAGTATTTGAATATCTTCCATCAAAGAATAATGTTTGCCATTGTCTTACCATACCTAAAACATTGTTATTCATAATTACTACAACTATTGGTAAATTATTTTTAACTGCTGTTGCTAACTCATTACAATTCATCATGAAGCTACCATCACCAGCAATATTAATAACTTTACAATCTGGTTTACCAAGTTGCGCACCAATTGAGGCTCCCAGCCCAAACCCCATAGTTCCAAGCCCTCCAGAAGTTATCAACCTTCTAGGAGCATTAAATTTAAAATATTGAGCTGTCCACATTTGATGTTGTCCTACTTCTGTAGATATAATCAAGTTTCCTTGATTCAATTTATTTAACACTTCAAAAAAATGCTCTGGAGTTAACTTCTCCTCTTCTTCCTTCTTATAAGCATTTAATGTTTTTAAGTATTCAACATGCTCTATCCACTCTTTATTCTTCTTTTCATTTATATGTGGTAAAATTTTTTGAAGCACTAGCTTCAAGTCACCAACTACTGACAAATCAACCTTTATATTTTTATTTATTTCTGCTGGATCTACATCTATATGAAGAATTTTTGCATTGCTTAAATTTTCCGGATTAGATATTACTCTATCAGAAAATCTTGCTCCTAAAGCAATAAATAAATCACACTTTGTAGCACTTATATTTGAAGCTTTTGTTCCATGCATCCCTATCATTCCAGTTAATAACGGATGTTCCTTAGGAATAACTCCAATCCCCATTAAAGAATTACATATAGGTGAGTTAATTCTTTCTGCTAGCTCAACAACATCTCCACTAGCATCTGAAGTAATAGCGCCTCCTCCTACATATATAAATGGCTTCTTAGAATTATTAATTAATTCAATAGCTTCATTAACTTTATCTTCATAAATTAATTCTTCTTTTCTTGCTACTTCTAATGGTTCCAACTTTTTGTATTCTACTTTTTCTACTTGAATATTCTTTGGAATATCAATTAAAACAGGTCCCGGTCTTCCCTCTTTAGCAATATAAAATGCTTTCTTTATAACCTCTTGAAGATCATTTATATCCTTAACTATATAATTGTGTTTAGTAATAGGCATTGTTATTCCCGTTATATCCACCTCTTGAAAGCTATCTTTACCTAATAAACTCATAGGAACATTCCCAGTTATCGCTACCATAGGGATAGAATCCATATAAGCTGTGGCTATACCTGTTACCAAGTTTGTTGCACCTGGTCCAGAGGTTGCAATACATACTCCCACCTTTCCAGTAGCTCTTGCATATCCATCTGCAGCATGAGCAGCCCCCTGCTCATGACAAGTTAAAATATGACGTATTTTGTCTTGGTACTTATATAACGAATCATACAGATTAATAACTTGTCCACCTGGATAACCAAATACAATATCTACACCCTCATCTATAAGTGATTGAACAACTATATCTGACCCTGTTAAAATCATCCCGCCCCCTCCTTACCATAATTTTTTTATTTAAATACAGCTCCTGTACTTGCAGAACTTACTAACTTTGCATATCTTGCTAAATATCCTTCAGTAACCTTTGGCTCTACTGGCTTTAAACTTTTTCTTCTTCCTTCTAATTCTTCATCAGAAACCTCTAGTTCTAGTTTTCCTGCATTTATATCAATTGATATAATATCTCCTTCTTCAACTAAAGCTATTACCCCACCTTCAGCTGCCTCAGGTGATACATGTCCAATTGAGGCTCCTTTAGTTGCTCCACTAAATCTTCCATCTGTTATTAAAGCAACTTCCTTATCTAGTCCCATTCCAGCAATTGCTGATGTTGGTGAAAGCATTTCCCTCATACCTGGACCACCCTTTGGTCCCTCGTATCTAATAACAATAACATCTCCAGCTTTAATCTGTTTTCCCATAATAGCTTCTATTGCTTCTTCTTCTGAGTCATACACTCTTGCTGCTCCTTTATGCTTTAACATTTCTGGTGCAACTGCTGATCTTTTTACAACTGCTCCATCTTTAGCAAGGTTCCCCCTTAAAATAGCAATACCACCTGTTTCACTATATGGCTCTTCTATTGGTCTAACAATTGAATAATCCTTAACCTTTTTGCCTTTTATGTTTTCACCTTGAGTCTTACCTGTAGCAGTAATGCAATCTAAATGAATAAGATTTTTTTTAGATAACTCATTTAAAACCGCCCCAATTCCGCCTGCATAATAAAGATCTATAATATGTGTTTGTGACGCTGGTGCAAGATGACAAAGGTTAGGTGTTCTACTAGAAACCTCATTTATAATATCAAGATTTATTGGTAATTTTGCTTCATTTGCTATAGCAGTTAAATGTAATACAGAGTTTGACGAACATCCAAGTGCCATATCACAAGCTAAAGCATTTTCAATAGATTTTTCAGTCACTATATCTCTTGGTTTTATATCTTTTTCTAAAAGGTTCATTACAGCCATACCAGCTTGTTTTGCTAATCTAATTCTTTCTGAATAAACAGCAGGTATTGTACCATTTCCAGGTAAAGCCAATCCCAACACTTCAGCTAAACAATTCATTGAATTTGCTGTGAACATTCCTGAACACGATCCACAAGTTGGACATGCATTATCTTCTAACTCCTTTAAATCGCCTTCAAGCATTGTTCCATTTTCATATGCTCCTACAGCTTCAAACACAGTAGTTAAGGAAACATCTGTATCTTTAAACTTTCCTGGTAGCATTGGACCTCCACTAACAATTACAGCTGGAATATTTAATCTTAACGCTGCCATCATCATACCTGGGACAATCTTATCACAATTAGGTATTAACACTAACGCATCGAATCCATGAGCTTTAACCATACACTCAATTGTGTCTGCAATAAGTTCTCTAGTTACTAAGGAGTACTTCATTCCTTCATGTCCCATAGCAATTCCGTCACAAACTCCTATAGTTGGGAATACCAGTGGAGTTCCCCCTGACATAAGCACTCCCTTTTTTACTCCTTCAACAATCTGATCTAAATGCACATGTCCTGGAATAATATCATTTTGCGAGGTTACTACTCCTATTAGAGGTCTCTCTATTTCTTCCTCAGTAAGACCTGCCGCTTTGAATAGTGACCTGTGCGGAGCCCTTTGAGGACCTTTTTTTACAACGTCACTTCTCATATTTTACATCCCCTTTTCTATCTCACTTAAAACTAGCTTTGTCATTTCTTCAGTACCAACAAGCTTCATTCCTTCACTCATTATGTCCCCTGTTCTATATCCTTCTTCTAAAACTCTTAGAACAGCCTTCTCTATTAATGCAGCTTCATCATCTAACTTAAATGTATGCTTAAGCATCATACTTCCTGAAAGTATTGTAGCAAGAGGGTTTGCAATTCCTTTTCCCGCAATATCAGGTGCACTTCCATGTATTGGTTCGTACATACCAAAATTATTTTCTCCTAATGATGCTGATGGAAGCATACCAATAGATCCTGTTACCATACTTGCTTCATCTGATAATATATCTCCAAACATATTTGAAGTAACTATTACATCAAATTGTTTTGGATCTCTTACCATTTGCATTGCTGCATTATCAATATATAAATGATTTAATTCTACTTCTGGATAATCCTTAGCTACTTCTTCTACAACTCTTCTCCATAATCTTGAACTTTCAAGGATATTTGCCTTATCTACAGAAGTAACCTTCTTCTTTCTCTTCATTGCTGAATCAAAAGCTATCTTAGCAATTCTTCTAACTTCTTCCTCGTTATATCTTTCAGTATCATAAGCTGCTGCAATTCCATCTACAGTAGTTTGTCCCCTATCTCCAAAATAAATGCCACCAGTTAATTCTCTTACCACAAGTACATCTATACCATCACCTATTATGCTTTCCTTTAATGGTGATGCGTCTTTAAGTGGTGCATATAACAATGCTGGTCTTAAGTTACAATAAAGTCCAAGTCCTCCTCTTAAACCTAACAAAGCTTGTTCAGGCCTTACTTTAGCTGTTGGATCATCCCATTTGGGACCTCCTACTGCCCCCAGTAATACAGCATCGCTTTTTTTGCATGCATCTATTGTTTCTTGAGGTAAAGGATTGCCTGTTTTATCTATTGCACCTCCCCCTGCCAATAAATATTCATAATCAAATCTATGACCAAACTTTTCTCCTACTGCATTTAAAACTTTAACAGTTGATTCTACAACCTCTGATCCAATACCATCTCCAGGTATAACTGCTATATGATATTTCATTTTTCTCCCCCCACTTTACTTATTTTTATTTCTTATATATCCAATTAATCCGTCATTATCTATTATATTTTGCATAAACTTAGGGAATGGTTCTCCCTTATATTCCTCATTCTTAGTTAGGTTTTTAATTACTCCTGTAGAGAAGTCAACTTCCAGCTTATCTCCATTATCTATCGCCTTAACAGCCTCATCACATTCCAAAATAGGTAATCCTATATTAATGGCATTTCTGTAGAATATTCTTGCAAAAGTTGAAGCAATTACACAGCTAACCCCTGCTGCCTTTATAGCTATAGGAGCGTGTTCTCTTGAAGACCCACAACCAAAATTTTTATTTGCAACAATAAAGTCTCCCTCTTCAACCTTATTAACAAAATCTTTATCTATATCTTCCATGCAGTGTGCAGCAAGTTCTTTATGCACTGAAGTATTTAAATATCTCGCTGGAATTATTACATCTGTATCTACATTATCGCCATACTTAAAAACTTTTCCTGTTACTTTCATTTCAAACTCCCCCTTATACTAACTCTGGATCTGTAATTTTTCCTGTTAATGCAGATGCAGCTGCCACAGCTGGACTTGCTAGGTAAACTTCTGATTCTACATGACCCATTCTTCCTACAAAGTTTCTATTAGTTGTTGAAACAGCTCTTTCACCAGCTGCTAGGATTCCCATATGACCACCTAAGCACGGACCACATGTTGGAGTTGAAACTACAGCTCCTGCTTCTACTAAATCTTTTATAATTCCTTCTTCTAATGCTTGAAGATATATTTTTTGAGTTCCTGGGAACACTATACATCTTATTCCCTTCTTAACTTTCTTACCTTTCATTATGTCTCTTGCTACTCTTAAATCTGACATTCTACCATTTGTACAAGACCCTATAACTACTTGATCTATATCTACATCCCCTACATTATCTATAGTTCTTGTGTTATCTGGTAAGTGAGGGAAGGAAACTGTTGGTCTTAAAGTACTTAAATCAATTTCATAAACCTCATCATATTCTGCATCACTATCAGCTTCATACTTATTCCATTCTCTTGAAGCATGTTCATTTAAATATTCCTCTGTTTTTTCATCTACAGGGAAAATTCCGTTTTTTCCACCTGCTTCAATAGCCATATTAGCCATTGTAAATCTATCATCCATAGAAAGATATTTTAATCCATCCCCTACAAATTCCATGGATTTATATAAAGCACCATCTACACCTATCATTCCAATGATATGTAAGATAATATCCTTCCCACTTACCCATTTAGCTGGTTTATTCTTCAACACAAATTTAATTGCTGATGGAACCTTAAACCAACATTGTCCTGTAGCCATTCCAGCTGCCATATCTGTAGAGCCAATTCCTGTTGAAAATGCTCCCAATGCACCATAAGTACAAGTATGAGAATCTGCACCAATTACCACATCTCCTGCTACAGCTAGTCCCTTTTCAGGAATCAAACAATGTTCTATCCCCATTTCACCAACTTCAAAAAAGTTTTCAATTTCTTTTTCTTTAGCAAATTCTCTTATATATTTAACTTGTTCTGCAGCCTTTATATCCTTATTTGGGGTAAAGTGATCTGGAACAATAGCTATTTGACTTTTACTAAATACATTATCAACACCAAATTTCTTAAATTCTGTTACTGCAACTGGTGTTGTAATATCATTACCTAATACTAAATCAAGTTTCGCTTCAATTAATTGTCCTGCCTTTACACTATCTAATCCTGCATGTGCAGCTAATATTTTTTGTGTCATTGTCATTCCCATTTGTAAATCATCCCCCTTAAAAATATGCTTTTGCTTTTCTTTCAATATCTTTTATAAGCTTATATTCAATAGAATCCACCAAGGCTATCCAACTTGCTTGAATTACATCCCTTGATACCCCAACTGTACTCCAATTTTCTACCCCATCAGTAGACTCTATTAATACTCTTACTTTTGCACCTGTAGCGCTTTCAGAATCTAAAACCCTTACTTTATAGTCAACAAGCCTTACATCTTGTAATTGTGGATAGAATACATCTAATGCTTTTCTTAAAGCTTTGTCTAATGCATTTACAGGTCCATCACCTATAGCTGCATTCATTTCTTCTTTTCCATCAACTGTTATATTTATCATTACAGAAGAACTAAATTCTTTATCCCAAGAAGGTTGTTCTGAAAAAACCTTAAAGTAATTTAACTTAAAGAAGGGTTTATATTTTCCTATAATTTTTCTCATTACCAGCTCTACAGTACCTTCAGCACCTTCAAATTGATATCCCTCATATTCTAATTCCTTCAATTTATTTGTAATCTTCTTAACTTCTTCACTATCTTTAACTATATTAGGAAATATCTTTTGAACTTCTGAATATACAGTACTTTTACCACTAACTTCAGATATCAAAAATCTTCTCTTATTTCCTACTAACTCTGGTTTAATATGTTCATAAGACTTAGGTGTCTTACAAACAGCATCTATATGCATTCCTCCCTTATGAGCAAAGGCTGATCCTCCTACATAAGGTGCTTCATCTTGTAATGTTATATTTGAAATTTCAGCTATGAATCTAGCAACGATTGTTAGTTTAGAAAGGTTATTATCATCAATCACGTTATAACCCATTTTCAACTTTAATGTTGGGATGATTGTACTTAGATTTGCATTACCACATCTTTCACCTATTCCAATGAAAGTTCCTTGAATTTGATTAGCCCCAACTTGTGTTGCCACGATTGAATTAGCTACCGCCATCCCCATATCATCGTGACAATGTATACCTACGTTGCCCCCTATTATATCCACTACTTCTTCAGTAATATTTTTTATTTCATCTGGTAAAGTTCCCCCATTTGTATCGCATAAAACTACTGATTTCGCCCCCGATTCAGCAGCTACTTTTACTGTTGAAATTGCATACTCTTTATTTTGCTTATATCCATCAAAAAAATGTTCTGCATCAAATATTACTTCTTTATTTTTACTAGTCAGATATTTAATTGTATCCCCAATCATATTTAAATTCTCATCTAGAGATGTTTTTAATATTTCTTTCACTTGGAAGTCCCATGATTTTCCGAATACTGTAACAACTGAAGTTTCTGCTAACAATAAGTTTTTTATATTATTATCTTCACTAACCTCAGTGTTAGGCCTCCTAGTGGAACCAAAAGCTACTATTTTGGAGTTTTTAAGCATTTCGCCCTTTAATCTCTTAAAAAACTCCATATCTTTAGGATTAGATCCTGGATTTCCAGCTTCAATATAGGTAACCCCTAAATCATCTAGAACTCTAACAATCTTAATCTTATCCTCTAGAGAGAAAGATATTCCTTGTCCCTGAGCCCCATCTCTCAAAGTGGAATCAAATATATCAATCTTCCTCTGCCCCATATATAATGCCCCCTTATTCATTGTTTATTGCTAATTAATGACTTCTTATGGTTTTATCCCCTCTTTCAAGAGCTGTTACCCCTGTCCTTACCAACTCTTGTATGCCATACTCTTCCATAAGTTTTATTAATGCTGATATCTTACTCTCGTCCCCTGTCAATTCTATAGTTAGAGTATCTACTGACACATCAATAATCTTACTTCTAAAGATAGTAACTATTTCATTAATTGCTGCTCTCTTTTCGGCATCAGCTTTAACCTTAATTAAAACCAGTTCTCTATACACAGAATTTCCGTTTTTTAAATCAATTACCTTAATTACATCCTCAAGTTTATCTAGCTGTTTTTTTACTTGTTCTAAAGTGTCATTGTCCCCAACTATCGCTATAGTCATCCTTGAGATTTTTTCATCTTCTGTTCTTCCTACTGTTAAGCTATCTATGTTATAGCCCCTTCTCGAAAATAATCCAGAAACTCTACTTAAAACTCCAGATGAGTTTTGTACCAAAACAGATAACACATGCCTTTGTTCCATATAGCCCCCTCCTTATTAAAATATATCCCCAATAATACTAGATAAAAGGTATAAAAATACCCACCCTTAATGATATAAACCATAAGAGGTGGGATAAAAATCCGCCTGAAATATAATATCACTAGGTTCCAACAAACCCTTGCATATAACGGATGCACACCGGATATCGCTTACTCATTCTAAAAGAACTTTCTGGATTCTGCTCTGGAGTGATAATTATTTAAAATAAAGTGTCGATTCGCACCCACCATCGACTCTCTGAAACTTTCAAACTTAAATAAACGTCTCCTTCATTGCAATTAAAACTAATTTCAATAAATGTTTTGTTTATAAAATTTTACTATTACACCCATGTATTGTCAATAATTCAAATACACTTTTGTAAATTTGTTATTGAAATCCTATTCTTATTTTATCTTTTAAGATTTCTTTAGATATTATCAATTGTTTTTTGACAATTCATCAATTAATCACACACTTATTTATCTTATAATTAAATATATATGTGCATTTTTTATTATAATATTATCGTAACAACTGTTTTATTACCATTTAGATAAATTTATTTTTAAAATTCATAAATTAATTATGTGATCATAGCCTTTAGCTACTTTACATTTCTAAATAAATAAAAAACCATACTTCATTTGAATCACGAAGTACGGTTTTATAATAAGCAGTCTTTTGAACTTTCTACTTATTTAGTTTTTATTTGTTGCTCTTTTCTTCAATCATATTAGCTAAATTATGTGCTAATTCATCAATTTCAGTTTGATTTTCTCCCTCTAACATTACCCTTACTAAAGGTTCTGTTCCTGAAGGTCTTATTAAAACTCTTCCTTTTCCATGTAATAACTCTTCTATTCTATTTATTTCGTCTTGTATTTCTTTATCTTTTAAATAAACATTCTTCTTATTATTAGGTACAGTTGCATTAGCTAACACTTGAGGAAGCTCTTTCATTATTGAGCAAAGTTCACTTAATGTCTTTCCTTCTTTCTTAACTATTGATGCTATTTGAAGAGCTGTAACTAGTCCATCTCCAGTTGTATTGTAATCTAAGAATATAATATGTCCAGATTGTTCTCCACCTAAAACATATTTTCCTTTAATCATTTCTTCTAATACATATCTGTCTCCGACCTTAGTTTTTAATGTATTCATTCCTAATTCATTACATGCAATATCTAATCCTAAATTACTCATTACTGTAACTACTAAAGTATTGTCTTTTAATCTATTAATTTCCTTTAAATGTTTTCCACATATAGCAAGAATGAAATCTCCATTTATTAAATTTCCTTTTTCATCTACTGCTAAACATCTATCTGCATCTCCATCAAACGCAAATCCTATATCACACCCCTTTTTAACTACATATTCCATTAGTTCTTCTGGATGTGTAGAACCACATTTTTCATTAATGTTTGTACCATCAGGATTATCATTTATTACATATACATCCGCACCTAATTCCCTAAATGCTCTAACTGATGACATATATGATGCTCCATTTGCACAATCTAAAGCAACCTTTAACCCATTTAAATTAAAAGGTATAGTATTTTTTGCAAATTCTATATAATCATCTAATGCTCCAACTTCTATTACTTCTCTTCCTAGTTGTGTTCCCACTGGACTTGGAACACCTTCAAAATCACTTTCAATAACTCTTTGAATTTCATCTTCTAATTCATCAGATAACTTATATCCCTTATCATCAAAAAACTTTATTCCATTATATTCAACAGGATTATGTGATGCTGAAATCATTCCCCCTGCGTCTGCTCCATATTCTCTAGTTAAATGTGCTACTGCCGGTGTTGGTACTACGCCTAAAACAACTGCTTCTGCTCCTACTGATAGTATTCCTGCAACTAAAGCTGCTTCTAACATATCCCCTGATATTCTTGTATCTTTACCTACTAATATCTTTGGTTTATGTGCACCCTCAGTTAAAACATATGCACCAGCTCTTCCTAAATTATAAGCTAGCCTTGCATCTAATTCAGTATTTGCAATACCTCTCACTCCGTCTGTTCCAAACATTCTACTCATAATTTACCTCTTTTCATTAAAAGTACTCTAATTTCTTAAGTTTCTATAATTTAGTATAATCATTGCCATCAATCTTGGCAACACTATTCCTCGTCTTTTCCTATTCTTTCAAGTAATAAGCTATAGCCATCACTACCATAATTTAAACATCTATTTACTCTACTTATAGTGGCAGTACTTGCTCCTGTTATTTCAACTATCTCTGTATATGTCTTTTTTTCATTTAATAGCTTAGCCACATGCATTCTTTGTGCTAAGGATTTTACTTCATTTATAGTTGCAACATCTTCAAAAAAATTATAACACTCTTCTAAATTTTCAAGTTTGAGTATAGCTTCAAAAAACAAATCCATCTCTTTACTTTTTATCTTTGAGTTTATTTCACTCATTTTATTCACTCCTTAGAATAATATACTAGTTAATTATACTCTAAGCTTTCACAATTCACAACTTCATATAGTTAAAGCAGGGTTTATTTTACACTTCTGTATTTCTACTTCCCTCTGGATTCGATAAAGCGTTTAATCCTTCTAACCTTAAGTCTTGATAAATACTCATTGTTGGTAATAACCATACCTCTCCTGTGCCACTATATACATTCAATAAGCCTTCACCATTAGTAACGCTTCCTATTAAAGAAGATGATTTTTCTACAGTAAACTTAACATTACTAGTTCTTAATACAGCGAAGTTACCATCTACCTTTAAGGTATCATTAAATAATTTACATTTAAAAATTTCTGACTCCGGTACAGGAATCTCTAACACAACTATTCCACTTCCAGAAATACTTGTTTGATATATACCTTCATTTCCGAATAACATTGAGGAAACACTTTTTTGCATGGCTGCCCCAACTTCAACATCTTCTTCGCAAGCATAAAATAATCCATCATCAACTATAATTTCTTCATCCTCTAATTCTATTAAGGCAAAATGTCCAAATGACGGCTCTAAAAATATTTCACCTGTTCCTTCATAGGTTGGTTTAAACATTGTTTCACCTGTTAACTTACTATTTAAAAATTTCTTTCCTAAGCCAACCACTCCACCAGTTTTAGTTTTTACTTCTATTTCACCTTTCATATAGCTTAATGCTCCTGATTCAAGCTTTACTGAGCTATCCTCAAGAATAATTCTAACTTGTCTTAGCTTTATTCCACTGTCATTCATTATTTGTAGTCCAAGAGCTGTTCCGACATCTGTCGCTCCCTCTAAACAATCAAATTCTAAAACCTGAAACTTCGAATCATTTGTCATTTCTGATAACATAGTTAATTTGTTTTGAATGTTCATAGACGTTCTCATAAACTCACCTCAATATTTTTTATCTTAATTTTATCACAATTTTATTTATTATAGTAAAAATCCATTCAGTACCGCATTTTTACTATAACTTCTTAACTTCTTAAGTTCTTAAGTTTTTAACTTCTTAAGTTTTTAAGTTTTTCAAAACAAAAAGAAGCTCGTTTAAAACAAGCTTCTTCTCTAATCAATAATTTATTTTAGTAAGTCTTCGCCTCTTCTTCTCCACTAAGAACTCTTATAGCTCCTTGTGCTAAAGCAAGCAATTCATCTTCACCTGGATAAATTGTTATTCCAGCTATCCATCCAGCTCTTTTCTTTATAGCTTCAGTAACTACTGGAGAATATGCTATTCCTCCTGTTAAAACTATTTGATCAACCTTACCTTCTAAAACAGTTGCCATAGCTCCAATATCTTTTCCAACTTGGTAAATAAACGCACTAAATAACTCCTTTGCTTCTTCACTACCTTCATCTATCATTTTTAATACATCTCTCATATCGTTAGTGTTAGCATATGCATTTAATCCACCATTACCAACTAACTTGCTATAAACTTCTTTTTCAGTATACTTACCACTAAAACAAAGTTTAACTAAATCCCCAGCTGGTACTGTACCTGCTCTTTCTGGAGAAAACGCTCCTTCTCCATCTAATGCATTATTTACATCTACAACTCTACCATGGTTATGAGCCCCAACAGAAACTCCTCCACCCATGTGTACAACTATAAGATTCAGATTTTCATATCCTTTTCCACTTTCTTTTCCATATCTCTTTGCTACAGCTTTTTGATTTAAAGCATGGAATTTTGACTTTCTTGGTAGTTCTGGAATACCTGAATATCTTGCTATATCTTCTAATTCATCAACAACAACTGGATCAACTATAAACGCTGGTACCCCTATTTCTTTTGCTATTTCATTAGATAATATTCCACCTAAGTTGGAAGCATGTTGTCCTTGAACTCCAACTTTTAAGTCTTCTAATAATTCTTCAGTTACAGCATAAGTTCCCCCTGGAATTGGCTTAAGCATTCCCCCTCTACCTACTACTGCATGTAAAGTCTTTATATCAAAGTTCTTCTCTTTTAAAACATTTAAAATAACTTCTTTTCTAAACCCTCTTTGCGCATATATGCTATCATATTTTGCTATTTCTTCTGTTGAGTGTCTAAGAGTTTCTTCAAATAATTCCTTTTCATCTTCATACACTCCAATTTTAGTTGAAGTTGATCCTGGATTTATAATTAATAATTTATATGACATACCATAACCTCCATTAATCTCTTGATTATTTAATAGATTCAGCTACAACAGCTGCTAAAGCTATTGAGTTAACCTTTGTTTCAAAGCTATCTGCTCTTGAAGTTAATATAACTGGTGCTGAAGTACCAACAAGTATCCCACCATTTCTGCTCTTAGATGTATAAGTTAAAGTTTTATACATTACATTTGCAGTTTCTATATTAGGAAGCATTATAACATCAGCTTTTCCTGCAACTGGTCCTGTTATTCCTTTATGATGAGCAGCTTCTTCTGATAATGCATTATCTAAAGCTAATGGTCCATCTACTACACATCCCTTTATTTGTCCTCTATCGTTCATCTTTGATAATAATGAAGCATCTATTGTAGCTGGCATATCTGGATTTACCACTTCAACCGCACAAACTGGAGCTACCTTTGGACATTCTATTCCACATGCATGTGCAACACTTACAGAGTTTTGTACTATTTGTACCTTAGCCTTTAAATCAGGATAAGTATTAAATGCAGCATCTGTTAAGAATATTAACCTATCAAATCCTTCAATTTCAAATACTGATACATGAGACATTACCTTTCCTGTTCTTAATCCAACTTCTTTATTTAAGACACTTCTTAAAAAAGTAGCTGTATCTACTAATCCCTTCATTACCATATCAGCTCTACCACTAGATACTAATTGGATTGCAAATAATGCAGCTTTTTTTACATCTGGTTCATGAATAACTTCAAATTGAGTTATATCCATGCCTATTGAATCAGCTATTTCTTTAATCTTATTTTTATCTCCTACTAAAATCGCATCAGCGATTCCTTGTTCCTTAGCAGCTTTAATAGCTTCTAATACTGGTTCATCTTGCGCTACTGCAACAGAAACCTTTTTTCTTTTACACTCTTTTACCCTTGACAATAAATCATCAAAATTCTTACTCATTTTATGCACCTCTTATACTTTTTATCTATATTTTTAATTGTCTATAAGTTAAACAACACAAAACTATGTTAAATTTATAACATTCACAGTTATATTTATCCATAGATATTACTTCCATTGTAACAAAAAATATCCTGAAAACCAAAGTTTTCAGAATATTTCATTAAATTTCTTTATATTTACCTATAATTTTCTCAGCAACCTTAATTCCATCTACTGCAGCTGATATTATTCCTCCTGCAAAACCTGCTCCTTCTCCACAAGGATATAGTCCTGATGTATTTATACTTTCTAAATTCTCATTTCTTGACATTCTTACAGGTGCTGATGTTCTAGTCTCTATACCTGTAAGGACTGCATCATTCATTCCATATCCTTTTATTCTAGTATCAAATTTAGTTATACCATCTTTTATAGAATCAACCACATAATTAGGTAAACATTCTCTTAAATCCCTAAATTCAAATCCTGGTTTATATGATGGTATCACACAGCCTAATCTTTTACTTACTTCATCCTTCATAAAGTCTCCAACTAGCTGAACTGGCGCCTTGTAACCACCGCCTCCTAAATTATATGCTAAACTTTCATAATGCCTTTGAAACTCCATCCCTTTAAGTGGTGAGCTACCTTCAAAATCATCAGGTCCAACAGTTACAACCAATGCAGAATTTGCATTTTCTAAATCTCTTGCATGATAACTCATTCCATTGGAAACTAGCCTATTCTCTTCTGAAGCAGCCGCTACAACTACTCCTCCAGGACACATACAGAAAGAATATATTCCTCTTCCTGTTTTTTCACTTTGATAAGCTAACCTATAATCTGCTGCCTTTAATCTAGGATGACCAGCATACTTACCATACTGACTTTCATCAATCATCTTTTGTGGGTGTTCAATTCTTACACCTACTGCAAAAGCCTTAGGCTGCATAAAAACTCCTTCTCTAAATAACATTTCATATGTATCTCTTGAACTATGTCCTATTGCTAAAATCAACGCTTCACAAGGAATCTCCTCACCATTTACAATTATGCTCTTTAACTTTCCATCCTTGATATTTACCTTTTCTAACTTTGAGTTAAATCTAACTTCGCCACCTAACCTAATAATTTCTTTTCTTATATTTTTAACTACTCCCTTTAACAAGTCTGTGCCTACGTGTGGCTTCCCAGAATATATTATTTCATCTGGCGCTCCCGCTTTCACTAGTTCTTCTAAAACATATCCACATCTATTGTCTTTTATTCTAGTAGTAAGTTTACCATCTGAAAATGCTCCTGCTCCACCTTCTCCAAACTGTACATTTGATTCTAGATTTAGCTTACAATTCCCCATCCAAAATTCCTCTACAGTTTTTGTTCTAGAATCTACATCTTCTCCCCTTTCAATTACAATAGGATTATATCCGTATTGAGCTAGTCTTAATGCGGAAAATATACCGGCTGGTCCAAACCCAACTACTACAGGCCTATGTTCTAATACTACACTTCCTGATTCAACCTTAATTTCTTCTATATTATCTTCAATTTTTATATCTTTATCTTTTAGTTTAGATACTATTCTCTTTTCTCCATTACAACTTATATCTATGGAATAATTGAATTTTATATTGTCTTTTTTACGAGCATCAATACTTTCCTTTAAAATCTTAAACTCGAAAATATCTGATTCATTTATTCTAAGTTTTTTAGCTACTTTTCCCTTTAAATTCTCTAATGGTTCTTCTATATTTAAGCTTATATTATTAATTCTAATTGTCATATTCTCACCTTCTCTTATTAGATATCTTTTATTTCCTACTATAACAAAAAAAAAGTGGCTACGCCACTTTTTTAATTGGAAGAATTAATAGTTTTTACTGCAATGTCGTTATAACTATTGGTACCTTGCCACTATTTGTTTTTATGGACACATCCTGTCTGTCAATACCTACTAAAGTTGCTTTCCACTCAATCTCATGATTCCCTTCAACTAAACCGCTAACACTTGCTTCAACTTTAATATTATCAACCTTTATTGATGCTAAAGCTTCTTTTGTCCCTTCTAATAGAACCTTTACTGTGTTAGGTGTATACTCATGATTTGCATCAACTCCAATGTAATCCACCTTAACATCAAAGCTTTTAGTTACTGGAATCTCATCCTTTATCTTTAAACTAACAGTTACATACTGCTCATCTAAACTTACTGTTATTCCTTCCGGTATTGATAACTTCAAGTTTACATCCTTACTAGACACTATATCTGATAAATTTAACGGCTCTGTTTCTATATATTTAATATTTTCAACATTCTTAGGATCACCAATAATACTTACTTTACCCTTTGATAATGTTTCCTTCTCTATACTTAATCCATTTTTTAATGAACCCGTATATTTAACTTTTATAGGAACTTCAGTTCCCTTTCCAACCTGCATTTTTAATGTTCCTTTTGACCTATCTAAACTTACACCTTTTACCACAGTTCCTTCACTATCTATAGGAATCAACTCATATTCACTTTCAAAGTCTTCTGATATATCTTTAGTCTCTCCAATTAAGGCTACTGATTCTACCTTTGAAACTGCACTTTCAGGACCATAAATCTTAACACTTTGTGGGGTAAATTCTACAGCTCTTTCTACGAAACCTTCTTTAAAAAATGTATCTACTTTAGATACAACATTAACATACTTTTCTGTATACTCTTCTACATTAATTTTTATTGATAGTACTCCCGTATTCATTACATTTACATCTTGCGGATAATTAACCACTCTTACTGGAACATTATTTTCACCCTTCTTTAATACATAAGTTCCTAAGTCAGCCGTTACTTTAAAATCAGCTACTTTAGCAGAATAAACCGCATTTGCAGGTCCCTCTATTCTTAAATTTACAGTAAAGTTTTGATTAGGAGATAATGCTAAATTAGATTCCCTTAGCACCTCTGAATTAATTATATCTACAGGTATGTCTTTTATTTCTGAAGATTTATTAGGATTTTCTATGCTAGTTACATAAAGCCATAGACAAAAAGCTAATAAAACGCAAACTATTTGTACTACGCCTCTTTTTTCATTCCCTTTATCCATGTTTTCACCTTCTCTCCAGCACTTTTTACTCTCTTAGCATCTCTATTTTCCATTATTTTTAAAAGTATAGTTTTTAATTTTTCCTTATCATAATTTCTAGTCAATCTACCATTAACAGCTAATGAAATTACTCCAGTTTCTTCAGATACTACTATAACTAATGCATCTGAATTCTCCGACAATCCCATTGCAGCTCTATGTCTAGTTCCAAGCTTCTTATTTATACTATTATTATTTGTTAACGGCAAAACACACCCTGAAGCATGAATTCTATTTCTTCTAATTATTGTTGCTCCATCATGCAATGGAGTATTTACTACAAATATATTTTCTAAAAGATTTGCACTAACCTGTGCATCTATAACAGTTCCCGAAGATATAATTTCTCCTAAACCTGTTCCCTGCTCTATAGCTATTAATGCTCCAGTCTTAGTAGCTGCAAGATTTTCCACAGCAGTTACTATCTCATTTACTACTTCGTTTCTATACTCAATAGGCTGACCATAATGTATATCTTCAAATGTACTCCTACCTAAATGCTCTAATACCCTCCTAATTTCAGGTTGAAATATTATAATCATAGCTAAAACACCAATGGTTAGTGTTTTGTTTAATATAAAATTTAATGTATCCAACCTTAAAAATAAACTTATTGGAATAAGGGCAAATATGAATACAGTACCTTTTAATAATTGCTCTGCTCTTGTTTCCTTTATCAACATATATCCCTTATAAAAAATAAAAGATACAACTAGTATATCTAAAATAGACGAAATGGTAATATTTTTCACCGTATTAATTATTAATGTTCCTATTTCATTCATTGGTCTCACCCCTCTTCTTAATCACTATTTAAATTATACACTAATTTACCAATTCTTAATATAATCGAGATTACAAAATTATGATTTTTTTTAACTAATCATACTATTTTACATAAATAAATAATATAAATCTTATATAGAACATTTATATCCGTAAAAGGAGGGATAAAAAAATATGAAACTAGATGAACTTAACATCAATAAAAAATATATTATTGCAATCATATGTATAATTCTACTTCCGATTGTTATATTATGTGCGGTCAAGTTAACGCCAAGCAATAGAAATATATCCAAACTAAATAACATAGGGAAGAAAATAGAATCTTGCAATGAAAAATTAAAAGATTGTTTAGATGATAATGGTATAAATTCTGATACCACAAAAGAGACATTAACTAATGAATTAATAGAATTATCAAATATCCAATCTACTTTAGATTCAACTAATGTATTAGACCAAAATAAAGAATTAAAAACAAAATTATCTGAAACACTTGAATATAATATAAATCTATATCAATTAACATTATCAATTATAAAAAACCCTAATTCTACCGAAATATTACAGACATACAATGAATATACCCAAACATATGAATTACTTAAAAATAATTATGATACACTACGCTTATTAGGACTAGATATAGAATTTCCTTCAGAAGCAGAGGAGTTTTTTACAACATCCACTACTTTTATTAATACTTTAATAAAACTCAATAGAGAAAATGATATAAAGGTAAGTCAAAAAAGTACTTATATATTAAATCTTGAGGATTGCATAGAAGTTTTAAACTCTATTAAAGAAGACTTACGTCCTGCTCTAGCTAAAATTAGAGAAGATGGTCGTTCTCTTGACAATCTTCTTAAAGATGTAAAGGATAAAAGAAGTAAGTTTAATGAATTAAAAAGCAAAACTTATTCATTTAGCATTCCTGAGAATGGAAATGACTGTTATCAAGTACTTCAAGACACACTAAACTACTATGAACTATATATAACTTCTCTTGAACATTCCATAGTAGTAGAAAAAACATCTACTGAAAAAGATAAAGACGATAATATAGATATAAACTATGAAAATAGTTTTGAAAAATATGAAGACTTTACTGATAGCTTAAAAGATTTAAAATCTGAGTTGGATAACTTTAATAATAAATAAGTATAAATAATCTTCTTTTGGCAATAATAACACTTGACTGGGTTAGAAAAAGGAGGTTATTTATGAAAAAATTTATATGCCAATTTACTCTTTGCTTAGCTCTTCTCAGTTTGTTTTGCTCAGCAATACCAGCTAAGGCAATAGTAACAGGCAATACTTCTAGTTATGACATTACACTAGAAGAAATTACTAAAGTAAATAAATTAAATAATATAAATACAGAGGAAACAGTAGAAGTTTTCAGTCATGGTCAGGAAAAGATATATATAACACAAGATGATATAGATCTAATGGCTAAACTCGTTTATGCAGAAAGTAGAGGAGAACCTTTTGAAGGAAAAGTAGCTGTAGCATCTGTCGTGCTAAACAGATTACTTAATCCAGGTTTTCCAAATAGTATTAAAGGTGTTATATTTCAAACTAATGCATTCTCTTGCGTTAGGGATAGAGATATTAAAGCTAATCCAGATCAAAGTTGTTATGATGCTGTCTATGAAGCTATTAATGGTAAGGATCCAACAAATGAAGCTCTTTACTTCTACAATCCTGCCATAGCTACCTGCTCATGGATGAAACAAACACAAAAAAAGGATACCAAATCAATTGGTAACCACGTATTTTTCAAATGTTAAAAAGAGGGTTTTTATAACCCTCTTTTCTTATTCAAAAATACCTTTTTTAATTATTCTTCCTTCTTCTATTAACGCTTCGCCTTTTGCATATACATCTGTAATTGATAAATCATCCTTATCAACTAGCACAAAATCAGCATCTTTCCTTGATATAATTCTACCTTTATTACCTAAACGTAATAAGTCAGCTACATTCGATGTAATAACTTTCACTGCTATTTCTATAGGAACATTTTGTTCTTTTATTGCTCTTTTAACTTCATTATATAAACTACTTACAGAACAAATTCCTAATCCAATTAATTTTCCATTCTCATCAAATTTAGGCATACTACCATTTCCATCTGATGTAAATGTAATATTATTCATATTTATTCCAGTATCCAAGGCCCTTTTTAAACCTTCACTAGCTGATAATTCTCCCTCTTCTAAAAAGTTAGGATCTGAACTTGTAGTTAAGTCTATATAGCCACCTTGCTTTACTAACTCTATTCCTTGTTCAAACAACTCAGTATTTCTATTAACATGAGTAGGCATTAATTGCGTAGCAGGAATTTCTGTTTCCTTCAATACTCTAAATATCATATCTAGTTTACGTTTTCCACTACCTACATGAATATTAACAACTCCAGCTTTTCCTGATAATAAACCAGCTACTCTAGCTTGTGCAATAACATCTAAAAATTGTTCATATGTAGGTTGCGAGCTTCTATTGTCTGATATAGCAATTTCTCCAACTCCTATATACTTATCTATCATCATCAAATCTTCTTTTATACTTTCAGTAACTGTTTTAACAGGAATTGAGTAAGAGCCTGTATAACAATAGGTCGTAATCCCTTCTACATCAAGTGATTTTGCTTTAGCTACCAAAGCTTTTCCATCCCTACACACATTATCTGTCCCTAAACATCCTACTGCTGTAGTAATTCCTGCCTTAGTCAAATCTGTAAACTTAATTTCTGGTGTCCTTGATGAGAAGCCACTTTCTCCCCCTCCACCTAATATATGTACATGAGCATCTATAAATCCAGGAAACATCAATTTACCTTTTCCCTCAATTACCTTTATCTCTATAAAATCACTAGGTATATTTATTTCATCATATATTCCTTCAAACTTGTTTCCTACCACAACTACATTCTTCTTACCTAAATATTCAGGCGAATATACTTCTACATCCCTTATTACAGTTATCACAAAGACACATCCCTTCTAATTAAGCTCTAAGATATTCTGTATATTTTTATTATAATAAATAGATTCCGAGTAGCTCTTTTTTAACTTCTTTGCATAGTAAATACTTTTATTAATATCTTTCTCCTTGTACATTAACGCTAATTTATACAATACTTCTTCAATATATTCTCCTTTAGAAAATAACTTCTCGTATTCTTCATAAAACTTTATTGATTCATCAAAATCATTTAACTTTTCTTCAATCACCGCATTAAAAAACAAGATATGTGGGTATAGGTAATTTTCTCTTCCATATATACAAGCTAAATTCATATCACTTTTTGCATTCTCATATTTTTTATTATTATAAGATTCCATTCCTCTTTTATATAAATAATCAACACCATTAGCTTCTAAAGCTTCTTTGCCCTTATAATACAATACTTGTTCTTCTTTGCTTAAATCCTCTAACCTAACTTTACTTATTATATTATGTAATCCTAGATATTTTTTTTCATTTATATATGTATCTATTTTGCTCAAGTCTACAGAACTCTCTTCTTTATTATCTTCTTTTTCAGTATCTTCATTCATATTATTATAATTAAGATACTGCTCGTCCATACTTTCCTTCTGTTTTACAGAAGATATATATACCTTACTTATTAAAGGTACAGCAATAATTATTAATATAATTCCTATACAAACTATAACCTTCTTCAGATCTAATAAATTATTGCCTACATTCACTTTTTCATTACTATATGACTCTATACTCTTTTTTATATTATTTGCCTCATTATTAAATCTATCTATTTCTAGAGCTTTTATTAAATAATATGAGCTTAAAGCATAATCACATTTTTTAAAATAGCACTTTGCTAAAGAGATATTTACATTTAATGAATTAAAATCACTTTCCCTACATTTCATAAAGCTCTCTATAGCTTCATCTATTTCTAATTTAGCTAAATGTTTTTTTCCTTCATTAAATAATTTCACCCTACTATAATCAGCTTTACTATCTTGAATATAATTTTTTGCAATTTTATCATCATTAAAATCCGCATTAATCTTCCAAGTAGCAACTGCCTCATCTAAGTTTCCTTTTAAATATAATAAAAGTCCTTTTAAATTCAATGCGGCAGAATTCCTTAAATTTAAACTTATTGCCTCTTCACACTGTAATAATGCTTTCTCAAGCTTTCCTTCTTCATAATATTTAATTGCCTTTGAATATAATTTATTATTATTCTTTTGTTTCATTTAAATAATCCCCCACAATATAATTCCTAATAAACCTGCTATTACTATTGTAAGTATAGGATGAATCTTTTTAGATAATAAACATCCTCCTACAATCAGAGTAACTATAATAGATTTCACATCTACATATGCATCTTTAGCTAAAGATATAAATGCATTTATTATTAATGCAATAAGAACAGGCCTCATTCCTAAAAGTGCTGCCTTTAAATATTTAGATTCCTTAAACTTATCTATAGCCTTAGATGCAATAGATACAAGTATAAAAGAAATCACTGTTATCCCTAATGTAGCAAAAATACTTCCTACTATTCCACTAACTTTATATCCTACAAAAGTTGCTGAATTAACTGATACTGGTCCTGGTGTCATTTGAGATATCCCTATTATATCTACAAATTCGCTGCTACTTAACCACTGATGTTTTTCAATAATTTCTCTTTGCATGAATGGTATCATTGCATATCCACCACCAAAGCTAAATAAACCTATCTTAAAGAATGTGAATAATAATTTTAATAGGGTCTCCATTATTCCACCTTCTCTCTAAGAAATATCATTCCATAAATAGCTGAACAAATAATAACTATAACAGGATGAATATCAAATACTACTAATGAAATTAAAGCTATAATTCCAACTATTAAATTAGATATATTTTTATTTACGCCTTTCAATAAGCTTACTACACCAGCTAAAACTAACATAGGTACTGCAGCTGTAATCCCCTTAAATATTAAATTTACATAGTAATTATCCCTAAATTGCATAAATACTGTAGCTACAAATAATATTATTATAAAGGATGGTAACGTTACTCCTAATATTGCAATTATACCTCCAATCATACCTCCTAATTTGTATCCTATAAATGTTGAGCAATTAATTGCTAATGCACCTGGAAAGCTCTGAGATATGACTAACATATCCATAAATTCTTCTTTTTCTATCCACTTATTCTTATTAACAACCTCTTCTTCAATAAGCGGAATCATGGCATATCCACCGCCAAATGTAAATGCTCCAATCTTAAAAAAAGAAAAGAACATCTTTAATAACTTTTCCATATTGCTATATAATCTCCTTATTTTTCAACTTATATTCTATCACATAAATATTGTGTGCTTATAATAGATTTTATATTTATATTTTATAAAATAAAGGCGTTGCTTATTCGGCAACACCTTTATTCTAAAACTAAATATCCCTAGAATTTCATTTTTAATATATGCAATATGAATCCCAAGCATTTTCTATTTCATCAATTGTGGAATAACTTTGCAAAAAAAACACTCGCATAAGCGAGTGTTTTTATATTATTCTTGATCTAATATTATCTTTTTAGCATTTAAAATTGATGTAGCACTCATTGAGAACTCATCTAATCCATATTCTACTAGTGTTGGAATAGCAGCTTCATCTCCTGCCATTTCTCCACACATTCCTACCCACTTACCATGCTTATGAGCACCATCGATAGTCATCTTTATTAATCTTAATACTGCTGGATGCATTGGGTTATATAGGTATGATACCTTTTCACTCATTCTATCAGCAGCTAATGTGTATTGAATTAAGTCATTTGTTCCTATTGAGAAGAAATCAACATGTTTAGCTAATTCGTCAGCATATACTGCTGCAGCTGGAATTTCAACCATGATACCCCATTGAATTGAATCTGAGTATTCTTTTCCTTCTGCTCTTAATTCAGCCTTACATTCTTCAACAACAGCCTTAGCATTTTGGAATTCTTCTAATCCAGAGATCATTGGGAACATTACACATAAGTTTCCGTAAACAGAAGCTCTTAATAATGCTCTTAATTGAACCTTGAATATTTCTTTTCTATCTAAGCAAAGTCTTATTGCTCTGTATCCTAAGAATGGGTTCATTTCTTCTGGTAATGGTAAGTATGGTAAAGTTTTATCTCCACCGATATCTAATGTTCTGATAACAACTTGTTTACCTTCCATTTTTTCAAGAACAAACTTGTAGCTTTCATATTGTTCTTCTTCAGTTGGAGCATTGTCTCTATCCATGTATAAGAATTCTGTTCTGAATAGACCAACACCATCTCCACCATTAGCAATAACACCAAGTACGTCCTCTGGTTTACCTATGTTACCACAAACTTCTACTCTCTTTCCTGATTTAGTAGTAGTCTTAACATCTATTAACTTCTTTAATTCTTCTTGTTCTGCTTTGAACTTTTCTTTTTTAGCTTCGTATTCAGCTATTACATCTTCTGATGGATTTATTATTACATCACCTGTAATACCATCTACTATTATCTTATCTCCAGTTTTAACAACTGAAGTAATATCTCCTAATCCTAAAACTGCTGGAATTTCTAATGTTCTTGCCATAATAGCAGCATGAGAAGTTCTTCCACCTATGTTTGTAATGAAACCTACAACTTTACTTCTATCTAATTGAGCAGTGTCTGATGGAGTTAAATCATGAGCAACTACTACAGTATTAGCTTCAGTTATAGCAAACGCATCTGCACCCTTACCAGCTAAGTTAGCAATTATTCTCTTAGATACATCTTTAATATCAGCAGCTCTTTCTCTCATATATGCATCTTCCATTGATTCAAAGATCGATACAAACATATTAGTAACATTGTCTACAGCCTTCATAGCATTTATACTATTTGACTCAATCTCCATAGCCATAGCCCCTGTGAATTCTGGGTCGTCTAATAATGTTATATGAGCCTCAAATACAGCAGCCTTTTCTTCTCCCATTTCTGTAGCAGCTTTTTCTTTAATCTTTTCTAATTGAGCTCTTGAAGCATCTAAAGATTTTTGTAAAGCTTCTTTTTCAGCAGCTACATCTGTAACTTTTTGATCTGTTATAACTATTTCTTCATGTTCTTGTAAAAATACAGTTCCTATTGCATAACCTTTTGAAGCAGCAATACCTTTTTTCATAATTAATGATCCTCCTCAAACTATATATTCCACTAATTTAACCATCTCAAAACTCTTATTTAAATAAATTAATACCCTATAGTAAACCTTTTACATTATAAATGCAACCATTAATCATTATAACATATTTTCAAAACATGTTAACACCTATTATTTAATTTCTTTCTTTTTTAACATTTTATATTAAAACTTTTAATTCAATTAAATTTAGCTGTGATAACAACTTTTATAAGTCATCTATCAGAGTGGCAGCTTTTGCATACGCTGTAGATTTTGCTTCAAAAAAGTCTGTTTTAACTGAATTAGCATCTGCTAATATATCTACCCACGATGCAGGATTTTTATCATACCCATCGTATATTTTAGGTAATCCTATAGCACTTAACCTCAAATTTCCTAAATACTTGATATAATCTTCTATCAATTTTTTATTTATTCCTTGTATGTTATCACCTATTACATAATGTCCCCATGCAATCTCATTATTGACACCATTCTTCATCATATCTACCAATTCTTTTTTTAACTTCTCATTAAATAGCTCTGGTTCTTCTTTCTGAAGTTCTTTAATTATATTTCTAAATAGCCATAAATGAGTATTCTCATCTCTATTTATATATCTAATTTCCTGTGCAGATCCAGGCATCTTACCATTTCTCTCCAAATTATAAAAAAACATAAATCCAGAGTAGAAGTATATTCCTTCTAATATATAATTAGCCATAATTGTCTTTACTAGATTATACTTATTAGGCTCCCTTAGAAAATTATTATACAGCTCTCCTATAAATTTATTTCTTTCTAATAATATTTTATCATCCTTCCACTGGTACAATATTTCATTTCTCTTCTCTGGAGAACATATTGTATCTAACATGTAACTATAACTTTGTGAATGAACAGCTTCTTGGAATGCTTGAATTGTCAAACACAGATTAACTTCACTTGCTGTAACATAGTTTGATATATTGCTCAAATTTGCAGTTTGAATTGAATCTAAAAATATTAAAAATGATAATATTTTATCGTATGCACTTCTCTCTGCCTCATTCAATTTAAAATAATCCTTCAAATCTTGTGATAAATTAATTTCTTCTGGTATCCAAAAGTTGTTCATAGCCTGCCTATACCAATCACTAACCCATCCATACTTCATATTATTAAAGTCATTTAAATTTGTGGTATTACCATTAATCATTCTTTTTTTACTAACTTCAGTATCCCCAAATTCATTAAACAACGGTTTTCTATTTATCTCCATAACTTTCACCTTCTAAATATTTTTATGCTGAACAACTTTCACAATCACTTACTGTTAAGGATTTACTTCTTACATAGTAAATTGATTTAACTCCACACTTATTAGCTTCAACATAAAGATTCATTATACCTCTCATTGTATAATTTGTTGTTATATATAAATTAAATGATTGTCCTTGATCTATATGTCTTTGCCTTATTCCATTTATTTTAACGCACCATTCTTGATCTATATTATAAGCAGAGTTATAGTACCAATAATTATCATCACATAGCTGCGGTGCAGTTTTAGGCACTATGCTTCCCTTCTTTTCTTCTAAAAAGAACCTAGACATTATAGGGTCTACGCCTTCACTTGTACCAGCAATTGTAGCTGTAGAACCATTTGGAGCCACTGCCATAATATATCCATTTCTTATCCCATATTTATTAATCTCTTCTTTTAAGGAATTCCATTCATCAGAATCATATCTTCTTAAGGAAAAATAATCTCCGTTTTGCCAATCTGAGCCTTCAAATTCTGAATATGCTCCCTTTTCTTTAGCTATCTTCATACTTGCCTTAATTGCATAATAATTTATTTTCTCATATACCTTATCAGCAAAATCTAAATGTTTATCTGATGTCCAATGAATTCTATTATTTACAAGCATATGATGATATCCACTTGTTCCTAATCCTATAGCTCTATACTTTTTATTAGTAATATCAGCAAAAGGTACAGAATAATAATTTAAATCTATAACATTGTCCATTGCTCTAATTTGAGTTTCTACTACATAATCTAGCTCCTTATCATTAAGTACATCTACATTTCCTAGAACTATAGAAGATAAATTGCACACTACAAAATCTCCTGACTTAGTTTTTTCTACAACAATTTTATCTCCATTTTCGTCAACTATCTCTGATTTCCTTATTTCCATAGGACTCATATTTTGCATTATTTCTGTGCATAGATTAGATGAATATATCATTCCCTTATGCTTGTTAGGATTCATCCTATTTACAGTATCTCTATAAAATGCAAATGGTGTTCCTGTTTCTGCCGCACTCTTAATTATTAACCTTACTATATCTTTTACAGACATTACTCTCTTTTCTATTCTGCAATCATCAACACAATCATAATATCTTTCTTCCCACTCTTCTCCATAGAAATCCTCTAATGAATATCCTTTTACAGTTCTTATTTCATGTGGGCACATCATATACCAATTAGCATCAATATCAGTTTCTGCTAATTTCCAAAATAATTCTGGATAACATAGTCCTGGGAAAATATCATGTGCTTTCTTTCTATCATCACCGTTATTTGTTCTTAATTGAAGAAATTCAGGCAAATCCTTATGCCATGCATCTAACCAAATAGCTACTGAACCATTTCTAACGCCTAGCTGATCTACTGCTATAGCTGTATCATTAAATAGTTTTATCCAAGGTATTATTCCTCCTGATGCTCCCTTAAAGCCTCTTATAGCAGAGCCTAATGCTCTTACCTTCCCTATATATATGCCCATGCCACCACCAAACTTTGATACCTCTGCAAAATTATCAAGAGATTTATATATCCCCTTCAAGCTATCATCAACAGTATCAATAAAACATGAACTTAATTGATAGAAAGGTTTTCTTGCATTCGACATAGTTGGAGTTGCCATAGTTGCTTTTAATGAACTTAATACATCATAAAATCTTATAGCCCAATTCACTCTATTCTCTTTTTTTTCAGGAATAGCTAAGTGCATAGCAATTCCCATAAACATTTGTTGAGGTAATTCAACAACCTCCCTATCATAGTTATGAACAAGATATCTCTTACTTAATAAACTTATTCCACTATAGGTAAATAAAAAATCTCTTTCAGGCTTTATTGCACTCTCTAATTCTTTAACTTCCTCTTCTGTATAACTTTCCAATATATATTTTCCGTATAGGCCTTCCTCAGTTAACTCCTCAATAAATTTATACAAGTCTGAATATAATCCGGACTCACTTTCTACTCCCCTTATTTTTTTCACTTCCTCATAAAGCTTAAGAGTATATAATCTAGCTGAAACATATTGCCACTTTGGTTCCATCTCCGTAGTTAACTCTAATGATACTTGAATGATACATTCCATAAGTTGTTTATCATTCATCTTAGGTGTTATAATATGCTCTAAAGCTTCTTTCAGCCTATCTAATGTATATATTCCCTCATCATCTTTAATTGCTAAGAGTCCCTCTCTACATAACTTCTCTATCTTTTCCACCTTAATTCCTCCACTATATATAGTATTATTTTTTATCATTCCCTAATTCCGATACAACATATAGTACATTATAATTTTTATGAATAATTATGTAAAATTCTATATACTCCTTTTGTGGTTAAAAATTATATCTTTTTATTATTTTACTCCATATTACTCCGCTTATCTGTAACAGTTATTAATAGATAAAATTTATTACCTAAGGGCAAAAAATAGACCTAGGATTATCCTAGGTCTACTTCATTCTCTTTATTAAAAGGTAGATATATAAATATTTTAAACATATCTCCCTCTCTTGTTATATATACTTTTCCATCATGTAATTCAATTATACTTTTAGTTATAGCTAAGCCTAATCCTGACCCCTCTATTCTAGAATTTCTAGAAGCATCTCCTCTTGCAAATCTTTCAAATATCTCCTTATTATCAAAGTCCATTTCATAGTTAGATATATTCTTAAAAGAAAGAACAATGTATCCATCTTTTTCTCTAATATCTACATATACCCTAGTCCCTTCTAATGAATACTTCATAGCATTTATTATGATATTCTCTATAGCTCTTGAAATTAACTTTCCATCTAGATCAATATATACCTCTTCTTTATAGCTATCAACCTTAAATTCTATATTTTTGCTTTCATATATATAATAGTATTCCCCTATGGTTTGATGAATAAGGGAAACTATATCAATATTGTCCTTAAACAATTCCATCTTGCCACTATTAATCTTAGACATCTCAAACAAATCATCAATTAAAACCTTAAGCTTCTTAGCTTTCTTTTCAACAATAGCTAGATAATCTTCCTTCTCATCTTTAGTTATATCTTGTCTTAAAATATTTACATAATTTATTATGGAAGTTAATGGTGTTCTTAAATCATGGGATACATTAGAAATAAGCTCTGTTTTTAATTTTTCATTTCTCAATGCGTCTTCTACTGCAATACTATATCCTTCTTTTATTTTACTTATATTATTAAGTAATTCCCTAACCTCCGGACTACATTGCTCTTCAATTTCATAGTTTATATTTCCATCGTCAGATTTTTTAATAGCTTCATTCACCTTAATTATTTCAATAGATTTCTTTAATGAATAGATTATTCCTATCATAGGCAATAACATTATCAAGAAGCTTCCCTTAAATGGATACATAGAAAAAAACTTAGCCAATATATTATTCTCATACCCACCATTTACTGCTAATAAGTATAAATATACTATAAAAAATAGTGACAAACTGCAAAAAGTTATCATTAATGTCCTTCTAGTTTCCTTATAAGTAATGCCATACTTAAGTACAAATATTACGCTTTTTACAAAATTTCCTCTTAATTCAACTTTGCCTCTACTTCTTACAAATACAAAAATTATTTTCATAAGCATGAATATAGCAATAAAAATAATTATGAAGTTTAAAATAGCAATCTTTAAATTATTAATATTTGTATATCTATTTATATCTGAATAGTAATATTCCTGAAAGTTTGATAATACACCGCTATTATACACTAAGTTCTCTTCGGAAGTATTCTCGTTATCACTTATCTTAAGCATTTCACGTCCTTTATACTTACTATATAAATAATCCTGTATATCCTGCTCTGTTAATCCATCACTTACACTTAATGCATCACTAAAATCATTCGTTATAATAGAATTATCTCTCTTATCTCGTATAATAAAGTATAGCTTACTATCACTTGAATCTATATCGCTACCTTCATATGAATTATTAATAAAGTATGCTTTTAGAATCTCTTCTCTATTTTTGTCATTATAATATAATTCTTCTAATCCAAATGTATTATTATAAATATACTTTTGAAGTCCTTTTACTTCATCCAGAAATGTCTGCTTATAAAATCCCTTAGGATTTATAGTTGCTTGCATAGCCGCTAAATTCTTCGAATAATACCTAGTAAATACATCTTTATATATCTCAACTCCAAAAAATATACAAGTAAGTGCTACTACTAATATCTCAATCATCCATATATGATTAAAATAGCTCTTAATTTTCTTTTTCAATTTTGTAGCCAATACCCCACACCACCTTAATATACTCAGGCTCCTTTGTATTTAATTCTATTTTCTCTCTTATTCTTCTTATATGAACAGTAACTGTATTCTCACTTTTATAAAATGGCTCTTCCCAAACCTTCTCATATATTTCTTTTATTGAGAAAACTCGACCTAAATTTGAAGCTAATAAAAGTAATATTTTATACTCTGTTGCTGTAGCTTTTATCTCTTCTCCTCTTACAGTTATTTTCTTAAGTAAAGTATCTATTTCTAAATCTTTTACCTTTATCACTGAACTCTCTTCTATACTCAAAGGTTTTTCATATCTTCTTAATTGGGACTTAACTCTCGCTACTAACTCTAAATTGTTAAATGGCTTTGTTATGTAATCATCAGCACCTACATTTAATCCTAAAATTTTATCAGAATCTTCTCCTTTGGCTGATAACATTATTATAGGAATATTTTTACTTTCTCTAATTTTTAGGCATGTCTTTATTCCATCTAATTTAGGCATCATTATATCTAATATAATTAAATGTATTTGTTTACCCTCTAATATATCTAAAGCCTCTAAACCGTCTTCAGCCTTTATTACATTCAACTTTTCTCCTCTAAGATATATTTCAATGGCATCTCTAATTTCTTTTTCATCGTCTACAACCAAAACATTATACACACGAATTGCCCCCTTAAACTTATATATTTAAATTATATCCTATTCTTATTAAATCATATCTTTAATAATCCTTTATTAAGTTTTTATTACTTTCCTTCTTCTATACTATATTCATTATTTTCAAACTGAAAAGTATTGGTTTGCTTATTATCTATCTTAAATTTTGCTATAACAATTATAGCAATAATTATTAGTATAATAAGTAAAATCTTTTTGTTTTCCTTACTCCCTGGCAAATTTATTCTACCCATAACTATCACCTCTATTTATAATTTTACTATAATTTTCACAGTAAAGTGTTTTATTTCTCTTTTTCTTTATATATAATGGACAGGGAGTATAAATCAAATGATTAATTTTTTAATTTAGAGGTTTTTTTATGGAAAATATAAAAAATAACAAAAGCTTTATTTTAGACGTAATTATTATTTTTATTGGTTGTTTTACAGCATCTTTAGGTATTAACTTATTTTTGAGTCATGCTCAATTATTAAGTGGTGGTGCTACAGGTATTGCACTTATTTTAGAATACATGTGGAATATCTCTTCTGGTATTACTCTTTTTATTTTAAATATTCCACTTTTTATATTAAGTTACAAAAAGTTGAGTAAAGATTTTACTATTTATTCTGCCATAGGTATGGTTTCCTTATCAACGTCACTAATCATTACTAAGCAATTTTCTTCATATATAAAAGTAAATGATATGCTTCTTTACTGTATTTATGGAGGGGTTTTATGCGGAATAGGTTATGGACTTGTTTTTTTACGTAATGGCTCTGCTGGTGGTACAGATATAATAACCATGCTAATTAGAAAAAAATATTCTAATTTTAATATAGGAGCAGTTAACTTTGCTATAAATTTAATAATAGTAACTATAGGAGCTATAATATTTGGTATTCCTAGAGCTTTATATACATTAATATCAATGTTTATCCAAGGTCTTGTATTGGACCAAGTTATAAGAGGTTTCTCAAGTAAAAAGTTAATGATGATACTAACGGAAAAAGAAGAAGAAATTATTAAATACATAATAGCTGATATGCATAGGGGAGTTACTACTCTTCCTGCAAGAGGAGAGTTTACAGATCAAGACAAGAGAATGTTGTACTGTCTAGTTACCTCTAGACAGATGATTACCTTAAAAAATAGAATATTATCATGTGATCCGAAAGCCTTTATTAGTATATTAGACGTTTCTGAAGTTAAAGGGCGTGGATTCCAAAACCTATAATAAAAAGCCAGATATTTTATCTGGCTTTTTTGCTATCTAAATATTCCTTTTGTCCAATTTCATATAAATTATTTCCTTCAGTATCTATTATAACAACTAAAGGCATATCTTTAACTTCAATTTTCCTAATAGCTTCTGCACCTAAATCGTTATATGCTATTATTTCTGAACTAATAATACTTTTACCTATTAACGCTCCTGCTCCTCCAATAGCACCAAAGTAAATGCCCTTGTTTCTTATAATTGCATTTATTACCTCTTCACTTCTTGAACCTTTTCCTATCATTCCCTTAAGACCTAAATCTAAAAGCGTAGGAGCATATGGATCCATTCTATAACTAGTAGTTGGTCCTGCTGAACCAATAACTTCCCCAGGCTTTGCCGGAGTAGGACCAACGTAATAAATTATTTCATCTTTAATATTGAAAGGCAACTCCTCTCCCCTATTTACTAATTCTATCAACCTTTTATGTGCTGCGTCCCTTGCCGTATAAATTGTCCCTGATAATAATATAGTATCTCCAGCCTTTAAGCTTGTTGCTTTTTCTTCAGTTAATGGTGTTTTTAAATTTATTTCCATAATTACCTCCTATAATATTACCTCCTATAATATTACCTCTTTATGTCTTGTAGCATGACAATTTATATTTACTGCAACAGGTAACCCTGCTATGTGAGTAGGATAAGTCTCTATATTTAATCCAATGGCTGTTGTTCTTCCACCAAACCCTTGTGGTCCTATACCTAACTCATTAACTTTTTCTAAAAGTTCAATTTCAAGATCTTTATAAAATTCATTTTTATTTCTTTCATTTATTGGTCTAATCAATGCCTTCTTAGCCAAATATGCAGCCTTGTCAAAAGTACCACCAATTCCAACTCCAATAACCATAGGGGGACATGGGTTAGGTCCAGCTTGCTTAACTGTATCTAAAATAAACTTTTTAACACCTTCTAAACCATCAGCTGGTTTTAGCATTGCTATTTTGCTCATATTTTCAGAACCAAACCCTTTAGGTGCCAAAGTAATTTTAACTTTATCCCCTCTTACTAGATTATAGTATATGACAGCTGGAGTATTATCTTTAGTATTTATTCTATCTATAGGATCCTTTACTACTGATTTTCTTAAAAATCCTTCATCATATCCTTTTCTTACCCCTTCATTAATTGCATCTTCAAGTAAGCCCCCAACAAAATGAACATCTTGTCCAACTTCTATGAAAACACAAGCCATTCCAGTATCTTGGCATATTGGGACATTCTCATTAGTAGCTATATCTGCATTTAATAAAATTTTATCTAATACATCTTCAGCTATGGTGAATGGTTCCTCTTCTTTAAACTTACTTAAAGCATCTTTTATGTCATCACTTATATAATAATTTGCATCAATGCATAATTGTTTAACTACATTTTCTATTTCTTTCACATTTATCTCTCTCATAAACTTCACCTCTAATATAATTTACATCCATATTATACTAATAGTTCATTTACTTTTCAATTACTTGCAAAATTCGTAATAAAAAAGAAGGTGCATACAAACACCTTCTTTCTTCTACATATTTCCCCGGAAATTTATTTTATTTCATCAAAATATTTATTTATTCCAATTGTTATTCCATCTACAATTTGATTTTGATGACTTTCGCTCTTTAACCTTTGTTCTTCTTCATTATTTGATAAGAAACCACATTCTACTATTAAACAAGCGCCATCATATTTATCCCTTAATATCTTATATTGTTCTTTTGCAGCCTTTTCTAATCTCTTATTATTATCTTTTACTCCTTCTTTTAATGAATCTTGTACATACTTTGCTAACTTCATACTTTTTTCGTTACTTGCATACCATACTTGAGCTCCAAAACATTTTTCGCTATTAAACTTATTTTGATGTATTGAAATGAAAACATCACATTTAGTTTCTATCTTCATTTTACATCTAGCCTCTAAATCTTTTACCTTTTTGGGAGATAATTCTTTATCTTCTTCCCTAGTCATATATACTTTATATCCCTCTTTTTCAAGTCTTTCTTTTAATCTTTTACTAATTTGAAGATTTATATCTTTTTCAATAGTTCCATTTTTTGATTGTGCACCACCATCAATGCCACCGTGACCAGCATCTATAAGTACAATGCCTTTTGATACTTCTTCAGCCATAACAGGTACTTTTATCATTAATAATGCTATAAATACTGCCACTATTATTCGTCTTACTTTCATAGTGCATCCTCCATTCAAACTTATTATCACAAAGTTATTATGTGATTAATTGGTCCATTTATTCAAAGAAAAAAGAGGCTGTCTCGTAAATGATTAAGAATCATTTACGTAGACGGTCCTTTTTTGTTGCTATTTTTATATTTATTTATTTATTTATTACATTTACTCCAATAACTACCATATACACTTATTTAAAGCACAACAAATAGGAGGTAGTCTATGTGCCTCCTATTTGTAAAATTATAACTTTACGCTATTTTCA
>OKWK01000102.1_pt1 | contig 104944 bp, 111 predicted proteins | sample 1607181 | NCBI WGS metagenome assembly OKWK01 (sample SAMN07501053, study PRJEB24779) | human gut metagenome | isolation source: stool | host: human infant | place: USA: Pittsburgh, PA
TGGATGCCATCCTTTCAGCACGACCCTTTCGAGAGAGTCATGCGGTCTTGGAGTCAACCAAACCTTCAACGGACCCCATCGACAAGATCGTCCTGCACCACAACGCAGGCACCCTGTCCATCCGCGGCTGCTACGACGTGTGGCAGACCCGCGAAGCCTCCGCCCACTACCAAGTCGACGTGAATGGACGCATCGGCCAACTCGTGTGGGACCGCGACACCGCCTGGCATGCAGGCAACCTCGCCGCCAACCGCACCAGCATCGGCATCGAACACGCCAACGCGACCAGCACCACCAGCCCGATCACCGAAGCCACCCTCGACGCCGGTGCCCACCTCGTCGCCGCAATCTGCATCCGCTACCGGCTCGGCCGCCCCGCCTGGGGAGTCAACGTGTTCGGCCACAAGCACTTCTCCGCCACAGCTTGCCCCGGCCACATTGCTGGCGATCAGAACAGCGCCTACATGGCCCGCGCCCAGCACTGGTACGACCAGATGACCGGCACCGCCACACCCACCCCGCCGCCACCGGCCCCCGCACCGGCGCCGGATCTGGACGCATTGGCCGACGCGGTCATCCGGGGCGAGTACGGTAACGGCGACGAACGCCGACACCGCCTCGGCAACCTCTACGACCAGGTGCAGCAGCGCGTCAACGCCAAGCTCAGCTAACCGACCCCCGCGAACGATCAAGCGCCCTCATGCCACCCCAGCGGTGGTGTGAGGGCGCTTTTTCTACGTCCACAGCCGGGGTTAACTCCCCCGCCGCAGGTGGCCTTCTGGAGGAGGAACACCATGCGAATCAGCCCACAGCTCAAAGCCCACGTGATCGCCTTGCGCACCAGCGGGACCAGCTACGGGCAGATCGCCGCCACCACCGGGCTGCCCCGCAGCACCGTCAAGACCATCTGTCGCCGCACCAACACCGTCCCCTCGAGGAAAGCAGCAGCGAAGTGCCCACAGTGCGGCATCGATCTTCCCGATGCGCGGCCCGGGCAACGGTTCTGCAGCCCTGCCTGCCGTCAGTCATGGTGGCACGCCCATCCCGAAGCACTCACCCGCACCGCCACCTACACATTCGCCTGCGCCACGTGCGGAACCCAGTTTTCCGCCTACGGCAACGCCACTCGCATCTACTGCACTCACCGCTGCTCATCCAGGCACGGTTCGGCTCCAAAGGCGGACAACCCGCCCCCACGACCCTGGGTTAACCGGCTGCCGGTTCGTGGCCTTCCGATGACAGGAAGGAACCCCGACCATGACCGCCTGGCATGAATGTGCTGAACGCATGTGGGCCACCGGCGCAACGCTGCGCCAGATCGCCGAGGCCACCGACATCGCAGTGTCCACAATCCGCCGCCACCTCCTCACCCTCGAACGCGGCGGCAAAGACCCGGCCACCATCGGCTGGTGCCCCGTCTGCGGACAGCCCCTGCACCAAGGCACATCCCGGGCTGGGCAGCGGTTCTGCTGTACCGCCCACCGGCGCACCTGGTGGGCCAACCACCCCGAACACTGCACCCGGCACGCCACCTACACCTTCACCTGCACCGGCTGCGGAGTCCGCTTCAGCACCTACGGCCAACCCGGACGCCGCTACTGCAGCCAAACCTGCTACCACACCACCCGACGCGCACGCCTCGCATGCTGACCACCACCCAGTTCCAGGCCGAAGCCACCTACCGCGCCACCCTGGCCGCACTCGACGCGATCCGGCACCACGCGCCGGTCACCGACGCCGACATCACGACCGTCCGCACCACCTTGTGCCGCAAGCACCACCCACCCATCGGGCACCTCCATGACCATCCAGCACCGGGCCGGAACACGACTGGATATGTGCGCCCGGATGAGTGATGTATAGACACCCAACCTGATACAAGGAGCCGCCAGCCATGGACATCACCCTGCTCCCCAGCCCCACGGTCGTACCGAAACTGACCCGGGTCGCCGCCTACGTGCGGGTCTCGCGGGACTCCGAACGGCTCACCCACTCCCACTCCGCGCAGCTGTCGCACTACAACCAACTCATCGCCGCCACCCCCGGATGGACATTCGCCGGGATCTACACCGACCTCGGCCAGACCGGCACCACCACCCACCGCGACGGATTCACCCGCCTCATCGCCGACGCACTCGCGGGAAACATCGACATCATCCTCACCAAATCGATATCCCGATTCGCGCGCAACACCGTCGACCTGCTGGCCACCGTCCGCGACCTGAAACAGGCAGGGGTCGCCGTGCGTTTCGAACGCGAACACATCGACACACTCACCGCCGACGGCGAAGTCCTGCTCACCCTGCTGGCCTCATTCGCCCAAGCCGAATCCGAATCAATCTCGGCCAACACCACCTGGGGCATCCGCTCGAAATATCCCCACGGCAGGCCCCACTCCCGCCGCCCCTACGGCTACCGCTTCGACCACGGCATGCTCCACATCATCAACACCGAAGCCAGCATCGTAAAGCGCGTCTTCGACGAATTCCTTGCCGGGCACAGCCCCGAGGCCACCGTCGAGCGCCTCAACGCCGAAGGCCTCCGCTCCCGCTCCGGCGCCCCGTTCCGGGCATCGGTCACCCGCACCTGGCTGGAAAACCCCACCTACATCGGCACCCTGATATGCCAAGCCTACTACCGGCCCCACATCGCGAACCCCACCGGAACCCGAAACACCGGCCAACTCCCCAAATACATCATCACCGACCACCACACCCCCATCATCGACAAGACCGTGTTCGATGCAGTCCAAGCCGAACTCGCCCGCCGCCGCGCCTCCGGTGGCCGCGCCCTCACCCCCACCGGCGGCACCAACGCCCTCACCCACCGCATCCACTGCACCACCTGCGGACGCCACTACCAGCGCCGCACAAAAGCCCGATCCGGCCGCACCTACAAGTACTGGTGGTGCGAAACCGCCACCAAAGGCCACGGCAACCCCTGCGACTCCCACCAACTCCGCGAAACCCACCTCCAACACCTCATCACCACCCGCCTCCGGCTTCCCGGCTGGGACAACGCCACCATCGTCGAAACCATCACCCGCATCGACGCAGGCCCCGACTACCAGCTCACCGCACACCTGAGCGACGGCAGCACCATCCCCCTCGACTATGCCGCCAGCGGGAAGGAGGCATGCTGATGGTCTCAGTCACCACCATCCCCGCCACCCGGCCCCTCCACCACGCCACGACACCCGCCGTGCGGGCGGTGCGCAGGGTCGCCGGATATGCCCGCGTGTCGACCGACAGCGACGACCAAGCCAACTCCTACGCCGCCCAGGTCGACTACTACACCCGCTACATCACCGCCCACGACGGCTGGGCCTTCGCAGGCATCTACACCGACGACGGCATCTCCGGCACCTCCACCAAACACCGCGACGGCTTCAACCAGATGATCACCGACGCGCTCGCAGGCAAACTCGACCTGATCGTCACCAAGTCCGTCTCCCGGTTCGCCCGCAACACCGTCGACTCCCTGACCACCGTCCGCAAACTCAAAGAAGCCGGAGTCGAGATCTTCTTCGAAAAGGAGAACATCTGGACGTTGGATGCCAAAGGCGAACTCCTCATCACCATCATGAGCTCACTGGCTCAAGAAGAGTCCCGCTCCATCTCCGAAAACGTCACCTGGGGCCAACGAAAGCGGTTCGCCGACGGGAAAGTCTCCATGCCATACGGGTCATTCCTCGGCTACGACAAAGGCCCCGACGGCACCCCCGTCATCAACCCCCAGCAGGCCAAGACCGTGCGCCGCATCTACCGCGAGTTCCTCGAAGGACGCTCCATCCCCAAGATCGCCACCGGACTGGACACCGACCGCATCCCGACACCACGAGGCGGGAAGAAGTGGAGCCACACCACCATTCGCTCGATCCTGACCAACGAGAAATACAAAGGCGACGCCCTGCTGCAGAAGTCGTTCACCGTCGACTTCCTCACCAAAACCAAGCGTCCCAACACCGGCCAAGTCCCCCAGTACTACGTCACCGGATCCCACGAAGCCATCATCGACCCCGACACTTGGGAACTCGCCCAAACCCAGCTCACCGCCCGCCCCACCGGTAGGCGCGAACACACCTTCACCGGCACCATCATCTGCCCCCACTGCGGAGGGGTCTACGGAACCAAAACCTGGCACTCCAACGACCCCTACAAAACCATGATCTGGCAGTGCAACCAGAAATACCGCACCCCACACCCCACCCGGATGCCCGTCCTCCGCGACCACCAGCTCCAGCACATCTTCCAAAGCGCCCTCGCCCAACTCATCCACCAGCGGGACCTGATCGACTGGGACCTGCTCCACACCACCCTCTGCAACACCACCCAGCTGGAGGCTCAGGCGGTGCAGGAGCGTGCTGCGATCGACGTGATCACCCGGATGATGGAAGACGCCATCGCCGACAACGCCACCCGCATCCAGGACCAGCACGCCTACCAGCAGCACTTCACCCAACTCGAGGCCCAACATCGGGAAGCTGCTGAAGCACTCGCAGCCACAGAGACAGAGATCACCCGCCGCCAACACCTCCACGCCGACCTGACCAACTACCGGCACTCCCTCACCAGACTGGACGCGGCGGGCGAGTTCGACTCCGCCACCTACCACGTCCTCTGCCAACACATCGAGATCGCCCCCGACGGACAGGCAACAGTCGTGTTCAAAGACGGGACACGGATCGCGGACCAAGGCTGACGACAGTGCTCCTGGGAAGCAGGCCGCCGCTGATTCAACGAGCCCAACCCGGTACTCACAGGCGGCTTTGAGAATTGTCGGACCCGGGTGCGAGAATCTTGACCATGCAGAGCCTGACAAAGCTAGACCCGAAGGCGTTGATCGCTGCAGGGTTCGACAAAGCACTCGTAGCGCAGCAGCCGAAGGCCGAGGCGAATGTAGCCCGTCTTCGTCGGGTGCACCCCGATATGACGCCTGCTGAGCTCGTTGCGTACATCAACAAGTGGTACCTCGGCGCCGTCACTGCCTCTGGCACAGGAGCTGGCGCAGCCGCCGTGGTGCCCAACGGCGTTGCCCAAGCCTCGGTTGCAGTCGCTGATCTCATCACGTATTTGGAGGCTTCGGTCTGCTACATCCTGTGCCTCGCCGAGATCCACGACCTCGATCTCGAAGACTTAGAGCGGCGTCGGCTGCTTGTCACTTCCGTCCTACTGGGTAACTCGGCCTCTTCCAAGATCTTGGACAAGGTCATCGGTCGCACCGCCCCATACTGGGGCAAGAAACTGGTCGATGCGATCCCCATGGAGGCAGTCCGCCAAGCCAACAAGATCCTCGGCCCATGGTTCGTCACCAAGTGGGGCGCCAAGACAGGAGTGCTTGTCCTCGGCAAACAAGCCCCCCCTCATGATCGGCGCAGCCATCGGCGGCGTAGGCAACCTGCTGTTCGGATCGTTCGTTATCAAAGCAGGCGAGAAAATCCTCGGCCCAGCACCTGTCACATGGCCGCACCTTGACGAGACCGAGGTCACCGTCGAGACCAGTGACGACAGCGACCTTTGATCGCGAACGCCCGTCCCCAACAGCGTGATGTGCACCCAACGCACGCGATGTTGCCCCTGTAGAGGGCAACCCTCACGCGCATCAAAACGCCCTGACTAGGGGTTTTGATCCAAATTCGTGAACTCTCACGCGCGGGGCTCAAAATGGCACAAGCACATGACAAAGTGCCTGCTGGCGCGTGAGTGTATCAACGCCAGCAGGCACTTAGTGGAGCTAGGGGGATTCGAACCCCCGACCTTCTCATTGCGAACGAGACGCGCTACCAACTGCGCCATAGCCCCAGGTGCCCGACGATCGTAGCACCGTCGGGGCCCAGACCCGCAACCTGAGATACCGTGAGGCGAGCCACGGCCGCTGCCAGCCGCGTCGCTGCCACATCTGATCGATCAGGCCCCCGCAGCGCGACGGCGCTGGAGAACGGCGTCCAGGTCGATCGGTTGACGCAGCTCTTCCCCCACCTCACGGGTGGCGAGGCTCCGCACAGCCTTCGGCCGCATCGGCACCGGCGCGGACGGCGCAGCCGTCTCCTCCAGCTCTTCCACGCGACGCCTGGGCGCCGTAGCGACCAGCGTGTAGGTCGGCGCCGGCACCTTCACAGGGTGCCAACCCTGCGGCGGTGTCTGGGTCGAGGCCTCGCGCGCGGCCGCAGCAGGCTTCGACTCGGTTTCCTCCACCGGAGCAGCCGGCCGCGTCGCCATGATCTTTAGCGCCACGGCGCTCTCCCGCGCCGCCTGAACCGGGGCAGACTCGCCCGCCGTCGGCTCCTCGCGGCCAGCAGTCGCCGTGGCGGTAGCTGCGACCGGCGGTACCTCATCAGCCACCTCGGTCAGAGCGGCACTGTCCGAGGCTGCCAACGCGGTCACCTCTGCCTGAGCAACCTTCTGCGAGCTCGCCAAGGCCTTCGCCTGCGTCGAAGACTGCCCGGCCAGGCGCTCCAGCTCAGCTTCCAGCTCCGCGATCCGACGCCGCTCACGGCGCTCGGCATCCTGCCCCGCCAGGGCAGCGCGGCGTCCGGCCGCCATGGACACTGCCAGGAGCGCGCCTGGCACCAGCGCGGGCCACCAGGGCAGGACCGTCAGCGCCGCGACGACTCCCACACCGAGCAGCACCCCCACCAGGGCACAGGCAACAACAGACCGGTGTGAGGCCGCGGCTCGCCGGCACTCTCGCGCCTGTGCGTGCGCCTTCTTGGCTCGCACCAGCTCCCGTTCAGTGCGCAGGGCTCGCACGTTCCTGACTGCAGGCCTGTTCATCGCCCTGACCTCCGGTCGTCGTCGAAAGATCTCTGCGTGTCCACCCTCGGGGCAGGTCTCACCTCCGGCCTGAGACTGCGGTCCCACGGCCAGGAGCCGTAGCTGTGAGGAGTAACGATCCTCAACCCGCGAGTGTCCCAGGACCTCCCGGCGTCCGACCAGTATCGGGAGCAGGTACACGGCGAGAACCGCGACGAGCGCTATCAGTGCCCAGATCTCGATTCCCACGCGCCTACCGTATGCGGGCCACCGCACGTGGGGCGGCAGGAACACGGCGTGTTGAGGACACCTAGCGGCCAGTCACAGTGGACGTGCCCAACAGCTGAATCACGCCAGTCACACAGGCCCCACACGCCCCGCACGGCACGGTCGCCGACAGAGCCTGGTCCGGTCAGGAGTCCTCGTCTTCGTTCCTGGTCTCGCACTCAGGCGTCAAGCAGGAGGCAGTGCAGCAGGTCCCCTGCCACGACCGTCCGAGTCTCCTCAGGCACCACCGCGATAGCGTTGGCCCGTGCCAGTCCGGACAGCTGGGCTCGGCCCGGCTGCACCGTCGGCTCAGCAACGTACCCCTTGCTCGGCGAGCCACTGAGGTGGACCGGCACGAACTGGCGCTGATGAGCCGGAGAGTGCCAGCCGGTAGCGACCTTGGCGGGCAAGGAGGAGCGGTGCAGGGAGGATCGCCCCGCGATCTGCCGCAGCACCGGGCGGACAAAGGTCTCAAAGGCGATCTGCGCGCTCACCGGGTCTCCTGGCAGGCAGAAGATCGGGGTGCCGTCCACGGTGCCCACACCCAGCTGTCGGCCCGGGGACATGGCGACGGCGTCAAAACGCACTGAGCCCAGAGGTGCCAGGACCTCCTTGACCGTATCTCCCTGCCCCACGGACAAGCCTCCGGTGGTGATGAGGACGTCGGCACGCACCAGCTGGTCCTCAATCGTCTCGCTCAGCGCTCGCAGCTCGTCCGGCACTGCCGCCACCCGGAAGGCCTGGCCTCCGGCGTCTGCCACGGCCGAGGCCAGAGCGTGGCCGTTGGCGTCAAAGACGTCCCCGGGCTCACGAGCCGCACCCGGCTCCACGATCTCGTCACCGATCGACACGATGACCACACGCGGGGCGGGGTGCACCTTGAGGCGGTGACGCCCGAGCCCGGCCGCCAGAGCGACGTGCCGCGCCGAGATCCTCGTACCCTCGGTCAGAACCGTCTCACCAGCGCGCACGTCATCCGCGCGCTGACGCACATTGGCACCGGCTTCGACCTGAGCTCGCACCTGGACCCGCGAGGTCCCGCGGTCCGTGTCCTGCCAGGCCACGACGGCGTCCGCCCCCAGCGGCAAGGGCGCACCAGAGTCGATGAGGATCGCCGTGCCCGGCACCAGCCGAGTGGGCCGCATATCCCCCGCCCGCACCGCGTCCATGACCTCCAGAGTCACTGCGCTCGTGACCGAGGCGCCGGCCAGATCCGCCACGGCCACCGCGTAACCATCGATACCAGCCAGGTCCACCGCCGGCAGGTCCAGGTCCGCGACCACGTCCTCGGCCAGGACGCATCCCACCGCGTCAAGCAGGACGACGTCGAGCGGCGCAGCCGCCTGTGCGATATCCAGGCAGGCAGCCAGGTGCTCCGCGACCGTTCTCATCATGGCCTCCGTGTGACAACCGGTAGTGGGCAAAGACGCCCCACAGCGCTCAGCGTACCCGGCAGGCCTGCGCACCATGCCCGCGGCCAGCCGATGGGCATGTCCGTTCGGCCCGCCACGCAGGACCTGCGAGGATAGGGCCATGAGCTGCGACGCGCGTGACCTCCCCACCACCGAGGGACAGGAGGTCGATGACGCGAAGGACGGACTGCGCAGTCTGCTGCGACGCGACCGGCGGCAGCACCACCGTCACCCCGAGCACGGGCACGACGCCGTGTGCGAGGCCCTGACCGAGCATGCGCTGGAGGCCGTGGGCTCCCTGAGCTCGGTGGCCGCCTACGTCTCGGTCTCCCACGAGCCGTGCACCCGCCTGCTGCTGGACCGCCTGTACGAGCAGGGCACGCGCGTGCTCCTGCCCGTCCTCGGCCCGCACCTGGCACGCTCCTGGGGCTACTTCAAGGGTTCGGCAGACCTGGCCGAGCGCGCGCCAGGGCGTCCTCCCGAGCCCAGCGGCCAGGCTCTGCCCCCTGAGGAGATCAGCAAGGTCGAGGCCCTCATCATCCCTGCGCTCGCCGTCGACCGCGCCGGGCGGCGCCTGGGCCAGGGCGGCGGCTGGTACGACCGGATGCTCCCACTGCGGGCCCAGGGCGTGCAGGTCTTTGCCATGGTCCACTCCGACGAGCTGGTCACCGGCCCCCTGCCCACCGAGTCTCACGACGAGCTGGTCGACGCCGTCATCACCCCCGAGCAGTGGTTCCTCCTCGAAGGCTCTGCCTTCCAGGCCGGCTCCCACTGACGACGGCGCAGCTCGCCTCTCCTGCCCGCGCGGCCCGCCCTCACCTGGGAGGGCCTGCCGCTGCACCCACCGGGTGCCGCGAGCGCTCGGGCTCCACAGGCACGCGCCGTGACACCCTCCTCCACAGGACTCACCAGGCCTGCTGGTGCCCAGCGACGGCGTCACTCCACCCTGGATCTATGACTCCACTCCGTCACCGCGCCCTGGAGCGCGCACCACGACCTGTCCCCTCCGTCCTCCTGTGGCGCTGGCGCCACCTCGTGGTCGGTCTGTGCGTCGGGGCCGCCGCGCTGGTCACGCTCACGCTCCTGCGCCCTGGCCCGGGTGAGGTCGCGCAGGTCATCGTGACCACACGCCAGGTGGTGGCCGGTGAGGTCCTCCAGGACGCTGACCTGGCCCGCCGCGAGCTGCCCGTCGCCGCTCTGCCACGCACCGGGCTGGCCGACGGCGAGGTCGTTGGGACTCGCGCCGCCGTCACCTTGGAGGAGGGCACGGTGCTGACGACGTCGATGACCAGCCAGTCGCTGACCTCCGACCTCCTGCCGCACGAACGCGTGGTCCAGGTGCCGGTGGAGGTGGGCGCTGAGCTTGCCAGGCCCGGCGCCGTCGTCGACCTCGTGGCGGAGGCGCCGCAGGCAGGCGATGGCGCAGGCGCCGAGGTACCCACGGTCATCTGCGATGGTGCGCGGGTCCTGCTCACGCAACATGAAGGAAACAGTGATCGATGGAGCAGTGGGGCCACAGTCCCACTTATTACTCTTGCCGTTCCCGCCAGCACGGCTAGCCTGGTAGTAGGAGCCGCCACCCATGGCGCGCTCGGGATCGTGCTCAGTCCCTGAGTTCAGTCCCACAGCCCGCACGGCACTTGCCACGGCGCTGTCACCCAGACACTTCCACGCCGCCTGACGGTGGCGTGATCATCGAAAGGCCTCCCTCATGCTGAAGGGCTTCCGCGACTTCATTGCCCAGGGCAACGTCATTGACCTGGCCGTCGCCGTCATCATCGGCGGCGCTTTCGCCCCGATCGTCGAGGCTCTCACCAAGGTCCTCCTCAACATCATCGGCGCCCTGGTCGGCTCGCCGAACTTCAACTCGGTCGGCCAGTTCTCGATCAACGGCTCCGACCCGATCCAGCCCGGCACGATCATCACCGCCGGAATCAACTTCCTGCTGGTGGCCGCCGCGATCTACTTCTGCGTGGTCCTGCCGATGAACAAGCTCAAGGAGCGCACCCGCAAGGCCCAGGAGATCGAGGCCGCGGACGAGGTCCCGGCTCCCTCCGAGACCGAGCTGCTCGTCCAGATCCGCGACCTGCTCGCCGACAAGAAGTGAGCCCGGCGGCCACTGGGCCGCTGCTCACGGACGGTGCCCCCGCGACGACCACCATCGTCGCGGGGGCACCGTCATCTCCGTCTCCTAGGCGGACCCGCGCTGGCGCAGGCGGCGTCCGGCGCCGCTCACCCCCAGTGCGGGGGAACGTCACGCAGCAGGCGAGCGTCGTTAGCATGATCGCCCGCACCATCAGCACGCGAGAGGGCGTCCGTGAGCGCGTCCACGTGACGACGCCGTTCCTCCTCAGCGGCAGCCTCAGGCAGCTCACCACGCGCTACCCGCGCCTGGTCCGCCTGGGAGAGGGCCACTACCCTGCGACGGCGCCTGCCGTAGCGCCCGGACTCAGTCATCGGCCTGGGCGCGCGAACGCGTAACCGCGTGGGTGAGCACCGCGTCCACGCCAGAGCCTCGACGCAGCAGGGCCAGGGTGGCACGCAGCTCCTCGACCTCGGCCTCAACACTGCGCTCGACGCCGTCGGAGCGGATCCAGGCCACGAGATCATCCAGCTGATCGTCAGAGTAGGCCTGTAGCGGCAAACCTTGCGCGATCGGAGGCCGCAGCCCTCGCACCGGCTCACGCTCCTCCTGCTCGGCCTCGCCAGGCTCGGTCTCCTCACTGCCGTCCATGTCAAGCTCGGCCGGAGGCGCAGCCGCCACCTGCTCGGAGCGCTCCCGCTCCGCCTCGCGCTCACGAAGCACCTCGAGCACCTCGTCCTCGATCGCGGTGGCCTCAGCCTCCGGGTCAACAAAGACCGAGACAGAGAAGGCCGTGTAGACCCGCCACCCGCGACGCCGCAGGCGCTCCACCCAGTGGCGGTCACGACGTCGCAGGCTCTTCTGCGCCACATAGTCGGCGTCGTCGGTCAGCACCGCGACGAAGAGCTCACCGGGATAGTCCGGGTGCCCGATCGCCAGCGGGATCCGCGTGCCGCCCTCCAGGCCGTAACGAGGTACCACCGTCAGACCCTTGCGCCACAGACGCTCAGCAAGGTCCACCAGCAACGGATCGGGGTACTCCTGGCTTCCCTGGGCGTCATCCTGCGCCAGGCCAGCGGCCCGCACGAGGAGCTGGTAGAGCAGCTGCGCCCCAGGGGCGTGCAGACGCTCCGGGTCAATGTCCTGCGGCGCGAGGCAGGAGACCACCTGAGTGGTCCCGCGCGAGGCGCACAGCGCCTCCACCAGGCTCACCATCCCGCTCGGCTCGGACACAGCGCCGAAGCTGTGGATCGTCCGCCCATGCGGGGTCTTGGCGTAGCCCACACTGAGGATGACGTGGTCACGGCGCAGTGAGCGCGCCTCGGACAGGTCCACCACCACGAAGGGCTCGGCGATCCCACCGGCGAAGAACTCCTCCAGCGCCGGGGAGCCGACCACGGCCGCAGTGGTCGCGCGCCGAATCTGCTCGGCGTGCCTGGCGTTGAGGGCCACCACTCCCAGCGACTGCTCGGGGTGGGCCAGGGCGTGGTCGATCACGAGGTCCACCACGCGGTCCACCTCGGCCGGCACCGACTCCACAGCCGTCTGGCCAGGGGCCGGCATTCCACGCCCGTCCACCAGCTCCAGGCTGAGCGGGGCCGAGCCTGGGGGCGAGGGGATCGCCTCCACGACGTCGTCGTAGCCGTGGGTGGCCAGGAAGGAGGCGATCTGGGCGTCCAGGCTGTTGCGCGTGGTCGGTAGCGTGACCGAGGGCAGCAGCGATCCCAGCTCGGCCGCCAGGCCCGTGGGCTCACGCCGGGGATCACCGACCACGATCACCTGCTCGGCCCTGACGAAGGCCGGCAGCACCTGGCACACCGGCATATGGGCGCTGGCGTCGAGGACTGCCAGGCCCACCAGGGCCTGAGGATCGAGGACCTGCGGGACCAGCGTGGGCGGGACGATCCACACCGGCTTGACCACCATCGCCAGCGGGTGCTCCGCCAGGATCTCCCGCAGCGGCACGCCGTCGTCACGCGAGAGCGCCACGTACAGCGCCCGGGCGGCTTCCTTGTCCGCCTCGACCGCTGAGCGCACCCGACGGGCGTAGGCCTGGGCCACCGGCCCGGCCAGGGACGCCGACTGCTCGGCGTCCAGCTCGCGCAGACGTGCCTGACGCTCGGCCAGCACTCCCGAGTCGAGCCCGGCAAGGTCAGGATCCGTGCCCAGCAGATGCGCCAGCAGCGAGGTCCACCAGCAGTACTCCAGCTCAGTGTCCAGGTCCTGCTCGTCCACGCCGCGCGAGGCGAGATCGGCCACGAGCTCGCCCAGGCCGAGCTCGCCGAGCTGACCCATGACCCGGTTGATCTCCGGGAGCTTCTGCGCCGTGACGTCGTCGTCCGCCAGGGCCCGCACGCGCCCGAGGAGCAGGGGCAGGGCCAGACCCATCAGGTCCGGGACGTCGTCGGCCGTGGCAAGCATGGGCTGCAGCTCCTCCACAGCCTGCTTGGCCCGCCTGGCCGTGGCCTGCATGCCGTCCAGACCTGCAGGAAGCTCCGGCCAGCCGCTGGTGGGCTCGTACAAGCGCCAGGCCTCGCGACGGTGCTGGACCTTGACCAGCTCAGCGTGGAGGTCCTCCACCGGGCGGCCAGGGCGCACCAGGTCCTTGGCCTGCTTGATGAAGCGGCGGCGAGTGGCTCCCGACATCTCGATGGAGCGCTCCTCACGCCACTGGCGGGTCGCCGTCGCAATGACCATATCCGCTGCCGAACGCTCGAAGACGGCGGGGACAAAGACGTCCAGGGAGTCGCGCAGCCCGTCGAGCAGCTCCAGCTGGGCGCACCACTGCGTCAGGGTCAGCGCCCGGGAGAGGCCGCACTGCTCGGCCACCAGGGGAGCGTCCTTCTCGATGGCCGGCAGCAGCTCGTCAGCAAGCTCGGCAAGCCGGCTCAGAGCGTCGGTGGCCTGGTCGATGTCAGCCACCGTGACGCCGTTCCAGGCCGAGCTCGCCGTGCTAGGCGTCAGCAGCTCCAGGGCGTGAGCACGGTGAAGGAGCGTGCGGGCCTGGTCCAGGCCCTCCTCATCCAGGCGTTCCAGCATCCCCCACTCCACGCGTGCCCCGGTGCGGCTGCGGGAGCGACCGGTGGTGAACTCAGCCAGGTGCTGCAGCGCCTCGTAGGCGGAGACCCCCCACGGCTGGCGGGGCACATGGAGTGCCTCCAGCGAGGAGGTCAGGCGCTCACGCACCTCGCCCAGCCGCTCGCGCAGGCCAAGGATCCCGGTCACGTCCAGTACCGGGGGCTCCACGCCGAGGGAGTTCTTGATGGACTGCGCGGCGTGCAGCCGCCATCCGGCGTCCTCGGTCAGATCGACGACGAGGTCCCCCAGCCCCTGCTCGCGCAGTGCCTGCGCCACGGCGTGCCCGTCCGCTCCGGTGGCCGGCACGTGCAGGACCGTGCGTCCGGAGGCAGCGGCGTCCGCGAGCACGGCGGCCAGCGTGTCAACCACGTCGGAGCCGGGCGGGGCGTCCAGGAGGAGGGAGGCTCCGGTGCTCACAGCCTCGACGGCGTCGAGCTGAGCCACGTCCAGGTCGCCGACACCGCGCTCCAGTGCCGGGTCCCGGTCCACGCCGTCGGCCTGCTCCAGCGGCAGGGCCAGGGCGGCCTGCGCGTCAGGGTCCCCGGCCAGCGCCGCCACCAGGGCTGAGGCCCGGGCCCGCTCGATGGTGGCGTCAAAGTCCTCCACCAGGGCCTGGCCGGGGTGCACGAAGGCGCCGACGACGAGCCGCTCATGGATCTCAAAGTCCGGCAGGAACTGGCGTCCGAGGGAGCCCAGCCGCGTCAGCGCGGCGCGTGGGGTGAACCCGAGCTCGGACAGCGAGGCGCGGGCAACGGCGTCGACGTCGGTCCGGCACCCAGCCGAACGCAGCGCACGGGTGACCACGGGGTTGACCTCGATCGAGGGCCCGAGGGTCAGGGCGGCGTCGCCGCCGGTGGAGGCCAGGCGCACCGGCCGCAACAGGACCGGGGCGTTGATGGTGCGAGTCAGGCCCGCTGCCGCGGCCTGCGCCTGCTCCCCCTGGTCGCCGGCGCTCTCAGCCGGCTCGGCCACGTCAAGGGGCTCGGCCTGCTCGGCCAGCCCAGGATCATCAGCATCCGTGGTCGGCACTGCCTCGCTCCAGGAGGCCACCCCGAGCGCCAGGTAGACCGGTGCGACACCGAACTGGCGGGCCAGAAGATCAGTGCGCCCGGCGACCTCGCGCAGGGACTGGCGCGCCACACCGAGGGCGCTGCGCTCACGCACGAGGCTGGACAGGTGGGTGGGGCGGCCGGCGTAGAGCTGCGCCAGGCCCGAGGGGTGGGCGGCCGTGAGGTCAACGACTCCCTCCAGGAGCGTGATGTCGTCCAGGCTTGCTACCCCGCCCAGGTCCACCAGCTCCTCACGCCAGCGCGCAAGGGCCTCCTCCAGGACCGCCTCACCGGGCCGCCCGGAGGGGTGGGCGTGGCTCGTGGGCGCAGAGAGCTCGGAAAGCGGGCGCTGCGCAGGGCCAGGCACGCCGTCCTCGCCGCCAGGCACCGGCTGGTCAGTGCGCTCCTGCGCCTGGCCAGCACGGTCCTCCTGCATGGCGTCCTCGTGCGGCGCGGCCTCATGCGTCGGGGCCGCAGCCTCGTCGGTCTCGACCGGCCTGCTGGAGCCACCGACGTCCTTCTGCTCTGCCGCACGGGCCTGCGTCTTGCGACGGTTACGGCCGAATGAGAAGAGTGAAGGCGTCATATCACCAACATAACGGCACCACCGCGTCCGTCGAGGGCGACTCCCCGGCAAAACGGACCGATAAACGCCTCATTCAGCGCTCCGGCACGCAGCAACCCTCGCTCTCAAGAAGTGCTTTTCCTTGAGATACGAGGGTTTAGTCGTGCCCCCGAATGGATTCGAACCATCGACACCCGCTTTAGGAGAGCGGTGCTCTATCCCCTGAGCTACGAGGGCTTGCGGGTCCCCACCCTACCAGGACGCACGTGGTGCCCGGGAACCGCGTCCCCGGGCACCACGCAGGTCAGGCCTGTTTCTTTAGGCGCGACCCCACGGCGTACCGGCGTTGCGCGCGACCTCAAAGTGGTCGTCCCGGGTACGCGAGGGCACCACCATGACCGGGCACGCAGCGTGCGAGAGCACGCCCTGGCTGGTCGAGCCCAGCAGCAGCCCGGAGAAGCCACCGCGTCCACGCGAGCCGACGACAACGAGGTCGACCGCCGTCGAGAACTCGCTCATGAGCTGGGCGGCGTTGCCGTCCAGGGCGTGGCGACGCACCGTGACGCCCGGGTGGCCCTCGACCGCCTCGGCAACAGCCCGGTCCAGACCACTGCGCACGTCCGCCAAGACCTGATCGCGGTCCACGGCGGCAGGCAGCCAGGCTAGGGCTCCCGCTCCCGAGGCCATCGGCACCGCAGCTACTGCCGTCAGCTCCGCGCCCCAGGCCTCAGCCTCCACGACGGCGCACTTGAGGGCCTTGCGGGCCGAGTCCGAGCCGTCGACGCCGACGACGATGCGCTTGACCGGCGTGTACTCCGCGCCCTCGGTGTGGCGCGGGACGACGACCGTCGGGCAGTGGGCGTGTGCCGGCAGCGCCGAGGAGACCGTGCCCAGCAGACGGTCGGCGAATCCGCCGCCACCACGCGTACCAACGACGGACAAGACAGCCTCGCTGGACAGGTCCACCAGGACCCCGGCGGGGTCTCCGGTCTCCAGCGAGCTGGTCACGGTCACGCCACGTCCCTGAACGCGGCTGACTGCCTCATCAACGACCGCCTGGGCGCCGGAGCGGATCGCGGTGTCATCGAGAGCCGCGTAACCGCCGTCCAGCGACGCCGTCGTGAAGGATGGCAGCGAGTAGGCACACAGGATGTGGACGCGCCATCCCTCGCGGGCGGCACGGGCGACTGCCCAGTCCACCGCTCCCAGCGACTCAGGTGATCCATCCACTCCGACGAGGACGACTCTGTCTTCGGCCATGGGTTCTGCCCCTTTCTTCGGGTGTCGGGAAACCGACTGGTCTCATTGTCACCCCGATGTGCCATGTGGTCCAAACCACTGCGCGTGCCGCGAAGCGACGACGGCGCCCCGTCAGCCTGCCTGGCAGGCTGACGGGGCGCCGTCGTCACGAAGGAGATCAGCGCGCTAGGCGAGAGCCTCAGCCGATGCGGACGTAGCCGATCGGCGAGCCGTAGACGGCGCGGTAGACCGTGCCGGTGGAGGGGGTACCGGCGTCGATCATCATGCCGTTGCCCACGTAGATGCCCACGTGGTGGCCGTAGTAGACGATGTCGCCAGGCTGAGCCTCGGCAGCCGAGACGAGCGTGCCCGCGGCGCCCTGGGCGTAGGAGGTACGAGGCAGGGAGATACCGGCCTGGGCGTAGACGTACTGGACGAACCCGGAGCAGTCCCAGCCCGCCGGCGTCGTGCCGCCGGAGACGTAGGGCACGCCCTGGTACTGCAGGGCGATCGCGACGATCGAGGAGGCCGAGGCGTTCTCGGGAGCAGCCACGGCAACAGCGGGAGCGGCAGCCTCAGCCGTCTCCTGCGTGGTGGTCGCCTCGGTCTCAGCCTCAGCAGCCGGAGCCTGCGGAGCGGCGACGGAGACCTCGGCAACGGCCTCAACGTCTGCCAGGGTGGCGACCTCGCCAGCAGTGATGACCTCGTTGGTCGCCAGGGCGTCACGAGCCTGAGCAGCGATCGCGCCGACACCCGCAGCCTCGAGGGAACCAGCCGAGGCCGAGGCCTCGGTCGCACCGGCGGCGTTAGCACCGGAGGCAAGCATGGTCAGGGCCAGACCGGAGGACGCCGCCACCGCCATGCCGCGACGAGCAGCCGGAGCGACGGTCGCGATCGGGGTCAGGGGTCGTGCCGCCTTGCGGTGACGGGCCGAGGTGCTAGTGGTCATGTGGGTTGATTCTCCTGTGTGCCGACGAGGTGAGCTGTCGGGTTCGAGCTGGAGACGCCCGGTCCGCTGCGCGGACTTCACCCCAAGGCCTCGTCACCGAGACCAGAACTGGTTCCCCCGTTCCTGCCATCATGGTCATGGGCCTCAACGCGGGCGGCAGGACTGGGCCCCGCGATGAGGGCGTCCCCGGTCTCAACCGGGTAACGATGGAGACGCTACCGGAGCGCGCCCATTATGTCACGACCAGATAACGCACATCGACGTGATGCCCACCACTTATCTGTCGATACCTCGCATGACCGAGCCGTCTCCTCCGCACGGAGGAGACGGCTCTCGTCACAGGTAGTGCCGCAGGGTGAGACGGGCCGCAGGCCCGCAGCCCTGCACGCCGGGTGGCTTAGAGCACCCGCAGGTAGGTCGGGCTGCCCCACACGGCGCGGTAGGTCACTCCGCCCGGCACGGACTCCAGGACCATCCCGTCACCGGCGTAGAGCCCCACGTGGCCTGGCCACCACATGATGTCGCCAGCCTGGGCCTCGGAGGCCGAGACGACGCTCGCCCCCGCCATGTTGCGGATCGCACTGGACTGGTGCGGGATCGACACACCGATCGAGGCGTAGACGTAGGAGACGAAGCCGGAGCAGTCGAACGCGGTCGGGCTGGAGGCACCCCAGACGTAAGGAACGCCAAGGAACTGCATGCCGTAGTCGATCAGGCCCTGGCCCGTGGCGACGGCGTTGCGCTCCTGGACGACCTCGGCCGTCACCGTCTCGACCTCGGTGACCACCGCAGCGTCGTCAGCGGCAACCTGCTCGGAGACCTTGATCGGGGCGTTGCTGGCCGCCAGGCTCTCCGCTTCAGCCACCGGCCCGACCTTGAGGGTGCCGGCCGAGCTGCGCAGGTTCTCAGCATCCTGTCCCGCGGCGTTGGCGCCAGAGGCGATCATGGTCAGCGCCAGGCCAGAGGAGGCGGCGACGGCGAAGCCACGGCGGGTAGCCGGAGCAAGGTCGCTCAGCGGGGTCAGCGGCCGTGAGGCCTTGCGGTGGCGCGCCTGAACAGGTGTGGTCACGTCAGTTCTCTCCTGGGGAGCCTGCGAGGTTAGCTGTCGGGTTCGAGCGGGAGGCGCCCGGCCCGCACGAGGCGGGCTTCACCCCGAGGCTCAGCCTGTAGCGGCCTGGCCGGCGGTGGGTCCCCCGTGCCTGCTGGTGAAGTCGTATGGATCGAGGAACCGGACGTCAGCAGGCTTGGGCTCCGCCTGGCTCCTCGCGTCCGGACACCCGGACGCAGCGGATACGTTATACGAACGTGATCCTCCTCGAGAAGGATTCCGCCGCAGGCAAATGCGTGCAATGAGACACCGCGGTCGCCGACGGCGGCAGTGAGGACCGACGCTCAGGCAATGAGGAAGAGATGGCGCGCCAGGTCGTCAGGAAGAACCACCGGCTCGCCCTCGCGGCACACCACACGCACCCCGCCACTGCTCGGGCGCAGGCGGACCTCAGCCCCGGCCACGATCCCGGCGTCCTCCAGGCTGGCGATGAGGTCAGCGTCAGCCTGAATGGGCTCACCGACTCGTGCCACCACCCCGTCCTCGCGGTCCGCACGCACCGCGCGGTCAGCACTGACCTCGCCGGCCGCCGGCTGCGGGTGCTCGGCCCTCACCTCAGGAATCGGGTTGCCGAAGGGGTCCGTGCTCACGTCACCGAGGATCGTCAGCAGGCGTTCCTCGACCTGCTCGCTCATCACGTGCTCCCACCGGCAGGCCTCCTCGTGGACCAGCCGCCTGTCGAGACCGATGACGTCCAGAAGCAGTCTTTCGGCAAGCCTGTGCTTGCGGATCACTTCCGTAGCCCGACGGCGGCCCTCCTCGGTCAGCTCCAGCAAGCGGTCCTCAGCGACCTTCATCAGGCCGTCACGCTCCATGCGCGCCACGGTCTGGGAGACGGTCGGCCCCGAGTGGTCCAGGCGCTCCACGATGCGCGCGCGCAGCGGCAGAACGCCGTCCTCCTCAAGCTCGTAAACGGTCTTGAGGTACATCTCGGTTGTGTCGATCAGCTCGCTCATGCCTGAGACCTCCTGGGAAGAAGTACGTCCTGAGGACAGCGCCTGGAAGCAGACAGGGACCGTCTGCCCGAAGGCTGTCCCAGGATATCGGCAAGCCCTTGGCGCGCAGGCCGCGCCCACCCCGTTCGCGCCCAGCGCGCTCACGCCCAGCCGGCTCGAGCCTGCCACCCACGGCGGCGGACTCAGCGTGCCGGGCGGGCCTCGCCGTCGTCGTCCTGCTCACCACGGGCCTCAGCCTCCGCGACCAGCTCAGCCCCAGCCCCCTCGATCTGCTCACCGGCCACCGGGCCGGGATGGGACAGGCTCGCACGCTCACGCGGCCCCACCGTGCTCAGGAAGGGGCGGGTGGAGGAGTAGGCCAGGTCCACCTGCCAGTGACGCCGCGCCCAGAAGGTGGCCAGGCAGGCGATGAGGACCGCCGCCACCCCACCCAGAGTAATCGCCGAGCGTGGACCCCACTGGTCCGAGACCCACCCGACGAGCGGGGAGCCGATCGGCGTGGTCCCCAGGAAGAACATCATGTAGATGCTCATCACCCGCCCGCGCATCGCCGGGTCGGTGGTCAGCTGCACCGTCTGGTTGGCACTGGTGAGCACCGTGAGCACGCACAGCCCCACCGGGATCGAGGACAGGGCGAACAGCGGGTAGCTCGGAGCCACAGCCATGACCAGAGTGAACAGACCCAGGAAGAAGGTCGCCACGATGAGCGTGCGCACGCGCGGAGCCTTGCGACGCGCCGCCCACAGTGCACCGGCCAGGGAGCCCACGGCGAAGATCGAGGAGACGTTGCCGTAGGCGTCGGACTCCAGGTTGAAGGCGCTGCGCACCATGGCGGCCATCGTCACCTGGAAGTTGAGGGTGAGCATCGAGACCACGGAAATGACCACGATGATGACCACGATGTCGCTGCGGCGCAGCACGTACGCCATCCCCTCACGCAGCTGCCCCTTGGCACGCGCGGCACGCGGCACGGCGTAGAGCTCACGCACGCGCATGGTGGCCAGCGCCAGGGTGGGGAAGAGGAAGGTCAGGGCGTTGATGATGAAGACCCACCCGGGACCGACCCAGGCGATCGCCAGTCCGGACACGGCGGGGCCGATGAGCCTGGCTGCGTTGAAGGAGGCCGAGTTCAGGCCCACGGCGTTGGACAGGTAGTCGCCCGGAACCATCCGGGCCACGAAGATCTGCCGGGCCGGGGAGTCGTAGGCCCCGCCCACCCCCGAGACAAAGGCTGCCAGGTAGACGTGCCACAGCTCGGCGCGGCCCAGGATGACGTCCAGGCCCAGGGCCAGGGAGACCAGTCCCATGGCGGACTGGGTGAAGATGAGGAACTTGCGCTGGTCAACCCGGTCCGCGAGCAGACCGGCATGAGCGGAGAAGAGCAGCGCCGGTAGGAACTGCAGGGCCGTGGTGATGCCCGTGGCCGAGGCGGAGTCGTCCGTCAGGACCCGCAGCACCAGCCAGTCCTGAGCCACTCGCTGCATCCATGAACCGGTATTGGCCACCAGGGCGGCAAAGAACCAGATCCGGTAGTTGTGGAACTTCAGTGACTCAAAAGTGGCGGACACGGCGTGCGGAGGCCTCGGTTTCGTGACGGTAAGTGGCGTTTCGTGCGTGGTAGGCAGGCGTCGGGCGGCCAGGTGTCCGGCGTCGAGCGAGCAAGCGCGGCAGGACATCGTATCGCCGCAGCTACGACGTCGAAACCCCGACCTCGCCGCCACCGGGAGGGCAGGTGCCCTCCACCGTGGAGCGAGGCCGGGGTCCGTAGGCCTGACGGGTCAGGCGATGCCGAGGATCGCCTTGATCGGGGTCAGGGTGAAGTAGATGACGAACAGCACACAGGCCAGCCACATGAGCGGGTGGACGCTCTTGGCCTTGCCACGTGCCAGCTGCACCACCAGGTAGGCGACGAAGCCGGCGCCGATGCCGTTGGTGATGGAGTAGGAGAAGGGCATCATGATGATCGTGACGAAGGCCGGCAGGGCCACCTCAGACGACTTCCAGTCGATGTCCGTCACCTGGGTCATCATGAGGAAACCGACGACGACCAGTGCCGGGGTCGCTGCCTCATAGGGCACCATCGAGACGATCGGCGCGATGAACATGCTCGCCAGGAAGGCGAGGCCGGTGACCACGGAGGCCAGACCGGTCCGCGCACCCTCACCCACACCTGCCGCGGACTCGACGTAGGAGGTGTTGGAGGAGACCCCGCCCATACCGCCGGCGATGGCGGCCACGGAGTCAACCACGAGGATCTCGCGGGTACGCGGCGGGTTGCCCTTCTCGTCCAGCAGGTTGCCCTCGGCGCCGATGGCCACCATGGTGCCCATGGTGTCGAAGAAGTCAGCGAGCATCAGGGAGAAGACGAGCAGGACAACAGAGACGATACCGACCTTCTCGATCGAGCCGAGCAGGCTGAAGTGACCAAGCGTGGCCAGGGAGGGCATGCCAACGGGAGAACCCTCCAGCGCGGGCACGGACAGCGACCAGCCGGTGGGGTTGGCCTCGGCGTCAAAGGCTCCCAGGTGGGCCACGGCCTCGACGACGGCAGCCAGGATGGTGGAGGCAATGATGCCGATGAGGATGGCACCCTTCACCTTGCGCACGTGCAGCACGAGGATGAGGAAGAGCCCGAAGAGGAAGACCAGAACCGGCCAGCCCTGCAGCGAGCCGCCCAGGCCCAGCTCCAGCGGCGTGCCACCAGCGCGCACGACCTTGGCGTCCACCAGGCCGATCAGGGCGATGAACAGGCCGATGCCCACGCTGATCGCGGTCTTCAGGTGCGCGGGCACGGCCTTGAAGACGGCCTCACGGAAGCCCGTGAGCACCAGGACGAGGATGATGATGCCCTCAATGACCACCAGGCCCATGGCGTCGGCATAGGTCATGCCGTTCATGCCTACCAGGGTGTAGGCGATCATCGCGTTGATGCCCAGGCCCGCGGCCAGCGCCATCGGGAAGTTGGCCACCAGGCCCATGAGGATCGTCATGATGCCGGCGACGAAGGCCGTGCCGGCCGCGATCTGCTCGGTGGTGCCCAGCGGGGCGATGCCGTCGTGCGGGGTGGAGAGGATGAGGGGGTTGAGGACGAGGATGTAGCTCATCGTGAAGAAGGTGACGAGCCCGCCCCGCACCTCACGAGCCACGGTGGAACCGCGCTCTGTGATGTGGAAGAAACGGTCAAGCGCGCCGGTCGGGGCGGACGCGGCGCTGGGACGGGGGGATGTGGTTGGTGCACTCACGTAACCGGATTCTCGCAGAGCGAAGCCGATGGAGACAATCGCAGCGCCGCGTCAGGCTCGCAACTCCCCTCCGGACACCGCCTTGGCGTGACACCCTGGTGACATGAAGATCCTGCTGACCTCCTCCGGATACATCGAGCCCGCTCCGATCCGAGACGCGGGCCATGAGGTGGTCCTTTTCGACGAGGGCAGGCCCGTCCCGCCTGAGCACCGCGACGCCGAGGCCATGGTCCTGTGGGGAGGTGGCGGCTCCGGGCACGGTGCGGTCCTGCGCGAGATGCCCGGATACCTCACCCACCTGCGCTGGATCCAGACCCTGGCGGCCGGTCCGGACAACGTCCTGGCCGCAGGCTTCCCCTCCTCAGTCGCCATCACCTCCGGGCGGCACTTCCATGACGCCACCGTCTCCGAGCACGCCCTGGCGCTGACCCTGGGATGCCTGCGTCGCCTGCCCCAGGCCGTACGCTCCGCTGACCGCCACGTGTGGGACCGGGACCTGGGCGGGGCCAAGCCTGTCCATGACCCCAAGCGGCTGACCACCCTGCTTGATGCCCGAGCGCTGGTGTGGGGTTTCGGTGCTATCGGGCAGGCGACCGCCCGGCTGCTGAGCGCCTTCGGGGCCCAGGTGCGCGGCGTCGCCCACAGCGCGGGCGAGCGAGCAGGCTTCGAGGTGCTCGCCGTCGAGCAGATCGAGCAGGCACTGCCGGACACGGACCTGCTGGTCATGGTGCTGCCCTCTGCCCCGGACACTGCCGGTGCCCTCTCACGCGAACGGCTGGCACTGCTGCCCTCGCGCGCCGTCGTGGTCAACGTGGGGCGCGGAACCACGGTGGATCAGGAGGCCCTGGAGGAGGCGCTGCGCGAAGGCCGCCTGGCCGCAGCTGGTCTGGACGTCACGGACCCTGAGCCGCTGCCTGCCACCTCCACCCTGTGGAGCGCCCCGAACCTCCTGCTCACCCCGCACGCAGCCGGGGGCCGGGTGGTGGGTGCCACGCAGCGGATCATCGCCAACGCCGCCATCGTGCAGGCCACGCCCGCTGGGGCACCGCTGATGGGGCTGGAGGCCCTGGTCACCCGCTAACCCTCTCTGACCTTCGCTCCCCCGGAACGTCGTCCGCTACCCCTTTGTCTTCTTCGCACCCCCGCTGCGCGCGCTACGGGGGTGCGAAGAAGACAAAGGGGTAGCGAAGGAAACAGAGGGGTAGCGCTAGCCGCCGAAGGGTAGCTGAGCCTCCAGCTCATCCAGGGTTGTGGGGACCGCACGAGGTGCGTCCTCATGCCCGTGCGCCGTCGCCGCCAGCTCGGCAACGGCGTCCAGCGCCGAGGCGTGGCGCTGCTCAGAGCTGCTGGGCGCCTCGGTCTGCTCGGCGTCCTGAGCGGCCCCGCCCGCCTCGTGGGTCTGCTCGGCACCATCCGATGAGTCCTCGGCCTGCGCCGGGGCGTCACCAGACTCAGCGTCACCGGCCTCAGCCGGTTCCGGCTCCTCCTGCGAGGCAGCCTCAATCTCCTCAGCCTGGCTGCGCCCGTCGCGGATCGAGGTTCCGTCCGTCCCCAGGGGTTCCATGGCCGCCTCGTCCAGGCGCGAGGGCGTCACCGGCCACTCCGGCCCCTGATCAGGCAGATCAGTCTCCGAGTGTGCGCCGCAACCGTGGTCCAGGGAGACCACGCGTCCGTCGTCGGCCGCCCACTCGTTGGCACAGATGCCAAAGACGTTACGCAACGGGCCAGCCAGCGGCACGAGGAAGCCGCAGGTGGCGCAGGTGGCGTGGGCCTTGCGCACGCCGTCGGCGTCAGGGCCATGGTCGCCGTCGTACCAACGCTGGGCGGCACGCTGCACCCCCTCGGCAGACAGCACGCGCGCGCGGCCGAAGTCGAGGGCGTCGGTTCCCACGACGTCCCCCTCCTGCTCACCCGTGGCCTCCCAGCCCGGTTCCAGGCGCTCGTCCGTCTCGCGGCGCGGCAGCCGGTCCGAGCGTGAGACGTCCCCAGGCTGGAGCCGGTCCGCCCACGGGATCCACGCGGGAGCCAGGATCGCCTCCGCGCCAGGCAGCAGCTCCATCTCGCACACGGTCGCGGTGCGGGCGCGAGGCGGACGCGTCAGCGTCACGGCCCAGTGCCAGCCGCGATAACCGGCGAGATTGCACTCAAAGAGGTGAGTCACCACGCGCTCGCCCTCGCTGCGGGCTCCCAGGTGGGCACCCACGCTCAGGGGCTCCGTGATCTGCCCCAGGGCCTGGTGGGCCAGGTCGACGGCGACGGCAGAGGTGAGGACCTTGTCCTTGGCGGCGGCCACGGCCTGCTGAGGAGTGGGCAGGCTGCCGGCACGCTCCAGGGAGGCGGTCGCAGGGTCCGCGAGGGTACCAGCCTGGCCAGGGGCCGGATGTCCGGTCTCGGTCGGGGGTACTGTCTCGGGATCAGTCGCGGTAGATGTCACCCGACCAGTGTAGGGGGCAGGTCCACAGGTGCGGCATCACCGTCTCCCACCGATCCCGCGCCAGCCCTACTCCTCCTCAACGCCCACGATCCGGTGAACGGCGACCGTCAGCTCAGTCTCACGCACGACGTCGGCCAGCCGCACCCTGCCGGGCTCCACCGCGAGCACCCGCACGCGCCGCTCCTGGACGCTTCCGTCCTGTCCCGCCAGACGCAGGCGTAGCCGCGAGCGCGAGGCCCGGGCCTGACGCAGCAGCGCCAGGGCGTGCACCGGGTCCGTGGCTGCGCCCCGGCCCTGGCCGGAGTCGATGCGGGCCTGCTCGCCGGCTCGCATCCGCCCCACGAGCACAGCCAGGTCCCGGGGCGAGGGCCGACGACGCCGCACCGGCCCGTCCGATCCGGGCCGCGCCGCCTCGGGAGCCAGGTGCCCGCGCCACCTCGGGAGCTGGTCGGCTGCCAGCAGCAGGGCGCCGTGGGCGTCCTCCAGGACGGGCGCCCCTCCGCTCACGCGCAGCACCCGCAGCACCTGCCCAGCGGGGGCGGTGGAGGTGAGGATCCCGGGAGCGACCTCGTCCAGCTCCAGCTCCGCCAGCTGGGTATCGGCCACCAGTCCGGCGGCCACCGCCGGGTCTGCCACGCGTAGGAGACAGGCCACCTCACGCACCCGCACCGCGCCGTGGTGACGGGCCGCGTCCTGAATGAGGACCGCCAGCGCGCTGGGCAAGGGGGTCGGCGAGTAGCGTTCCAGGGCCTCGGTCAGCTCGGAGGCACTCATCCCCACGTCCAGGGCCGCACGCACCGACTGCGGGGTGAAACGCACCGTCAGCGCACCGCCGCGCGACTCGACCTCGCTGGAGCGCTCCAACAGCTCCCCCAGCGCCGAGGTCGGCCGGCCCGGCACGATGGCGGTCAGGTCCGACTGGACCAGCAGCATGTCCACTGGCTCAGGCAGGTCCTCTTCCAGGGTCTGCTCCAGCAGCGCCAGGAGGCGATCCTGATCCTCCTGGAGCGTCTGGCCTTCGCCGAGCTCGCGCAAGCCGCGGGCCAGCCGCAGCGCCGCCCGTGACGCTGAGCCCCCGCCGCTGAGCCCCAGCAGCTCGGCCTCCTCTAGCACAGCGGTCACAGCGCCTTCGGGCACAACGCGCCTGGGCCGGGCGTAGGTCAGGGCCTGACGCACCCAGGACGGATCGAGGACCACCCCGGCCGGCAGCGAGGCCATGAGCGCGAGCACGCGGGCGCGCAGCGCGCGGGCCCAGCCCGCCTCGACGTCGTCGCCCAGGACCGGCCGTAAGGTGCCGTCGTCGCCACGCGTGCCCACGAGCCAGGGCGTGCGCGCGCTCCTGGCCCAGGCCAGGGCCAGCGGAGCCCAGCGCTCGGCCAGCCCGGCCTGCCGCCAGGCGGCCGCCTCGCGCGAGGGCACCCACGTCTCACCGTCCTCGTCCAGCCCCAGGAGCCCGGCGCCTGCGGCCATCTCGATGACGGTAGCGGTGACCTGCGTGCTCTCCTGAAGCGCCTGCGCGGTGCGGGTCAGCACCCGCACGCCGACCCCTCCGGTGCGCAGGATCGCCCCTGCCTCGCGACCCCACTCCTCCAGCAGCACCGTCACCAGGCGGACGAGCTCCTCGGCCGCGCGCGATGCCTGGTCCGCCACGGCGGCAGCCTCCTGGACCTCCAGCTCCTCGGGCCTGGGGGCAACGGGGGTCTGAGGCACCTGCGGACGGGGACCGAAGACCTCAGCCAGCCCGGGCACTGCTCCGGCCTCGACCACCAGCGCCAGGTGACGCAACCGCTCCAGTCCGGCAGCGACGTCGTCGGCTCCGAGCCCGGTGGCACGGCTGATGACGCCCGCATCCTGGGTTCCCAGCGCCACGACTGCCTGGGCCACAGCCAGGGGCTGGGCGCCCAGGTCCGCGAGCGCGATCTCCACGCTCGGGCGTCCGCCGGCGCGGGCAGCCAGGGTGGTGAAGGAGGACGAGGGCGGGGCGATAAGGTCGCGGCGAGACTGCAGGAGCTGGGCGATCTCGGCGTCGGAACGAGCGGTGAGGGTGGCGGCGAGGCCGTCCGTGCCCGCGATGCCACCAGTGGGCGGCTGCGTCGGCGGCGTCGCGTCCTGGCCGGTGGCCGCGCGCGTGCGGCTGGTGCGGGAAGTGCCTGGGGTGCTCATCCTTGTCACATTACCGCTCCTGCCACCCGCGCCTGGTGGCACGGGCCACGCTGACCGGCCTGCGCGCTCCGCCGCCGGTGAAGGCGTCGCCTGCGTCACGGCCCGGAGGCGCTCGTCGCGCGATACTCCCCCCATGCCTGCCTCTGCCCCGCCCGACGGACCCCTCATCGTCCAGAGCGACAAGACCGTCCTGCTGGAGGTCTCCCACCCGGCCTCCGCCGACGCCCGACGCGCCATCGCCCCCTTCGCCGAGCTGGAGCGGGCGCCGGAGCACATCCACACCTACCGCATCACGCCGCTGGCACTGTGGAACGCTCGCGCCGCCGGCCTGGACGCGGAGACGGTCATCCACGTGCTGATCACCTACTCCCGCTTCCCGGTGCCGCACTCGCTGCTCACCGAGATCGCCGAGACGATGGGACGCTACGGCCGCCTGCAGCTGGTCACCGACCCCGCGCACAGGCTCGTCCTGCACGCGACCGACGTACCGGTCCTGGAGGAGGTCATGCGCTCCAAGCGGACCAAGGGGTTGCTGGGCGAGAGACTGTCCCCCGAGGACGTCGTGGTCCATCCCTCCGAGCGCGGTCACCTCAAGCAGGTGCTCATCAAGCTGGGCTGGCCGGCGGAGGACCTGGCCGGCTACGTCGACGGCGAGGCGCACCCGATCGCCCTGCACGACGACCCGCAGGCAGCTGCGGCCGGCCAGCCAGGAGCCTTCGCTCTGCGCCCCTACCAGGCCGAGGCGGTGGACGCCTTCTGGGCGGGAGGAAGCGGCGTCGTCGTCCTGCCCTGCGGGGCCGGCAAGACCCTGGTGGGCGCGGCCTCGATGGCCCGCAGCTCGACGACGACCCTCATCCTGGTCACCAACGCGGTCTCGGCACGGCAGTGGAAGGAGGAGCTCATTCGCTTCACCTCCCTGACCGAGGACGAGATCGGGGAGTACTCGGGCTCGCGCAAGGAGGTCCGCCCGGTCACGATCGCCACCTACCAGGTGCTCACGACCAAGAGGAAGGGTGTCTACCCTCACCTGGACCTGCTGGACGCCCACGACTGGGGACTCATCGTCTACGACGAGGTCCACCTCCTGCCCGCGCCGATCTTTCGCATGACCGCGGACCTGCAGGCCCGGCGTCGCCTGGGCCTGACGGCCACGCTGGTACGCGAGGACGGGCGCGAGGACGAGGTCTTCAGCCTCATCGGGCCCAAGCGCTATGACGCGCCGTGGAAGGACCTGGAGAACCAGGGCTGGATCGCGCCGGCAGTGTGCACCGAGGTGCGGCTGAGCCTGGAGGCCGGCGAGCGGATGACCTACGCCACCGCCGAGAGCGAGGACCGTTACCGGTTGGCAGCGACGACGCCGGCCAAGGTGGCGGTGGTGGACCAACTGCTGGCCCGCCATGCAGGCGAGTCGGCGCTGGTCATTGGTCAGTACGTCGACCAGCTGGAGGAGCTCGCGGAGCACCTGGGGGCGCCGGTCATCACCGGGTCGACCACCGTGCGCGAGCGGCAGAAGCTCTACCAGGCCTTCCGCGACGGGGAGGTGAGCACCCTCGTGGTCTCCAAGGTCGCCAACTTCTCCATTGACCTGCCCGGCGCCTCGGTGGCGATCCAGGTCTCGGGCTCCTTCGGCTCGCGCCAGGAGGAGGCCCAGCGTCTGGGGCGGATCGTGCGTCCCAAGTCCGACGGGCGTCAGGCCCACTTCTACACCGTGGTCACCCGCGACACCGTGGACCAGGAGTTTGCCTCTCACCGCCAGCGCTTCCTAGCCGAGCAGGGCTACGCCTACGAGGTCACGGACGCCTCCGACCTCTGAAGGGCGGTTGGTTCCTGAGGAAGGGGTTGAAGGAGGAGCTGCAGGGGCCTGAAGGAGGGGCGGAAGGGGCAGCCGGCCGTCTGGGGTGCCGGGCCGCCCTTCTCTGGGCCTCTCGCCCTCCCCCGCACTGTTCGCGCTCCTTCCTCGCTACCCCTCCGCGCCCTTCGCTACCCCTTGGCGTCCTTCGCACCCCCACCAAGACCTCCCACGCCGCTCCTTCGCCGCTCCTTCACCACCTCCGCTACCCCTCCGCGTCCTTCGCACCCCCGTAGCGCGCGCTACCAGGTAGCGGACAGCACCAAGAGGTAGCGACAGACAGAACGGGGTAGCGGTGAACGCGGTCGGGTAGCGAAGCCAGCAGGGCCTGGCCCGCACACGCACGGTCGGACAACACCAAGGGGTAGCGAACACGGACGCCAGATAACGAAAGACAGCAGGAAGAGGCGGAGAACGCCAAGCGAGGCAGCTGCGAACACGCGGGACGGTAACAAACAACGCGACCATGGGCACCGACCATCGTCCTCTCGCGAACCCCGCTACCCCATCACCACCTTCACTACCCCTTGGCGTCCTTCGCACCCCCGTAGCGCGCGCTACGGGATAGCGGACAACACCAAGGGGTAGCGACCGCCAGAACGAGGTAGCGACGGTGAGAACGGGGTGGTGGCAACCAGCATGGGATAGCGCCGAACACTCGCGAACGAGCGCCCCAGCGAGCGCGCACCGCTGCCGGGGCCCCACCAAGGTGCGTCCGCCCAGATTCCGATGAACGGATACGGCATCTGTCCCCGCGAGCGTGCACCGCTGCCGGGCAAAGAATGCCAGCCCCCGGGCACACACCCAGCGGCATCGCACGCAAACGTGCGCCACTGCCGGGCGAGGGAAGTCAGTTCGCTTCACCGCCGGGCGAGGTCTAGGGCCCCGCCCCCCGAGCGAGGGAAGTCACCGCCGCGCAGATGTCACCTATCGCGTTTCGTAGCGCGCCCCGAGCGAGGGAGGTCAGTCCCGGGCGTCGCGCTGCGCGGCGTAGGCGCGGGCGTGGCGCACGAGCTCGCGCGCCAGACCACGCCCGTAGGCCTGCGCCACCGAGTCCGCCTCCTCAGCAGTGGCACGCGCCTGCTTGCCCGCAGCCACCGCCTCAGCAGGAAGCTCACGGCCGGAGGGCACGGCGGAGTCCGTGACGGCGGGCGGCTCAACGCCCATCTCCTGCGCCACCTCACGCTCAGTCCACGAACCCAGACGGGCAGGGCTGGCCTCGGGGTGGTGCTGGAAGGCGAGCATCCGCCCCACACGCCAGGTGTGGATCGGGCAGCGCTGGGAGGAGGCCAGGAGCGTGGCCCCCTCCGGCAGGCTCACGACGGCGTCGTCGTGCGAGACGACGGCAGGCAGGCGGGTGCCGTCCTGGGTCGAGATCCCGGCACGCACCGCAGCGCGCACGGCCTCGTCGATCACGGGCCCCAGGACCCGATCGACCAAGGCAGCCTCAGTCAGCTCCAGCTCGGCAACCCCGTGCTCACCGCCGTCAGGCGACGGCACAGCCGTCACCGCGCCGAGGGCCTCAGCCGCCACCTGGGCACCCAGGCAGATCGTCAGGGTCGGCAGCCCATCTGCCACGGCATGGCGGATGATCTCGCGCAGCCCCTCCAGCCACGGGTGGGCCGCGTCATCGTGGGCGCTCATCTGGCCTCCCAGGACCACGAGGCCGTCACCCAGGTCATCCGTAGCCGGCAGCGCCTCACCCTTCCACACCCGGATGGTGCGCAGCCGGGCCCCGGAAGCGAAGAGCCACTCGCCCAGGCGGTCCAAGGGCGCGACGGCGTCCGGCTCGATCACCGTGATGAGCGGCCCGGCAGGCCGCGGCGTGGACGCCGGGATAACCGGGACCGACGGCGTCTGGCCGAGCGCGCTGGTACCGGTGGAGGAAGATGACGTCATGTCGCTGGGCTGAGTCATGGGTCTATTGACTCCAAGCCGCCGCGGTCGCGCAAGCCGAGCGGATCACGTTCGCCGTCAGCCGCGCACTCCGGCACCACGCCACCCACGTGCCGCGCACACACCTGCCGCGGCCCGGACTGACAAGGCGAGTCAACGCGCTGGCGGCGAAAGAAGTTGCCTCGCCCGAGCTCCAGCCAGCACCATATGTCGTGATGCACACGACACCTTCGCCTCGGCGCCCAGCCCTCGGGGGCCTGGCTGGCTGCGGCCTGCTTCTGTCCGCCGCGCTCGTGGCACCCGTCGCGCTCGCCGCCCCACAAGTGCCTGCCCGCACCAGCGAACCCGCCCTCACTGCCGTGTCCGCACCGCAGGCCGCTCTCACCTCCCTGCCGGCAACGACCACAACAGACTCCCTGCCCTCAACCACCCTGCTGGACCAGGTGACGGACGCCGCCGGGATCCTCACCGCCTCCACCGCTGAGAAGGCCGTGGCCACGGCGGAGCGCAACGGCGTCCACCTGTGGGTCGTCACCTACGACAACGCTTCCGAGCTCGCTACCGACTTTGCCGCCGAGGCCTGGTCCTGGACCGGGCTGGGTGCCTATGACGTCCTGCTGGTCATCAACATCTCCACCGCCGATCCCTCCCAGCGCAGCTACGCCTTCGACGGCGACTCTCGAGGCTCGGTGTGGTCCCAGGCCCGCCTGGGTGAGGTCCGCCTGCGCATCGAGGAGCACCTGAAGGCCGGGGACTGGGACGGGGCCGTGACCTCGATCGTGGAGGACCTGTCCACCGGCAGCGACTCCTCTGCCTCCCCCGCCCAGCGTGAGGTCGTTGAGCACGCTGAGCCCGATGCTGGCGAGCACCCTGCCCCCTGGATGCTTCTCGCATTCGTCGGGGTCGGCGCCCTCGGCTCGGCCACCCTGGTGCGCCGCCTGACGGCAGCGGCACGACGACGCAAAGGCCGCCAGCCCACGACGCAAGGAGAAGGCATGAACAACGCGCTGCCACCGTCCCAGACCCTGCCGCTGGAGACCCTGCGCGCCCAGGCCTCAGCCACGCTCCTTGCGGCCGACGACGCCGTACGCGCCGCCGACGAGGAGCTGTCCTACGCTCAGGCGCAGTTCGGGCTGTCCGCCACGGACGACTTCACCCAGGCTCTGGCCCAGGCACGTGAGCACATGGAGCGTGCCTTCGAGCTGCGCAAGCTGCTGGATGACGACATCCCCGAGACCGAGGCGGTCCAGCGCCAGATGTACGGCGAGATGCTCCAGCGCTGCGAGCAGGCCACCACCGTCATCTCCGCCCAGGAGAAGGCCTTCCACGAGCGGCGCGGTATCGAGGCCAACCTGCCCACGGCGATCGCCGAGACCCGGCAGCGCGCGGCAGAGACCGAGCAGGCCCTGCATGCGGCGCAGACCCTCCTGGTCACGCTCCACGCGACCTTCCCGCCTTCGGCGCTGAGCTCGGTGTCCCACGCCCCCGATCAGGGCCTGCGGCTGCTCGCGGCCGGACGCACCGCCTTGGAGCAGGCGCAGGCCTCGGTCGACGACGGCCAGCAGACCACCGCGGTCGAACAGGTCCGCATCGCCCAGGGTGCGATCGCCCAGGCTGGCCAGCTCGCCGCCCAGGTCCGCGGGGCCCGCGAGCGCCTGGAGCGGGCGGCAACAGACCTGGAGGCAGCGATCGCCTCGATCTCCTCCGACCTCATCGACGCCCAGCGCCTGGCCGCCCAGGTACCTGCAGCAACCCTGGCGCCCCTGGTTCGCCAGGCTGAGGCAGCGGTGGAGCAAGGGCGGGCCGCCCTGCCGGTCGCCAGCGGCGCGATGCTCACCAGCGCTTCCCCCGACACCTCCACCGGCGCCGAGGCACTGACGAGCGGGGGCGACCCGCTGGCAGCCCTGGACCGCCTGGCTCGCTGCGAGGCAGCCCTGGACGCCGCCCTGGCACCCGCCCGCGCCAAGGAGGAGAACGACTCACGTGCACGGGCCTCACTCGGTTCGCGTCTGGCCCGCCTCAACTCCCAGATCGAGGCCGTGACCTCCTATATCTCCACCCACCGCGGCGCCGTCGGCTCCTCGGCTCGCACCGCGCTGTCCGAGGCCACTCGCCATGCTGCCGCAGCCACCTCGCTGCAGACCAGCGATCCGACGGCGGCCCTTGCCGAGGTCGCTGCCGGCGAGCCGCTGGTGGCACAGGCTCAGGCCATCGCTGAGGCCGATGTGCGTGACAACGAGGACTCCTTCGGAGGACTGGGCGGCCCCCGTGGCGGAGGAGGTGACCTGGACCTGGGTTCGCTGGTCCTAGGCGGCATCCTTCTGGGCGGCCTGGGAGGCGGCCACCGGGACCACGGCTACGGCGGCTGGGGAGGCCCGCGCCCCGGCGGTGGCTTTGGCGGCGGCGGCTTTGGCGGCGGCGGTGGCAGCTTCGGCGGTGGAGGAGGCTTCGGCGGTGGAGGAGGCTTCGGCGGTGGAGGCGGCCGTTTCTGAGTGTGCCCGCCCTCATGCCCACAGCGATACCGCCGTCATGACCGCGACGCGCAGGCAGGTTCCGTGGAAGCATCCAGGTCAGCAGGCGACTGCTGGCACCGCACCGCGGTGACCGCCCCACACCCGTTTGTCACCGACACGATCTACGAAAGGGACAACCCATGGCTGAGAAGCAGTCGATCCTGGGCCGCATTGCCCAGCTGACCCGTGCCAACATCAACGCTCTCCTCGACCGCGCCGAGGACCCGGAGAAGATGCTCGACCAGCTCGTGCGCGACTACACCTCCTCCATCGCCGAGGCCCGCGAGGCCGTGGCCCAGACCATCGGCAACCTGCGCCTGGCGGAGAAGGACCACGACGCCGACCTCGCCGAGGCCAAGGACTGGGGCAACAAGGCCCTGGCCGCCTCGACCAAGGCTGACCAGCTGCGTGCCGGTGGGGATGAGGCGGGAGCCGACAAGTGGGACTCCCTGGCCAAGATCGCCATCACCAAGCAGATCGCGGCGGAGAACGAGGCGAAGTCGGCCGAGCCGATGATCGACTCCCAGCGCCAGGTCGTCGAGCAGCTCAAGACGGGTCTGACCCAGATGGAGGCGCGTCTGGGTGACCTCAAGTCCCGCCGCGACGCCCTGGTGGCTCGCCAGAAGTCCGCGCAGGCACAGGTCAAGGTCCAGGGTGCAATCCGCTCGATCAACGTCATGGACCCCACCTCCGAGCTCGCTCGCTACGAGGACCAGGTGCGCCGCATCGAGGCTCAGGCCGAGGGCCAGGCCGAGCTGGCCGGTACCTCGCTGGAGGCCCAGTTCGCTGAGCTGGAGTCCGCCGCCGCCATGACCGAGGCGGAGGCTCGTCTGGCCGCGCTCAAGGCGGGAGGCTCCTCCGCCCTGCCTTCCGCCCAGGCACCGGCGCAGATCACCGACGGCGAGGTCGACGCCGCCTTTGCCGCTCTCAAGGCGCAGGACGCTGAGGAGGAGACCTCCTACTACTGAGGTCGCGCACCCACCACAGCCGACCACTAGCGCAGCCGCACCACAACCACCGTGGTGCGGCTGCGCCGTCGTGGTCCCCGGCCTCCTGGAGGCCGCGAAGCCCGGCTGCGCGCCGCAGAGCCGCCCACAAGGTGCGCCGCCCGAGCAGCCGCCGATACGATGTCCCTATGATCGCCACCTCAGCCGTGCCCACCTACCTCCTCGTCGACGGGGAGAACATCGACGCCACCTTGGGCATGAGTGTCCTGGGACGGCGGCCTGAGCCCGAGGAGCGCCCACGCTGGGACCGGGTCCTGTCCTTCTGCGACACCCTGTCCGATCAGGAGGCCGGCGGCGAGGACGAGGACACCCACGCTCTGTTCTTCCTCAACGCCACCTCCGGGCACATGCCGATGAGCTTCGTCCAGGCGCTGCTGGCCATGGACTACCGCCCCATCCCCCTGGCCGGCTCGGGCAACCCCGAAGAGAAGGTCGTCGACATCGGTATCCAGCGCACCCTGGACGCCCTGGCGGAGCGGGTCGAGTCCGGCCTAAGCGCCCAGGTCCTGCTCGGCTCGCACGACGGCGACTACATCCCTCAGATCGAGCGTCTCCTGGACGCCGGGGCCAAGGTCGGGGTGCTGTGCTTCAAGGAGTTCCTCAACGCGCAGCTGGCTGCGCTGGAGTCGCGCGGGCTGGTCATCCATGACCTGGAGTCGGACGTGCGGGCCTTCACCATCGCCCTGCCGCGCGTGCGGATCATCTCCCTGGAGGAGTTCGACCCCACCGCCTTCATCTAGGCCCGTCGGGGTGGTCGGCCGCCTCGCACCGACCACCTACGATCCGTTCAGGCAACATTCAGCCTCCGGGGGCACAGTGCCGCTATGGATCGTTCCCAGGACTCTGCACAGCAGCGGCACGAGGCTCGTCTTCTCGTCGTCGACGACGAGCCCAACATCCGCGACCTGCTCGCCTCCTCCCTGCGTTTTGCCGGCTTCGAGGTGGTCACGGCCGCTGACGGCAACGGGGCACTGCGCGCCGTTGACCAGGAGGAGCCTGACCTCGTGGTCCTGGACGTCATGCTCCCGGACATGGACGGCTTCACCGTGGCCCGGCGCCTGCGTGAGCGCGATGTGACCACGCCGATCCTCTTCCTCACCGCGCGCGACGACATGTCAGACAAGGTCCAGGGCCTGACGGTCGGCGGGGACGACTACGTCACCAAGCCCTTCGGCCTGGAGGAGGTCGTGGCCCGCATCCGCGCGATCCTGCGTCGCACGCACGCCACCCAGGACGAGAACGACGGCATCGTGCGAGTAGCTGACCTGGTCCTGGACGAGGACGCCCACGAGGTCCACCGTGCTGGCGTCGAGGTGGACCTGTCCCCCACCGAGTTCAAGCTGCTGCGTTACCTCATGCTCAACGCCGGCCGCGTGGTGTCCAAGGCACAGATCCTGGACCACGTCTGGGAGTACGACTGGAACGGCGACGCCGCGATCGTGGAGTCCTACATCTCCTACCTGCGCCGCAAGATCGACCAGATCGAGACCGCTGACGGGCAGCCAGTGGCACCCTTGATCCAGACCCGTCGCGGCGTGGGCTACATGCTTCGTGAGCCCAAGGGCGAGTAACGTGCGGCCGCGCGGAAGCAGGCGGCCCGGTCTGGGAATCTACGAGGCGGCGACGGCGCACACCGCCAGGCCGCCTCACGGCAAGCAGCACCGCCCCGTCAAGAAGGGGCGGTGGCACCTGATGACCTCTGCCCGGCGAGGCTGGCACAGCCTTCCGCTGAGCAAGCGTCTGGTCCTCATTACGACCGCCCTGCTCACCCTCGGGCTGCTCATCGCCTCGCTGGCCGTGACCTCCCTGCTCTACACCCACCTGCTCGGCCAGGTCGACGACCAGCTGAGCGTGACCTCGCGCGCCATCGGCTCTCAGGCCCTGACCCAGATCCGCACCGGCAACTCCTCGCTCATGCCCTCGACCTACTACGTCGAGGCCCAGTACATCGACGGCCAGAACGGCTCCATGATCTCGGCGGACACCGCCGCCGAGTACGGCACGCCCCAGATCGGCCGGCTCTCGCTTGAGGAGACGATCGCTCAGAAGGACTCCCCGGACCTGTACACCGTGGACTCTGACCTCCCGGGCAGGCAGTGGCGTGTCATCGCCCTACCGATCAAGGACGCCGACACCCAGGAGTACCGCGGCGTCGTCGCGATCGCGCTGCCTCTGAGCGGAATGATGGAGACCGTGGCCCGCACCCGGCTCATCGTGGCCATGGCGGACGTGGCCGTCATCCTCCTTGGTACGTTGGCAGCCGCTTACCTCGTCATCCGTTCCTTCCGCCCACTGCGCCAGATCGAGGCCGTGGCGGGGCGGATCGCCAAAGGTGACCTGTCCGCACGCGTACCGGTCACCGAGCCCGCGACCACCGAGGTCGGCTCGCTCCAGCGGGCGCTGAACACAATGCTCCAGCAGAATGAGCAGGCCTTCTCCGTCCAGGTGGTGGCCCAGGAGCGCATGACCCGCTTTGTCTCCGACGCCTCCCACGAGCTGCGCACCCCGCTGGCCGCCATCCGCGGTTACGGCGAGCTCTACCGCATGGGCGGTGTCCCGCCCGAGCGCCAGAACGAGGTGATGGGCCGTATCGAGACCGAGGCCTCGCGCATGGGCCGGCTGGTGGACGACCTCCTGCAGCTCGCACGTATGGACGAGGGCCGCAAGATGAACATGGAGCCGGTGGACCTGACCGAGGTCAGCCGCGGGGCGCTGTCAGACATGGCTGTTCTGGCCCCTGACCGCGAGTGCGCCCTCATCTCCCTCCAGGACGAGCAGGCCGAGCCAGGCCCCGCCGTCGTCATCGCAGACCGCGACCGACTCAGCCAGGTGATCACGAACCTGCTGGGCAACGTCACCCGCCATACCCCGGCGGGTTCGCCGGTGGAGATCGCCATCGGAGTCGTCGACGCTCCTGTGCTCACGGCAAAGTCGGAGGACCGCAACCTGCCGACTCCTGCCCCGGGGGCCGCCCAGCGCACCGCCGTGGTTGAGGTACGCGACCACGGGCCCGGCGTGCCGCTGAGCGAGGCCACCAAGGTCTTCCAACGCTTCTACCGCGCCGATACCTCACGCAACCGCGAGACCGGGGGCTCGGGTCTGGGGCTCGCGATCGTCTCGGCGATCGTGGCGCGCCACGGCGGCACGGTCCAGATGCTGCAGACCCCCGGCGGCGGCGCCACCGTGCGCATCGAGATCCCGGCCAGCACCGACCAAAGGCCCGACCAGCACTAGGACCTGGGCCACCTCGGCCACGCTGAGAGGCGAAAGGTGGCCGGACGAACAGGCATTCCCTTCGACTTCCGTGCGGAGCGAGCATACGATGGCCAGCGTTTCCTCTCCCGACCTCGGAGGCTGTGCATGGGCGTCTTGGACGCACCTCAGTGGCTGCTGCCGGCGTACGTCCGCTCTGTCAAGGCGGTCGGCGCGACGGCGGGCGCCGAGCAGATCCAGGAGGCCGGAGAGCGCCTGGTCAGCATGTGGCTCAGCCCTGACCGACGTTTCCACAACCTCAAGCACGCCATCGACATGCTGGCGCGCGTGGATGAGCTGGCTGACGAGTCCCACAACCCCGATGTCATGCGGCTGGCGGTGTGGTACCACGGCTGCGTCTTCTCCTCCGCCACGGAGGAGACTTACAAGCGCAACGGCGGAGAGGACGAGGTCGCCTCAGCGGCCTACGCCGCGGAGGACCTGCACGCTCTGGGCGTGCCGGACAAAGTCACCGACCGGATCTGCGCCCTCATCCTCAACCTCAAGCGACACAACCTGACCCACGAGGACATCGATGCCCTTGCCCTCAACGACGCCGACCTGGGCGCCCTGGCGGTTGGCCCGCAGCAGTACAAGCGTTACCGCGAGCTCGTACGCGAGGAGTACGCCCACATCCCTGCCGAGCACTATCTGCAGGCACGCCTGACGATCGTCTCCAAGCTCCTGGCCCGCGAGACACTCTTCTCCTCCCCCTTGGGTGCACGCTGGGAACTGGCCGCGCGCCAGAACCTGGAAGCGGAGAAGCGCCTGCTGGAGGACGGTCTGGCGAAGCTGGCCGCCAAGGCAGGTCAGACCACGTGCACCGCGGCTGACGCCGCCCTGGCCCACCTGGCCGCCAGCGTCGAGCAGGCGGCGGCCGAGGGCGAGCAGGTCGCCGCAGCCCGAGCCGCTGGACCGGGCGAGGCACCGGCCGCACAGGCAACCACGTCCACCCTTCCCTCCGCGCCCCTGGTCACGATGGCGGCTGGCGCGGCGACGCCGTCGGCCGATCAACCCCCGGCCGCCCGTCCGGTCACGCCCCCGCGCGGAGTGCCGGTGGCGCCGCCCACGCCCGCTGCCGGCGTGCCACGGCCTGGAGCTGCTCCAGTCACGCCGTCGGCCCCGGCCGCCCCGACACCTCCTCCCGTGCCTGGCCACGAGGACCTGTCCCACACCACCTCGATGGAGTCCTGCGTGGCAGACATCGACCGGCTCATGAGCACCCCACGCGTGACCACCGCGCCTGCCGGGGCCGAGGCCGCCTCGCTCACGCCCACCGGCGGAGTGCCCGTCGTCGACCGTCAGTCGATGGCAGAGGCTGCGCGCCTGCGCCTGGCCGAGAAGCTGCGCGCCAAGGTCGAGGAGGCCAAGATCCTGCGCGAGGCTCGGACGGGCGAGTTCCAGCCCATCACCGAGGAGATCATCGACGACGGCGCTGGGCACCAGGCCTAGACCTCGCCCGGGCTCCACAGGCCGGCCCCGTGACAGGGGCATAAGTGACCCTCCACAGGCGCCCTGCGGCGTCGGGCCCGTTCTCCCTAGCCTGGAACGCACCAGCGCCGACAAGCGGCGCCCTGCAGAAAGGTGCGCTCATGCCTCTCTTCTCCGTTGATACCCAGGCGGTCCTGGACACCGCCTCAGCAGCCCGCACGCGTGTGGCCACGATCCAGGCGGAGGTGGACGCGATGAACGGCGACATCGCCGCTCTCCAGGCCTCCTGGACCGGCGGCGCCAGCGCCGCTATGGCCGCCTGCGCCGCAGACTGGCACCTGACCCAGGCTCAGGTCCAGGCCAGTCTCGACGCCATCAGCCAGGCGCTGGACGCCTCCGCCCTGGCCTATGACGACGCCGAGTCGGCCAACGTCGGCCGCTTCGGCGCCCGGTGACCGCCACCGGCCACCCGTGCCGCCCAGCGATAGCGAAACGGGCCGCCCTCCCGCAGGAGGACGGCCCGTTTCGCTATCGCGTCAGTGACTGACGGTGGCCAGGCGACCGATCAGTACATGCCGCCCATGTCCTCGCCACCAGCCGGGGCGGGAGCCGGGGGCTCCGGCTTGTCCGCCACAACGGCCTCGGTGGTCAGGAACAGGCCCGCGATGGACGCGGCGTTCTGCAGGGCGGAGCGGGTGACCTTGACCGGGTCGGCGATGCCGGCGGCCAGCAGGTTGACGTACTCGCCGGTGGCGGCGTTCAGGCCCTCACCGGTGGGCAGGTTGCGCACGCGGTCGACGACGACGCCGCCCTCAAGGCCAGCGTTGACGGCGATCTGCTTGAGCGGGGCCTCCACGGCAACCTTGACGATCGAGGCACCGGTGGCCTCGTCGCCCTCGAGCTGGAGAGAGCTGAGGGCCTCGGCGGCCTGGATGAGCGCAACGCCACCACCGGCGACGATGCCCTCCTCGACGGCAGCCTTGGCGTTACGCACGGCGTCCTCGATGCGGTGCTTGCGCTCCTTGAGCTCGACCTCGGTGGCCGCACCGGACTTCAGGACGGCGACGCCGCCAGCCAGCTTGGCCAGACGCTCGGAGAGCTTCTCCTTGTCGTACTCGGAGTCGGAGTTCTCGATCTCGTTGCGGATCTGCTGGACACGGGCCTCGATGGCGTCCTTGTCCCCAGCGCCCTCGACGATCGTGGTCTCGTCCTTGGTGACAACCACCTTGCGGGCCTGACCCAGGTCCTCCAGGGTGGCGTTCTCCAGCTTGAGGCCGACCGTCTCGGAGATGACGGTGCCGCCGGTCAGGATCGCCATGTCCTGCAGCATCGCCTTGCGGCGGTCGCCGAAGCCGGGAGCCTTGACGGCCACGGACTTGAAGGTGCCACGGATGCGGTTGACCACGAGGGTGGCCAGGGCCTCAGCCTCGACGTCCTCGGCGATGATCGCCAGAGGCTTGCCGGACTGCATGACCTTCTCCAGCAGGGGCAGCAGGTCCTTAACGTTGGAGATCTTGGACTCGACCAGCAGGACGTAGGCGTCCTCCAGGACGGCCTCCTGACGGTCAGCGTCGGTGACGAAGTAGGGGGAGATGAAGCCCTTGTCGAAGCGCATACCCTCGGTGACCTCAAGCTCGAGGCCGAAGGTGTTGGACTCCTCGACGGTGATGACGCCGTCGTGGCCGACCTTCTCCAGAGCCTCGGCGATGAGGGCGCCGATCTGCTCGTCAGCGGCGGAGATCGAGGCGGTGGCCGCGATCTCGTCCTGGGTCTCGACCTCCTTGGCGTCGGACAGCAGGCGCTCGACGACGGTGGCCACGGCCTTGTCGATACCGCGACGCACGGCGATCGGGTTGGCGCCGGCGGCCACGTTGCGCAGACCCTCGCGAACCAGGGCCTGGGCGAGGACGGTCGCGGTGGTCGTACCGTCACCGGCGACGTCGTCGGTCTTCTTGGCGACCTCCTTGACGAGCTCGGCGCCGATCTTCTCGTAGGGGTCCTCGAGCTCGATCTCCTTGGCGATGGTGACACCGTCGTTGGTGATGGTCGGGGCGCCCCACTTCTTGTCGAGCACGACGTTGCGGCCCTTGGGGCCGAGGGTGACCTTGACGGTGTCAGCGAGGGCGTTCAGACCCCGCTCCATGCCGCGGCGGGCCTCCTCGTCAAAAGCAATGATCTTGGCCATGTGGGTTCCTCCACTTGGGTTGGACGGTCGACTGGCGCCCGCGACGGACGGATCGAGATGGCACGTTCTTGTCACGCGCCGCCCCGGCCCTCACCCGACGACCTGGTGTGCTCACTGAGGCTGCCGTCCTGGCGACCGGGTCCCGGTCTGTCACTCGGCAGCCCCGAGTGCTAACCGCAACTCTGGCACTCTCACCCCTCGAGTGCAAGACGCAGACCACGCCCCTCGGCTGGAGGCGAAACACAACGGCTGCCGGCAGGCCGCGCCCGACCCCGTCCAGAGCCTCTTACGCCGAGCGGCCGCGTGCCTGCGTCACGGCCAGGAGCACCAGGGCGCAGGTCCAGGCCAGCGGAGCCGGACCGGCGGGCCGACCATCCGCCCGTACCTTCTCCGGCAGCGCCCCGACACTCGTGCGATGACCCTCCAGCCAGTCCAGCAGGATCTCCCCCTCGCGCCCCAGCTGCGGATCACGCTGCGCCTGCGCCAGCCCGGACCAGGCCAGCAGCGCAGTCTGCGGCGTCCAGGAGATGCCGTCCTGGCGCCAGGATGAGCCTGGCGCTACGCCGCCGGCCGGACGCTGCATCCGCTGCCAGGCCTGCCGGCGCACCTCCAGCGCCCCGTCCAGGGCCTGCGTGAAAGGTGGCAGGACGAGCGTGAGCGCCGCATCGACGTCGTCGCGTCCCTCATGGCGCCCCCAGTGCGGGGCGAAAGCGCGCGTCATCGCCTCGCGGACCTGCCCCACGCGCGCCTGCAGGACATCCGGCCCCACCTGCAGGTCGAGCCCCAGCGAGCACAGGCGGGCGGCCGCCTCCAGCCCGAGCAGGACCGGCGCAGCGGTTCCAAGTGTCAACCGGGTCTCGCTGACCTCCCAGTAGTCGGGGGAGGCCGGCGGCAGGTAGCCAGGCCCCGGGGTCAGCCACATGAGGTGGCTGGCCGAGCGTGCAGCCACGGCCTCCACAGGAGCGAGGAAGGAGCGGACCTCCTCCGGGTCACGGCCTGAGGCCTCAAGGTCATCAGCCAGGCGCCCGGCCGCCCACAGGAGCCAGCCGACGCCGTCGAGCTGGGCCGCCCGGTCATCGGGCACACCGCCGTCAGCCGTGTAACGCGCCTCATGCGGGCGCCGGACCTCGTGCTGTCCAGCACGCCACGTCCCGCTGCCGAGACCCTCCTGGAGTCTCGCCAAGTGGCTGAGTACCTGGCGAGACTCGTCGAACAGGCCGACAGCGCCGTAGGCCGCCGCAGCGAAGGAGGCGTCGCGAGTCCAGACGTACCGCCAGTAGGACACCGGCGCCGACACCACCGCGCCCGGAGCGAAGCGATCCACGTCCGCCTGGCCGCCAGGCCCGCCGTGGGAGGTGGCCAGGCTCGGGCCGGTCAGGGCAAGCAAGTCGCTCGGGGCGCTGTGCGCCAGCGCGTGCCACCGCCCCGGCGGCACCACCGCCGCGGCGCGTCGCTCACGGGCCTGTGCGATGAGGCGGTCGGCCTCCTGCTCGCTCGGAAGGCGAACGAGCCCCTCCAGCCCCTCGGGCAGCGACACCCAGGCCGGAACCCGCGTCCCCGCCACGTAACGGCAACGCGCCCCGACCGGTAGGGGAACGAGGACACCGCCGGGCCCCAGCGCCACGCCCTCACTAGCCAGCCCCGGAAGAGGCCTGGGAGCACACCGGGACGCCTGGGCACCCCACGCTCCCGCCAGGGTCAGCCCGCCGCCAGCCAGCATCGCGCGACGACTCAGGCGGCCGGGGATACGGCCACGCCACGTGGCCCCGGAGCGAGGTGGGCGGGCGATTGCCCTACTCCGTGAAGTCCGAGCGCAGGACGATGACGATGGGGTTGGACTGGGCCACCTCGGCGGACTCGACCACGTTGGTGATCCCCAGGGCCTCGCCGATAGCACGTGCAGTCGCCTCGTTGTCTGCCGAGGCGTAGTAAATCGTCGTCGTCTCCGGCGTGGACTGGCGGTAGACGCCCTGCTGGACGTTGACGTCCGTGTAGCCGGCGTTGGCCAGGCGGTCACCGGTGCGCCCCGCCAGGCCGTTGACCGAGCTGCCGTTGTGGATGGTCACGCCCGTGGTCAGGTCCGCGTCCTGCACGGCTGGCGCCGCCGGCTCCTCGGTCTGGACCGGCTCGCTCTCACCAGCAGCCGACTCCTGCGGGGCAGCGGTCTGCTCACCCTCAGCGGCCGCCGTGGCCTCGGTGGCCTCCTCGCCGCCAGCCAGCTCCGCGGTGGCAGAAGCCGAGGCAGAGCCCTGCGCAGAGGGGGCGGTGTATCCGGCCTTGCCCAGCAGGGTCACGGCCGCCCAGGCCAGCAGCGGGACGATCACGATCACCGCCAGCAGCGGCACCCAGCTGCGCCATGCCGGAACCGGGGCGCGGTGAACGCCGATGGGTTCGTGCGCCTCGTCGTTGCGGGCGTCGAACTCGTCGTCGGGATACTCGTAAGGAGACACGTCGTGAGAATAGTCGCTGGGGCGCGATCGCGGGGCAGACACCCCGAACCTGTGACGACGGCATCGTGCGCCGCAGTCACCACGGCCACCACGGCCTGCCGCGCAGCGCTGGCAGATCCCAGGAGCCAGCCCTCCCACGGGACTGACATGCCCCGGGAGCCAGCCATCCCCACGAGGCAGGCCCTAGGCTCATCCCGTGAGTGACGCGCGACCCCTGTCCGAGCTGGTTGATCCGTCCTGGGCCCAGGCCCTGGCGCCCGTGGAGCAGACGATCCACGAGATCGGTGACCGCCTGCGCCAGGAAGTGGCTGCCGGCCGAGGCTACCTGCCGGCCGGCACCGACGTCCTACGCGCCTTCACCTACCCCATGCAGGACGTCAAGGTCCTCATCGTGGGGCAGGACCCCTACCCCACGCCCGGGCACCCCATGGGCCTGAGCTTCTCGGTGCAGCCGGGAGTACGTCCACCACGCAGCCTGGAGAACATCTTCACTGAGATGGTCAATGACCTCGGCGTAGCTCGACCCACCTCCGGGGACCTCACCCCCTGGTCACGTCAAGGCGTCATGCTGCTCAATCGGGTCCTCACCGTCCGCCCTGGTTCCCCGGCCTCTCACCGCGGCTGGGGCTGGGAAGCGGTCACGCAGCGGGCGATCGAGGCGCTCGTGGCACGCCAGACTCCGCTGGTGGCCATCTTGTGGGGACGGCCCGCCCAGTCCTTGACCCCCATGCTGGGCACGACGCCGATCGTGGCCTCGCCCCACCCCTCGCCGCTGAGCGCCTCCCGTGGCTTCTTCGGTTCACGGCCCTTCAGCCGTGCCAATGAGCTGCTCTCCCAGCAAGGGGCTGCGCCGGTGGACTGGCGCCTGCCCTGACGGCGCCGCCTCGTCGGGGCGTGCTTGAGTCATATCGGAGCGCGCATTAGCCGCATCGGGGCACGCTCACAACGTGTTCACAACGCGTCCCCGCCCTCGGGAGCCAGGTAGCACGATCCCCCGGAACCGCGTGGTTCCGGGGGAAAGTCTGGAGCCGTCTATCGGGCTCGAACCGATGACCTGCTGTTTACAAGACAGCAAGCACCGCAACGGCGGGGTTGCTCGATTCGTTGATATACCGCCATTTCATGGATGAAAACAGTAGGTCGCTCAGGGGTGTGTATGCCATCTCGTATGCCATTTCGTGCGGGCGGACGATGGTCCCGTCACCCGACAATCCCCCCTGTGCGGTGCGTCACAAGCGTCACCGGACCCGTCTGAGGGTGCGCCGGTACGCGGACACGACCCACTTGGGTAGCCCCATCTCAGCGGCGATGGCACCACTTCCCCGCCCGCCGGTGAGGGCCTCGGCGCGGGCGTACTCGTCCGGCGTGATGAGCCGGTGGGAGACGGTCTCGTCGATGCGTCGCTCCACCGCCCGGGACTGGTGACCGTCATCGCCTCGGCGGGCGTGCTCCATCTCGTGCAGGAGGGCGGCGACCTCCTGCCCCTCGCTCATCCCGGCGCGCAGGGTGATGGTGCGCTCGCGGTGTGAGTAGACGCCCCACATGTCGCCGGGGAGGTGGTCCCAGCGCACGGCGATGCCCTGGTACTCGCAGACCAGGAGCAGGGCGGTCAGGGAGGCGGCGGTCACGCGGTGGACGGTAGCGGCGGCCACCGACAGGAATTCTGGCGCTAGGCCACGATCTGAGAGATGCGCTGCGGTGAGATTCCCATGAGGGCGGCGACGTCCCGTCCTGTGAGACCTTGCGCCCGCAGGGCGGTGACGGCAGCACGTGATGCGTCCCTGGCCGCGTCCTGCGCGCGGGCTAGGTCGGCTGTGGCGCTCTGGTACTCCTCGACCAGGGCTGCCCACTGTGGATCGGCGGCGGTGATCGTGACGGTGTAGTCGGACGGGTCGCGGTCGGTCATAAGGGCGGCGGCGTCGGCTACCTCTGCGGCGATGTCCCCGAGCCGGCGCGCCTGAGTTCCGTACTCGTGGCCGTCGACGGTGAAGTCGGCGACCCACCACTTGCCGTCTCGTGTGACGGTGGCGTTGATGGTGTCCATGTCAGTTCTCCTCCTGAGCGTCCTGGCAGCGCTTGATGATCTTGCGGGCGAGGTTCTCGGCGATCTCGCGGTGGCGCGGGAGCGGCTCTTGCCATGTGCCGACGATGGCTTTGGTGTGGTTACCGCCCTCTTTGAGAGTGAGAGTCAGGCCGTGTTCCTTGGCGATCTGCCGGAGGGCCTTCTCTAGGTCTCTGCGCTTCATAACGAATAATCTACCCCCCTAGACGCCAATTGTCTAGGGGGGTAGATCGTTTGGGTTTGGGTCACTGCTCATTCTCAGCATCAGGCGGGTAGCCGGGGTCGAGGGCGGCCATCTGTAGATAGTCGCTCTCCGCCGGCTCCTGCTCGTCGTCACCCTCGGCGAAGAGGTGGTGGACGTTGGCGGGCTCATCGTCATCGAGATTGTCGAGCGGCTCGGTGAACGGGTTGCCTACGCCGCCGGATCGTTCGACCCGTGTGAGAAGTTCGCGAAGAAGATCCTCATCAGTGGCTTCACTGAGGAGCTTCCCGAGGGGGGCAACGGTGTTGGCTTCCTCGGGGGTAATGAGGCCGCAGGCGACGAGTCCGGGAAGTACGGGGGCCCCGTAGGCGCGGGCGATAGCCACGACGGTCTCGGGACTCAGAGAGCCCTTGTCCATTTGCCTGGACATGGTCGAGGGCTGAACGCCTGCGACACGCGCAGCGCCTGTCGGGGCCGCATTGTTCGTGACCTGGGCAAGCCACTGAAGTGAATCCATGAGACAAGCATACCCCGCATGTCCCAGATTGCAACACGTGTAGCAATGTAGTTGACAGGCGCGTTTCATCATGCTTACAGTGTTGCCCGCTGGAACACATGGCGCAGATTGCGACATTCGAGATCGCTAGGAGGGATCACATGGCAAGACTCATGGTCCGCCCCGGTCTCCTTGACCGACTCAAGGAGATAGGGGGCATCGCGACAGACGAGGCAATGGCCGACATCGCCCACGTCTCACTGTCCACCTACTACCGCTACAGGAACCGGGAGAAGGCCGTCACCAGCGAGTTCGTCGCCCGGATCGGGAAGGCGTTCGGCCTTGGCCCTGGAGAGGTCGCCGTCATCGAGGCCGACGCTGACACCGAGGAGAAGGCGGCGTGAGCGCCGCGAAGAAGTGCCCCCACCTACTGCAACTAGGTGAGGGCGGAAAGGAAACACCTATGAATGCGTTGATCCCCTTCGACTACGAGGGTAGCAGCGTCCGCGTCCTTACAGGAGAGGACGGCCAGCCCTGGTTCGTCGCCGCAGACGTGGCGCGCATCCTGGAGATTGGGAATCCGTCACAGGCGATGACTCGCCTGGACGATGACGAGCGCACCCTCATTTCAAATGAGGGTCGAGACCTCAACGTCGTCTCCGAGGCCGGCCTCTACTCCCTCATCCTGGGAAGCCGTAAACCTGAGGCTAAGGCCTTCAAGCGCTGGGTCACCCACGAGGTCCTGCCCGCGATCCGCCGCCACGGCGTCTACGCCACCCCGGACACCGTCGAGGCCATGCTCCAAGACCCCGACACCATGATCGCCACCCTCACCGCCCTCAAGACCGAGCGCGAGGCCAGGCAGGCACTCCAGGCGCAGGCGGAGGCGGACCGCCCCAAGGTCATCTTCGCTGACGCCGTCGCCGCATCCCACTCCACCATCCTGATCGGCGACCTCGCCAAGCTCCTGCGCCAGAACGGCGTCGAGATCGGCGCCAACCGCCTGTTCGAGTGGATGCGTCGCAACGGGTTCCTGATCGCCCGCAAGGGCACCGACCGCAACATGCCGACCCAGCGCGCCCAGGAGATGGGCCTGTTCTGGGTCAAGGAGACCGCGATCACCCACTCCGACGGCCACGTGACTGTCTCACGCACCCCGAAGGTCACCGGCAAGGGGCAGGAGTACTTCGTGTCCCGCTTCCTGGACGGCCGCTTCACCACCGAGGAGGCCGCAGCATGACCACCTCACTTTGTGACGAGACCTGGGTGCGGTACGGGGCGAGAGTGCTGTCAGAGCTCTACGCCAAGATGGGTGGCGACAGCCACCGCACCGACACCGGCTCCACCGGCCACCGCAACCCCAGCAGCCTCTCCGATCTTCTTACCGAAACCCTCAAGCGCAGCCTTCCGAACGATTCGGTAGGCGCTGGCGTCATCTTCGGCAGACTCCTCGGAGAGGACGTCGTCCCTAAGGGAATCGATCTTGCGCTCAAGGGCGTCGATTTCATCTTTGACCTTGCGCTGTTCAGCGGGCCCGAACGGGTGGAATATCGCCTGATTCACGATCCCTCGAAGAGTCTGGAGGTCCTGCGTCAGGACTGCGAGGCGACCGTCGATATCGGACAGGTACTTCGCGAGGTCAATCATGAGCAGCCCGCTCATGTGGGTGGCGATCTGGAGCTGCCTGATCAGGGCCCTCTGCATCGCGAGTTCGTTGCCGCTGTTCGCCGCAGCCGTCGCCATCACGCCAAAGTTTCCGGCCTGTTCCTCCAGGTACGCGAAGTCGTTGATCCGGCTGACGTCGAGCTCCACGAGTCTTCTCCCTCGGTTGTGGGCGGTGGGGCTGCCACCCCGGTGCCCGGTGAAACAACCGTAGGCGAGAGCGCCACCGCAGGTGCGGGTTCTTCTCCCTCCCGCCCCTGTGGTGGCGGCTGCCGGCCTGACGCACCGGTCAGCGGTGCGTCAGGCCGGGCGGCGAGGCCTTGCACCATGCGCCGCCTAGCAGGCCACTGCCCCATGCACGACAAGGAGGCGGCAGCATGAGTTACGCGCTTGCAAGCATCGACCTTCCAAACAACCTCCACAGCCAGGAACACATCGCGACGATGACCGTCAACGGCTGCGCGTGGGAAATCCACTGGCCCTTCGACAGCCGCAAGGACGGTACGCGGGAGGACTTCCTCAGGGTCATGGACGAGGGCGAGGAGAAGCACCTCATCGACCTTCCTAGCGGCGTCTACTTCGACGGGCAAAACTCCTGGTTCTCGGCGCGGTACGTCGTTGCCTATGCCGCCTATGAACTGCTCAGCGACTACGGCTTCACGCAGGGTGGGCCGATCTGGAACACCCACTCCTCTTGGGGCAAGGAGGACCAGTCATGACCGCCCCGTCTCACGCCCTGCCGTCGACGCTCCTGGCTGCTCTGTGGCGGGCACTGACCACACCCCGCCACACCCCACGACACAGGAAGGAGGGGCGGCGATGAGCGAGGAGCGTCTGATGTACACGGTCGCTGAGGTCGCGGACCTGACCGGCTACCCCCGCCAAGCCGTCTACGAGGCCATCCGCTCAGCTGGCGGGCCGGGGAACCCGCCGCCGCTGCGCGCGGTGCACCCGAAACGGGAGAACTCCCGCAACCTACGGGTCCTGCGCAAGGACCTCCTGGACTGGCTCGACTCCCTGCCGGAGGCGTGACGATGCGCGCCCTCGGACTGCTGATCTTCCTGCTGGCTGGCCTGGCTGGGTGCCTGGCCGCCGTCCTGGGCGGCGTCTCGAACGTCGCCGCCCTGGTGGGGGCGGGGTTCGGGCTGGCCGTGATGTGGCTGGCCGACCTCCCCACGACCCCGACATCTTCCACTGACTCACAGAAAGGGGCTCACCGATGAGCCGACCCGAAACCATTAATGATCTGCCGTACAAGAAGCGCTGCGTCCCGGTGGTCACCATCCACCCCGTGAGCGCGAGCACGCTCGACAGCGACGGGCTGCGCGACCTCGCCAAGGTCCGCGAGGTGCTGGACAGCAGCCACACCCTCCAGCTCATCGACAAGGACGACGAGGCCGTCTACGTCAGGGACATGACCGAGGCCGAGGCCAAGCACGTCCTGTCTAAGGCACAGATGGTGTGGGACTCGCGCCAGTGCTGGTACGAGCACGCCGTAGACGGTGAGCAGGTGGAGCCCTGGCGCCGCCCGCTCCTGGACGCCCACGCCGCCGCTGAGGGCCTGGACCCGATCGACTGGGACGCCCTGGACGCCGCTGAGGCCGAAGAGGGCGGTGAGACGGCATGAGCCGGGCACGCACCGCCACCGAGTCCGTGCTGGCCGTGACCGGCCTGCTGCTCCTATCCCCTGTGCTGCTGACCTGCGCCGCCATGGCTGGCGTGTCACTGGTGTGGGACGAGTGGGCGCAGCGGCGGCAGGTACGGCGTGAGCGGATGGACCTCGCCGCCGGCTGGGGTGAAGGCCAGTGAGTACCGACCTGACCGTCTTCATGCCGGACATGTCCGGTGCCGCTATCGAGGCACGTGTGCACTACGCCGAGCGTCTGGCGGCCTCGGGTCTGCTCCCGGACCACTACAAGCGTCAGCCCGCGAACGTGCTAGTGGCGATCGAGATCGGCATGGCCCTGGGTGTCCCGCCGATCCACGCACTGAACTCAATCGCGGTGATCAACGGCAAGCCCACCATGTCAGCCGACCTCATGTCCGCGGTGGTGCGGCGCGCCGGTCACAAGCTCCATGTGACTGAGCGTGATGGTGCGGTGACGGCTGAGCTGGTGCGCCGCGACGACCCGGAGTTCACCTACCGGGCTGTGTGGAACGCGGACAAGGCTCGCACGGCTGGCCTGTGGGGCCGTAAGGGGCCCTGGTCGCAGTTTCCGGGGCAGATGCTGCGGGCCAGGGCGACCACTGAGGTGTGTCGTCAGGGGGCGTCTGACGCCCTTATGGGTGTGGTGTACACGCCTGAGGAGATGGGGGCCGTGGTGGACGAGGAGGGCGCGGTGGTGTCTGTGCCGGCGTCCCCGCCGCCGAGCGTGGAGGAGGTCCAGGCCTGTGAGGACCTCAGGACCCTGCGCAACTGGTGGACCGCTTTCCGCCAGGTCGGGGACGCCCGTATGCAGGAGATGGTGGCGGCGCGTGCTGACGCGTTGACGGCCGCCTCAGGCAGTGAACCGGCGGTGGAGCCGGAGGTAGTCGAGGAGCCCGCCGGGCCGTCGCAGGAGTCCCTGCCGGTGCTGGACGGCGAGATCGTAGAGGAGAACCAGTGAGCACGCTTGAGATGGTGCGCCGGATCGTGGCGCTCAAGGTCGCCAGCGACCGCATCAGGACCATGGAGAAGGCCGCCAAGGCTGAGGCGGTGGAGGCTCTGGGTCCGGGTGGGCGGATGCACGCTGTCACCCCCGGCGGGGAGGATTTTGGCACCGTGTCGGTGTCGATGCCTAAGCGCGGCGTTCCTGCCCCTGTGGTGGTGGACCCGGCGGCGCTGGCCTCCTGGCTGGCTGAGGAGGACCCCTCGGCGGTGCGCATGGTGCCGGCTGACTGGTGGGTCCAGGCCCTCCCGTCCTGGGTGGAGGCTCACGATGGTGAGGTCCCTCCGGGCGTGGAGATCGTCGAGCCGCGCGAGCGCGCCCCGTACGTGAGCGTGCGCCTGTCTGAGGAGCAGCGTGCCGTCGTCGACCGCCTGTCGATGGTGGAGACGGCGGGCCTGATCGAGGCGGGTGAGGACCGGTGATCGCCCTGGGTAGCGCGGCAGCGGACCGCGCGTGGGAGGCACAGGTGGACCGTGACCTGGAGCGCCACGACCAGGACCGGTGCGGGGCGTGCTGGAACGCCTACCCCACTGACCTGATGACCTGGTGCGACCGCCTGGGTGACTGGGAGTGCGATGACTGCTGGGACTACTACCACGGCGGTGATGCCGCATGAGCCTGACACGTATCGACTGGTCCCACGGTCCTGTGCCGTGCAGCGGGTGCGGGCGCCCGATGCGCCCGGGCCACCGTGAGCCCGTCGCCGACTGGGCCGACACCACCATCTACGGCGGTCACGGCTGCTGCCGGGCCTGCCGGAAGCGGCAGCGGACGGCTGGCGGTGGCGTGAGCGAGACCGGGAGTACTCGCCGGGTCCGCTACTCCCACCACGCCCAGCCCGTCCACCTAGGCACGCCCATGGTGTACCTGTGGCACGCCCTGCCCGGGGCGGTGCCGATGATCCACCAGGAGCACGAGGCAATCGCCGACCTGATGGACCACCTGCACTCCCAGGGGCTGCTGCTGTGCTCGCGTCCGCGCGTGGAGGTCCGTCACGGGCAGCACATGACGCTACGCCTGCACGTGCAGGTGCGGCGTGCGATTGGCATGGTGCCCGACGCCCTGAAGGGAGGCCGGGGATGATCGAGTACGGTCTGCTGCCCCCGGCCAAGCCCCGCAAGGGCATCAGGCCGCTGTCGGAGCCTCCGACGCACATCGTGCGCGTGGAGACCAGCGGCGGCTACTGGGCGCACGTGACGTGCCTGTGCCGGCCCGGTGACCGGCGGGCGTGGGCGACCACGACGCTGCCGCACCGTGACGCCGGCGAGGTGCGGGCTGTCGTGGCATCTGGAGGCGGGTCGCTGTGCAGTGTGTGCGTGGACGCGTGGCGGCGCCTGCCTGAGTCTCGTGTGGATGAGCTGGGTACGCCGTCGATGCTGGACATGCTGGCAGGTGATGCAGCATGAGCACCTACGCACTGCTCGATGAGCCATGCGCGCCGTTCGTCCACATCGGCGTAGTCACCGACGACGGTAGCCCGGACTGGCTTGAGTTCTGGCACATCGGCGACGAGAACCGTCATTTCCCGTGGCATCGCGACTCTGCCACCTACGCGACCGACGCGGAGATCCGGGAGGCGCTCGCAGGGGACCGCATGTGCCCGAAGTGCCGTGAGGCATGGAGCCAGCACATCGACGCGATGGGCACCCCGTCGATGCTGGACATGCTCGACGGGGGTGTGGCCGCATGAGCGCCATGTCTGTGGGCGAGCTTTTCGCCGGGTACGGCGGTATCAGCCTCGCCCTGGAGGCCCTCACCCTGACTCGTACCGCGTGGGTCGCTGAGACCGCCGCCGGGCCGCGAAAGGTCCTGGCTCACCGCTTCCCTGACGCCTCCAACCTCGGGGACGTGACCTGCGTGGACTGGGGCTCGGTGGAGCCGGTGGACGTCATCGCCGGGGGCTCCCCGTGCCAGGACCTGTCCGTGGCGGGCCAGCGGGCCGGGATGATGCCCGGCACCCGCTCGGGACTGTGGGAGGCCATGACCCACGCAATCGCCACCATCCGCCCCAGCCTCGTCGTCTGGGAGAACGTGAGAGGAGCACTCAGTGCCTCAGCCTTCAGCCTCATGGAATCCGATCCGGGACGTGTGGGAGGGGGGGCAGATGGACCTTCTCTCCGAGCGCTCGGTCGTGTTCTCGGAGACCTTTCCAACCTCGGGTATGACGCGCAGTGGATCACTCTTCCCGCCTCCGACGCCGGAGCTCCCCACCGCCGCGAGCGTGTCTTCGTCCTCGCCCATCGCCAGGGCGCTCCTGCCGACGCCGCGCGTCTCATCAGCGAACGGATCGGGGAAGCACGGGACGGGCGGCCCGGACCTGCAGACGGTGGTGGCCAGCCTGTGAGCCTCCTCCCCACCCCCGCCGTCAACGACATGGGGGCCGCCTACACCCCCGAGACCTGGGACGCCTGGACCGCCAAGATGCGCGCCCGCCACGGCAACGGCAACGGGCACGGCAAGTCCCTCAACATCGAGGCCCAGCGCATGCTCCCGACCCCGTCAGTCGCAGACGCGACTGGCGGCCACGCCCGAAGAGGAGGTGACCGCTCCGCCGAGTTCCTCCTACCCGGGGCCGTCCGCCCCGAGAACTTCGGCCCCTACGCCGCCGCCGTCCAGCGATGGGAGGCGGTCACCGGCACCACCGCTCCCTCGCCCACCGAGCCCGGCAAGAACGGCAACCTGCGGCTCTCCGCCGCCTTCGCTGAATGGATGATGGGCCTCCCCGCCGGGTGGATCACCGACGTGCCGGACGTGTCCCGTCGCGAGGCGGTCACGATGTGCGGCAACGGTGTGGTGCCGCAGCAGGCGGCGCTGGCCCTGTCCACCCTCGCCGGATGGGCGGTGGCGGCATGAGCGTGGACATCGTCATCGAGGTGCCAGCCCGGGAGTGGCTCACCTCCAATGGCCGCTACCACTGGGCTGACAAGGCGCGGCGCACGCGGTCGATCAGGTGGCGCGCACAGGCCGCCGCCCTGGCCCACCGGATGCCTGACGGTCGCCGTCACCGCCGCCCCTGGTATGCGGGCCGGGTGAGGGTCACCGCGACCATCCAGGGGCGTATGGCGGGCCGCATGGACCCGGCTAACGCCTACCCGACCATCAAGGCGGCCCTGGATGGGCTGACGGACGCGGGGGTGTGGGTGGACGACGACAGCAGCCACGTGGTGGGGCCGGACATGCGCCGGGGCGACCCGGACAACCACCTGCCGACCGGCGCCCACCGGGTCACGATCACGATTGAGAAGGAGAAGTTATGAGCATGGAGCATGAGATCCGTATCGCCCTGGACCCATCCGACTACTACGCGATCTGCAGGGGTGAGCTGCTCGCCTTCGCCCGTGCTGTGGAGGCTCACGACGACTGGCGTGTCCGTGTCGAGACCGACCCGGACGACAGACCTCAGCACCTGGTGGCTGTCAGGACAGGGGCGGAGTATGAGCAGCAGTGACTCGATGCCGTGGGCGCGGCTGTCCGTCACGTTCGCAGACAATCCGAAGGTTGCTGGCCTGTCAGACGGGGCGTTCCGGACGCTGGTGGAGATGATCCTGTGGGCCCGTCAGGAACTTACGGACGGGGTAATTCCGGCAAGCATCGTGCATAGAAGATGGAATGCAGAGTGCATTGCAGAAATCGAGCACAATCACCGCGAGCGGCCCTCGCTGACTCGCAACGAGGAAGGCGACTACCTCATCCGCGACTTCCTGGAGCATCAGGAGTCACGCGATCAGGTTTCTAGGCGCAAGGCCCAGAAAACGGCGGCAGCACGCCAAAGATGGGCTAAGCGCAAGGCCTCCGAGAATGCGTCTGCAAAGCAGGATGGCGAGCAGCCTGCTATGCAGACTGCATCGCAGGATGCATTGCAGAATCGATGCACAAGCGATGCAGAGACAGAGACAGAGACATATATATCTATCCCTCACTACGTTCGGGATAGAGGGGCGCTTTCCAGCGCCCGCCCCCACGACGAGGGCAAGCCAGCGACCTCGAAGGCTCGCGGCTCGCGTCTGCCCGAGGGGTGGGAGCCGTCCGAGGACCTCGTGGCCTGGACCAGGACCAACGCCCCGGCAGCGGCCACCGACACCGAGGTCGAGCGCTTCCGCGACTACTGGACCGCCCAGCCCGGAGCACGAGGCCGCAAGGTCTCCTGGGACGCGACCTGGCGCAACTGGGCCCGCCGCTGCCAGGACGACACCACCCAGCGCTCCGGCTACCGCTCCCAGACCCAGGTCATGGCCGACATCCGCGCCCAGGCTGCCGAGGCCACGCGCCGCATGGGCGCGACGAGCGCGGCCGCCCTGATCGAGGCGAGCGCATCATGACCTGGAACTGGAACGAGGCTCTGAGCTCCGTCGGAGTCATCATGATCATGCTCGGAATCGTTGGCATCGGCACTATCGTTCCCACCGCACTCTCCGCGTGGGGCGCCAGGCGCGTCGTGGCAATCGCGGCCGCTTCGTTGTGCGTCCTCGCGGTCGGCGCGTTCATCGTCGGAGGCGCGTCATGATCACGCCCGACGACGCCGCGATGGTCCTGAACTACCTCCTGGCCTCCCGCGCCATCACCGTCGTAGACGAGCAAGCCCACGTGTGGACCGACTACCTCAACCACGAGGTCGACGACCCCAGACGGGCCGAACTGCTGCCAGCCTGCCGCCGCGCGATCAGGGAGTGGGCGCGCGAGCGCCGCTCCTGGCAGGTCGACCCCGAGCGCTACGCCGCCGCCATCCGGGCCGCACGTCGCGAGCGCATGGCCCACGCCATCGACACCCATGGCCGTCCTGATCCTGTGGGGCTGGGCGGGGAGCCGCTGGTGGAGAACGCCTGGCGCACGGCCTGGATGCGGGCCGTGTGGCACGGAGACGACGACCCCGTGCAGGCGGCGTGGGACGCCATCGGACGCCAGCCGCCACCGCCCCAGATCGAAGCAGGCGGCCCGACTGGCCCCGAGCGGGCCAGAGCCGCCATCAGATCACTAGCAACCAACCACGCCATCGAGAGCGAGACCAGACCATGACCACACGCCCCCAACTCACCATGACCATCACCGGCTACGTCGCCCGCGACCCCGAACTGCGATTCACCGGGTCAGGCAAGGCCGTCGCCAACATCACCGTCCCGTACACGCCCCGCCGCAGGAACCCCCAGACCGGCGAGTGGGAGGACGCCGGGGAAACCACCTGGGTCGAGGCCGCCGTGTGGGGCGACGACGCTGAGACCGTCTGCGACACCCTCCACAAGGGCAGCCTCGTCACCCTCACCGGCCGCCCCAGCGTCGACGTGTACACCAACCGCAACGGGCAGGCCGTCCCCAAATTGCGCATGGCCGTGGACTCGTGGGCTATCCACCCGCGTCGCCCGCAGGCACAGGCGGGTCAGCCCACCGGCGGATACACCCGAGCGTCCCAGCCCGCCGCACCCGCTGGCGGTCAGGACGGCGACCCCTGGGCCACCAGCGGCGGCTCCTCCTTCGGAGACCAACCTCCGTTCTGACCTGCACGGCGACCGTCACCTCAGAACCACCCCAAATCGTCACGCTATGGGGCCTAGAACAGCCGAACAAGCCGCGCACGCACTCGCGGACACTTCGAACTTTTTAGGCCCACAAATCACCCCACACGAGACATAAGGAAAACCAATGAACGACCACACCCACGACCTCGACCAAGCCCTCGACGAAGCCATCCACTACCCGGACCACTACCTCGACAATCCAGCACACAACCTCGGAAAACTTGCCGCCGCGGCCGGCACAGCCATCACGAACATCCTGGAAAGCGCCGACGACCGATACGACGATGACGCCCAGCAGAGCCTCCGCGAGGACGCCTGCGTCATGCTCGCCGACGTCGCCGGGCTCGCCGCCTCATGGGCGCAGCAACCCCTCGAATGCGACCTCACCCACATCTGGGAGGCAATCCGCATGGAATACGACCGCGCCCACACCAAGCACAACGGCAACACACCCGCCAACCCCAACATGTCCGACCACGACCGGGCCGCCATCCTCCTCGAAGAAGTCGGGGAGGTCGCACGCGCCCTCACCCCCGACGCCAAAACCCCCGTAGGCCACGCCGGCAACCTCGCCGACGAACTCATCCAGACCGCCACCATGGCCGCCGCCTGGCTCCAGCACCTCATCGACCAGGAAGAGGCCGAGGCGTGACCGAGCAAAAGATCGTTGACCGCCTCTACGACGGGCTACCCGGCACCGCCCCAGACCTCGACCAGCTTGACGACGACAGCCCGTTCGCGCCGGGCCCGTACACCTTCCTGGACGAGGCCCTCCCCTGGCACATCACCGAGCTGAGAGATCTGGACATCCTGCCTCCCGGGTCCGTCGTCGTCGACGCAACAGAAACCGCCTGGCAGCTACGCGGGCGCACATGGTGCCCCAGCGACCCAGACCTGTCCGTGACCGACGTCCCGGCCATCGCCTACCCGGCCGTAACCGCCTGGATCCCGAAAGAAGAACTGCAATGACTGACACCCTTCTTCCACCTCGCCGCCGTCGCCCGCAACATCCTCAGCGACGCGGGCAGGAGCCAGTCATGAGCGCCACCGGCTACGCCACCACGCTCAATGATCTCCATGAGAACCTCAGCGTCATCACCACAGAGGAAGAGCTAGACGATCTGCCCGCCTGGTCCGTGATCCTCAGCAGCGAGAACGTCGCATGGCAGAAAGAACCCACCGGCTACTGGTTCACCGGCGGACTCCTGTCAGCCAACACAGCGAAGTCCCTAGCACGCTATCTTCCCGGCCTTCTCCTGTGGAGAGGAGACAAGCAGCCATGAGCCCCATCAGAGTCCAGCGACAACGCACCAAAGGCTGGCGCACCCCACAATGCACATGCGGACAAGGCGACCCACACCCCGCCATCTACGTCGGACGCGGAAGCCGATGGGGCAACCCCTACAAGGCAGGCACCACACAGATCCGCCTCCCAGGCGCGGAAAACCCCAACATCGACTGGGAGATCGAAGGTCGCCTAGGCAAGCCAAACGGCGAGAACGTGCCCTTCTACCATGCAGACGGCACCACCACGCGCCACACCGTGCGCCCCGCCACCGCGCAAGAGGTGACCACACTCCACGCGGAAATGATCGGCGGGAGCACAGGCCCACACACGCGCGGAATGCTCACATGGGCAGACCAGACCAGGGCCATCCGAGAGCAGCTCGCCGGGCACGACCTCATGTGCTGGTGCCCCCTCGACCAGCCATGCCACGCCGACACCCTCATCCACCTAGCCAACCAGGAGACACCATGAGCGACCAGACCCGCCAGGCCATCGCAGACGCCATCGCCGCACACGTCCAAGACGAGAACCCCGACGAGCTAGCAGGCGCCTGGATCCTCGCCACCCAGACACTCACCCTCGACGGCGAGGACTCAGCCGCCCGCTTCGAGTGCGAGGGCTCAACCTTCACCACCGTCGGACTAGCCCACGCCTACCTCGACACAGCCCACCTAGTCGGCGACGACAACTAACCCCACCCAAACACAACCCAACAGGTAACCCCACCGGCGCACATAGACAACTACTATCGCCAGTGGGGTAACCCACGCCTACAGCCGCCCATAGGAGCCGCACGTGCACGACACCCACCTGCTCACCGACATCCACACCTGGCTCCCCGAACTCATCACACTCGAACAGGGGCGCGGCGGGCTACGCTCACCCCGCGCGGGACGGGGAGGCGGAGACACTGAGGCGCGCGTCCCATTCGGGATCATCATTGATGACCCCACCAATCCAGCCACCGCCACCACGGCGGACGGCATCATGGCGTGGGCAACCGCGCGGGCTGAGGGCGTCTATGCGGACAGAGCCAAGCCCACTATCGGGCCAGCCGAAAAGCCTGACGCTGACCCGCTCGCCTACCTCACCCACCTAGCCAGGTGGGGGGCCGCGCACTTCCTCACCTGGGATGACCTCATCGAGGAGGCCACCACAATCCGAGCCCGCGTCGCCCGCCGCACCGGACACGCCCCCATGCGCGTCGGGTGGTGCACCTGCGGCGGCGCCCTGTGGCGACAGGACAGCCCCCACGGCCTGTCCGACTGGATGGTGTGCGACGGCCCCGCCGAGCATTTTTTCAAAGATGATGCCCACTATCGAGCCTGGTACCTCGCCACCGTCCGCCACACCACCGAACCCGGCCACATGCTCCGAGGCCGTCAGATCCTCACCATCTGGCCCACCCTCGACAGGCGCACCCTCGAATCGTGGGCCAGGCGAGGCAAGGTCACCCGCGACAGTGCCGGACGATACGACCTCGCCACCGTCAACACCCAAGCACACCTACTGGCACGCAAACAGGCCGCGTGATATAGTGCAGACATTCCGGGCGTCAAGCGCGCCCAAAAACAGTGAGCCCCTGGCCAGCACGGCACAGGGGCTCTCGTCATGCCTGCCACCGGTGTGCGCGCGTCCCACCACCCAGACGGGGCGCACGGGAGAGACGCGGGCCGGGTCCGACTCCCGGCGCAGGCACCGAGCCCACCCATACGGGCAGGCTCGACCCGGGACAGGACACCCCGGGAATGAGGGGAGACGGGCCCCCGCCCCAGCCACGTGCAGAGGTGCAGGGGCGGGGGCCGTCACAACCTCAGCACTGGGGCCTACCCAGCGACTCCCTGTCGTTCGACGGGCAGCCCCTATCAAGGCACACCCGCTCAAGCGTGTACTCACGACGCCCATCCGGCACGTCTAGCGACCGCTCGCGCACCGGCACCCGACGCAGCCGAACCGGGCCGCCACAGGCCCGGCACGGCGCCTTCATCTCGTCATCCCCCATAACCCCACCTCTCAGATCCTTGGAGTCTGTCGCGGATACCAGCCCGCGCCGCTTAGCGCGCTGACCGGCATTCATCGCCGCCTGCCTGGAACCGACGCCCATCGCTAGAGCAATCTCGTCCCAGCTATGCCCGGCCTCGTGAGCCTTCCAAGCCAGTGCCGCCCGCTTATCAAGAAGTCCTTCCCGCTCCCTCAGTGCGGCGGTGGTAAGCCGGATCTCATCAAGAACATCCATAACCACCACCATACATGCAGGCTCATACCTCAAGAGCAGCCCGGTAGCCGGTGATGGCACGGAAGATCGCAGTCTGGAAGACGTCAAATGAGGAGCCCTCCCCCTCCGCCTCCCAGCGTCGCCCACGGTCGTCGTGAGCGGTGGCCGTGATTTCGCCTCGCGCGGCGACCACTGTCACCGTGTAGGTGCCTCTAGGGACCTCAATGATCCAGTAGCGCGCCCCCTGTGCGTCTGTCCCGCGACTGACCATGCCGCGATACATGGCGGCGTCGTCCGCTGTAGTGTCCGGGTCGCCGTAGCCACCTGTAGGGCAGAGGGTGGCGAAAGCTTTGGCGATGCGGTCAGCGATGGTGGCCATGGCGCGCTCCTGTGGTGAGAGAAGGGCGGCCCCTTCCGGGCAACTCAATATAATCACCACTTGACATAGTGTGTCAAGAGGTGATTATCTTTTGGTGTCGAAAGGACACACATGCCAACCATCGTCAAAGGCCAACCCACCAGCGCCGAGGTCAGGCAAGCCCTCGCAAAAGAAGGCCGCCCCGTCCTGGTATCCATGAGCCTCGGAAAAGATGCCATAGCAACCGAACTTGCACTGCAAGACTCAGGCATTCCCACCGAACTCGTGTTCCTCTACCTCATCCCCGGACTCCCCTTCGTTGAGGACACCCGCAAGCGCCTCGAAGATGACCTCGGCAAGACCATCCACCAATATCCCCACCCAAGCCTCTTCCGGCTCCTCAACGCCCTGGTGTTCCAGCCACCAGAGCGGTGCGCCGTCATCGAGGCCGCCCAGCTCCCAACACCCACCTATGACCAGACCTGGGAACTCATCAAAGATGACCTAGACCTGCCTCAAGACACCTGGCAGGCCGATGGCGTCCGCGCCGCCGATAGCATCGTCCGCCGCGCCTCACTCACCAAGCATGGCGTCATGAAGCGCTCTAACCACAAGGTCAGCCCCATTCATGACTGGCTCAAGGGCGAGGTCATGGACTGTATCGACAGACATGGGGTAGCCCTCCCTGTTGATTATGAGTGGTTCGGACGATCATTCGATGGCATCGACTACCGCTTCCTAGCGCCGCTGAAGGAGCACAGTCCCCGCGACTATGCCCGCGTCCTGGACTGGTTCCCTCTGGCTGACCTAGAGATCTTCCGCCACAACATGCAGGAGGCAGCGTGACAATCCCCCGCCCCAAGGTCCAGCGCCCCGCCCGGCCTGCCCGCCCGCGCCGCCCCATCCGACCCGAAAGGCCATCAGATCCCACACCGGACCCACTCGCCAATGTGGACTACACAGGCGACCTCTCCGAGGACTCACAGCGTGAACTCACTGCCCTAGAGGAGGGATACCGAGAGCGCGCCAAGAATGAGGCCAAGCGCTTCACCGCCGCCACAGATTCCGAGTACTGGTTTGCTGTCTGTTTCTCAGACCGCGAGGAGAAACAGCGATTCCTTAGCGCAATCGGACTAACTGGACATTCAGCGCCGGACAAATACATCACAGGTCGACAGCTCGCCGCCGCACTAGGTATCACCTACTAGCCCACAGCCTCGCTCACTGGCTCAGTCGGAGCGGGGCTGTCCCATGTCCGCTACCTGTCCCAGAGAGGAGGAGACATGCGAGGAGCAATGCGCCGTTCCAGCGCCGGACGCACCTACCAGCGCAACGCAACCATTACCCGTCGCGGCGCCAGCCGCCGGGCGTTCTCGGCATCTCGGTCCCGGTCGTCCGGATCCTGACCATCCCTGTCGGCCCCTCACCCAGGAGGTGAGGGGCCGACACACTCAGCGCCCCAGGAGGGAAGCCCTATGCCCCGCAAGTCCGCCAAGGCCACCGCGAAGGAAGCAGACCGCCTCGCCAAGGCCAACGAAGCACTCGACCTGCGCAAGATGGGGTACTCCTACCGAGCCATCGCCGAAGACCTCAACGTCTCGGTCAGCACCGCCCACAAATACATCCAGGACGCGCTCGCCGCCATCACCAAGGACAGCGCCGAGCAGGTCCTCACCCTCCAGCTAGAGCGCTACGACGAACTGCTTGCCGTCCACTACGCCCACGCTCTCGACGGAGACCCTCTCGCCACAGACAAGGCCCTGGCCATCATGTCCCGCATTGAACGCCTCCACGGTATCAACGGACCCGGCGCACAGGACGGCACTGAGAAGGTCAAGAGCCTCCTTGAACAGCTCCTAGAGACCCCTGCCGCCGATGCCTCTGTCCAGTAAGCAGGTCGCCGCGATCAAGGCATCCACGACGGTCAACCACTTCACCATCTGGAACGGCGCCATCCGAGCCGGCAAGACCTTCTCCAGCCTCCTCGCCTTCCTCAAGTGGCTCCCAGACGCCCCCGCTGGCCCAATCGCCATCATCGGCAAGACCCGCACCACAATTGGCCGCAACATCCTCGACGTGATCGAGCAGATCGACCCGCGCGCCATCACCTACTACACCGCCAAGTCCGACCACGCGATCATCATGGGCCGCAAGATCGAGCTCATCGGAGCCAACGACGCCCAAGCCGAGTCAAAGGTCCGAGGCCTCACCCTCGCCGGCGCCTACATCGACGAAATCACCCTCCTACCCGAAGCGTTCTTCGTCCAGCTCACCGGCCGCCTGTCCGTGCCCGGCGCCCGACTGTTCGGCACCACCAACCCCGACAGCCCCGCCCACTGGCTCAAGACCAACTACATCGACCGAGCCGACGAACTCAAGTGGGGAGTCTGGCACTTCACCATGGACGACAACCCCGCACTAACGCCGGAGTTCGTCGCCGCCAAGAAGCGAGAGTTCACGGGCCTGTGGTACCGGCGCTTCATCCAAGGCGAATGGGTATCCGCTGAGGGCGCCGTCTACAACATGTGGGACCCCGCCAAGCACGTCACCCCATGGGCTGACATCCCGCCCCTACGCGAGATCATCAGCGTCGGCGTGGACTACGGAACCACCAACGCCACCGCCGCCGTCATGCTCGCACAAGGCCGCGACGGCATCATCTACGCCGTAGACGAATGGCGCGTGGACTCCACAGACACCACCCGATACACAGACGGCGAACTCTCCGCCGGGCTAAGGGCCTGGCTCGCCAATGGTGACCACTACCCGCACAGGCCCGGCCAGAAACCCACCTGGCAGCCGCGCTACACCATCCTCGACCCCGCCGCCGCCTCATTCCGCGCACAGCTGGCCAAGGACGGGCAACGCACTATCCCCGCCGACAACACGGTCAACGCCGGCATCGCACTCATCGCCACCGGCCTATCCCAGGGCTGGATCAAGATCAGCGACCGCTGCCAAGCCCTCATCAAGGAGTTCCCCGGCTACTCCTGGGACCCCAAGGCCACCGCCGCCGGGGAGGACAAGGTCATCAAGACAGCCGACCACTCCCTCGACGCGCTGCGCTACGCCGTCTACACCACCGAAGCGGCCTGGCACCGACACCTACCCAAGACACCATAAGGAGGCCCCCCGCATGGAGGCGTGGACACCGACCCCCGGCCAGACATGGCCCCCCAAGGACCACGGTCCCCTGTGGAAGCCCCTGACCGTCTGGGAGGCGTGGTGGACCGGCCAGCCCGATGCCCTACGCGCCGCCATGACCCAGGCTAGCCAGGTCCCCGCCAACCACCCCTCCCAGTACCGGGGAGGCATCGTCGGAGCCGTCGCCCGGACCTTCTGGGGTCGCCCCCTCAACCAGGCCGACCGCCCCAGCCGCAGCGACCTCCACCTGCCCCTGGCCGCCGACATCGCACGCACCAGCGCCGACCTCCTCTACGCCGACGCCCCCACCATCACCAGCCAGGACAAGAGATCCCAGGTTGTCATTGACGCCATGGTCGACACCGGCCTCATTGAGACACTCACCGAGGGCGCAGAACTAGGGGCAGCCCTCGGTGGCCGCTACCACCGCGTCACCATCGACCCCACCGTTGACGACGGCCGCCCCTTCATCACCACGCACGGCCCCGATGAGGTCATCCCGACCTTCACCTGGGGACGCCTGACCGCCGCCACCATCGTCGAGACCATCACCGACGACGACACCACCCAGATCGTGTGGCGCCACATGGAGCACCACTACCTCGACCCCGCCGGATACGGCCACATCCGCCACGACCTGTGGAAAGGCACCCATGACACCCTCGGTACCCTCGTTCCCCTGACCGACCGGCCCGAAACCGCCGGCCTACAGGTCAACGCCGACGCGGAATGGACCGGCCCCCTCACCCCCGGCCTGGCCATCGCCTACATCCCCAACGTCACCCCCAACAAGGCCTGGCGCAAGCACCCCATCGGCCGCAACCTCGGACGCCCCGACATCGACGGCCTCACCCCCCTTCTGGACGCCCTGGACGAGGCCTGGTCCTCCTGGATGCGTGACCTGCGTCTAGGCAAGGCCCGCATCCTGGCCTCCCGCAACATCCTGGAGACCACCAGCCCCGACGGCCCCCTCACCTTCGACCTGGACCGCGAGGTCTTCGTCCCCCTCGACACCCTCGACCGTGGCGACGACCTGCCGGTCAAGGAGATCCAGTTCAGCATCCGGGTCGCCGAGCACCAGGCCACCGTGACCGCCCTGACCAATACCATCATCAACCAGGCCGGCTACTCCCTGGGCTCCTTCCAGGAGACCGACGACACCGACATCACCGCGACCGAGGTCAAGGCCCGCGAGAAACGCACCCTGACCACCAGGGGACGCAAGGTAGTGCGTGAGACCCGAGCCCTGCGCCATCTCGTCGTCAAGGCCCTGGCCATGACCGGGCAGGGAGACGTCGAGGTGGATGTGGAGTTCCCCAACGCCGTGTCCGAGAACCCCCTCGACCAGTCCGCCGCCGTCGCACAGGTCAAGGCCGCCGGCGTCATGTCCCGCGCCATCGCAGTACGCGCCCTCCACCCCGACTGGGACGACGCACAGGTCAACGATGAGCTGGCCGCCATCGCCGCCGACAAGAGGGACGAGGCCAGCCTGGACGACCCCACCACCTGGCACCCCACCCACGACGAGAACGAGGACGAGTAGACAGGAGGGGTGAGGCCCCGTGGCCACCACCGACCTAGACGGGGCCTCACCCGACGCCCCCCTCTGGCAGGCCCTCGCCGCCCGCATAGGCCGCGCCTACAGGAACGCCGAGCTACGCCTTATCCGCCTCATCGCCACCTCCCTCGCCCGCGACATGGGCGCACCACAGTGGGCCGTCATCCGCCTGGCAGAGATCGAGACCATCCGCCGCAACGCCAACCACATCCTCATCAGCGCCGAGGACGAGATCACCCGGCTCGTGGAACAGACCCTAAACGCGGCCGCCGACGCCGGACAGGCCGCCGCCATCCGAAACCTCGACACCGCCGGGCTCCCCATCACCCCACCCCCGGCCCTCCAGGCCGCCGTCGCCGTCATGGCCGCCGACACCATGACCTACCTGACCGGCATCCGCCCCATCGCCCTACGCTCTGTAGCGGACGGATACCAGGCCATCATCGAGAAGGCCACCCAAGCCGTGGTCCTTGGGGCACAGGCCCGACGAGACGCCACACAGGACGCCCTGACCGCGTTCGCCCGGCACGGCGTCACCGGCTTCACCGACCGGGCGGGCCGCGCATGGTCCATGGACGCCTACGGTGAGATGGCCACCCGCACCGGCGCCATGGCCGCCATGACAGCCGGACAGACCTCCACCCTCCTGTCCCTAGGGCAGCGGTTCGTGCGCGTGGACCACCACGGCTACACCTGCCCCAAGTGCGGCCCATGGGAGGGCAAGATCCTCTCCCTCGACGGCACCCCCGCCGGAACCGTCTACACCACCTCCACCGTCTCCGACAAGCTGGTGACCGTGCCCGTGGCCGGGACGGTGGACGAGGCCAGGGCCGCCGGACTGTGGCACCCCAACTGCGCCCACACCATGACCGCCTACCTCCCCGGCGTCAGGACACCGCGCCACACGGCCCGCCCCACACCAGCGGGCGGCTATGAGGCGACACAGAGGCAGCGGGCGATCGAGCGGCACATCCGCCACCACAAGCGCGTCGAAGCAGCCGCCATCACCCCCGAAGCCGCCCACGACGCCCGCGTCAAGGTCCGCGCCTGGCAGAAGGCCCGCCGCGACCTCCTGGCCCAATATCCGGACCTGCGCGCCAAGCCGGTGCGCGAGCAGATCAAGACCGCCCACTAGACACCACTCACCCGACGAGGAGAAACCCGTGGACACACCCACCACCGCCCCCGCTGAGGACACCAGCACCCAGGAGGCCACGCCGCAGACCCCGGCCACCCCCGCCCCGGCCACCCCGGCACCGGCTGACACCACCCCAGAGCAGGCCCCCACCCAGCCGCAGTCAGTGGCCGACCTGCCCGAGTGGGCGCAGAAGGAGATCCACGACGCCCGCCGCGAGGCCGCCGCCTCACGCACCAAGGCCAAGACCGCCGCCGACGACGCCAAGACCACCCTCGCCCAGCAGATCGGCAAGGCCCTAGGCATCATCACCGACGACCAGCCCGCACCCACCGTCGAGGACCTCACCGGCCAGGTCCAGGCATCCCAGGCTGAGACGCGGGCGGCTCGAACCGAGGTCGCCGTCTACAAGGCCGCCCACACACTCAACGCCGACCCGACCGCCCTCCTGGACTCCCGGTCCTTCCTGGCCTCCCTGGAGGACGTTGACCCCACCGACTCCACCGCCGTCGCTGACGCGATCAAGACGGCTGTGGCCAACAACCCCCGGCTCGCGCTCGCCCCGGCGGCGGGCGCGACCTCCATCGACCGCCCCGGCCAGACGCACACGACGGTCACCCAGGAGCAGTTCAACGCCATGACCTACAGCCAGCGCGACGAGCTGCTCACCAACGACCCGGCCACCTACCGGGCGTTGGCAGCCAACATCTGACCCCAAGGAGCACACCATGCCTACCGGAATCATCAAGGCGGAGAACGCCTTCAACCCCGAGGTCTGGGCAGACCTCGCCCTGGGCGAGTTCAAGGGCAAGACCCGGATCCTTGAGCACGCCACCTCCTCTGACACCCTCGCAGGCCAGCCCGGCGACACCATCAAGTTCCCCAAGTGGACCACCCTGGGCGAGATGGACGAGCTAACCGAGGGCGTTGCCATGACCACCGAGACCCTCGACCAGACCGTCGGGACGGCCACCATCAAGGAGGTCGGCAAGGCGATTGAGTTCACCGACACCCGCGCCCTGGTCGGCATGGGTGACGTGCAGACCGAGGCTGTCCGCCAGTTCGGCATCCTCGCGGCCCGCAAGCTCGACACTGACCTCATCGCGGCCGCCGAGGCTGAGACCAAGGCTGACGCCGCCGCTAAGGTTCGCGAGCAGAAGCCCTACAAGATCACCGGCGCCGCCCTGAACTGGCCCACCATCGTGGACGCCCTGTCCCTGTTTGGCGACGACTGGGAGCCGTCCACCTTCGCGGGCCTGTTCGTCCGCTCTGACCAGGCGGCAGCCCTGATGAAGGATGACCAGTTCATCAACGTCTCCAAGATCGGCGGCACCTCCCCGGTGGCATCCGGCCAGTTAGGCACTATCGCGGGCCTGCGCGTCATCGTTACCGACCGCCTGCCCAAGGGGAAGTTCATGCTCCTCAAGCCCGGCGCCCTCGGCGTCATCTACAAGCGCCGCCCGCTTGTGGAGACCGACCGCGACATCCTCAAGCGCACCCGCGTCGTCACCACCACCATGCACTACGCGGTCAAGCGCCTGAACGACAAGGGCGTCCTCATCGGCACCCTGGGGGCCTGACCGGCCATGGGGATGCTGCTGACGCGCTATCACGCCGACACGAGACACCAGGAGGGGGCCGAGGCCGACCAGGACTCGGCCCCCACCGCCCAGGCGCCCCCGGCTCGCAAGACCAGCCGGGCCAGCAAGTAGCACAGGAAAGGAGGCGGCCGTGTACGCCACCATCAAGGACCTCGCCGCAGCCGACATCGACACCGCCGATTCCGATCAGGCCGGGCAGCGCTTGAATCTGGCGGAGATCGCGGTCGCCTCCTACCTGCGCGGCGTCATCTACGACCCGGACGACCCGCGCGTCAAGGCGGTGCTCCGGCGGGCGACCATCGCCCAGTACAGGGCCCTGGCCGACGCCGGGGTCGACCCGACCAACCCAAGCGGCGGCAAGGCCGTGGTGGCCTCCAAGTCCCTCCAGTCCGCGTCCATCACCTACGCCGGAGCAGACGCACAAGCCACACTGCTAGCCACCCTACGAGCCGGCGGCCTGTCAGGGATCGCCCGCGCCATCCTTCAACTAGCCGGACTCACCCCCACCGTGAGGGTGGTGGGCTAGACGTGGACGACCTCACCGACTTCTGGATGCACACCGTCACCGTCACCCCCGCCGACACCGCCGACGGCCAGGTGGACGAGTACGGGCGCCCCGTCAAGGCCGCCCCAGTGACCGTCACCGGCTTCGTGCAGGAGTCCACCCACTGGGTGCGAGGCCGTGACGGGGCGGACGTGCAGGCCATCGCTACCGTCACCCTCCCCCTGGACGCACCCCACTTCGGCACCGGCTCCACCATGACCCTCCCATCAGGACAGACCGGGACCGTGTTCACCGTGGCCGTGGCAGACGGGTACGCCCTCGACCTGCCCTCCCACACCACCTACACCCTCACATAAGGACCCACCATGGGCACAGCAGTATCCGGCGGCTCATGGCGCCTGCCACAGGTCGCAGCCAACATGACCGCCGCCTCCACCAAGGCCCTCGCCCTAGGCGCCGAGGTCCTGCGGGCCGCAGCCGTCGAGCAGACCCCCGTAGACGAGGGAACCCTGCGACGCTCAGCTTCCGTCTCCATCGACAAGGACGTCGCCGCCGTCTCCTACAACACCCCCTACGCGGTACGACAACACGAGGAACTCGGCTACCACCACCCCAAGGGCGGCAAGGCCAAGTACCTAGAGGACGCCCTCCACGAGAACTCAGACCAGATCCGCGCCGTCATCGCCGAGCACATCCGCCGAGCAGGAGGTGGCCGATGACCACACCCCTCGACACCTGGGAACGGGCGCTACGGTCCCGCGTCGCCGCCGCCCTACCCCGCGTCACCGTCGTCATCGGGGCGCTACCGGCCAAGCCGAACCGGGCCCTGGCCGTCAAGGCATACGCCGACCCCGTACCCGCTGACCCCGCCGACACCACCCGCCGCATCCGCTTCCAGGTCCGCACCAGACAGGACACGGCAGCCACACCACCGACCGCTAACGCGGACGCCGAGACCGCCCAGGAGGCGCTCCTCGGCCACGGCCTGACCCTCCTGGACGGAGCCCCACAGGCACGCATCACCCACCTGTCCACCGCGACCCTCGGCCTCGACTCCGACGGCCGTGACGAACGCACAGACAACTACCTCCTACTGACCACCAGAGACTGAAAGGCACGGCCATGGCTAACACCTTCAAGACCGCCACCGAGGCGGGCAACCTCATGAACTCCTACGAGTACGGCGTCTGCATCGACGACGGCAAGGGCGCCGACGGCTCCCGCAACTGGTTGCCCATCCGCTTCATCTCCGCCGTAGACCCCGCCCGCACCCCCAAGACCAAGGAGGCCGCCACCTACGACGACCTCGGCGCCGACAACGCCCCCGTGGTTGGCGAGTCCTGGACCCTGTCCTTCACCGTCCAGGGACACCGCCTCAATGATGGCTCCTACCTGCCCGAGATCGAGCGGCTCCTGGAGCTGGCCTCCCCCACCGCTATCGGTGCGAAGGCCACCGGAACGTTCCTGTGGTTCGACAAGCCCGCCGACGCCGCGGCCAAGCCCAACCCCAAGGACGCCTTCGAGGGCGACGGCTCTGTGGACATCAAGCGGCAGAACACCGACAACGACTCCATTGCCGGCTTCACCGTGACCATCACCGGTCAGGGCCCGCGCCGCCAGGTCACCAACCCGTTCAACCCCGCCACCCGGGGCTTCACCGCCAACGCGGTCTGACCACTGCCCCCCCTGAGCCGCTCACGGCCGGAGCCTGGCACGTCGTCGGGTGACAAACCAGGCCCGGTCGTGAGCACCCCTGACCCGACCAGGAGACACACATGCCCACCATCAACCTCGACCCATACGCCGACGAGCCCCTCACCCTGACCATCGCAGGCAGGGAGTGGACCGTCACCCCACCCAACGCGGCTGACGGCGCCAAGATCACGGCTGTGATGACCTACAGCGAGGTCGCCGCCTCCGACCCCGAGCAGATCCCCAACCTACCGGCCTTCATCCGTCAGGCCGTGGACACCCTCGACTCCAACGACGACCTGTACCGGCTGGCTCTGGGCCCCACCTATGACGAGATGGTGGACAGTGGGCAAGTGCCCTACGCGCTCCTCCAGGCCGCCGGGCGGGCCGCCGCCTTCTACTGGCACACCGGGTCGGTGGACAACACCGTCGGCGTCCTGGACGCCCTCCACGGCGCCACCAGCGCACCCAAGGGGGTACAGGCCCCAAAAGACTCACCACAGCCGAGGACTGGGCCCCATACGGTATCGGGGAGCCAGACGAGAACGGCTGGTACCCCGACTACCGCACGCCCCCGAAAGACCTCCGGCCGCTCTCCCCGTCGGAGCAGCAGCAAGGGCAGGGGGAAGGGCAGCGGGGAGGCGTTCGGGCTGTCCTGACCTGGCGGTTCGTCCTGGACCACTGGTGGGACGTGATGCTGCGAGCCGTCGAGAGGTTCGGTCTGGATGAGGAGGACCCGGCGGTGTGGGGCCGGTCTTGGCCGTGGATGCGTCGGCGGCTACTGACAGCCGCCGCCGACGTCATCGGAGACGCAATCAGCTCATGAGTGCACGTCTGAGTTCTCGAAGTCCTCGATCCACTCTGGGCAGCGCCACCTCGTAGCGACCTCGACGATCTTTGTCTCGTCTGCTATCTGAGCCTCGTCAGTCACGATCTCGACGTCCTTAAGGGTCATCCACAGCTCAGCGGCCAAACGTGACCACTTCGGCTCTCTCCCATCAGCCTTGCCGTCCTCCCAGAATGAGCAGATGGTGTCAGCAACGTCCGTCAGATAGTCGATCCGCGCTGTCTCTCCCATCGTGGCCGTTCGGTCTGGGATTGCCGCGAGGCCCTGCAGCTCGGTCACAGCCTCCGCCTCGGACATCGGGGCCAGCGTTGGTCCACCGCACGCAGCCACCCCCAGGGCCAGGGACAGGGACACAACTGAATAGACGGCACGACGTCGGGCACTCATAGCCCCCAATCATAGAGAAGGACGATCCTGTGGCACTCGACGTCGGCGAACTCGTCGCATACCTCCGCCTCAACGACTCCGACTTCCAGGCGAAGACTAGCCGCGCCACCAGCACGTGGGGCAGCCTCTCCAACTCCCTCAAGTCCGGCGCCACCACAGCCGCCACCGCTCTCGGAGTCACCGCTGCCGCCGCTACCGGCCTGGCCGTCAACGTCGCCAAGACCGGACTGGCCTACAACGGCCTCCAGCAGAACTCCCGCGCAGCCCTCAAGACCCTGCTAGGGGGCGCTGAGCAAGCCAACGCCCAGATGGACAAGCTGGACGCCTTCGCCAAGACCAGCCCGTTCGCTAAGTCCGTCTTCATCACCGCCCAGCAGCAGCTCATCGGCTTCGGCATGGCAGCCGAGAAGGTCATCCCGACCCTCGACGCCGTCCAGAACGCCGTGGCAGCCACCGGCGGGTCCGGCCAGCAGTTGTCCGAACTCGTCTACGTCCTCGCACAGATCCAGTCCGCCGGGAAGGTCACCGCGACCGACCTCATGCAGCTGGGCCAGCGCGGTGTTGACGCCGCCACCATCGTCGGCTCCCAGATGGGCAAGACCGGAGCCGAGATCCGCACCATGATTACCGAGGGGAAGATCAGCGCGGAGGACTTCATCAGCTACCTCACCACGGGGATGGCTGAGAAGTTCGGGGGAGCCACGGCCGCCATCAAGCAGCAGTGGGACGGCGCGGCAGACCGTATCAAGGGTGCCACCCGTGACATCGGCGCCGCCATGACGCAGATGTTCATCAACCCCAACGGCGGTGGCTACGCCGTCGAGTGGGGGAACGCCATCGCCGACGTCCTGCGAACCGTGGAGGCCAAAGCCAAGGTGCTTGCGGGTGTCATCGAGAACCGGCTGGGGTACTCGTTCAAGTCCGTCACCGCCGATATCAAGACCCTCAACGAGTACCTGGAGCTCGTCGACCCCCAGGTTCTTGTTGACGGCTGGGACCGTCTCAAGGAGTACCGCCCCATCATCGCCGGTCTGTCCGGCGCCGTGGCGGGCCTGTCTGGCTCCGTGCTGGCCGGGGTGCCGATCCTGGGACGCTTCGCTGGGGCCTTCAACCCCGTCCTGCTGGGAATCGGGTCGATGATCGCGGCCTCGCCGCAGGCTCGTAACGCTGTCGAGCGGTTCGTGAAGGCGCTGGCCCCGGCTGCGAGTGACATGGGCAAGGCAGGTAAGGCCGCCATTGATCTCGCTATGAATGTGGGCGAGGACCTGACCCCGGCCTTTAACGACGTGCTCCAGGCGGCCGCTCGTGTCATCAATGCCATGAGCCCGCTGGTCCCGGCGTTCGTTAACGTCCTCGTGGCCGCCGAGCCGCTGGTGGAGGTGGCCGCTCAGATGGTCTCCTCCATCGCGGGCCTACCCACGCCTGTGCTGGCCGCTGCTGCCGCGATGCTGGCCTTCAACAAGGCCCTGGCCATGATGCGGGCGTCCCAGGCCGCCGGGGACATCTTCCGGGGCGTGGCCGAGGGGGCCTCACGTGTCAAGACCGTGCTCTCCGCGATCTGGTCAGTGCCCGCCACGACCATGTCGGCGTACAACGGGGGCCTGACCCGGACGTCTGCCGCCTTGGCAGGGGTCAGCCAGGCCGGGTCTGTCGCAGGGGGGGCCCTGTCCGGGCTTCTGGCTGGTATCAACCCGCTTGGCCTGGCTGTCGGAGGCGCGACCGTGGCGTTCGGGCTCTTCGCTGCCGCCCAGGCCAAGGCGGCGGAGAAAACCAGGCACTTCAATGACCTGGCCAAGGAGCTGCAGAGTACGCTCAACGAGACGACCGGCGCGATCACAAACCTCACGCTTGAGAAAGTCGCTCAGGAGATCGAGCAGTCTGATATCGCAGGGGCTCTCGACAAGGCCGGGGTCTCAGCCCGGGACTTCGCAGAGGCTATCGCTGCTGGTGACGCGGCCACGGCGTCGTTTATCGACCAGGTGATGGCTGTCAACGCCGAGACGATCGAGCTCTCAGACTCGGACGCGGTCGCCGCCCGCAAGGCTGCCGAGAACGTTAACACCAGAAAGCAGCTTCAAGAGGTTTCCCAAAACTATGCGAATACTCTGAATGAAACCAAGGCATCGCAGGAGCGGGCTAACGAGGCTGCCGAGGCTGCCGAGCAAACAGCAGCCGGATACGCCAAGCAGCTAAAAGAAGCGAAGCAGGCCGCCGACGACCTCAACGCAGCCAACCTCTCCCTGTCCCAGCACCTCGACCGTCAGGCCGAGCTCCTCGGACGAGCGTCGGAGAAGATGACCCAGTACGGGCAGGTCGCCGTCGGCTCGGACGGCTGGTTCGACCGTGCCACCGAGGGCGGACGCGCCTACAACGAGCAGATCCGCAACATGGTCGAGAACTACGCCGGCATCCGCGAGCAGATGGAGAAGACCGGCGCCACCGGCGCCCAGATCCGTCAGACCTTCGCCAGCCAGCGAGAGGAGCTCGTCGGCGTCCTGACGCAGATGACCGGCAACGCCGACATGGCCCGCCAGATGGTCGACCAGATCATGAAGATCGACGGGAAGACCATCCGCACCGAGGCCGAGATGGACATCGCGGCCGCTCTCAAGTCCGGCGAGGTCCTGGAGGAGAACATTGAGGACCTCCACGGCGAGATCAAGATCGGGGCCAGCACGATCCCGGCTGAGACCACCCTGGGTGAACTCATCGGGGACGTGAACCAGCTGACCGGCACCGTCGAGATCGACGGTGAGACCTACCCGGCCGATATGTCGTTCCAGCAGTTCGTCGACCAGGTGATCATGAAGAAGCCGGTTGTCGAGATCGACGGGTCCACGCTGACTGCCGAGAACGTGCTGGCCGACTTCCTCACCGGGGTCAACACCGCTACCGGGACCATGATCATCAACGGGTCCCCGGTCCCGGCGGATGAGTCCCTCACCAAGATGCTGGGCATCATCGACAACTCCGACGGCACCATCACCATCAACGGTGACGACGGGCCGGTGACCCTGACCAAGGACTCAGTGAAGATCTCGATCGACAAGACCACCGGGGCGGTCACGATCACGGGTAACGACCAGGCATCCGGGACGATCTCCACGATCCAGACCAACCTGAACAACCTGCAGGACAAGACCGTCACGGTCCGGATCAACCAGCAGACGGTAATGACGACCGTCGGGTCTGGGCCGGGCGCTCAAAGAGCGATCATGGAGGCGGATGGCGGCTATGTCGGCCCCGTCCCGGGACGTCATCGCTATGCGGCTGATGGGCTTGCTACGCGCCAGGCCGGGTTCGCCCCCGGCGGCTCGTGGATCACCTGGGCCGAGGATGAGACCAACGGCGAGTGGTACATCCCGGCGGCCTTCGAGAAGCGGCGCAGGTCTACACAGATCCTGGCTGACGCGGCCGCTCACTTCGGCCTGGCCCTGGTGGAGAAGCCCGCGAAGGGGTACGCCAACGGCTCCGGCCAGACCGTGGCGGGGCCGGTGACCGCGTCCCTGGACCCGCTGGTGCTGCGCCGCGCCCTGGACGGCATGGCCCTGTCCCTGGAGGCCGGGGGCCGCCGCTTCGAGGCGTACCTCACCGAAGTGGCCGACGACCGGATCGTCGCCGCAAGCCACATCAACAGGATATGAGGAGGGACCGATGACCTTGATTGGGTTCGTGGCCCGTCATACGGGCCTGCCGTCGCTGAGAATCACGTCGGCAGGCCCTGTCTACGCCGGGGACCGACTGCTCACCGTGGCGCGCTCCGGCGACGTCGTATCCGATCTGCTGGCCCCTGCCGGTGAGCCGGTCACCTACCGGCAGGGCGCCAGCCAGGTGACCTTGAGGCGGGCCACGACAAGCCCACGGTTCGCGTCTGTGGTTGGTCTGAACGGGCGCGGCCTCCACCGCTGCTGGTGGCGAGCAGACGGCGACAAGGCGTCGTGGTCATCCCCCGCCTCGATCTTCACCACCGGGGCTGTCCGCTGGCCCTTGACACCCCGCCCCCGCACGGGCTCCGGCGCCCTGGTCCTGTGGCAGCCGGAGGACCGAGAGGCCATGTGGGAGTTGCTTCGCTCCCGTCAGCCTCTCGTGATCTCCTCCGGCGCCCCCGTGCTCGGCGTGCCGCCGGTGCGCGCTGTGGTCGTGACGAAGGTCCAGGCGGAGCGGATCAGCCCGGAGGGTGCGATCTGGTACGACGTGGACTGGACCGAGGTGCCGCTCGACTCCCCCACCCTTCGTGGGGTCGACGGCGGCACCGGAGCCTGCCCTGTGGTGACGTGGGGCGAGTGGGACGCGGCCGACCATGCGTGGCGGAACCTGACCTACCTGGACGTGTGCCACCTGGTGGCGGGGATGCCGTCATGAGGCCCGGCCCCCCGACCCAAGCGCTGGCTGGTGGGCTGGCTGTGGGTGCGCGTGTGAGCGTGCGTCGTGCCGGGCGCGTGCTGGCTGCTGAGGTGCCAGCCGGGAAGGTGGCGCTGGAGTGGGCGGCGGACCGGGCTGTGCCTGCTCGGCTGACGTATGAGGCGCCACTGGACTGGCTGCCACGCCACCCGATGGACCCGCTGAACAGGTTCGGCCAGCGGTCGAGCGTGTCGGTGCTGTACCGGTCCGCGACTGGTGAGGTGTGGGAGACGCCGCTAGGCGAGTACCTACATACGGACTGGGACGCGTCCGGTGGCACGGTGACGGTGACGGCCATGGACCTGACACAGGTGCTGGAGGACGACCCGATGGCCTGGCCCTCCTCACCCGCTGCTGGCTCGACGGTCAGGAGTGAACTCCAGCGGCTTGCGGGGTCTCTGCCTGTGGTCCTGGACCCGGGCGTGGAGGACTCGCCGGTGGCGGTGACCTCCCAGTGGGGCAACTCCCGGACCGAGGCGGTTGCGAAACTTGCGGACTCGAAGGGCTTCGGGCTGCGGTGCGGGGCTGACGGGTGCCTGCACGCCTACCCGCTGCGCGACGCCCGCACCCGGGACGTGGTCTATGAGATGGCGGCGCTGGGTGGTGGCCGGGCGGGTAACGGCCTGCTGGTGGCGGCGCCTGCCGCGCCGGGCGGCGAGTCGCGTCGCCCTAACCGGTGGGTCGTGACCGGCACCAGCAGCGAGGGCGGTAAGGACACGAAATGGACTGCCACACGCACGGCGACCGCCCCGCCGTTCGACCCGGACGGCTACGGCTGGGTGACCAGCCACAAGGAGTTCTCGGCGGCGGGGTCGCGTGACGCGGTCGAGAAGGCCGCCGACACGTACATGCGTGAGGACCTGTCTGCGGTGCGGACCAGGAGTGTGGAGATCGTGCCTGATCCTCGCCTGGAGGTGGGGGACGTGGTCGGCCTGGTGACGCCGGACGAGGTGCTGGCGGGCCGCGTGGTGGCCTACTCCCTGCCGGTGTCAGAGGTGGGGGCGGCTATGCGTGTGGACGTGACCGTCCTGGAGTGGTGAGCCGCCCCGCGCGGACACGAGAGACAGACAACTAGACAGAGAAGAGGGCTATCGGATGGCTAGGAGCCTGTGGCTGGACACGTCCCCTCACCGGTCGCCGGAGGCTGCTCTGGCCGTGTCGGCGACGCGGGCTGCTGCCGGGGCGCCATCGTGGGTGCTGGGCGTCGTGCGTGCCACCGACCGGGAGGAGCCTGGCCTGCCTGCGGGGTGGGTGCGTGTGGGTATCCCTCACGACGCGCCCACGAGCGAGGTGACGGGCCTGTCTGACGGTGGCCTGACCGCCGTGGGGGCGGTCGTGGCGGTGACGCTGGACTCGATGGGTCGGGTGGTGTCGATCTCCTCACCGATCACGATCCCTGAGGGTGTGCAGCCGGTGGCTACGGGCGCGATGGGGCAGATGCTCCAGGACGCCATGACCGACGCCGCCAAGGCCTTCCAGGAGGCCGAGGCCGTGGCGGGGAGGGCGCAGGAAGCTTTCGACAAGGCCGAGGAGGCGGCGTCCGGGATGGAGGCTGCCCGCCAGTCCGTGGCTGACGCTGTGGCTCGCCTGAGGACCCTGGAGGGGTCCGTGGGTGACCTGCCGGGCAAGGTCGCAGCCGCCGAGAAGGTCGCGGCTGACGCGCAGGCTGCGTCTGACGCTGCCGCGAAGGCGGCGGCTGAGGCGCGGGCTGCGGCTACCACTGAGGCCGCGAAGGCCCTGGAGGACGCCAAGGCCAACACCAAGGCCCAGCTCGAAGAGTGGGCCAACGAGGTCGGCCCGGGCCTCCAGACGATCTGGGAGAACGCCAACGCCGCGAAGACGACGGCGCACGCGGCGGCGTCTGACGCCGCCACGGCCATGACCCGGGCGCAGGAGGCCACCCAGGCCGCCGTGGACGCCAAGACCGCCGCCGACAAGGCGACAGCCGACCTGCTGGGGGTCAAGGCGACCGCCGACGCCGCGATGGGGCGCGCCACCACAGCGGGCGGCCTGTACACCGTGTCCAGCGCGAACCCCACGACGACGGATGGGCAGGGCAAGCCCACGGGCGCGATCTGGGAGGTCCGCTCGGGTGGCACGTCGCTGCGCCGGTACGTGTGGGGCGGCTCCACCTGGCAGCAGATCAAGGCGGGCGCGGCTTTTATCGCGGACAAGGCGATCGGTCGGGCTCAGATCGGCGACGCGGCGATCGGTACGGCTCAGGTGGCGGACGCGTCGATCACGGACGCCAAGATCGGCAACCTCTCGGTGTCGAAACTCGTGGTGACGGGTGGGGCCAGGATCCCGGTCGCCGTGATCAACGCGCTCATGGCCGATTCCGCTTTCATCTCCTCCCTGCTGGCCAAGCGTGTCGTAATCGCCGGAGACCCCACCAACAAGGTCGGTGCGGTGAACATCGAGGACGGGGCGGTGACGGCCGCCAAGGTCTACGCCAGCGAGGAGCTGTGGGCGAAGATCGCGGCGTTCGGGTCGGTGACCACGGACATGCTCACCGCAGGAAATGCCACGATCGCCGGCACGGCGGTGGTGGGTGACCTGATCGGAAACCGCCTGAGCGGTGGCGAGCTCTCGCTGCTGGACTCTGGCGGAGACTCGCTGACGGAGACGGTGCCCCTCGATCCTGCCCAGTCCGACGACGGGGCAGGCTGGCGTGGCGTGGACGGGGCGACCTTGTCCCTGGTGGACGGCTCTCTGGTCCTCAACGCCCCGTCCAGCCAGGGACAGTTCGGGGCCGACTACAAGACCCTGCCGGGCCAGGGACGGTTCGGGGCCACCTACAAGACCCCGCCGGGCCCGGCCCTGAATCAGGGGGCCGATATCGAGGTGACGCTGGACGCTGCGGTGGTGGCCGGGGCCGGCGTCACCTATAGCGTGCTCGTGTCCTACGAGACCTCCGACGACGGGAGGGGGGCCGTCGTGTCGCCGCCGGTCAGGTCCGGGACGGCGAAGGTCCCGGCGCCGGACGGGGCCAGGATACTGGCGCTGATTGTCTCCGCTCGTGCCTCCGGTGGCACTGCGCGCCCGGCCCTGCGAGTGGACTCGGTGCGCGTGTCGTGGCGGCCGCTGTACACGTCGGGTCTGCGTATCTGGCGTGACAGCACAGGCCAGGCCCGACTGGACGTGAGCACAGGCGACGGGCAGGCCACCCTGACCAGCGAGGGACTGACCTACACGCAGGCAGGCACGCGGATCGGCCACACCTCGTGGCGGGCGCTCGTCCAGCCACCCAGCGCGTTCTTCACCTGGGCTGCTGACGCTGGAGGAAACGCTGCCGCCAACGCCGACGGCATATGGGGAGTCAACCTCGCCTCCCAGAAGGTCATGTACGGCGGGACCGTCCAATCAGGCATGTGGTGCGTCGTACCGACCTCAGGCTGGTACCTCATCGACCTGTCTGCATCCTTCAGATACAAGACGACCCAGGAGGGCTGGTCGGTCGCGGTGGGGCTGGTGCGCAAGTCTACCGGGAGGATCGGCTGGAACACCGACCCGTCGACGACGCTGCCACTGATCGCCGGCGTCGAGACCAAGCCCTCCGCGTCCGGGCTCGTACACCTGAACGCCGGTGAGGGGGTAGCCCTGGGATTTTGGCAGAACACCGGCACGTGGCGGCCGAACTCCGGCACGCAGCGACTCTCCCTGCACATGCTCCACGAGGACTAGGAGGACACGACATCATGAGACACACACCCAAGGGCAACCTGGTTCCAGAGGCAGGCGACAGCCTGCTAGAAACATGGCCGACAACCCTGGACGCGCTGGGAACCATCGTGGCCTTCACCTCGACCTCCGCCATGTGCACCGCCCTGGACTCCGCCCGCGCGGCAGGGTCAGCCCCCACACCCGCCACCCCCTGGTACGGGGACATCAGGGGGGTGCTGTGGAGGGCTGACGGCACCCGCACGTCGTCGGGGGCGTGGGCGCTGGCCCCGGTCAGCGAAGTGCAGTGGTCCACCGCCTCAGGCGGCGGCGTTGGCTACGGGGACCACACTCTGCCGCGTGGCGGGGCGGTCAAGGTCACCGGCACGACGCTGCCGGTCGCCCCCTACGACAGGGTCGTGATGGGGATCGGCTCGCTGTGGGCGCGGATGAAGTCCGGCATGGCGGACGTCGAGCTGCGCATGAACGGGCAGTTCTTCAAGGCCCGTATCCCCGACGTCGACGACGGGAACGTGACCGTCGCCGGCATGGCCGTCGTGCGCGCGGGGGTGACGCCGGACTTCGAGGTGTGTGCCGTGGCCCCCTCCGGGGCGGCCACCATGACGCTCGTGTCCGACGAGTGGACCCGCATCACCGTGGCCGCATGGCCTATCGCCTCACAAGCCTGACAACGAGAAAAGGAAGCCTTCATGACGGTCATGGACGAGATCAGGGGCATGTCAGACGAGGAGTGGGGGTCGCTGTGGGCTGACCTGCTGGCTGAGTTCGGGCGCCGTCAGACCATGGCCAGCGCGCCCGGCGAGATCCAGCGGATCACCGAGGGCTACCTCGACGCCCGCGACGGCACCCAGCCTGAGCCCACGCCCGAGGCGCTGGCTGACGTGTCCGCGTGGCCCGCCTGGGTGCAGCCCACCGGGGCTCACGACGCCTACACGCTGGGGCGGATCGTCGCCCACGGCGGGAGGCTGTGGCGCTCCGAGCACGCCGCCAACGTCTGGGAGCCGGGGGCGGCCGGGGCTGAGATGACGTGGGAGGACGTCACCGGTGACGCCAGCGACCTGGAGCCTGAGCCGGCACCCTCCGCGCCTGAGTGGACGGCCGGCACCAAGTACAACCCCGGCGACCTGGTGACCTACGACGGCCAGGTGTACCGGGTCGTGCAGGAGCACACCTCCCAGGCCGACTGGCGGCCTGACGGCGTGCCTGCCCTGTACACCCCAGCCCACTGACCTACACGAACCAACCGAGCCCCGCGCCACTGTGGCCGGGGCTCTCGTCATACCCACCAGGAGGAACCATGACAGACACCGACACCGACCTGGCCGCGCTCGCGGCCGCCTGGGAGGAGTCCCAGGTCCCCGAGGGCGAGCTCACACGCCCCGGCACGGACCCGCACGAGGACGAGGGCGTGGACGTACCCCAGGACGCGCACGTCGACACCGGTGAGGAGGCGGGAGCATGAGTGTCCAGCAGCAGGTACTCCAGCGAGCCGCCTCACGCATCGGCTACTACGCACCCGCTGACCCTCAGGTCGGCTCCGAGGCCGCCCGGTACTGGTACCACCGAGGCAAGGGCGCCTGGCTCCTCGGACCCAGCAACCGGATCTGGTGGTGCATGCTGTTCGTGGCCATGTGCCTGGACGAGTGCGGACAGGTCACCGCGATCGGCGGCTACTCCTCCCACACCGACACCACCATCGCCCAGGCCCGCCGCGCCGGCTGCCGCCTCGTGAGCGTGGCTGAGGCGGCTCCCGGCGACGTCGTGATCTTCAACTGGGACGGCGGCGCCACCGACCACGTCGGCCTCGTCGAGCGCAACCTCGGCGGCGGGGTCCTACAGACGATCGAAGGCAACACCTCCAACGGCGCCAAGGGCTCGCAGTCCGCAGGCAACGGCGTATGGAGACGCCGCCGCTCCCGGTCCATCGCAGCCGTCATCCGGCCCCGATACACCGGGGCCACGGCCCCGGCCTCCGCCCCTGCCGGTGGTGGGCTGGCGGTGGACGGCTGGTGGGGTGAGGCCACCACCCGCCGCCTCCAGGAGGTCCTAGGCACTCCCGTCGACGGCGAGGTGTGGGGCCAGTGGACCGGCCGCCGTAGCGTCCTGAAGGCCGCCACCGCAGGCTGGAGGTGGAGCGGCAACCCGTCCGGGTCGGCTGTCATCCGCGCGATGCAGGCGCGTCTGGGCGTGGAGGCTGACGGCATCATGGGGCCGGCCACGATTAACGCCCTGGAGGCCCACTACGGCTACCCGGCGGACGGGCGCCTGGACGGCCCGTCCAACACCGTCAAGCGCATGCAGGCCGCCCTCAACCAGGGGAGGTTCTGAGCCATGGCGAAGCACGTACTGCCTGAGACCTACTCGCGGCGGACCTGGTGGCTGGGGGTGGCTGAGCGCGCCGCCAAGACCGCCGCCCAGACCGCCCTAGCCAGTATCGGGACGGCGACCCTCCTGGGGGACGTGCCCTGGCCTGCCGTGGCCTCCACGGTCGCCCTGGCCGTCATCGCCTCCGTCCTGACCTCGATCGCCGACCCCGCCCGGGCTGACACCGCGATCGCCACCGGACACGCTCAGGAGGCAGATGACTAGTGGTTCCCTGGCTACGCGATTTTCTAGAGCTCGCCAACAGCGCGGGTGGGATGGCCGGCCTAGCCGCCCTGATCGGCTCGCTCGCCACCCTACGGCGCCGTGACGACCACGACGCAGGCATCAAGGAGGACGTGGCGGACGTGCGCCGCGACATCGCCACCCTCCAGGCCGGCCTGGAGTCAGTACAGGCTCAGGTGGAGCACAATCACGGCTCCTCCATGAAGGACCAGGTGACCCGGATCGAGTCGACCCAGGCGGTCATGCACCGGGACATCTCGGACATGCGCCGGGACCTGTCTGACGCGAGGCACGACCATGACGAGCGGCTCCACTCTCATGACGAGCGGCTCCATGGTCATGACGAGCGGATCAGGACGATTGAGGCTCGCCCGTGACGATAGCGCCCCCACCAGCGTGTGCTGGTGGGGGCGCTACTCGTGTATCTGCTAGCAGCTGCTAATCAGGGCCAAATCAGCAGTTGCGTCGGGCTGTGACCTGGAGCATGATTGAGGCACCTCGCGTGAGCGGGGATGAGCCAAGCTAACGTGACGGCTCCACAATTCACCCTGCGCTAGCGGGGATGAGCCGGCATAACGTAACGGCTACACATTTCACCCTGCGTAAGCGGGGATATGACAGGGCTGGCACCCCACTCGTGGGCGCCAGCCCTATCTGTGTCTCACCGCCACTGCCGGGGACCGAGGCGCGTATGGTGTGGTTGCCCCTGTGGTGGGGGCAGCCCCGGCGAGATTGCCGTCTCGCCGGGACACCTTTTTGTCTGTCAGAGGGCGTGGCGCTCGACAGCGGCCCAGAAGGCGTCGGTGTCGTCGGTGACCTGGTAGGTGACCTGTCCGGTCTCGGTGATGACCTGCTCGATGACCTCGTCGGCAATGGCGTCAATGTCGAACTCGTTGCGGGTGGCGTCGCCGGCCTCGATGGCGGTGATGATTGCGTCGGTGGCCTCATTGCGGGTGCTGTAAGCGGTCATGTCATGCTCCTTGTGGTGGGTGGCGGGATGGGTTCCTCGTTCCCTCCCGATGTCTTAAATGTACACCGTAGTACATTGCGAGGCAAGATCAAACCCTGTGACACCAGTCACTTTCCACTGTCCCGCAGCCACCTATCCAGTGTCACCCGCGACAAGTGGCCCTCGCGCGCCACGTCGACCTTGCTCGCCCCTGCGCGCACCGCAGAAACCGCAGCATCACGCAATGAAGCCGTAGCCGCCGCAGCCTGCTCCTCAAGCCCAGCACGGATGCCAGCCAGCACCCGCAGCTCCTCCAGCCGCTCCTCACGAGATGCCACGGGCCACTCCTCACGATAGGGGTCAATATGTATATCACTATACAGTTACGCGCCCTCGATCTGAAGCAGTCCAGCCATGCCCGCGAGCGCCTGCCTGGCCTGCTCCATGTCGGCGTGCTGGTAGTTGAGGGTCGATGCGATGCTGGAGTGTCCCATGATGGAGATGATGACTGGGGCGGGGATCTTGAGGACCATCAGGAGCGTGGCGACTGAGTGCCGGGCCTCGTGGGGGACCCAGTAGACCCAGGGGTCGTCCTCGGTCCCGGACCCGCCCTTGTGGATGCCTGCGACGTCCTGTAGTCCCTGCCATGCCAGCATGTCGTCGTGGACGGACCAGGGTCCGCCGTTTTGGCGGGGCCATACGAGGTCGTAGGGGGAGGTAGGGCAGCGGTCGCGCCAGGACTCTAGGAGGGTGGCGAAGATCGGGAGCATGGGGAGGAGCCGGTCGCCGGCTCGGCTTTTGACTGGCACCGAGTAGTAGTGGCCTGTTAGGTGGGTGGCGTCGTACCAGTCGTTGTCCAGTACGCCGGCTGCGCGGGCTCGCGGTGGGATGTACTGCAGCTGGCGGTCGACGTCCATGACGCCCGCCTCGAAGTCGATCTGGGACCAGGTCATACCTAGGGATTCGCCCTGACGCTGGCCGTAGAGGAGTGCGGCCAGCCAGCGGGTGCCGTCGGTGCGGTAGAAGTATCTGCGCACCTTGTTCTCGGGCCCCTCTAGGTCGCCGGCTGGGTGTGGTGGAGCTATGGCTGTGCGTAGCAGCGTCACCACGTCGTCGAGGGGGATGGATCTTCGGTTGTTCACGGGCTTTTTCGGTAGAGGCATGGCGAGCACGGACGGTGGCACCGTGTACCCCTCGACCAGTGCGGCCTTGAGCATGGTCGTGAGGGTGCGTCGGACGTTGATCGTCGTCCATGTCATGAGGCCAGCGCGTTTTATGGCGGCGTCGATCTTGCGCACGTCTGTGGGGGTGAGGTCGTGGATTCGGCGCTGGCCGATGTTGGGCACGATCCACCGTGTGACATGTGTCTCTAGCGATGCGTAGGCCTTGGGGCGCAGCTCGGTCGCCTTGATGGGGAGCCACTCGTCTGCCCACCGCTTGACGGTGAGGTTGGGGAGGGTGGAGGTCGCGTTGGCACTGTTGATCTCACGCTTGGCGTTGCGCAGTTTTCGGGCGCACTCGGCCTTGGTTTTTGCGGTTACCCACCGGCGGCGGCGCTTGCCGTTCTCACTCCAGCCGACCTCGATGCTGGCCGCCCATCTGCCGTCTGGTCGCTGGTAGGGCTTGGTGCCATCTCCGTACGCCACGGTCGCCTCACTCCGTATGCCATGTATGCCATTTCGTATGCCATCTCAAGCGTACGGGGGGGTACTGACACGTACGAGTGCGTTTAATATGACCCCTCGGAATCGTTGCAATTCCGGGGGAAAGTCTGGAGCCGTCTATCGGGCTCGAACCGATGACCTGCTGTTTACAAGACAGCTGCTCTACCAACTGAGCTAAGACGGCGCGCGCGCCAGCCTACCTGGCTGACGCCTGTGTTGACCAACCCGCCAACGGCACCGGCCGGGCTAGCCGAACCCACCGGGCCGGCCGCGGCCGCAGCCGTCACCACGCCCCGGCTTACCGGTGCACGACGCCGGATCAGCCCTTCTTGATGAGGTCAGTCAGTCCCGTGGCCGTGCCGATCGCGCTGAGGTCCACGCTCTCGCCGTCCAGCAGGATCGTGGGCGTGCCGGTGAAGCCCTTGTCCTGGAAGGTCTGGGTGCCCAGCTCGGTCCACGCACCGTAGGTGTTGGCCTTGATGGCATCAGCGAACTTGGTGCTGACCTCCTGCGAGACCCCCGCCTCGGTGGCAGCGGCAACAAGGTTGTCCGCCGTCATCATGCTGGTGTCCTGGGCGTTGTAGATCTTGGTGAACAGCGCCGAGGCGGTGTTGTGGAACTCCAGGGCGTGCTCAGGGTCCTCGTCCAGGACCAGGCCCTGGGCGTTCATGACCATATCCGTCCAGTCCATCCCCAGGATCTTGCAGGGGTGCAGCACCAGGGTGACCGTGCCGGCGTTGACCAGGTCGGTGATCTCGTCCGCGTGAAGCGTCTCGAAGGCAACGCAGAAGTGGCAGGAGTAGTCGAAGAAGACGTCCAGGACCTTGGCGCCGTCGTTGACGGTGCCGGCGACCATGCCCTTGCCGTAGCTCCAGGAGCCGTCAGACAGCACCACCGAGGGCACGCCGTCCTTATTCGCCTTGCCCGTAGCCACGGCGGCCGAGCCCTGCGAGCCGTCCTCGCGCGCGGAGTAGGCCAGACCGGCACCCACACCCACCACGGCCAGCGCGCCGACTCCCAGCAGGGAGCGGCGGGTGATCTTGGCGCGACGCTCCTTGCGCTCCTGCTCCTCACGCAGGGCCTGCGCCTGGGCGCGAGCAGCCGAGCGGCGCTCAGCCTTGGTCGGACGGGTGCTGTTGCTAGCCACGCGGGTCTCCTCAGCGTCGGTGAGATTGACGAATGAATCATCAATCATTCGGCACCGCCACGATAGGCGTTCACCACGGACGAGCGCCACTCATCAACGAAGTTGAGACCCACGCCATCTCCGCCTCCTCCGCGGGGAGGGCACCCCTTAGCCCGCCAGGAGCGTGAGCACCGAGGTGCCCGGCACCGGGACCAGGGTGCCGGATAGGAACGAGGCCACCACCGCCGTCGTCGCCGCGAGAAGAAGCGCCCCGATCGCGACCCGCACCGCCAGCGACGCCGCTACGCCCTCCACCACCTGTGCCGCTCCTCGCCGCACCGGCCTCGCCCCAGGCAGCCCCCACAGACCGATCGCGACGACGGCGACCTGGACCATGCCCGAGACTCCCTCCTGGCGCGGCTGCCCCAGCTCGGCCCCCAGCACGTACCCGGTCGGGGAGGACACCTGCGGCACCAGCCCCAAGAGATAGGCCGACGCCCACAGCACCACCAGCGCCACCACGAGCGCGACCCCCGTCACCAGCACCGAACGCAGCAGATAGAAGGGCGTCATCATCCATGCCCGAGCCAGGTCTCCCCCCAGCGCCTGACCACGCTGAAGACGCCGCCACCGCAGCGCCTGGCTCGCGCGCCCCACAGTCCCAGCCGCCACCGTGAGCACCACCAGCAGGCTGCACACCCACGACGGCGCCCAGGCGCCCAGTGCTACCAGGAGCAGGCCGAAGCAGGCCACAACCCCTCCATGAGAGGCCGGCTCTCGCGCCCAGTCCGGCAGCACTCCCACGCCGCCCCACTGACCCGGACCGCCCGGGCCTGGCTCCCACGCCGGCTCGACGGGCGCAGGCTGAGCGTAGGGAACCGCCGGCTGGGGCGGCTGCGCGACCGGCGCCATCACCGCGGTCTGCGGCTGCCAGGTCGACTGCTCGTCACAGGCCTGGAGCGGCGCCGTCGCCGGCGCAGTCTCACCCTGGAGGGCGGGGCGCGCGGGCATGACGCCATACGAGGGAGGCCTCGCCGTCGTCGGGAACGACGGCGCGACCAGCACATCTGTGCGCTCACCCGGGTCCTGCGCGGCCTCCGGCATGATCCCGTAGGGCACCTCGGCGTCATCCTGCGTGGCAGCCATGCTGGCCAGCGGGCCGACCCATCCGTCCCCACCCTCGGCGACGTCGTCGATCACCGCCAGCAGGTCCCCCATGGCCAGGCGGTCCTCGCTACGGGGCGCCAGAGCCGCCTCGAAGGCGCGGGCGAGCGCCGGCCACTGCTCCTCCAGCGGCCCAACCTCGGCGCGCCCCTCGTAGACACGGTGGAAGACCGTCTGCCACGGCCCCGACCCGAAGGGCGGGCGAACCGTGACAGCGAAGAGCAGCACGCCGGCGCAGGCGTACCAGTCGGCCTGCGGGTCGGGCTCACCGCCGTCGAGCATCTCAGGCGGGATGAAGCCGGGCGTACCGGTCACCAGGCCGGTCTGGGTCAGGCGGACGTCGTCGGCGACCTGGGCGATCCCGAAGTCGATGAGCACCGGTCCCGCCGAGCCGAGCATGACGTTGGAAGGCTTCAGGTCGCGGTGGATGACGCCGGCAGCATGAACAGCCTCAAGCGCTTCAACCAGTCCGTGAGCCAGGTCGGCCAGGTCAGCGGCGTCCCGCGGCAGAGCGTAGGCGCCCTCTCGTTCGACCTCGGTCTGCAGGCTCGGGCCGTCCACGAGCTCGGTGACCACGAAGCTCAGCCCGTCATCCGACTCGTCCCCGGACTCGATATCCAGGATGCGCGAGACGCGGGGACCGCGCACCCGTGCCAGAACGCCAGCCTCTCGCTCCAGGCGCCTGCGCGCTACGGGGTCCGCAGCCACCTGTGGGTGGAGGATCTTCATCGCCACGTGCAGGCCGTCAGCGTCCCGGGCCTCCCAGACCACTCCCATGCCGCCCGCGCCCAGGCGCCTGAGCAGCTGGTAGCCGCCCACCTGCGCGCCGGGAGCCACACTGGCCAGGCGCGTGGTGGCGGGTTCCTGCGGACTCACGGACATGCCGCCACAGTACCGGGGGACCCACAGACGCACGTGATGTGACTCAATCCATACAGCATGTGACGTGTTCTCAGGAAACGAATTGTCCATCGGCCTCCGAACTGTGACACAATGAGCCAGCCGGCGGCACCCTGCCACCAGCACGTGTCAATGCGGACACGCATAGGCACCTTTCACAACGGATCGTCCGGCACGTACCTGCCGGTGAAGGGAAGCATCCCATGGCAACCGTCACCTTTGACCACGCTACTCGTATCTACCCGGGCAACGACCGCCCCTCGGTGGACGAGCTCAACCTCGAGATCGCGGACGGCGAGTTCCTCGTCCTGGTCGGCCCCTCCGGCTGCGGTAAGTCGACCTCCCTGCGCATGCTCGCCGGCCTGGAGGACGTCAACTCCGGCCGCATTCTCATCGGCGACAAGGACGTGACCGACGTCCAGCCGAAGGACCGTGACATCGCCATGGTCTTCCAGAACTACGCCCTGTACCCGCACATGTCGGTCGCGGACAACATGGGCTTCGCTCTCAAGATCGCCGGCACCCCCAAGGCCGAGATCGAGCAGCGCGTCAAGGAGGCCGCCAAGATCCTGGGCCTGACCGAGTACCTGGACCGCAAGCCCAAGGCTCTGTCCGGTGGTCAGCGTCAGCGTGTGGCCATGGGCCGCGCCATCGTGCGTAAGCCCAAGGTCTTCCTCATGGACGAGCCGCTGTCCAACCTGGACGCCAAGCTCCGTGTCCAGACCCGCACCCAGATCGCCTCGCTGCAGCGCTCGCTCGGTGTCACCACGGTCTACGTCACCCACGACCAGACCGAGGCCCTGACCATGGGTGACCGCATCGCGGTCCTCAAGGACGGCGTCCTGCAGCAGGTCGGTACCCCGCGCGACATGTACGAGCACCCGGCCAACGAGTTCGTTGCCGGCTTCATCGGCTCCCCGGCCATGAACCTGGGCCGCTTCACCGTTCAGGGTGACGTTGCCACCCTGGGCTCGGCCAAGGTCAAGCTGTCCAAGGCCACCCTGGACGCCATGACCCCGGAGGATGGCGGCAAGATCGTCATCGGTTTCCGCCCCGAGTCCCTCGACGTCGTCTCCGAGACGGACGAGCACTCCATCCCGGTGCGCCTGTCCTTCGTCGAGGAGCTGGGCTCGGACGCCTACATCTACGGCGAGCTGGTCGGCGCCGAGAGCTCGGACGAGAAGCTGGGATCCGGTGAGGACTCCAGCCAGGTGATCGTCCGCGTTCCTCCGCGCACCGCCCCGCAGCCGGGCGACACGATCCACGTGCGCATCCGCCCCGGCCAGGCGCACATCTTCTCCGCCTCCACTGGCAAGCGCCTGCCAGCCTGAGCGACGTTGAGTCCGGCGTGACCGGATGATGGCGAGCCCTGCTCCTCCTCGCGAGGTGCGGGGCTCGCCGTCGTCTAAGACCCGCAACCGCCTGCGTCCCTGCGCCGCTCCTACCCAGGTACGCCCACACCGCATCGCCTTCGGCCCTCAACCCGCCACACCCACCTCGCCAGCCCGGCATCCCCGTCGCCTTAGGCCCTCAACAGTCGAACCCCGCCCCCGCCACAACCAAACCGACTGTTCCCGGCCTAAACCGACCACCCACGCCTACCTCGCCGGCCCCGCACCCCCGTCGCCTTAGGCCCTCAACAGTCAAGCCCCATCCCCGCCACAACCAAACCGACTGTTCCCGACCTAAACCGACGGAGGTGGAGGGGAGCCCGAAGGCCACCAGCGCCAGAACCGATCTGCCCATGACCTCAACCGACGGCAGGGAGGCACCCCAGCCGGTTGTCCCCAATCTGAATCGGCCCGCGGGTAGGCCAAGGACGCCGAGTTCTGAGAGGATGAGCCCATGCCACAGTCCATGCAGATCACCGCAGCGACCATTGACCCCGCGCTGCTCGACCTGCCGTGGGAGATCCCGCTTGAGCAGTGGCCGACTGATGTCCTGGCCGCCTTGCCCCGCGGCCTGTCCCGGCACATCGTGCGCTTCGTCAACCTCTCCGAGCGCGTCATCGCCGTCAAGGAGATCGGCGAGTCCGTCGCCTACCGCGAGTTCGAGCTCCTGCGAGACCTCGTGCGCCTGGGCGCCCCCTGCGTGACGCCGACTGCCGTCATCACGGGCCGCAGCGACCTGGATGGCGAACCTCTCAACTCCGTGCTTGTCACGGAGCACCTGTCCTACTCCCTGCCCTACCGCGCCCTGTTCAGTCAGTACATGAGGCCTGAGACCGCCACGCGTCTCATCGACGCCTTGGCCGTACTCCTCGTACGCCTGCACCTGCTGGGCTTCTACTGGGGAGACGTCTCGCTGTCCAACACCCTGTTCAGGCGTGACGCCGGTGCCTTCGCCGCCTACCTCGTGGACGCCGAGACCGGCGAGCTCTACCCCGAGGGCCTGACCGAGGGCAAGCGCCTGTACGACATCGACGTCGCACGCACCAACATCATCGGCGAGCTCATGGACCTCCAGGCCGGCGCCCTCCTGGAGCCCAGCGTCGACACCATCGAGGTCGGCGACCGCATCGTCTCGCGCTACACCGACCTGTGGCGGGTGCTCACCGCCAAGGAGAGCTTCCCCATGAGCGAGCGCTGGCGCGTGCGTCAGCGCGTGGAGCGCCTCAACGAGCTCGGCTTCGACGTCGGCGAGCTGTCGATGAAGACCGAGGCAGACGGCTCGGGTGCCCGCGTGGTCATCCAGCCCAAGGTGGTCGACGCCGGCCACTACCACCGCCAGGTCATGCGCCTGACGGGTCTGGACGTCCAGGAGCGTCAGGGCCAGCGCATGCTCAATAACCTGGAGGCCTACCGCACCTACACCGGGCGCGAGGACCAGCCGATCGAACTGGTCGCGCACGCGTGGCTGGCCGAGGTCTTCGAGCCCACGATCGCTGCCGTCCCGGTGGAGCTGCGACGCAAGATCGAGCCTGCCGAGATCTTCCACGAGGTCCTGGAGCACCGCTGGTACATGTCCGAGCAGCGCCAGAGTGACGTCTCCACCGAGGAGGCCGTGGCGGACTACGTGGCAACGGTCCTGCCCCAGCACTGGGACGAGGAGTCTTACCTGTCCCTGGGCGACACCCAGGAGATGGAGGCGATCTTCGCCGACGACGAGGAAGACGTCCCCGAGGACGACGCCGAGTTCGCCGCCCGCGACGAGGAGACCGCCAACCAGTACGCCCTCAACCCCATGGGCTTCACCGCGGGGATGAAGTTCAAGGGCGAGGAGTAGCGGCCCGGGCTCAGGCCCCCAGCTCCTCGGTCACGAGAGCCGTCTCCTCGTCAGCACGACGGCGCAGCTCACGATGCCGCGTCCACGAGGCCAGCGAGGTCTCCGCCACGGCGTCCAAGACCAGCAGGGCGCCCACCGCCACGAAGCCACCCGGCAGCTCGCCGGTGCGGTTGCGGCGCCGGATCGCGGCGCCGATCAGGGCGCCGCCCACACCGGCCTGCACCGCAGCGCCGGCGCGGATCAGCCACGGCATCTCCGTGACGGCCTGGACGTAGCGCTGCCAGTAGGCAGAACCGGGGACCTCCGGATCGCGCAGCATCATGCCCACCGAGCGGCTGACGGCGTTAGACAACCCACGCGGCTCGTGGACGACGGCGCCCGGGACCTCAGCCGGAGCGAGACGGCCGGTGAGCACGTCCTCGATCCAGCCAGGCAGTCCCAGCGCCGTGATCATGGCCGCCAGTCCCTGAGTGCCGGGCTCAGCCAGCGCCTGGGCCGCCGCCTCGACGTCGGCCCCGGGGACCGCCGCGGCGATGACTGAAGCGTCGGTGGAGTCGGTGAGCATCTCGTCCACCAGGGTCCGCAGCGCCGGACCCGGCTCATCGACCGAGCCCCACACGTAGCGCGAGGTCATGGACCAGGAGTAGACGGCGTCATCCTCGCTCTCCCCGGTGGGGACGGCGCGCACGGACAAATCGCGCTCGTCCGCGCTGAGGATGAGAGCCGGCAGGGACTCGTCATCCCAGCCGAAGGCACCGAGCTCAGGTCCCTGGCCGCTGTACATGACGATGCGACGGTCGATCCCGGGAGCGGAGGCGACCGCCAGCGGACGCTCGAGCAGCGTGGCCTGCAGCGGAACCGTGTAGGCGCTCAACGGCGAGACGACGACGGTGCGGCTGGTGGCCGAGCCACCCGTGCTGATCTGGGGCAGCTCGACGTCCTGCGGCAGGGCGTCAAACGACGCCGGGCCGATGCTGGCGTCAGCAGCCAGCTCACGCGCGAGGTCCTCCGCCAGCTCAGAGACCTTGATCCCGGGCACGACGCCGCCGCGTGAGGGCGGAGTGACGGCGACCCTGCCCTCGGCGTCAGACAGCAGGGTCAGACTCAGCAGGTGGGCGGTCGAGGGGTACCACTCCATGCGCGCCACCACACCGTGCTCGCGCAGGCGTTCCTCCACGTCTTGCGGCGTGGACCGGGGTGCGATGAGTACGCCCTCGGTGCGGTTCCAGCGCTGAGCCGTGTCCTGTGCCATGAGGTGGCCTCCTGTCGGTGGCGGTGCGACCAGCCTTGTGGGCCGGCGCGTCAACGAGCCCCATTGTGTCAGTATCGGGCCGCGGCCGGGAGCCCACGGCCCGCCCGGGAGCCCACGGCCCGCCCGGGAGCCCACGGCCCGCCCGGGAGCCCGCAGCGCGGCACGCGCCCGGGGCAAGCGCCTCAGGCCTTGGCCGCCGCGCGACGCAGCCGATCAACCTCGTAGAGGCTGATTCCGGTGGCGACAGCGGCGTTGAGGGACTCCACGGTCTGGGAGATCGGGATCGAGGCGATCACGTCGCAGGTCTCGCGCACGAGCCGGGACAGGCCGGCCCCCTCGGCGCCGGTCACCAGCACGAGGGGAGAGTCCGCAAGGCTGAGATCCTCCATGAGGGTCTCACCCCCGCCGTCGAGCCCGACGACGAAGCAGCCCTCCTTCTTCAGCGTCTCCAGGGTGCGCACGAGGTTGGTCTCCCGCGCCACCGGCACACGCGCGGCAGCCCCGGCCGAGACCTTCCAAACGGTGGCGTTGACACCTACCGAGCGCCGCTCGGGGATGATGACGCCGTCGCCACCAAAGGCACCGGTCGAGCGCAGCACGGCGCCAAGGTTGTGCGGGTCCGTGACCTGGTCCAGCGCCACCAGCAGCGGCGTGTGCCCCACCGCGCGGGCGCGGTCCAGCAGGTCAAGCGCGCTGGTATACTCGTAGGCCGGTACCTCGATGGCCACCCCCTGGTGGACGGCGCCGTCGGTCAGGGCCTCCAGGTCCAGTTTCGTGGTCTCCAGGACCGGGCAGCCGATGAGGGTCGCGCGACGCACCACCGCGCCCAGGCGATCGTCTGACTCGGCCGAGACCGCCATGAAGACGCGGCTGATCGGGACTCCAGCGCGCGCGGCCTCCGCCACGGCGTTGCGCCCGCACACGATCTCGTAGCCCTCGGGCACATCGAAGCGCCGCCGGATCTTCTCCAGCTGCTTGGTGCGCGTGGGCTGGGCCGCGCGAGCCTCGGCCCTCGCCTTGGCGCGAGCCTTGGGGTGGCCTACGCGGTCCTCGGCCTTGGGCGTAGGGCCACGCCCCTCCAGGCCCTGGCGGCGGTTGCCCCCTGAGCCCTTGGTCGGTCCCTTCTTGGATCCGGGGCGGCGCCGGGCTCCGGGGTACTGCTCGTTTCCAGGCATGGTCTCGGTCCTTTCTGTGCCGGTCGGCTAGCCGGCTGAAGCGGTGACGCTACGGGACGACGGCGCCCCGTAGCCAGGGTGGTGCTAGGTGGCCGGTGGGCTACGCCAGGTGCCAGCGAGCGCCGTCGGCTCCGTCCTCGACCACGACGCCGGCCGCGGTGAGCTGATCACGCAGGGCGTCAGCGCGGGCCCAGTCCTTCGCAGCGCGGGCTGCAGCACGGTCCTCGATGAGGGCGGTCACGAGGTGGTCGAGCGCGGACATCGCGGCGTCCGACCCTCCGGCCGCGCCCGCCCCCAGCACCCGCGAGCGCCAGGGCTCGGCCAACGGGTCCAGCCCCATGACGTCAAGCTCGGCGCGCAGGTCCAGCGCCGCCTCGCCTACCTCGGTCGCGTCCACGGCCGAGGCCGCGAGCGCGGTGTTGAGGCGCTTGAGGGTCGCGTGGACCACTGCCATGGCGCCGGCAAGGTTAAGGTCATCATCCATGGCGGCCACGTACTCGGCCGGCAGCGCACGTTCGCGCAGCTGCTCGCCGGGGGCGTCGACGTCGTCGCTCACCTCCGCGGCACGGGTAACGGCCCCGGCCAGGCGCTCCCACAGGGCGGCGGCGGAGTCGAGGGTCTCCTCAGAGAACTCAACCGTCGAGCGGTAGTGGACCGTCCCCAGCGCCAGGCGCAGGACGGCAGGGTCGTAGGACTTGAGCAGCTCGGCCACCACCAGGGAGTTGCCCAGCGACTTGCTCATCTTCTCGCCCTTGACCGTGACCCAGGCGTTGTGGACCCAGCGGCGGGCGAATCCCCAGCCGGCACCGTGAGACTGGGCCTGCTCGTTCTCGTGGTGGGGGAAGCGCAGGTCGATGCCGCCGCCGTGGATGTCAAAGGACTCCCCCAGGTATCGCCGGCTCATGGCCGAGCACTCCAGGTGCCAGCCAGGCCGGCCACGGCCCCAGGGCGTGTCCCAGGCGGCATCGGCGGGCTCGCCGGGCTTGGCCTTCTTCCACAGGGCGAAGTCGCGCGGGTCGCGCTTGTCCGCCTCGACGTCCTCGTCCAGCTGGGACTCGTCCTCGGTGGTGGCCAGGTCGTCCACCCACTGGTTGGTCAGTGACCCGTAGTCGGGCAGGGAGCGCACGTCGAAGTAGACGTTGCCGGCCTCACCGACGTAGGCGTGCCCGGCGTCGAGCAGACGCTGGATGAGATCAATCATCTGGGGCACGTGGCCGGTCGCGCGCGGCTCGTAGGTGGGAGGGGTGACCCCCAAGGCGCGGTAGGCGGCGTCAAACTCGCGCTCAAAACGCTGGGCCCAGGCCCACCAGGGTACGGGCGGCGTGGCGGCGGCGGACTTGGCCAGGATCTTGTCATCAATGTCCGTGACGTTACGAACCAGCAGGACATGCTGCCCGCAGCGCTCCAGCCAGCGACGCAGGACGTCGAAGGCGATTCCCGAACGCATATGCCCAATGTGCGGTGAACCCTGAACCGTGGCACCACACAGGTAGATCGCCACCGTGCCGGGCGTGACGGTGGGCGCCAGCGGGACGACGGCGCGCGCCGCGGAGTCATACAGGCGCAGGGCAGGAGCGGTGTCGGTAGTCACCGCACCAGGGTATCGGTCCGAGCAAGTAGGGGCTGGCCCGGCCCACCAGCTGGCCTCGGCTCCTCCAGCCGCTCCGGAGCCATCGCCACCCGAGCCAGGACCCTCCAGCCGCTCCGGAGCCTCTCCAGCCCTGCCGACCGCCAGGACCGCGCCTAGGCGCCGGGGGTCGCCGTCGCCGCCGGGTAGACCAGGGCCGAGGCGATGGCGAGCAGCCCCTCCTCACGTCCGAGGAATCCCAGGTGGTCGGTGGTGGTGGCGCTGAAGGAGACAGGCGCTCCGGCGGCCTGACTCAGAGCCTGGCTGGCCTCACTCATCCTGCCGGCCACGCGGGGGCGCGCCCCCACCAGCTGGACGGCTACGTTGCCGATCTCAAATCCGGCTTCCCGCACGCGCCGAGCGGCCTCGGCCAGAAGCGTCGCGCCCGCAGCCCCCTTCCACTGCGGCTGCGCGGTCCCGAAGTTCGAGCCGAGGTCCCCCAGCCCCGCCGCGGAGAACAGGGCGTCGCAGCAGGCGTGGGCGACGACGTCGCCGTCGGAGTGCCCTTCCAGACCGATCTCGCCGGGCCAGGACAGGCAGGCCAGGTGCATCGGGGTGCCGGAGTCGGCCGCGGCGAAGGCGTGGACATCGGTGCCGATCCCGGTGCGAGGAAGGAGGGCAGGTGCGTGCGTCATGGGTCTAGTGTGCCCGAGGCAGCACAATGGCCCCATGACTGCGACCGGGCCGAGCGCCGCCTTCTGCCAGCGGCACCGTGCGGGCACCTGCCACTCGTGCCCGCACCAGGACCTGCCTCTGGCCGAGCAGCTGGCGCTCAAGCAGGCTCGCGTGGCCGCGCTGCTGGCCGACGGCGCCGCTGCGCTCAGTCCGCAGGTCTGGCAGGAGCCGGTGGCCAGCGCCGCGTCGCGATTCCGCAACAAGGCCAAGATGGTGGTCTCCGGAACCGTCCAGGCTCCTGTTCTGGGGATCCTGGGGCCGCAGGGCCGCGGCATCGACCTGCGCGCCTGCCCGCTCCACGTTGAGGCCATCGAAGAGGCGCTGCCGGTGCTCGCGCGCACCGTCACCCGGCTCGGCCTGGTGCCCTATGACGTCTCCGCGCGCCGCGGCGAGCTCAAGCACCTCCTGGTCACCGCCTCTCCCGACGGCGACCTCATGGTGCGCTGGGTCCTGCGCTCGCGCCGTCACCTGGAGGTGCTGCGCGATGAGCTGCCCCGTCTGCGCGAGGAGCTGGAGACCTTAGCGGTCATGAGCGTCAACCTCCAGCCCGTGCACCAGGCGATCATCGAGGGCGAGGAGGAGATCGTCCTGACCACAGAGCCAGGCGGCGACCGTCTGCTCATGCGGCTGGAGCTGCCCGAGCAGGCAGGTCCTAGCGCGGACCACCGGGACCTGCCGCTCTTGCTGCCCACGCAGTCCTTCTTCCAGACCAACACCGCGGTAGCCGAGCAGCTCTACGCCACGGCCGCACGCTGGGCCGGAGACCTAGACACCGGCAGCCGGCCGGCCCAGGTGTGGGACCTGTTCTGCGGCGTGGGAGGCTTCGCCCTGGCTCTGGCGGGCCCAGGCCGCCAGGTGCTGGGTGTGGAGGTCTCCGCCCCGGCGATCGACGGCGCCCGCCAGGCGGCTCGGCTCATGGGGCTCGATGCGCAGGCGGCGCGCTTTGAGGCAGGTGACGCACGGGTGCTGGACCCTGGCGCCGGCGCGGTCCCGGACCTGCTGGTCCTCAACCCGCCCCGGCGCGGGATCGGGCAGGACCTGGCCGCGCGGATCGAGTCCGCAGGAGTGGAGCGGGTCCTGTACTCCTCATGCAACCCGGCCTCCCTGGCCCGCGACCTGGAGGCGATGAGCTCCTACACGGCCGTGCGAGCCCAGCTGTTCGACATGTTCCCGCACACCGACCACGCCGAGGTCCTGATCGAGCTGCGTCGCTCCCCCAGCGCCTAGGCGAGGCCCCAGACCCTACGCTCGCCCAGGCCCTCAGCGCGTTCCCAAGCCCTAGGCGCTCAGCTCAGCCAGGGCGGTGCGCACCTTGGCTAGGCAGGAGTCGATGGTCTCGGTCAGGTCCGGCACCTCCAGGTCCCGCACCGCGTCAGCCAGATCCGCCAGGTCCCGGGCCTCCGGGAAGCCATCACGCACCAGGGAGCGGGCCTGGCGCACCGAGGTCTCGTTCGCGGCCCCCGCGTCCGAGGCCGCGCCCAGCAGGTCAATGAGCGGGCGGTGCGTGTCCGTCAGTGCTCGGGCGACGACGTCGAGCTCCCCGCCCACGAGCTCAGCACGCGCCCGGTACAGAGACAGGCGCTGCGCCAGGGAGGCCGCACCCTCGTGCAGGGCCTGGGTGAGCTCGTGCAGGGAGCCGACGGCGTCATTGGCGTCCAGGGCGTCCTCGCCGTCCAGGAGCTGGAGGGCGAAGAAGCCGGCCGCCAGGTTGTGCAGGCGCAGCAGCGCGATCGCGAAGCGCACGGAGTCCGTGTCCCGTCCCAGCTCCTCGACCTGCCCGGCCAGGGGGCGTAGCTGCTCAAAGCACTCCAGGACCAGGGCGTCCACCTCCTGGTAGCGCTCACGCACCTCGTCCGCCTCCTGGCCCGCGCCCAGGCGGTCGACGTCGTCCGCGGCCAGGCGCAGGTCCTCGCGCAGCTGGCTCAGGCGCGTGGACAGGGCCCCGATCTCCTCAGCCCGGCGCCCCAGGAGCGTGACGAGGCGGGCGCACTCGTCCAACAGGCCCACCAGCCCGCCGGTGGCCGACTCGATGGCGTTCATCTGCGCCAGGACCGTGGCCACCGCGCCCTCAGCGTCCGGACGCTCGGGGATGTCGACGCCGCTGGCCACCAGCGCGGCGACCTCGGCGGTGAGGGTCTGACGGGTGAACTCAACGGCGTCGGCGTACCCCAGCTCCTTCAGCTCGGCCAGCAGCGCGGCCTCCCCCGCCGCGGCGACCTCACGTGCCGGGGAACCGGCCTGGGCGGAGGCCTGCTCGACCTCCAGCACCCGGGCGTAGGCGGCCTCCACCTTGTCCCGCAGCTCGGTGAGCATGGGAAGGGTGCGCACAGACAGGTACCCGTCCCCGGAGGGGACGATGGTGGCGAAGACACGGTAGTAGTTGCCGTCCGAGGCCTTGTTCGTGATGTAGGCGCTGGCTGCCTTGCCGTCCTGGATCGCGTTCCACACCAAACGGAAGACGCCGGCCGGCATGACCTCGTGACGCACGACGTTGTGCGGCTTGCCCACCAGGGCGCCACGGGGGTAACCCGCCAGACGCATGAAGGTGGAGTTGGCGCGGCGGATGCGGCCGGCAGCGTCCGTGGTGGAGAAGAAGAGCTCCTCGGCAGCATAGGTGCGCTCGGTTCCTGCGGGGTGCAGGGCAGCAGTCTCAGTCATCAAGAGCCTTCCAGTAGCAAGGGGTAGATCGTCCCGCGAGCGCCCAGGGCCATGCGGCCGACGCGCGCCGCCCGCTCCCGCAGCGATGTGCCCCTGCAGGAACCCTAGGACGTTGGACCTGTGGCCGAGGTTACTCGCACTTGCCCGGGTGCGCCGAGAATTGGTGGAGCGGAGGCTAGGCTCGTCCTGCACCCAGACCGATGACACGCACCTGACCGCAGGGACGCTAAGGAGAGGCAGAGACCATGACCGTCGAGATCGTCACCGAGTCCAGCCCTGAGATCGTCGAGGCCATGGAGCGCCTCATTCCCCAGCTCTCGCGCTCGGCGGCGCCGCTGACGCCTGAGCAGTGCGAGGAGTTCATCGCGCAGGAGGGCGTCTACCTCTTCGTCTTCCGCCCGGCCAAGCGCGCCGAGGACGGCACCTACCCGATCCTGGGCATGCTGACGCTGGCAACCTTCTCCATCCCCACCGGCCTGCGCGCCTGGGTCGAGGACGTCGTCGTCGACTCTCAGGCCCGCGGCCAGGGCGCCGGGCGAGCACTGGTTGAGGCTGCCGTCGCCCACGCCGGCGAGCTGGGCGCGCGCACCGTGGACCTGACCTCCCGCCCCTCGCGTGAGGCCGCCAACCGGCTCTACCGCCGCGCCGGCTTCGAGCTGCGCGAGACCAACGTCTACCGCTTCACCGGCAAGTAGGGGCCACGGCCGCCCGCTGCCCGCCGTACCCCGGCCTCACAGCTCACGGTCGACGACGTCGGCCAGCCCCTGCGTCAGCGACCCGCCGCCCTCCAGCGCGGCCCGCCGGGCGCCCGCGGCGCCGTCGGCCATGGCATAGGCGTGGTCAGCGACGGCGAACATGGGGATGTCATTCCAGGAGTCGCCCACCGCAACCGTGCGCGAGAGCGTGACGCCGCGCTCCGCCAGGACCTGGCGCAGATGGCGTACCGCCGCGCCCTTGTCCTGGCCGGCGGGCACCAGGTCCAGGTACTGGATCGAGCGCGGCACGCTGATCGCCCCGCCGCTGCGCCGCTCCAGCTCGGCTGCCAGCGCGTCGGCCAGAGCATCATCCGGCACGCGCACAGGCATGGAGGTCACCGCCAGCCCCGCGGCGTCCTGGGCAGGGATCGTGGTGTAGAAGCTGGCGGCAAAGCGGTTGAAGGAGTCCTCACGCCCAGCGAAGGGGTTGTGCAGGAGGTAGTCGCCCTCCAGGGTCGTGACGACGACAGCGCAGTCCTGGCGCGTCGACAGGTACTCCACCGCCCGGGTCACCTCCCGGGGCGGGATCGTCTGGCTACGCAGCACCTGGCCATCAGCGTCCAGGAGGGTGGTTCCCGAGGCGCAGATGACGAAGTCGGGGCGCAGCGCCACCTCGGCAGCCGCGGAAGCGTCAGCCACGGCCAGACGCGCCAGCGTCACTGAGCGTCCGGTGGCCACGGCCAGGAGGTTGCCCGCCTCCTGCCAGCGCAGCAGGGCCCGCGCGTCACGAGGATCGACGTCCCGCTCGCGCACGAGCGTGCCGTCCAGGTCGGTGACCAGCAGCATGGGGTGACTCATCGGCGTGCTCCCAGGTCCAGCGGCCAGGCGTTCTCGCCCAAGTCCGTCCTCCAGCGCGCCGAGGCAGCCTCACCGTCCTGCTCGTGGGCCAGGACCCAGTCCACCAGGGCCGCTACGGAGGGGGTCGTGACGTCGCAGGCCGCCACGACGTCGTCAGGGGCCCCGCCCATAGCGACGGCGCAGTCAGCCACCTCGTGCATGGGGATGTCGTTCCAGGAGTCTCCCACCGTGTAGGTGAGGATCTCGCGCCCTTCGTAGGCGCCGCCGGGAGCCGTGAGCAGCTCGACCAGCTCGGTGAGCCCCGCACCCTTGCTCGCTCCGGCGGGGATGAGGTCAAGGAAGTCCTGGTTGCGGGCGCCGTCGAGCACCTGGCCCCAGCGCTGGCGCACCGTGGCCAGGATGTGCTCGCCCTCCTGCGGCCGTCCCAGGTGCAGGGGGATGCCGACCACGGCGCGGCCGGCCAGGTCCGCCGTCGTGCCCTTGGCGAAGAGCGTGAGGAGCTCGGAGCCTGAGCCGATGGTGTCGTGAAGCTGGAGGTCGCCGTCCAGGGTGGTGGCGAAGATCGTGATGGGGTCCTCGGCGGACAGGGTCTCCAGGACCTCCTCGACGACGCCGTCAGGCAGGGTACGGGCGCGCAGCACGGTCCCGGCCTGGTCCAGCAGGACGGCGCCGGTGTAGAGCACCGCGTAGTCGTAGTCGACCCCGAAGCCGTCCAGGGCGGAGGCCAGGGCGGAGTTGGAGCGGCCGGTGTTCATGACCAGCAAGTGGCCAGCCTCGCGCCAGCGGCGCATCGCCTTGGCGTCCTCGGGGCGCACACGGCCGTCAAAGATGATCGTGCCGTCCAGGTCCGTGGACAGCAGCCGCACCGGGGGCAGGGAGGCTGTCTCCTGCGGCGGCTGCGAGGCGCTGGCGTGGTGTGTTGCCGTCATCGCGTGCTCCTTAGGCCTCAGGGACGTTGCGGGTCAGCTCGGCGATCCAGGCCGCGGACGAGGCGTCAGAGGGCATGCGCCAGTCCCCGCGCGGGGACAGCGAGCCCCCGGCCACAACCTTCGGGCCGTTGGGCAAGGTGGAGCGCTTGAACTGGTTGGCGAAGAATCGGCGCAGGAACAGCAGCTCCCAGCGGCGAATGGTGGCCAGGTCATAGGAGACCCGGTCCTCCTCGGGCAGGCCCTCGGGCCACAGGCCGGTCGAGGCGTCCGCCCAGGCCTTCTCCGCGAGGAAGGCGATCTTGGAGGGGCGGGCCCCGCGGCGCAACACGTGCCACAAGGTGAAGTCCTGCAGGGCGTAGGGGCCGATCTTGGCCTGGGTGGACTGGATCGGCTCACCGTCAGCGGCCGGGACCAGCTCGGGGCTGATCTCGGTGTCCAGGATGGACAGCAGAACCCGGCCGGCGTCGTCAGAGAAGAGCTTCTCGGAGACCACCCATCGGATGAGGTGCTGGATGAGGGTCTTGGGGATACCGGCGTTGACGTTGTAGTGGCTCATCTGGTCGCCCACACCGAAGGTGCACCAGCCCAGGGCCAGCTCGGACAGGTCCCCCGTACCCAGCACGATCCCGCCGCGCTGGCCCGCGATACGGAAGAGGAAGTCAGTGCGCAGGCCCGCCTGGACGTTCTCAAAGGTGACGTCATAGACCTCCCGGCCCCGCTCGCCGCGGCCGTAGGGGTGACCCATCTCAGTGAGCATCTGGGTGGCGGCGGGACGGATGTCCAGCTCCTCGACGTGGCAGCCCAGAGCCCGGGCCAGGGCCAGGGCATTGGACTTGGTGTGCTCGGAGGTGGCGAAGCCCGGCATGGTGATGGCGTGGATGTGCTCGCGCCCCAGACCCAGGCGGTCCACCGCCCGGGCGGCGACGATGAGGGCGTGGGTGGAGTCCAGCCCGCCGGACACGCCGATGACGATCGTGGGCAGGCCGATGGCCTGCATACGCTGGACCAGGGCCGCGACCTGGATGTTGTAGGCCTCGTAGCAGTCCTGGGCCAGGCGGGCAGGGTCGTCCGGGACAAAGGGGAAGCGGTCCACGGCGCGGCGCAGCCCGATGTCGGTGCGCGGGGCGCGCAGTCCGGGGACCGGGATACGCCGGAAGGAGGCGTCAGTGAGCAGCGCGGCGCGGTTGTCATCGAAGGTGCCCTGGCGCAGGCGCTCGGCTGCCAAGGACTCGATGTCGACGTCGACCACCGTGGCGCGCGGGCCGTCCGGGAAGCGCTCGGTGGAGCCCAGCAGCTGCCCACACTCGTAGACGAAGGTCTGCCCGTCCCAGGCCAGGTCCGTGGAGGACTCCCCCTGGCCGGCGGCGGCGTAGACGTAGGCAGCCAGGTTCCGGGCGGAGGAGGCGCGGGCCAGCAGCTCGCGGTCCTCGGCCCGGCCAACCGTGATGGGCGAGCCGGAGATGTTGACCAGGACGCAGGCGCCGGCCAGCGCGGCCAGCGAGGAGGGGGGCACTGGGACCCACATGTCCTCACAGACCTCGACGTGGAAGGTCAGGCCCGGCACGTCTGGGACCTCGAAGAGCAGGTCCGCACCGAAGGGCACGCAGGCACCGCGACCTGCCGCCTGCTGCGCAGCACCGGCCGAGGCAGGCTGCGGGGCGGAGGAGGGGGCGGCGTCGTCCCTCACGCCGGGCAGCGTGAGGTGCTCGACGCCGATCTCGGTCCCACAGGCGAAGTACCGGCCCTCGTAGAACTCGCGGTAGGTGGGCAGGTAGGACTTCGGCGCGATGCCCAGGACCCGGCCGCCCTGGATGACGACGGCACAGTTGTACAGCCGTGTGCCCACGCGCAGCGGGGCGCCGATGACGAGCGCCGGCAGAAGCTCGGCGCTGGCAGCACGGATCTGCTCGATAGCCTCAAGGACGGCGGTGGCCAGGACGTCGGACAGGAAGAGGTCGTCCACTGAGTAGCCGGTCAGGCTCAGCTCCGGGAAGGCGACCAGGCAGACTCCCTCGCCGTCCAGCGCGCGCGCCTGCTCGATCATGGCGCGGGCGTTGGCCGCGGGATCGGCCAGATGCACCGGCAGCGTCACGGCGGCCACGCGCGCAAAGCCCTGATCGTAAGCGGAGCGGAAGACCAGGGTCGGTTCGAGATTCGCGTCAGCCTCGGTCGTGGGGGCAGGTGGCTGGGTGGAGGGTGCCAGGTCGCTCGACATACCCCGATCCTCCCATGAGCCGGGCCGACGGCGTCGATCACCTGACTGACAGCGATTGGTCACCTGCCGGCTACCGGTCGGTGGGACAATCCCGCCATGTCCGCACCAACGCCACGCGCTTACCCTGCCCTTGCCAGTCCTTCTCCCGTCCCTGGAGGCGCACGCACCGTCTTCGCCCACCGCGGCGCCTCGGCGCTGGCTCCGGAGAACACGTTGGCGGCCTTCCGCCGGGCGGCAGCCGAAGGTGCTGCGTGGATCGAGCTAGACGTCGACGTCATCAGCGACGGGACCGTCATCGTCATCCACGACTCGCGCCTGGACCGCACCACGAACCGCTCGGGCTCGTACTACGACCTCACCGCTGCCGACCTGGCGCAGGTTGATGCGGGATCCTGGTTCGCAGACGCCGAGGGCGCCCACCCCTATGCCGGCGAGAGCCTGCCGACTCTCCGAGCGGCCCTGGACGTGGTGGCGCAGACCGGGATGAACGTCAACGTCGAGCTGAAGTCCTGCGAGGCTGGAGCCCAGGCGTGCCGGAGGCTGGCCGACGGCGTGGCTGAGCTGCTTGACGCTCATGCCGAGCGAGGCGGGAAGGAGGTCCTCGTCTCCTCCTTCAACCCGCTGCTGCTGGAGCGGATGCGGGTGCGACGAGAGGGCACGGACCTGGCGCTGCTGACTGACTCACGCATGCTGGGTGATGACTGGCGCTCCTACGTGGAGAATCTCGGAGCGATCGCGGTCAATCCTGGCGACGAGGGCCTGGAACGTAGCCGGGTCGAGGAGATCAGGGAGCTGGGCTACGGAGTCAACGTGTGGACCGTGAACTCCTACGAGCGCGCCGAGGAGCTGTTCTCGTGGGGCGTGAGCGGGATCTTCACGGACCGGGTGCACCGGCTAGGACCACTGGCCGGAGAAAGGTAGTTCTTACCTGTACCATAGAAATGTCGGACCGCGTCTAGCACGAGGGGATCAGGGACCCCGATGACCTGCTGCCGCGTTCGGAGATGACGCGTTTCAGGGACCGCGCCTCCGATACCGACCGTGGCCCAGTGCATAGCACTGGGCCACGCCTGTGTTTTCTACAGGTTTTATCTGTGCGACTGCTGTACTCAAAGGTTCTCTGGTTCGGACCTTCGAACCTTCGAGCCCCACGAGCAAAGAGGGGGTGGCCCTGGGAGCGTGTGCTCCCAGGGCCACCTTCATCAGGACCGACTCAGGCCATCGGCCAGACAGTCAGTCACTGCTCAACCCAGCCAGGGTCTCAGTCCTCATCAGTGCGACGACGACGCACCAGGAGGCCACCCAGACCAGCCAGACCAGCGGCCACCACAGCAGTCAGACCCACAGCAGCACCAGTCTTCGCCAGCGACTTCTTCACCGAGGCCGTCTTGCCAGAAAACTTCTGAGATCCCTGGTCAGCCGGCTGCGTGGAGGGCTTGCCACCCGCGTTCGGCACAAGCGGGTCAGTCCCGTTCTTGACCTCGTCACCGTCGTTGACGCCGTCACCGTCAGTGTCGGCCTTGTTCGGGTCAGTGGGCTTGCCATCGTAGGTGTTGCCCTTGCCGGTGACCTCGTCGCCGTCGCTGATGCCATCGCCGTCAGTGTCGGGGTTGAGCGGGTCAGTGTTGCCGGGCTCGCCGTTCGGGTCGTGCTTGCCGTCCTGGAACGGGTTGTCCTTGCCAGAGACCTCGTTGCCGTCGCTGATGCCGTCACCGTCGGTGTCGGCCTTGTTCGGGTCGGTGCCGCGAGTGATCTCGTCACCATCGTTCAGGCCATCGCCATCAGAGTCGGCCTTGGTCGGATCGGTCGGGTCACCCTTCCCGTCACCGTCCCAGTCCTTGTTCTTGTCACCAGTGACCTCGTCACCGTCGTTGACGCCGTCACCGTCGGTGTCGGCCTTGTTCGGGTCGGTGCCGCGAGTGATCTCGTCACCATCGTTCAGGCCATCGCCAT
>OKWK01000105.1_pt1 | contig 102065 bp, 83 predicted proteins | sample 1607181 | NCBI WGS metagenome assembly OKWK01 (sample SAMN07501053, study PRJEB24779) | human gut metagenome | isolation source: stool | host: human infant | place: USA: Pittsburgh, PA
TCTCGGTATTGATTAAATACTATTTTTCGTCTATACTTTGGTGTAAAGACAATATGATATTTACACATCCATTTTGTATGTGATAATGAATTTGCCTTTTGTGCCATATTAATCACCTCTTATTATTTTAGGTCTGAACAACTCTATTATAATACGAAGATGATTTTTGGTATAACCTATTGTTGCCTACCCGCATAGCGGGTAGTTTTATGTTTCGCACGCGTTGCGTGTGCTCAACTGACTAAAGTCACAAAATAAAAAATCTACAGCTAACTGTAGATTTTCATATATTATTTATTTTTTTCTTTAGCTAATTTTATTTTTATAGCTGCTTTATAACCAAATTCAATAAGATCTTCTATGAAAGTTTCGTCATTCAAAAAAGTTCTATCAATATCTTTTTGACAAAGTATATTATAAATTTTATTTTCTTTAAATGAACTTTGCTCTTCCATAAAAACATGATTGTTTTTAGAATTTTTCCTGCCAAACATTTCATCTATGGAAACATCAAATAATTCTGCAAGCTTAATTATTGTTTCTTTATCTGGAAACCTTTCATCAGTTTCATATCTCCCAATGGTTGGTCTGGATAAATTTAATTTCCCCGCAAGATCTTTTTGAGTCAAATTTCTCTCTATTCTTAGACTTTTAATATTATCTCCAAACGTCATAAACTCACCTAATATAAAAACTAACTAAAATATATCACAATAATTTTTTTATTTTAACTTATGTTCCGTATTGACGATTATTTTTGATTATTCCCTTGACAAGTTCCATTATGTCACATTATAATAGTTTTATAGAATTCTATTCTTTATCTAATTAAAGATAAAAATTATAAATATCCGGATAATTTTACTTTTGAGGTGAATTTATGGAATTTTCATTATGGGACTTATTGCAAGATGCTGCTTTACTAGGCTTATTAATGGTAATTGGTCAATTTTTAAGGGCAAAAGTAAAAATTTTCCAAAGCTTACTTATGCCAGCATCATTGATTGGAGGATTCATAGGATTAGCTTTAGGTCCTAGTGGCTTTAATGTTTTACCTTTCTCTGATCAATTGTCTAAATATTCTGGTGTACTTATAGCAATCGTTTTTGCTTGCACTCCTATTGGAGATGATTCTTTTACAAAAGAAGACTTAAAAGGAGTAGGAGGATTCTTCTATCAAAATACAGGTATTCTAATCCTTCAATATGCAGCTGGTATGGCTTTAACATTGGGCATATTGAATAAAATATGGAATCTACATGATTCTTTCGGTCTTGTTTTAGCTACAGGCTTCTATGGCGGTCATGGAACTGCTGCAGCCCTTGGTGCTATGTATAAGGAAATGGGATACCCTGAATTTTTGGATCTAGGCAATACGTCTGCTACCGTTGGTTTAGTTGGCGGTATTATTGTAGGAATGATGTTAATAAACTGGGGAACTAGAAAGAAGTATACAAACTTTGTTGATTCTCCAAAAGAACTACCAGAAGAAATAAAAAAAGGTTTAATTCCTAAAGATAAACAAAAATCTTCTGGAAATCTTACTGTTTCTAATATGTCATTAGATTCATTAGTTTTCCACTTATCCATAGCATTATTTGCTGCATATTTGGGAAGAGTTGCTTCTGTATTCATAAAAAGCAAGATAGATTGGTTGTCAATTCCTGTATTTGTTCTAGCCTTAGCTGCTGGTTACTTAGTTCAAGGAATTATTAAAGTTACTGGAACTCAGGAGTATGTAGACAGATCTACAATGCAAAGAATTAGTGGTTCTTCTACAGACTTATTAGTAGTTTCTGCTGTTTCTTCATTAAATCTTGGTGTAATTGCATCAAATCTAGCACCACTAGCAATTACATTTATATTTGGATTTATTCTAAATGTAATGTGGTTCTTATATGTTAGTAAATATGCTTCATCTAAAAACTGGTTTGAAAGAGGAATATTAAACTTTGGTAGATCAAATGGGGTTGTTGCTACTGGTGTTTTATTAAATAGAGTTGTTGACCCAGATCAAAAATCTAGAGGTTTGGAAGATACTGGACTTACTGATTTATTAAATCGTCCAATAGCTATTGCATTACAAGTTTTACCACCACTTTTTATAAGTTTTGGTGGAAAATACCCTATGTACACAACTCTAGTAATGTGGGCTGCTTTTATTGTGCTTACAGTTATTGCTCTTGTATTTAAATGGTGGACACCAGGAAAAATGCAAGGAAATCAACATAAATGAGGTGCCCTATGAGTTATGATATTATACATTTTGAAGCTTTGGGAAAAGAAGCTAACTATCTAGAAATAGAAACAAATAATTTAATTAAAGAAAATGTTTTACCCAAAAATTTTAACTCGCTTATAACTCCTTTAACAGTTCAAGAATATTTATCAGAAAATAATATAGAGTTACCTGAAATTATAACTACAAAAACACACTCTATTTTACCTGATAAATATATTAACAGTACACATAAAAATAATATTATTACAAGAAGTGCTGGATATGATCATCTTGAAGAATATCAAGACAAGTTGAATATTGCATCTCTTCGAGAATATTGTGTCAATGCTGTTGCTCAAACTGCTCTAAAATTTGGACTATGTACTTGCGGTTTGTTAAACGAATATATTAAAAATACTCAGTCTTTTGAAAGGAATAAAACTAATTCATTTATTGAAATTAGTAAAAACAGAATTGTAACAGTTTATGGTGTTGGTAAAATTGGTTCTAAAGTATACCAATACTTTAAAGATATAGGTTTTACTGTTCAAGCCGTAGACATTAGAAGTGAAGAATTAAAATCTATGGAAAAATATAAAGATTTTAATTTTATATGTAAAGAAGATGCCATATTAGAATCAGATATTATAGTAAATGTAATGAATTTAACAAAAATAAAAGATTCTAAATTTTACAATGTAAATTATTTTAATGAGGAATATTTGAGAAAAAATAAAAAGAATTTTATATTTATCAATGTTACTAGAGGAGAAATTGCTCCTGAAAATGTTCTTTTAAAATTATATAGAGAAAATAAAATACTCGGTTTAGGATTAGATGTTTTTAGTCATGAAGCTGAATTAACAGAAGACTTAAGAAGTCAAAATACATCTAATAATATCGATGTTTTAGCTGCTAAAGAAATTATTAACAATTCAATTTCGTTACAAGAAAATTTTTATGTACAAGCCCATCAAGGGTTCAATTCTGATTTAGCTGCAAAATCTAAAGCTCATGAAGCAATAGAACATTTAAAGTATTGGTACCAAAATGATAAAAAAGGATTTAAGGAACAATTACCTTATTATGAAGGATAAAAATAAAACTTTTTTATTTTTAACTTTAATTATCTTGCTAAATTTTTTATTATTACCAATAGATTCTTATTTTCAAAATAACTATATTTATAGACTTTTAAATTTAAAAGATAAAAAATCTTTAATATTTGAAGATAAAAAAACTTTTTATCTTTATAATACTTCAGATGAAATAAATATATTTGAATTTAGAATTCGTGATAAAAAAATATACAATTCTATTAGTTCTTTTGATAAAAAAGAACTAGATAATTTGAAAAAAGACAATAACTTTATGTTAATATTGTCCCATCTAAATCTACAATCATATTTAGAAAATAACCTTCAAGAAGGTTCTCTAATAACCTTATTCTTTTTGAATAAAAAGTTAAATACAAATAACTATTGCAATAGCTATATTAATGGATGGGACTTTATTATAATAGACAAAGCTAAAAATAAGTTGACACTTGTCAATTACGTTAAGTCGCGTGTTAACCTTTCTATATTAAAAGATATGCCAGATTATACATCTGGCATATCTTTATATTTTTTTATAATATGTTACTACTAAAATATGTTTTTTATTTCTTTTAGTGAAATACTTTCCATTATATGATATAATTTTAATGGAAGGTGAAAAAATGATCCAAAGTTTAGTTAAAGCAGCAAATGTTTTAGACATATTAAAAAATGAAAATCGCGAACTTACAATTGCAGAAATTTCTGAATTTTTAAATATACCACCAAGCACAGCCCATAGAATTTTATCTACATTAATTGAAGTAGGCTATGTATCAAAAGACGATAGAACCCACCTCTATGCCCTTGGTCCAGCCCTTATCCCTCTTGGCATAAAGGCATCCTCAAAGCTAGATCCACAAGCTGTTGGAAAATCTGTCCTTGAAAATTTATCTGAAATAACTATGGAAGATTCTTTCTTCATAATAAAATCTGGAGATAAGGGCCTTATGCTTTCAAAGGCTGAAGGCAAACATACACTAAAAATCGTAGAAAATTTTGGAATTGAAATAGATCTTCATAAGGGAGCAATTAGAAAGACAATTTTAGCTTTTCAACCTGAAGAATACATCAATTATTACTTAAAAAAAGATCTTTCTAATTATTTAGATGCGCCTGTAAATAAAAATGCCTTAAGAAAAGATTTAATGGAAATTAGGAACAAAAAAATTTCAGTTTCCGACTCGGAATACATTGAAGATGCCATTGGAATTGGAGCTCCAGTTTTTAATTATAAGGATAATTTAGTTGGGGCTATTGGAGTTGTAATTCCAAAGGAAAGAGTTACAGAGGCTGCAAAAAAAGAATATATAGAAGCAGTAAAAAACTGCGGCATAGAATTTTCAAAAAATCTTGGATATTCTGAAGCTTAATATTTTTATTGTTTATAAGTTGTGTCAAGTTACACAACTTTTTTATTTGCATAAATTTTTTTGCTCGCTTAAAACTTTTTGGTTTTTTAATTTTTTCTGCTTTATTATTTTTTATGGATTTTTAATTTTTTGCTGAGAGATTTGGAAAATAAAATTAAAAATCTCTCATCTTTTGATTTTTTTCCTTAAAAATTTCATAATAAAATCAAAATTTTGCCTTTTTTTGATTTTATTTGTTAGGATAAACAAAATAAAATTAAAATTTGCTGTTTTTTTCATTTTATTTATCAAAGATTTCAATATAAAATCAAAATTTGCTGTTTTTTTCATTTTATTTTGTCAACTGGTCCACAAGTCTCCGTCTTTTAATGCTTTTCATTATTTGTTAAAATATAGATAGGAGGTCATTATGCCAATACTTAGTTTAACGAATATAAAAAAATCCTACATAGACGAGGAAACTATTAGAGATGGAAATTTAATAGTGGAAGACCGCGACAAAATTGGCCTTATTGGAATTAACGGCAGTGGCAAGTCCACTCTTTTTAATATAATTACAGAAAATCTATCCTATGATGAGGGGGAAATCTTTAGAAAAAAAGATTTAAAAATTGGATACTTGGAGCAACAATTAAGTCTTCACCAAGAGGGCACCATTTATGACAACTGCCTTTCTATTTTTTCTGATTTAATTGAGCTGGAAAAAAATCTTAGAGTCCAAGAGCATATTATTGCAGAAAATCCAGAAAATTTGGAAGAGGAATTAAATAAATATCAAAGGATGCAAGACGACTTTCACAAAAGAGATGGCTACTCTTTTCACTCAAGAATTAGGGGGACCTTAATCGGTCTTGGTTTTAGTGAAGATGATTTTGATAAAGACATAAAAACTTTATCTGGTGGGCAAAAATCTCGTGTTGCTCTTGCCATGCTTTTACTTGAAGATGCAGATTTACTTCTTCTTGACGAGCCTACCAACCACTTGGATATTGATGCAATTTCTTGGCTGGAGAAATATTTAAAGGATGTTGACAAAGCAATTATTATAATTAGCCACGATAGATATTTTTTAAATAATATTGTTTCAAAAATTGTCCTACTAGAAAATGGTGCTACAAAAACTTATTCTGGCAACTATGACAATTACATGAAACAGAGAAAAAAAGATTTTGAGGTTTTGAAAAGACAATACGAGGACCAACAAAAGGAAATAAAAAGACAAGAAGAAATTATAAAGAGATACATGAACCTTGGTCGTGACAGATTTATTAAGCAGGGAAAAAGCAGAAAAAAAATGCTAGATAAGATGCAAAAAATCGAAATGCCTACATCAAATAAAAAAACAAATCTTTCCTTTGCCACAAATAAAACTTCTGGCAGAGACGTCCTAGAGATAAAAGATCTTTCAAAATCCTTTGACGACCATTTAGTTTTTCACGACTTAAATGCCTTTGTCTATAAACAGGACAAAATTGGTTTAATCGGTCCCAATGGTGTTGGCAAGTCCACCCTCTTTAAAATTATTGCAGGAAAATTAAATCCAAGCTCTGGAGATGTTAAAATTGGTTCCAATGTTGATATAGCTTTTTTCTACCAAGAACTTGACAATTTAAGTTTAGATAAAACTGTTATTGATGAAATATGGGACGAGTTTCCAAAGCTTGAACATTTTCAAATAAGAAAATATTTGGCAGAATTTCTCTTTGTAGGCGACGATATTTTTAAAACTGTTGATGAACTTTCTGGTGGCGAACGTGGAAGATTATCCCTTTTAAAAATTATGTTAAAGGGGGCAAATTTTCTAGTACTTGACGAACCAACAAACCACTTGGATATTGACTCCAAGGAAATATTAGAAGATGCACTTTTAAAATATGAAGGCACTGTCCTTTCTATTTCTCACGACAGATATTTTTTAAATAAAACTGTGGACAAGATTTTTGAAATGAAAGAGGACGGCATAAATGTATTTTTAGGCAACTATGATTATTACTTAGAAAAAACAACAGAAGTTGAAACTTTAGATGATAACTACAAGTCTAAGACAGAAATTGCCAAGGAAAAAAAGGAAGAAAGAGAAGAACGCAAAAAAAATAAGGCCCTTCGCAAGAAAAAAGAAAAGCTTGAAGAAGAAATTGCCGACATAGAAAAAAAGTTATCCACAATAGATGAAAAACTGCAAGATCAAGAGACTTACAGCGATTATCAACTAGCAAATGATTTATCAATAGAGCGTCAAAGCCTTGCAAACACTTTAGAAGAGCTTTATGAATCTTGGATGGAATTAGAAGAAAATTAAAAGATTTTAAAAAATTTTTTCCACAGCTAATTTTGTGATAACCACTTTATCCCCAAAGTTATGAACATTATCCACAGATAAATAAACATCTGTCTTAAAAATAGTGCACAATTCATGCACATTTTGAAAAAATTATCATTAAACATAAAAATTGTCTATATTTTCAAATTTTTAACTAGATTTTTACAATAAATATACAATTTTATCCACAATTTGTCAAAAGTTATCAAGATTTGTGGATAAAAAAAAGAGCTGCGAAAACAGCTCTTTTATTATGCACTTTTTAATCTTTTTATCATGTCTTCTGCTGGGTCTAAAATTTCTATGTCTGTCAATTTTTGAAATTCGTCTTTCATGTAGGGGAAATGAGTGCAGGCAAGAATTATTGCATCTGGCTTTTTACTCATGGAATTAAAAAAATTAAAGAGTTCTTTCATGCCAAGTTTTTTTACAATTTCTTCTGGCGGTGTTTTTTTCTCAATTTCTTCAACAATTTCAAGCATACCTATTGAAGTTGTGTCCCTAAAAATCTTTTTTGAAATAATTTTATCAACTTCGTGGGCTGACTTTGAATTTGCAGCAAGGATTACAAGCTTTTGGTATTTAGCATCTAAATTTTCATAAAAATCCATTGGAGTAATTATTTGTATGCACTGACTCTTAGAGAGTTTATCTAAATCAATTGAAGCAGAAAGAGAATTGCAGTAGATAAAAATTTTTTCAACGCCCATATTTTTTGCCTCACTAATTTTTTCTTCAACAATATTTGTAAGCTCTTCTCTTGAATAATATTGAAGAAGAGATTGATCCTTTGGGTTTTTAGAAATCGGAAAGCTTAAAGTTTCAAAACCCCTTTCTCTTAAAATTTCTTCTCCCATTTTTGTATCAACAAAAGTCCCTGCAAATACTCCTATTTTCATCTTTTCACTCCTTTGAAATAAATCCATTTTAATTTTTTTTCCAAAATTCTATACTTAATTTCCCTTCCAGAATAAATTTCTCCATCAATGTTATATAAAAATTCTCTGTCCGATGAAATTTTTCCTGATCTCGTTAAAATTTCTCTCACGCCACTTTTTCCAAGATGCTTTCCCTTTCTGTAGGAAGTAAATAAGCTTGCTATCCTAAGGGGACCCATCTTTTCTGCCAAAATTAAATTTAAAAGACCATCGTCAATTTTTCCTCTAGGTGCAGGGTTAAAACCATTGCCATAATAAGAGCCATTGCAAAGAGCTGAAATTAAAAAACTGCCAGATAAATTCACTTCTTCATTTTTTTCATCAAGGCAGGAAATTTTTAAATCTAAATTTTCCAAATTCATTACAGATTTTAGGACGCCATAGAGATAAGCCAGCTTGCCACTTGCTTTTTTATTTTTCAAAAGCTGGTAAGTGTATTTCAAGACATTTGTGTCAAAGCCAAGGCTTGTGACATTGATACAGATTTTGCCGTTAACTTCTATTAGGTCAATGGGAAAAATTTCATAATCAAAAATATTTTCTAGCTTAAAATTTTTGTAAGAAAAATTTTTGGAAAAGTCGTTACCTGTGCCGCCAGGTATGAGTCCAAGGGCAGTTTCACTTCCACAAAGGACAGAGGCAACTTCAGATAGGGCTCCGTCGCCACCCCTTATGTATAAAATTTCGCCGCCCTTATCTCTAAAGTTCTGGGCAAATTTTACTGTATCTCCAGCTTTTTTTGTGACTTTTATTTCATCTTTATCAAAATATTTTAAAAGTTCTCTTTCAAATTTCTCGTCATAAGACCTGCCAGATTTAGAACTTATTATAAAAAGTTTTTTCATATTCACCACTTAATTAATTATATTATATGGACAAATTTATTCCAATAGAGTTCTTTTATGGCTTTTTGGGTAAAATAAAAAAAGGAGGGATATTATGAAATGGAGAGGACGAAGACAAAGTTCAAATGTCAGCAGAAGTAGAGGCGGCGGAGTAGCCCTTGGTGGCGGTGGACTTTTAATAGCACTAATTGTTTTTTTAATTACAGGAAGTCCAAGAGATGCAATTAGATCTGGCTTTGGAGGAAGCAGTGAGCCACAAAGTACGCAAAATTATGAGCTTTCAGAAAAGGAACAAGAATTATACGATTATTCAGCCGTAGTTCTTGCAGATACAGAAGATGCTTGGCACTCTATTTTAAAAAAGGAAGGTATTAATTATAGAGAGCCTAAGTTAAAAATATTTAAGGGTCAAGTAAAATCTGGTTGTGGACTTGCAAGCTCAGGTATGGGACCTTTTTACTGTTCAAGAGACGAGACTCTATACATGGATCTTTCCTTTTATGATTCACTTATAAAAGATTTTGGTGCCGATGAAGGCGACTTTATTTTGTCCTACGTAATAAGTCACGAAGTTGGTCACCATGTGCAAGAAGTTACAGGAATTATGAGTCAGTATCAAGAAATGATGGGGAAATTATCTGAAAAAGATGGAAATGCCCTAACAGTTAGACTAGAACTTCAAGCAGATTATCTTGCAGGAGTTGTTGCAAGATATCAAAAGGACCAGGGCTATCTTGACCCAGGAGACATTGACGAAGCAATATCAGCTGCTTGGTCCATTGGCGATGACACCTTGCAAAAAAGAGCTCAAGGCTATGTAAGACCAGAGTCCTTTACTCACGGTTCTAGCGAAGAGAGAACTCGCTGGTTTAAAAAAGGTTACGAAGCAGGCGACCTATCAGAATGGGATACTTTTTCTTCGAAAAATTTATAAAATATAAAAAAGAAAAAGACTGTGGATTAATTTTCCACAGTTTTATTTTTTTCAGTCATAATTTTTATAATTTCTAAAATAAATAAAATCACTATACCTATAAAAAAACCAAGAGGACTAAAAGTTTCAAGGCTAAGGGGAAGATTCCCCCCTATAGTTGTTGGCCCCATGACTATGGCATAAAGTGATCCAACAATCATTCCAATAATAAGATATAACATTTTGTCCCTGCTTTTTCTCATCCTATCTCTTATTATCCTAATGGACATAAAAATTCCAAATAAAATGCCAAGAGACATGACAAAAAGTGGCAGAATTTTTTCAAAATTAAATCGAAGGACTTCCCCCACAGCTTCAACTACTGGAATGTAAACTCCTGCAATAAGTAGTATTGATGAGCCAGATATGCCTGGTAGTACCATGACAGAAATTGCCACAGCGCCTGCTATAAATAAATAAAAATACTCAAAAATATTGGGATTAATTAAATCAAAATTTCCAATGAGTTTACTTTTACCACGAAAATAAACTAAGAGAGCAACAATTATTATTCCAATGAAAATAAAATAAAAATTATTTTTGTGCTTTTTTAAAATTTCCCTCTCATTATTTATTACAAAGGGAAGAGACATTGTGGTCAGACCCAAAAAAACTGAAGACATAAAATAAATTTCACTTTGAAATAATTCTGACAAGAAAAAAATACTTAAAAGGAGCCCAAAGACCCAGCCCAGTCCAAGTTTTAAGAGATAAAAAAAAGCTGGCTTTCTCTCGCCTTTTTCTCCTTCAAAAAACTCGTGAAGGGCTTCTATAAATTTATCGTAAAAACCAAGTATGAAGGCAATAGTGCCGCCACTTACTCCAGGAACAGAGTCGGCAAGAGCCATAATCATACCGTGAAAAATATTAACTAACATAATTCCTCCATTCCTCTATGATAACATTAAATTAAAAATATTATTATTAATATATTGTAAACTTTCTTAAATTTCTCTTAAAAAATTCAGAAAATAAAAAAATCCACTACATTAAGTAGTGGAAAATTTATAAAACTTATATAACTTCTCTGTCTTCTTCCATTTCATCATAAATGCCATTGATCTTGTCTAAGTAAATATCAGAAAGCCTTGCAATATAATTTGGTGCCACTATTACAGCTGCTAATGATGCAACCATTATGGCAATAAAGGATATTGTTAAAAACTCTGGCATAGACTTTGCAGGAATTATCATAACAAGTGCCACAATTAAAGAAATAATTGTAACCTTAAAAACTTTTACTCCCATTATAAAAGTTTCAGAAAATAATTTAAAGCCTGCCTTTAGAATAAGTTTTAAACACTTAAAAAAAGGCAAATCTCTATATCTCATATCAGCCATGACAAAATTTAAATAGGCAAAAATAATAGAAAATAATGCTGTTACTAACATATATAAAATTGAAATGAATATAAGACTTCTCATGCCAGAATCAGTCATTACAGCAGCAGTTCCTGAAGTTATAGTTGTAAATATAAGTCCAAGGGCACTTATTGCTCCAACTAAAATATTCATCAAAAAAACTTTTCCCGTAATTGTCTTTATTCCCCTAAAATAGTCGCTAAAGCTGCCTTCTCTCGTGTATAAAAGACCTCTACAGATTATGTAATTAATAATCCAAGTAAATATCGTTCCAATTACAGCAAGATTGCCGTCATAAATTTTTTCAAAAACTCCCTCTATAATTCCACCTAAAATCATTAAAAGGATAACTGAAGCGTAATTAAATTTTCTCATAGTAACCTCCTATCTATTTATAACTTTATTTTATCACAAAAGCTATTTTTAAAAAACTTTTTTACATTAAGACTCCCTTTGGGTATATAAATAAAAAAATAAAATATAGGAGGAAGTATGAAAAATATAAGTATAAATGAACCTGTGGCAAGTCTTGTGGAAAAATATCCTTACTTGAAAAATATTTTAAAAGATATTGGTTTTAGTGAGATTACAAATCCCTTGGCACTTTCTAGTGTCGGAAAATTCGTTTCAATAAAAAAGGGAGCTGGAATAAAAAATATTGACCTCGACATAATTAGGGAAAAATTGAAGGAAGGGGGCTTTAATATCATTGAAGATGAAGATTCTCAAGATAATCCTTCAGATGAAGGCAAGAGGCTTGAGCTTTTAAAGTCCTATATTGAAAGAATTTCCAAGGGCGAGGACATGGAGGCTGTCAGAAGTGACTTTGTTAAAAATTTTAAGGATGTATCTTCAAAGGAAATTGTTGCGGCAGAAGAAAGCCTAATAAAAAGTGGTCTTCCCCTTGAAAAAGTTCAAAAACTTTGCGACATCCACTCTGCCCTCTTCCACGAAAGCAATATTATAGACGAGAGCCAAAAGGACCTTGAAAAAATTCCTGGCCATCCCCTAAATATTTTAAGCCTAGAAAATAAAAAAATTAAGTCCTTGGCTGATGAGGTTAAGGAAGGTGAAGACAAGCTAAAAAAGATAAGTGACCTTTTAAAAATAAATTCTCACTATGGAAAAAAGGCTGGACTTATCTACCCTCTTTTGAAGACAAAGTACAAGATAAGTGGCCCAAGTGATGTAATGTGGGCTGTTGACGATGAGATAAGAAGGGACCTATCAAAGATTATTAAGGCAAATTCTTATAATCCAGAGGACCTCAATAAAATTTTAGACAGGGTTTATGAAATGATTTATAAGGAAGAAAATATTCTCTTCCCACTTTTAAAGGAAAACTTCACAGAAGAAGAGTGGAATAAAATTTATGGTGACCTTGGGGAGTATGGACTAGACCTAGTGGATGAGCTTCCTCTTTGGAAGGACTACAAGCCTCAAGAAATTTCCCCAAAAGAAAAAATTTCTTCTGGAAGTCTAGACTTTGAAACTGGAAGTTTAAAGCTAAATGAGGTCATGCAAATCCTAAGAACCCTTGATGCTGAGCTTACCTTTATAGATAAAGATGACTTGGTTAGGTTTTATTCTGAGGGCGAAGACAAGATTTTCCCTAGGCCTAAGTCCTGTTTAAATAGGGATGTAACTTCTTGCCACCCACCAAAAGTTGTGCCAATGGTTAAGTCCTTGCTTGATGATTTTAAAAACAAGAGGAAGGACCGTCTGGTAGTTTGCAGGAATATTAAGGGGAAGAAAATCCTTGTTAAGTACCTTGCAGTCTATGAGGATGAGGAATATATAGGCACCCTAGAAACAGTTGAAGACATAAGCCAATACTAAGGAGATTAAAAAAAAGCCACTATCAAAAGTGACTTCTTTTTTTATAAATCTTCTTCAACTTTATTGGAATAAATCCTCTCATTGTTTTCTTCATAAATATCAGCTAGGCTTGCACGAAATCTTGGTGTTAATAGGAAAAAAGCGATAGCAGCAATTACACCAAGTATAATTGCAATTAAAACTATTGATGGGGTTTTAATTGATAGGATTCCTGCAAGAAGGGCGATGGCACCAAGTATTAAAGAAATCTTATAGGATCTAAGACCTGCCATAAAACTTTCTTTAAATAATTTTAAACCTGCCCTTATAATGAGCATAAAAGAATCAAAAAATGGAAGGTCCCTGTATCTCTCATCTGCCATAAAAAAGTTCACATAGGCAAAAAGAAGAGATAAAAGAATTGTTATTAGGAAAATTAAAACTATCGCGATTATAAGAACCCTTGTATTGTTTATTGCAAAAGGCGTAAATAAAAATCCTGCTCCTGATATAAGTATGGCAAACATAAGTAGGATGACAGTTATGACTCCCACTAATATGTTCATTAAAAAGACCTTGCCTGTCATAGTTTTTATTCCCATAAAATATTCAGAAAAACTTCCCTCTCTCTTATAAAGAAGTCCCCTGCAAATTATGTAGTCAGAAATAAAAGTAACAAAGCCTCCAAGAATTGACAAGTTGCCGTCAAAAATATTTTCCAAGATTCCAACAATTATTGCATTGGCTATAAGTATTAAGATAATAGATCCGTAATTGTACTTTCTCATAATGACCTCCTCTTTATCTGTGATTTTATTTTATCACAAAATATATTTATAAAAAACATATTTATATTGTGAGGGCTTTTGGGTATATAATAAAAGAAATACAAGAAGGAGGAAGACATGAAGAAAATATTAGGAGCACTAGTGGCAAACTTTTTGTCCTTTTACATATTAGACATGCTTTTTAAAAATGGTATTATTTTTGAAAAACCAAGTGCCTTTGTAGCAATGGCAATAATTTTTTCACTAGTAAACTTAACAATCAAGCCAATATTAAAAGTATTATCACTTCCAATAACAATAGTAACGCTGGGATTATTTTCTCTAGTTATAAATGCAGTTGTCCTTGAAATTGCCTTTCATTTCGTGAGATATGCATCTATTGGAAGCTTTGGCACAGCCTTTTGGGCAAGTATAGTTTTAAGTTTTATAAATAATATTATAAGAGAAGTAATTAGCAAAAACTTTAAGTAAAATTTCATTAAGAAAAAAATGCCGCAGTTATGAAAAGTCACTGCGGCACTTTTAATTAACGATATTTTAAAACTTCTGTGGCAAGTTCAAGCATTTCAATGGCAACATTAAAGTTTTCGCCAAAAAGATCAAAGACAGCATCTTCAGAAAGAACTCCACAAGGAAGGTCCTCTGGAATTTCGCCCCTGTCATATCTTTCCAAGTCTTCAAAATAAGTTTCAGAAGAATAATAATCACTTAGCTTTTTGTATTCCTCTTGATGAGCTTCAAACCTTTCAATGGCAGCTCTCAAATTCTCAATTACATCATTGTGGTCATTTAAAATCTTTTCCATTTCACTAATTCTTTTAATGGGATCCATAATATCCTCCTTATAATTAATTATATAAATCTTTATACCCTTATTATAAAATAAAAAAATAAATTGCAAAAGAAAAAGATAGGACTTTCTTCCTATCTCTAAATAATAAAATAATATTTACCTAAATTTTCAATTTAAGGTCTTATTAGTCTTCCTTAAAAAATTCTACGCCTGCTGTAAAGATGTCTTCAATTTCTATGCCTGGTATATTTTTAAAGGTTTCATCTAAGACTCTTTCGCTGTGGCCCATCTTGCCAAGTATCTTGCCATCCTTTGACATTAAGGCTTCTACATTTAACATTGAGCCATTAGGGGCATCTTCGTAACAAATTGCAACTTGTTCATTCGCTAGAATTTCATCAAGTTTTTCTTTACTTGCAATAAATCTTCCTTCGCCATGAGAAATTGGCACCTTATAAGTTTTTCCTACTTCAAGTTTAGCTAGCCATGGTGAATTATTTGAAATTACTTTAGTGTCTGCAATTCTTGCTATGTGTCTGTTGCAAGTGTTATATGTTAATGTTGGGTCCTCTTCTTCTAGGTCTTTTATTTCGCCATAAGGTAGAAGTCCAGTCTTAATTAAGGCTTGGAAGCCGTTACATATTCCAAGAATTAGTCCGTCATTTTCTCCTAAAAGTTTTTCAATTGCTGCCTTTACTTTTTCAGATCTTATTACATTGGCTATAAATTTACCAGATCCGCCAGGTTCATCTCCAAGGGAAAATCCGCCAGGAATTGCTAGAATTTGTGCATGAGAAATTTTTTCTGCTAATTCTTCTATAGATTCTTTTACTTTTTCATTGTCCTTATTTTTAAATACAAGAACTTCTGCACTTGCTCCAGCTCTTTCAAAGGCTCTTGCTGTATCATATTCTGAATTTGTACCAGGGAAGGCTGGTATTATTACCTTAACCTCATCAACTGGTTTTTTGGACTTCATTCTTCTCTTTGGAGCCTCTTTTTGTTTAACTTCACTTAATTTATTTGAGTCAACTGGCTTAAAGATTTTATCCATTGTATTTAGGTAGGCTCTATATAATTTTTCTACATCTAATTTTTTGCCATTGACATGCATTTCATAGTCGTCTCTAAATTCGCCAATTTTTTCTATAAAGTCTCTATCTTCTTTATATTCAACTACAAAAGATCCGTAAAGTGGTGAGTATAAATCTTCTACTTGAAGATCAAAGCCCACATTATCTATTGCCATTTCAAAAATTTGTGGAAGTGTGCCCTTGTGATTTATAGCTGCAGCAGAAATTATATTGCCACTTTTTATTTCTTCTTCTAATTTTTTAAAGTTTTCCTTAGTTTCATCAAGGTTAAGTGTGCCAATGTGCTCTCTATCTGTCTTTATGAGACCAATTTTTCCCTTGCCCTTAAATTCTGGACTAATTACATTTTTTGCATCAACTGTATTTACTGCAAAGGAAATAAGTGTTGGTGGCACGCTTATGTCTTCAAAAGTTCCACTCATGGAGTCCTTTCCTCCAATAGGTGGTGCCTCAAAATATCTTGATGCTCTTAAGGCTCCAAGAAGTGATTTAAGTGGTTTTGACCAAGCCTTTTTGTTATCCATTTTTTCGTAAAATTCTTGGAAGGAAAGTCTTATGCCTGAAAGAGGCGCCCCTGCTGAAACAAGTTTTGCAATAGATTCAATTACTGCGTAGTAGCCTCCAAGATATTGTGACTCAACAGAGAGTTTCGGATTAAAACCATAGGACATAAGAGAGGCAGTTTTTGACTCGCCATCATCTGTTGGAATAAGTGCTGCCATAACTTGGGCTGGTGTATTTTGCTTTTTGCCGCCAAGAGGTTGAAGGACAGTTGCTGCTCCTACTGAGGAGTCAAAGCGTTCAATCATATTTTTCTTTGAAGTTATATTTAAGTCAGATAAATATTTTTCTAAATCTTCTACTCCATCTTTATTAACTAAAAATTCTGGGAAGTCTTCTGAAGTAACTTCAACTTCTTCTTTTCTCTTTGCTCCAGTTTGGTTTACAAAATCATAACTCATGTCGCAGATAATTTCATCTTCGTAATACATCTTTAGTCTATTGTCGCCAGTTACTTTTGCAACTACTGTGCTTTCCAAGTTTTCCTTATCTGCCAAGTCCATAAAGGTATCCACATCTTCTTTTGCAACTACAACTGCCATTCTCTCTTGTGATTCAGAAATTGCAATTTCTCTTGGTTTTAGTCCCATGTATTTAAGTGGAACCTTGTCAAGTTTTACTTCAATTGAATCGGCAAGTTCTCCTATGGCGACGGAAACTCCACCTGCGCCAAAGTCGTTACATTTTTTAATTAATTTTGCTGCCTTTGGATTTCTAAATAGTCTTTGAATTTTTCTCTCTTCAGGTGCATTTCCCTTTTGCACTTGGGCAGATTCAGTTTGAATAGAAGAAACCTTGTGAGATTTTGATGAGCCAGTTGCTCCACCAATGCCGTCTCTACCAGTTCTGCCACCTAAAAGAATTATTATGTCGCCTTCTCTTGGTTCAATTCTCTTTACATTTTCAAGAGGACAAGCTGCTATAACTGCACCAGTTTCCATTCTCTTAGCAACATAACCTGGGTGATACAATTCGTCAACAAGACCAGTTGCAACGCCAACTTGATTTCCATAAGATGAATAGCCTATAGCTGCTTCAGTTACAATTTTCTTTTGTGGAAGTTTTCCCTTTAAAGTTTTTTCAATTGGAGTGAAAGGATCTCCAGCGCCAGTTACTCTCATGGCTTGATATACATAGCTTCTTCCAGAAAGTGGATCTCTTATGGCACCACCAAGGCACGTTGAAGCACCACCAACAGGCTCAATTTCAGTTGGGTGGTTGTGAGTTTCATTTTTAAACATAAGTAGGTAGTCGCGGTCTTCAACCTTGCCATCAACTTCTACCTTCGCCTTAATTTTTACAGAGCAAGCATTTATTTCTGATGAAACTTCTAAATCGTCAAGTTTGCAATTTTTTCTAAGTTCCTTGGATAAAATTGTGCCAAGGCTCATTAAAGTAATTGGTTTTTTTATGTCAAGCTCTCTTCTCATTTCAAGATAAGAATCAAAGGCTCTTTTTATTTCCTTATCAAGTTCAGTTACAACTTCAAAGTCAATATCAAGTTCTGTATTAAAAGTTGTGTGTCTGCAGTGGTCTGACCAATAAGTGTCAATTATTGCTACTTCAGTTTCATTGGGATCTCTTTCTTCAGACTTAAAATAATCTTGCAAAACCTTTAAATCTTCTGGACTCATGGCAAGAGATTTTTCTTCAACAAAATTTTTTAAGCCTTCTTCATCTAGGTCATTAAAACCAGTATAGATAAGATTTTCGTGATTTTTCTTAGCGTCTTCTCTTAAAATAGTTTCTTCATAAACATCAACTTCTTGTGAGTCAACAGGGTTTATTAAAAACTTTTTAATTTTTTCAAGTTCTTCTTCATTTACGCCGCCAAGGTCGTAAACTTCTGTTACCTTTGCTCTAATTTTTTCATCTGTGAAAAGAGCAATGGTTTGAACAAGTCCATCTTCTCTATTGTCAAATTGTCCAGCTTGATATTGAATGCCTATTGGATTTTCAAAGGAAGCTTCCAATTTTTTGTAATCTTCATAATAAACATCTTCTACTGGCCCTTCGTAAAAGACAGTAGCCAAAGTCTTTTTTAAAGTTTCATCTGATATATCTACATCGTATCTTCTGTAAGTTTTTAAGTAAGTAGCATCAATGCCAAGAGAAGTTTTTATTTCTTCTCTAAGGGATTTTGACTCATGATCGAATTCATCTTTTTTTGCAATATAAATTCTCTTAATTTTATTTTTCATCTTCAACTAACTCCTTTGGCTCAACTGCATAATCGCCATTGAAGCAGGCTTTGCAGAAAACATCTTTTTTCATCAAAGTAGCATCTAACATGCCTTCCATGGATATAAAGGCAAGGGAATCTGCTCCAATTTTTTCTCTCATTTCTTCAACAGAATAATTTGCAGCAATAAGTTTTTTTCTTGATGGCGTGTCAATACCATAGTAGCAAGGATATTTTACTGGAGGAGAAACTATTCTCATGTGAACTTCCTTGGCTCCAGCCTTTTTCATTCTCATAATAAGATTTTTTGAAGTTGTTCCTCTAACTATAGAGTCGTCTACCAAGACAATTCTCTTGTCACGCAAAACTGTTTCAAGTGGATTTAATTTCAATTTAACAGAAAGTTCTCTCTCTTCAGCTGTTGGCTTTATAAAAGTTCTGCCCATGTATCTATTTTTTACAAGACCTTCAGCAAAAGGAATGCCTGACTCTTGTGCATAGCCCATGGCACCAGGTGTGCCTGAGTCTGGGACTGCAATAACAAGGTCTGCATCAACGGGAGCTTCTTTAGATAAAATTTCTCCACATCTTCTTCTAAAGTTATAAGAATTTACACCGTCAAGTGTGGCATCAGTTCTTGCAAAATAAACATATTCAAAGATGCAGTGTTCATTTTTTTCTTTTTCAAAAAAGTCTGAGTGTATTCCCTTTTTATCTACTACGATAATTTCTGAAGGCTCAACATCTCTTATGGCGTCAGTGCCAATTATTTCAAGAGGTGCATTTTCAGAGGCAATTATAACTTCGCCGTTTTTTGCCCTGCCAATTAAAAGTGGTCTAAAGCCATAGGGGTCTCTAAAGGCTACTAACTTGTCTTCGAAAAGCATTACTACGCTGTAGGCACCTTTTATTCTTGCCATAGTTTTTTTAACTGCTTCAATAATGTCGCCCTTATAATATTTTGCAACGAGAGATAAAATTACTTCTGTATCAATGGCAGTTTGAAAAAGCATGCCTTCGTCTTCAAGTTCTCTTCTAATTGACTTGTGATTAACTAAATTTCCATTGTGAGCAAGGGCAAATTCTCTATTTTTTGAGAAGGCAAGTAGGGGTTGTGAATTATATTCATAGGATCCGCCTGCAGTTGCATAACGAACATGACCAATGCCAATATTTCCATTTAATTTTATAAAACTTTCATCGTCAAAATTATCATAGACAAGACCCATACCCTTGTCTAACACCATATTTTTTCCATCAAAAACGCAAATACCACTGGCTTCTTGTCCTCTGTGTTGAAGAGAATTAAGTCCGTAAAATAATTTTTTGCTCACATCACTTTGTGAGTAAATTCCAATAACTCCACACATTAGCCTAACACCTCTTCCTTAAAATTAAAATATCCCATTCTTCCTCCAATTAAAAAAGCTCATCAAAAGATGAGCGTAAAAAACTCTAAGTGAAAAATTAGTCGCAAAAATTCCGTGGTTAAGTTCATTGTCCATGTCTATAAAAATATTTGTTAAAGCAGGGCAAAAAAGCATACAACTAATCCTCCAAATCATAATAAAATAATTATATCATAAATTTATTAAATTGTACTAAAGCTAAACTTATTTATTATTTAAATTTCAATTATTATCCCTTGCCGCATTAATATCCACCATAAAAATGGAAAGCATTGTAAAAAGTAGCCATGTTTTGTTGGGATAAGATAGATAAACTGGTTTCCATGATGGAGAAAATTTTTCCTTATAGGTCCTAAGTCCTTCAAAGGAATAAAATTTGTAGCCAAATTTATAAACTAGATAGGCAAGTTTTTCTTCCACAAAACTATTGGCGTTGATGCCAACATTGGATAGGGGCGCCATGCCAAGCTCGAAATATTTTTTTTCTTGGTCTTTAAAATATAAAAATAGCTGCAAAAATAAAAATTCCATAATGCTATTGGGAGAGCTTTCTCTTTCAAACCTCATTAAATCAATTGTCGCCCAAGTTTTGTTGGGATTTGGCATAATATTTGCAAAGGCAAGGATTTTTCCCTTATCATCCTTTGCTACTGCTATATCACATAGATTTAAATAATCTCTCTTAAAATATCCAAGAGAAAATCCTTTCTCCCTTTTGCCCTCTAACCAGTCATCAGAAATCTCTTTAAGCCTATCTAAAAATTCATCTTCAAAGGGTGCTTTAATTACTTCAAAAGTGTAGCCTAATTTATTAAACTTTGATAGGACATTTCTCTGAGATTTGTGTTCTCTTCCCTCTAAAGAAAATTTTTCTAAGTCAAGAGCTGCAGTCTCGCCAAATTTTATAAAGGAAAATCCAAAATCGTGAAGCTTAATAGTTTCAACCTGTCCCACTTCATAAAAAATTGGCTTATATCCATAAAGATCTGCATCTTCTACAAATTTTTCTAAGAGCTTATGAAAGTCACTAGCTTTTCCAAAGGGCTCTCCCATTACAATAACTCTATCCATATAAGTAGAAATTGCCATGGCACAAGTTATTATTCCATCTTCTTCATAATAATATAGATCCTTGTCGCCAACTAGGGCAAGAGGTGCTTCGGCAGGGCAGTCGTAATCATATAAAAGCTTCCTAACTTTTTCCAAATCCATTTTTTCTCCAAGTTTTACTTTATTTCCCTTTAAGAAAAACAAAAGTAGTCGCATTGAAATAAATAAAAGCAGAAAAATAATAAAAAATCGTAAAAAACTCTTTTCAAAGGGAATTAAAAAGAAGTCCCTATAGTGAATTGGCTTTAACCTATAATTAATTGCCATAAAATAAATTGTAATTACAGAAATTAGTACAAAATAAAGGCTGTCCATGGTAATGGCTTCAAAGGAATAGACAAGCTGTTTTCTATTGGGCATTTTTCTAGTAAATACTGCAAGAAAAATAACTAAAATTAAAAATAAAATTTCAATTAATCCAAAGCCACTTAAAAGTGAATATATTAAAGACAGAAGGAGAAAAATTATTGTAATTTTCCCTGCCCTCTCTACTTTTTCTCTATTGGCACGTCCTAAAATTATAAAACATACTCCAAAAATTAAAGATGGAAATTGATAAATTAAATTTGCATTTAAGGGACTAAAGTGACTTAAAAAATAATGTTCATTCATCTCCTCAGGAATAGTTGCAGATAAAATCATAAAAGTACCTGTCAAATATAAGAAGAGGGAGAGGAGGTCAAGACCCAAGGACTTTATAAGCTTAGAGGGAATTTTGTCATTTTTCTCGTCAAAGATGCTGCCCAAATCATGAACAAAGAATATAAAACCAAATATAAAGGGGATAATGTAATAAAAAATTCTATAAAGAAGTAACCAGCTTAAAACCACTTCACTTTCAAGTCCAAGGGAAGAAAAAGCAGTTAATATTACTAAATCAAAAGAGCCAAGTCCACCTGGAATAAAGGAAGAAATGCCAATAATATTGGCAATTACAAAGCTAGAAATAATTATAAAAATATTAAGTCTTATGCCAAGTAAAAATCCTATTAGTGAGAAAAATAGACCTGCAGCTGACCACTCACAAATTGACACAAGAGAAACTTCTGTGGCGTATTTTTTTGAAATGGAAAAATCTCCTTCATTTCTAATTTTTGAAAGGAAAAATAAAACAGGATAGTAGAGAATTGCTCCCAGTAACCAAATTTTATAATTGATTAAAATTTTGCTCTCATAAAAAATTAAAAAAATAAGAGATGTTACTGCCAAAAAAGATAGCCCTGCAAAGTCAAAAAAGAGAGACTTCACTAAAAACTTTAAAAAGTGCTTGTCTTCCTTTTCTTCGCCAAAATATCTCATTCTAAGTCCAAGGTTTATGAGGCCGCCAAAGCCTATTAAATTGTTAAAAGAATTTACTGTTATAGATCTTTTTATAATGTAGCTTTTATCTCTATCTAATTTTAAAAATCTACTCAAAAGTATATCGTAGAAGATCATGGGAGAAAAGGCGAGAAGACCTAAAACTGCCATGACAAAAATTTTTATTATAGAAATTTCATAAAAAATATTTGAAACTTCCTCAATGGAAATTTCCTTTCTTAGTTTTGTAAATTCAAGAATTACCAAAAGAATTACTCCAAAGAGAAAAATTGGCTTAATTCCCCTGGCAAATTTTTTTAATTTTTCCACTAATTAACCTCTCTCTTTAAAAAATCAAGGACAACTTGGTTGTATTCATCTGGCTTAGTCCTTGCTACCTTGTGACCGTGATTTTTTATTATATATAATTTAGATTTTTTTATTTTTTTAGCAATTTTATAAAAGTTTTCAAGATATATTAAATCTCTTTCGCCAGCAATAATTAAAACTGGAAAATCAAATTTTTTGTAATCAGAATCAACAATTTTTATTTTATCAAAAATTAATTTGTAAACAGAAAAATAATTTCTAAGACCTGTAAAAATTTTGGATAATATTTTTAGATTATAATAAAAAATATAGGAAGCTATTCTTGGTATAAATTTTATCTGTGAAAAATCTTTGTTGGGAGAATTTAAAATAAGCCTCTTAACTTTTTTGGGATGATTTTTAGCAAAAGTAAGAGCGAGATTTGCCCCGTCAGAAAAGCCTAAAATATTTGCATTTTCAATTTTTAAATAATCAAGGATATCTAAGACATCATTTGATAATTTTTCTAAATTTAAAGAATAATTTTTGTCACTTTTGCCATGACCTCTAGTGTCCATGGCTATGACCTTAAAAAATTTCTTAAAGACAATAATTTGCTTTTCAAAAAAAGAAAAGTCGTCGCCATTTCCATGAAGAAGCAAAAGAGGCTCGCCACTTCCCATAATTTTTACAAAAATTTTTGCACCATCGCGAACTTTAATAAATTTATCCAAAATCCTCACCACTTACCATATTTTACCATCTTTAAATATTTTTGGTTAAAATTTTATTTTAAAAATTATCATTAAAATAAAAATCAAGACAAAAAAAGAGCAAGCCAAAGCCTGCTCTTTAAGGATTTATTAAAATAAGAAAAGGAAATTTATTAAAGTAAATCTACAATTACTTTAGCTATTTCAGCTCTACTTATATTTTCTAATGGATCAAAGTTTCCATCATCTCTACCTGTAAACAATCCTCTATTTACAGCTTTCTTCACTTCATCTTTTGCCCATGAAGATATTTTTTCTTGATCTTTGAAATTAATGTCTTTAAATTCTTTTCTTTCAATTCCAAGTTTTTCCACATATCTATTTAGGATAGCTGCAACTTCTTCCCTTGAAATTTCTCTATTTCCTTTAAATTCTCCGTCTTCATAGCCATATACTATGCCCTTCTTACTTGCCCATACAATATAGCCATTTTCTTCTGAATCTTTATTTAAATCCTTATAAATATTTTCACTGTAATCCTTAGGATTTACATTTTGCATTTTTGCAAGTGCCTTAACAAGTTCCATTCTTGTAGCTTTTTTATTTGGATTGAATTTTCCTTTTTCTAAGTCCATTAGATTTTTATCCAAAACTTTATCAATAAATTCTTTAGCCCAATGATCCACATAATCCTTTGTAAGATTATTATTTACAATTTTTTCTTCTTTATTTTTTTGAGTTTTATTTTCAGAAAATATTGAAGTGCCAGCATATACTGGATAAGTTTTTTCATGATGTTTTCTGTGAGTGAAATTATCATCCCAATTATCGCTATTCTTATTTTCAATAATTTCAGCATTATCCTTTATTTCAGTCCAAGGAATTTCATTTTTGTCATCTTTTTCAACTTCTCTTGGATATTTTTTGGCAAAATCAAATCTATTGCCGAAGTCTAAGTCAAGTACATCGTCATTTCCCTTTCCAAGCATATAATTTACATCAAAGAAAGTTTTTTCAGAATCAGAAAGACTTGCAGAATAAGGTGAATAAGTCTTTAAGAAAATTTTATTGGCATTTTCGTCAAATTCTGCATATTTGAAAAATCCATTTCCACCATTATAGGAGAATTGATAGTCAGCTAGAATTGTGATAACTGGTTTATTGTTGTCGTTCATATAAACTTTATTCCCAGCTCCATGATAGTGACCTGACACTGTCATAAATACTTGATCATATTTTTTAATTATATTCCAGATTTCATCTCCAACGCCTGAAAATTGAACTGAAGATGGTTCTGTATCTGAACAGTCAACTATGTTGTGAGCCACAATTATTGTTGGATTTTCTCTGTTTTCTTTTAAAATATTTTCAAACCAATCCTTATCGCGTCCAAGGTCATACCAAGAAAGTCCAATCATTAGATATTCATAGGATCCCGCTCTAACTTTCATATAAGATGATCTTCCAGAAGGAGAATCATTTATTACATATGTTGCCTTTTTAGTAAAAGCTGAGTCTTTTCCATAATAATCTTTATAAAACATATCAAGAGGATTGTTGTTTGGATTCATGTAAAATTCTTTATCATTATATCCATATCCATCTTCTGGCAAGTAATCGTGATTACCTGGAATAATCAAAGTTTTTATTTTAGAATCAGCAAGTTTATAAAATGTATTTTTAGAATTTTCAAACTGTGTCTTATCATTAAAGTCTTCTACAATATCTCCAAGGTGTGAAACTGCTTTAATGTTTCCCTTGTCTGCATCATTAACTAATCCTCTAATAGCACTATCCATTACATCTGGTTTAAATTTTACAGTGTTTTGTGTATCTGGTAAAAATACAAAATTGTAATTATTTTTGTTCTCCAAGGCAAATTTCTTATTTGTACCAAAATCTCCTGCTAGACTTTCTGGATTTGGAATTAACCACTCACTTTTAGAAAGTGCTCCCTTGGAAATTCTAATTGTTTCAATATTTCCATTTAAAAACTTATCAAGAGTTTGATCTCCCTCTTTCCACCAAGATGAACCAACTCTAAACCTGCCGTCTGCTGGGTCAGCAAAAATTCCTCTCATAGCTCCACCATCACTTGATCTATAATTCCTAAAAGATTCTGCTCCATTTAAATAAGACTTTATATTTCCTTTATCATCACAAGTTATGGCTATGTGATACCATTGTCCACCCTTATCCATGGCAACAGACCATACAGCAGATTTCATAAGATGAGAATCATCTTCGTTCACAGTTAAATATTGAACTTCTTTACAATTTGAAACTGCAATAGAAGTTGATCCAAGTTGAGCCTCGTCCATTGTCTTTACATTATTTGTGTCGGCAACTTGTCTTGCAAGCATTCCCATCCATTTGTCATTATTAGTCCAGTCCTTTGGCAAATAATACAAGATTTCAATTGTATAGCCATCACTAAAGCTTTCTTTATTTATTGGCGCGTCATTTACTGTTACAAAATCGGCACCCTTATTCTTTGCCAGTCCAGCAAATTCAATTGATCCCTTTCCCTTTACAGATTCACTCGAAAACCTTAGATAATCTTCCCAATTTTCTGCAGACTTATCATCAGTTAAATGTCCACCTGTATAAGTTTGCATTTCCAAGTCGTTATTATTTCCACTTGCATCTTTAATTTTTAAACTTCCGTCAGAAATATTACCAGTTGAATTTTCTTTACTAAAATCCCACTCTGCGACTACCTTTGATTGTGCAAATATTCCACTTGGAACAAGAGTGATAAGCATTGTCACAACTAAAAATAGCGACCAAAAACTTTTCTTTAAATTATTTTTCACTTTTTAACCTCCTTATTTTTCCCTTGCTAATATAAAAAATTTTTGTATGTATTGAGAGTAAAAAAAGTAAAACCCCTGTAAAATTTAATACAACAAAAAAGAGCAGGCCTAAGCCTACTCTAAAAAAGTAATTATTTAATTTTAGAATTTAAATCTTATTTATTCTTCAACAGAAATTTTTGATGCTCCATCAATTTTTATATTGGAATTGTAATATTTTGTAAGTGCCTTAATCATGTAAGCTGGGTCCATTGCTCCTGCTGTTTCATAATTTGAGTGCATTGCAAGTTGTGCAAGTCCAATATCAACTGCGTGAAGTGAAACTTGTGTATTTGATAAGTTTCCAAGAGTTGAACCACCTTGCATATTACTTCTGTTGGCAAAGTGTTGCACTGGAACTTCTGCTAGGGCACAAATCTTTTTAAAGACTGCTTGTGAAAAAGCATCTGATGTATATTTTTGATTTGCAGCTTCTTTTATTACAATACCCTTATTCATGAAAGTTTTATTTTCATCGTCAGTTAATTCTTTGTGATTTGGATGAACTGCGTGAGCATTATCTGCACTAACTAAGAAGGATTTTGCAACTGCCTTGTGATATTCTTCTTCATCAAAGCCAAGAGATGCATTTAATCTTTTTAATGTGTCATGAAGTAGGGTAGACATAGCACCTTGTTTTGTGTTTGATCCAACTTCTTCGTTGTCGAAGCAAGCATATACATTTACTGCCTTGTCATTATTTCCTGCAATAAATGCTTTTAATGATGTGAAGGAACATTCTAGGTCATCAAGTTTTGGAGATGATACAAATTCATCTTTGTAGCCCCAAATTTTTCCTTCTTGTCTATTTACTAGGAATAAGTCTTTGGAAATAATTTGTTCTACACTTACTCCAAGTTCTTCTGCTATCATTCTGTCATAGTCGCCCTTTTTCAAAGCACCTGTTGTAAATAATGGAAGTAAATCTACTTGTCTATTAAATTCATAGCCCTTATTTACTTCTCTATTCATGTGAATAGCAACATCTGGGATAATTAAAATGTCTTTGTCAATGTATAAAAGCTTTGATACAATTGAACCATTTTCTTCTACTAATACTCTTCCTGCTAGAGTAAGAGGTTTGTCAAACCAAGTCCAATCAATTGGTCCACCGTAAACTTCTACATTTAACTTAATATAATCTCCTGCTCCTTCTAATTCTGGCACGCTCTTAACTTTAAAAGTTGGAGAGTCAGAGTGTGAAGCAACAAGTTGATAGTGGTAGTCTGAAAGATCTTTGCCCACTTTAAAGGCAATTATTGATGAATCATTTCTTGTTGTGTAATAATTCTTGCCCTTTTCAATATTCCAGCTTTCGCCTTCTTTTAATTCTATAAAATTTTCTCCATCAAGATATGATTTCACAGTGTCAATTGTGTGAAACATACTTGCGTTCTTTCTAATATAATCTAACAATTCCTTTGAAGTTTCTAAATAATTCATAACTTCCTCCTTTTTGGAATTTAGCTTAGTTTTTTATCTTCCTTTGCTCTAATCATTGGTAAAATTACTCCAAGTGCAACAAGTACAAGTGGTGTAATTACATTAAGTGCCATTTGCATTGGGTCATCTGAAACCATACCTAGTATACAAGAAGCAAGTGTAACTATAAAGCACCAGAATCCAAAGAATAATGCAATGCCTTGGTTGCGAGTGAAGTAGAAGTCTCTTTCTACATCGCCTCTGTTCTTTCTCAAGAAAATATATGCCAAGAATACCCATAGGTAACGAAGTGGCATTGTAATTGAGTTAAGTTTTGTTAATTGTCTTAAAACAGTTGCAGCACCTGGCACAAGAATTTGTGCAAGGATAATTGAACCTGCAAGAACAATTATAAGTTTAATACCATTGATGTAAGCTCCGTATTTATTTTTCTTAAGAAGCTTTCTTGGGATGTATTGATTTGTCTTGTCGTCGTCAAGTAACATCTTAGTGGTGCGTCAATACTTACAACAAGTGTAGAGAATTGACCTATCATGTTACAAAGGGCGTAAATAATCATAATTGAATTGCCAAGGCCATAGTATTCTCCAACTTTTTCAAAGGCCCAATAAGCACCGTTAGCTGCATAAGAGTCAAAAGTTGCTGGGTCAGAATTTATTATAGCTGGGTCAAACATCATACCCATAGCAATAGTACCAAAGATAGCTGAAATAATTACCATGACAGCAGCAAAAATCATTGCCTTAGGGAATTCCTTTGAAGAATTTCCTTCCATATGGTTTACATAAGGACTCATCTTTTCAATACCACCAACAGCAAAAACAAGGATTGATAAAGAAGTGAAATACTTCATATCAAAAGTTGGAATTAAATTGTCAAGAGACCAATCCATAGCTTGGTAACCACCATTTGGATTGATTTTTGGAGCAGCTAGCATCATTAAGATGTAAAGGATACCCATGATAAACATACTTGAACCAGCAATAGTTGCAAGGTTTTTAAGTGGGTTAAGACCTCTACTTGCTACCCAGCAGAAAATTAAAAATACTGCTAGAGTTGCGATTTGTACATAAACAGTTGGAAGGGAGTCATAAACTTCTGCGTTTTGGAAGAACATCCAGGACATTGCCTTTAGTCCACCAGAACCCTTTGAAGCAATGTAAGTGATGTGGCATGCCCAATAAGTCCATCCAGCATAATAAGCTAACTTATCACTAGAAGTTGCTCTAATCCATGAAGTAACTCCACCACCTTCATCCTTAAAGGATGAACCAAGTTCCCCTACCATAAGGGCGTTAGGAATAAAATAAAGTGCGAACATTAGGATCCATGAAAATATTACTTGAATTCCGTTAAAGAATACGAAACCGTTAACAACATTTCCAAAACCCCATAAAGTGGAAAATGCCATAAATGCCAGCATGGACCACTTAATTTTCTTTTGTTGTGAATCTTGCATATTTTTTCTCCTCTCATAATATAATTGCATGATTAAATTAATTATAACCTTTAAAAAAATTGTAGTCTAGTATATTTAAGGATTTGTAAAAACATTTTTACAAATATTAGAATTTGCATTAGTAATTTATGTCGGCGGGATAATAAAGCTTAGAACCCTAAAAATACAGTAATGTTTTCCTTTACAGTGTGAACTAGTTTGTCTTTTAAAATAATTTTTTATAAATTTATCTTTAAAAAATACAATTTCCCTAAGTCTTATACTTTTCTTTATATAGTTACTTTTAAAAATTAGTATAAATTTTATGCTATAGTTAAATAAAATTTTGGCAAGAAAAAACTCCTTTATATAAATAAAGGAGTTACATCATTTTTATGGTTAATAAATTATATTATTCTTCCTAATTAAGCATTATTTAGAGCTTGCTCAATTATTTCCATTTTTTGTTCTTGTAGTTTCTTTTCATCAACTGATCCAACTTTTAAGGCTGCAAAAGAAAATAACATTGGAACTATTATTACAGCTGCTGCAATTATTGCATTGTTAAAATTCAAATCTTTAAATAGGGTAACAGCTATTACAGCTGCACAAACTCCACCTAATATGCTTGATAAAATAAATAAGAATTTTGGAATTTTAAAATCTCTATTTTTAAATTGTTCAGAATATAATCTTGGTATATGCATACATTTTATATTTAAATATGCATTAATAACCATTGTGGGAATCATAAGCATAGAAATTGCATTGTCCACATTCATACCTGTCAAGATTGGAATTAGTGCAACTATATAAACTAACAAATAACAATAATAAGGATATCCATCTTTAGACTGTTTTTTAAATAGTTCTGGTAGCCATCCATCTTCTGCCATTTGTGCCAAAGGATTTCTTATCATTACTAGAACTGATAAAAAGGAAGAAATAATTGCACAAATTCCTCCTCCTATAACAAAGAAGGCAAATAATCCTGGTTCCATAATAGCTTTTGCAGTAACACTTAAATTATTACCAGCATATTCATCAAAATTAAGGACACCTGATGCTACAAAGGACATAAATCCATAAATTATGGAAACTACAATACAAGTAAGTAAAATTCCTAAGGGTATATTCTTTTTTGGTCTTTTAGTTATTGGAATAACTCCAACTGGACCCATTGTTGTCCCTTGACAAGCCCATCCCATTATTGCTATAGCTCCTATAATTCCAGAAAATCCATTACGGAAAAATCCTCCATCATAACTTGAATTAAAGAAATTATTAACATTTACTTTTGGTAGTCCTAAAACTACAAAAGTAATTAAGGCTAAAATTAATAAAGCTGTTACAATATTCTGAAAAATTGTTACAAATCTATTTCCTTTTATAGTCATCAAAAAGAATAGGGTTAAAATTATTGTGCTTGATAATTTTAAATGATCAGTAAATATTGGCCATAAATCTCCTAAATATTGTGTCAAGGCTAAAGCATAACCTGTAAATCCAAAAGCCCAAATTATATTAGTCCAACCACCAAAACCTGTTAATAGTGGTGGAAGTAGCATTCCTTTCATGCTATAATCTCCACCTTCTATAACAAATACTCCTGATATTGCCATGTTGTACCAGTAAGCTAGAAGCATATAAAATACACTTATTATAGTTATTGGCAAGATAGACCTACCAGTTCTTGCCATGGCTGAGCCTAAAGTTACAAATATTCCAGATCCTATAGCTCCACCAACACCGAGCCCTATAATATTAGTTACACCAAGTTGTTTTTTATTTTTAGTCATATTACGCACTCCTTAATTATTTTTTCCCCATAGTATTTATCTTCATGTTTGTTTTTTACAGCATCAATTATTCTATCAAGACCTTCCTTTAAATAAGATCTTGGACATGCTAGGTTTAACCTGACAAAACTACCTGAATTTTGCACAAACATATTACCTGCTTCTAATAAAACACCTGCTTTATAAGCAAAAAACATTGTTATCTCTTCATCTACATCAAAATATTCTCCAAAGTCAGCCCAAGCCAAATAAGTTGCTTCAGATATGTTTATTTTGACTTTTGGCAAGTTCTTTTCTAAATATTCTTTAGTAAATTTAAAGTTATCATCTAAATATTTACTCATAGCATTAAGCCAATTTTCTCCCTCATCGTAAGCTGCTTGACTTGCTGCAATACTAAGAGGATTGTCGAAATTGTAGTGATTTTTATTCCAAGTATTTCTCAAATTTTTATCCCTAATTATAATACTTGAAAACATCAAGCCTGCAATATTAAAGGTTTTACTTGCAGCCATACAGGTTACTAATTTATGGTAATCCTTCATAATTTTACCTAAAGGTATATGTTTTTGACCCTCTCTTAATAAATCACAATGAATCTCATCAGAAATTACCCAAAGATCATTTTTTTCTATTATATTTGCTATTCTTTTAAGCTCTTCTTCTTTCCAAACTCTGCCTGTTGGATTGTGAGGATTACAAAATATAAAAAGTTTTGTTTTTGAATCCTTAGCTTTCTTTTCCAAATCTTCAAAATCAATGGTGTAATAGCCATCTTTAAGAATTAAGTCAGAACATACAGATTCTTTATTTGAGGAATCTGCTGCGTATTTAAAATATGCATAAGAAGGAGTTAAAAATAATACTTTTTCATCGTCCTTTAAAATATAATCTACTAATTCAAATAAAGCTGGAATAATTCCATTACTTGTAACAAGTTCTTCTCTTTTAAAACTCCATCCATGTCTTCTTTCACACCATCTTAATAAAGATTTATAAAAATCGTCAGTAAAAACTCTAGTATAACCAAGAATCTTTTTATCTAATCTTTTTTTTATACCATCAATTATCACATCTGGCGTAGCAAACTCCATATCTGCTACCCACATATGAATAAAATCATCATCGTCAAAGGGAAATTTCATACTATCATCAGCATGAAATATATAGTCTCTAAAGCCATCCATTTTAAGTGCGTTGGTGTTTTTTCTATCTATTATTTCATCAAAATTATACATTTAATCATCCTTTTTCTTTTTGCCTTTTCCTTTATATCTAAATAAAAATTTATATCATAAGCTAAGAAAGTAAATGCGATACAAATAAATATTTTTTAGAGTATTTTTCTTTGTATCGCATTAATTCTTAATCTATATTTTTTAATTTAAAATTTTCTAATTATTAATTCAAATTAAAATTTCTTCTGCTACTTCCTTTAGTAATGCTATCTTTTTCCATTGGTCTTCTTCTGTAACTGCATTTCCTTCTTCTGTTGATGCAAATCCGCATTGTGGAGAGATACAGATATTTTCTAGTGGAATATATTTTGCTGCTTCTTTTATTCTTTCAATTAATTTATTTTTATCTTCTAGTTCTGCTCTTTTTGATGTAACTATTCCAAGGACAACTTTTTTTCCTTCAGGTATTTTTGCAAGGGCCTTAAAGTCTCCAGATCTTTCGTCGTCGTATTCTAAGAAAAATCCATCGATGTCTTCTTTTGCAAATACATAGTCGGCAACATCATCATAGGCTCCTTGGTAAAGCCAGTGACTCATGAAATTTCCCCTGCAGATGTGAGTCAAGATTTGCAAGTCCTTTGGAGCTCTTTCATAAATTTTATTGTTGTAGTCTAAGAATTCTTGTCTAAGTTCATCAATAGTCTTGCCAGAATTTTCGTATTTCTTCCTGTAGTTTTCGTCAACTGTTCCAATCCAACTTACATCATCAAATTGTAAGACCCTGCCTCCAATCTTGTAAAATTCATCTATAAATTCTACATAGGCCTTTACAAGGTCATCAATAAATTCTCTTGTAGAATCATAGACATCCTCTATACCTACAGTTGAATCAATTGATTGGGCCAAGAAAACTGCTATGGCTGGTATTGTTAGCTTTGGTGTGAAGTCATCTTCTTCAAATTGTTTCAAAAACTTAAAATGCTCTAGAAATGGATGATTCTTAGATGAGATTTTAGATTTTACTCTAATATTTTCTCTTCTCAGTTTTTTTCCATTAAAATCAAAACTATCATTTTTATCTATTTCTCTTTCTAAACCTTCAAAGCCCCACCAAAAATCAAAGTGCCACCAAGACCTCCTAAATTCTCCATCAGTATAAAACTTTAAGCCTGCATTTTTTTCTTTTTCCACAAGCTCTCTTATTGCCTTATCTTCAACTTGTCTTAGGTCCTCTGCCTTGATTTTTCTATCTTCAAAATCTCTTCTGGCTTTTTTTAAGATCTCTGGTCTTAAAAAGGATCCAACTACGTCGAACTTACCTGGTGCTAAATTTTTTGTCATCTTATTTCTCCTTTTAAATCCTTAAATCAAAACTTCTTCTGCTACTTCCTTTAGTAATGCTATCTTTTTCCATTGGTCTTCTTCTGTCACCGTATTTCCTTCTTCTGTTGATGCAAATCCGCATTGTGGAGAGATGCAGATATTTTCTAGTGGAATATATTTTGCTGCTTCTTTTATTCTTTCAATTAATTTATTTTTATCTTCTAGTTCTGCTCTTTTTGATGTAACTATTCCAAGGACAACTTTTTTGCCTGTTGGTACTTTTGCAAGGGCCTTAAAGTCTCCAGATCTTTCGTCATCATATTCAAGATAGAAGGCATTTACTTTTTCTCTTGCAAGTACATAATCAGCAACACTATCGTAGGAGCCTTCTGATGCGTAATGTGATTTATAATTTCCTCTACAGATATGTGTCGTAATGTTAAGTCCTTCTGGTGCTTTATCTATGGCGTCATTATTAATTTTTAAATATTCTTCTTTTAATTCATCTATGCTTTTGGCATCAACATGAAATCTTTCTGCAAAGCTAGGGTCAAGAACACTTCCCCAAGCGCAGTCATCAAGTTGAAGATTTCTACAGCCAAGATCATAAATTTCCTTAAAAAATTCTCCGTAAGCTGCTGCCACATCTTTAATAAATTCTTTTACATCTTCATAAGGATTTCCTTTTTTTATTTGATTGTAAACTCCTCTTAAAAGTTGGGCAGGTGATGGCACAGTTTGTTTTGCAACTGTATTTTCATCTTCAAATCCTTTTAAGAATTTATAATGTTCTAAGAAGGGATGGTTTTTTCCGCTAATTTTTCCTACAACTTTTATTCCTTCTGGCCTTAATGTTTCGCCATGGAAATGAATTAGTTCATCTTCAGATAAAGTATATTTTTCTATGCCGTGAAGACCCCAGAAGAAATCAAAGTGCCACCAGCTTCTTCTAAATTCTCCATCAGAAATAATTTTTAGTCCTGCTTCCTTTTCTTTTTTTACTAGCTTTTCAATTTCTCTATCTTCTACTTTTTTAAGTTCTTGGGCACTTATTTCGCCCTTTTTAAACTTTTCTCTCGCTTCTTTTAACTCAACTGGTCTTAAAAAAGAACCTACTACGTCAAACTTACTTGGTGCTAAAATTTTTGTCATTTTATTTCTCCTTTTTCTAAATCCATCTTGAGAATGTATAAAAAAAAAGTCCTTACTGTTTATAAAAAACAATAAGGACGAATTATATCCGCGTTACCACCTATTTTGCATAAATGAATGCCACTCTCAAGTACCAACATACTCTATCTCTGTAACGGGAGCTCCCGGAAAAGTCTAATATCGACTAATCCCATCAGAGGCCATGTTCATCTTTCTTTTCCTTTGACCCTCTCACCAAACGGGCTTCTCTGTAAAATTCCAAGTAAGATTACTCTTCTCTTCAAATGGTTTATTTTTAATTTTTTATTATGTTAACATCATTTTTTTTCTCTGTCAAGGCTAATTTAATTTTTTTAAAATTTCTTCTACTCGCTCTTTTAGATCAAATAAATTCTCTCTAATCTCTTTAATTTCCCTATTTACACGCATATCTGTAAAAATATTGTCGAAAATTATATCTACAAAAAAATCATAGGATGTGTCGCTAATTTCCTCATCTCTTAAATTTATTTTCACATCACTTAATTCTTTTTTTGCAATTTCTAATTTTTCTCTAAGAACTTTTAAACCCTTATTTATATCTTTGATTTTTCCTCTTTTTACAAAGCCAACTAAAGTTGAATCAGAAAAAATATCAAAAAGGCTCCATCTTTTTGCAGAGTCTGTAGTTTTTATAAGAGAGTCAATTTCATCTTTTAAATCTAAAAGTGCCTCTCGTGCTTCTTTTATTTCCTTTAAATCTGTCATATTTTCTCCTATTCTGGGTCTTCTATTTCATTGGACTCCTTAGATATAACTATTCTGTCGCCAGCTTTTAATATAGTATCTCCTCTTGGAACAATTATGTTTTTTTCTGGAGTTTCAACCATAATTATAAGCTCATTTTTACCAATTTGAATGTCTTTTACTTTTTTTCCTGCCCACTTGTGATTTTCTGATATTTTTATTTCAAGCAGATCTTCTCCTCTTGAGTCAAAATAACCTTCTCCACCAAGAATAATTACATCATCATCTCTAAGGTAGGTGTTGCCCCTTGGGACAATACTTTTGCCCTCTCTTTCTATCTTTGCAATTATTATGTTAAAAGAAATTTCTATATCTGATATTTTTTTATTTACCCAGGGCGAATTTTTTGTAACATGAGTTTTTATAAATTCAAGATCTGTCTTGTCTGAATAATAATTAAAGGTCCTCAAAACTGAATCTTCAGGATCATACATGTCCAGTTTTTTAGTTGCATAGGGAAGAGCTGTTCCTTGAATTAAAAGTGAAAATATACAAATTACAAAAACTATGTGGAAGATGTCTATGGATAAGTTTATGTCCCTATTTACAACCATAATTGCAAAGGCAATGGCTGCTGCTCCCCTAAGTCCTGCTAGAGAAATTAGGGTAAGCTGATTTTTTTTCATCTTAAAGGGTGCCATTAGCCCAAATACTGAAAGAGGTCTTGCCACTAAAAGCATAAAAATTGTAATAATAAATCCTATTGGAAGGGCCTTCATTATTAAATTTATATCTGATAAAAGTCCCAAGAGGAAGAACATTGCTATTTGGAAAATCGTTGAGAGTCCGTCGTAGAAAAATACTACATCTCTTTTTCTCCTAAATTCGTGATTGCCAATGTAAATACCAAGAATATATAGTGCCAAAAATCCATTGCCGCCAGCAAGTGATGTAAGGGCATAAGTTCCTATCATCATAGTCGCAATAAAAACTGAAAAGAGTCCATCTTCATCAAGAGATAAAGTTTCTATGATTTTTATAAAAATAAATCCCAATAAAAATCCTCCAATAAGTCCAACTAGAACTTGTTGCAAAATTATTAGGGGAATGGATACGCTATAACCAGATAAAAGAGACAAGAAAACCATAGTCATTGTATAAGCTGTAGGGTCATTGGAACCACTTTCGATTTCAAGAAGTGAAGCAGTGGAATATTTTAAATTTAATTTTTTTGAGACTAAAATATTTGATACAGAGGCATAATCTGTTGAGGCAACTACTGAACCAAGTAACATAGACTCCAAAAAATTAATTTTTAAAATGTAGTGGCAAAAAAGTCCCGTTATTATTGCCGTTGCAAAAACTCCTAAACTTGCAAGACTTATTGATTCTCTTGCAGTTGACTTTCCCATAGTCCAGTTAGTTCCAAAGCCACCATAAAAAATTATTATCATAAGGGAAAGAGTGGCAATGTTTTCTGCAACTTTAAAATTATTAAAATCATAGCCAAGGGCAGAAAAAATTACTCCCAATGCCAAGAACAAAAGTAGGGCAGGAAGACCTGATCTATTTGAAATTTTTGTGGCAATAATGGCAAGTAAAAGCACCACTGTTATAAGTAATAGATTCATTATTTCGCCTCTTTCTTTTTAAAAAAGGAACTGCTAAAAAACAGTCCCTATAATTAAGTTTATTATATCATATTTAATTTGTTAAAGCGCTAAAAATGAGATCCTAAATTTTATTTGCAGACTTAAATACGTAAAATAAAAGACCTGTCAGTGCATAAAAACCAATTAAGGTAAAAAACAATGCCTTATTTTTATTTATAAGCGCCATTATAAGAGTCAAAACAACTATTACAAGGGCAAGAACTATTTGAATCATCCTAAGACTTTCATTTATTGCACCGGCACTAGTTTTAATATATTGATTTGCAAGAACTGATATCATTATTAGGGTTACTAAAAAAATTGTAATCTTTTCTAAAATTTTTAAAATCTTATCTCTTTTCATTTTCATTCACATAAGCCTTAATGCCTTCACGCAAAATTCTCATGCTCTTTTTTAAAGCATCTGTATTTAGTACAAAGGCAAGTCTAATCATCTGTTTACCATCTTCTTTATTTTTGAAAAATCCCTTTGCTGGAGCAAACATTAGACCTTCGCCATCTATTTCAAAATTTTCAATCATCCAAATTGCAAATTTTTCTGTATCGTCAACTGGAAGCTTTGGCATAACATAAAAGGCTCCCTTTGGTTTTTTTACGGTGACACCAGGTATTTTAATTAATTCTTCATAAATTACGTCACGTCTTTTTTGATATTCTTTATTTACAGCTTCAAAATAAGAATTGTCAATTTCGTATAATCTTGCAGCAGCAACTTGTTCAATTGTTGATGCGGCAAGTCTACAATTACAAAGTTTATTTATTCCATCGTTAAATGCTTGATTTTTTGATGCGACAGAACCAATTCTTGCACCACAAGCTCCAAATCTTTTGGAAATAGAGTCTATTAAAATTAAATTTTCTTCTATGCCTTCCACTTCTCCAAAGGATTTATAAGTGTTGCCATCATAGACAAATTCTCTATAAACTTCATCTGCTATGATGTATAAATCGTGTTTTTTTGCAAGATTTACAATTCTTAATATTTCTTCTTCAGAATAAAGTGCTCCCGTTGGATTAGTTGGGTTTGAAAGTAAAATTGCAACAGTTTTTTCATTTATGTGTTTTTCAATTTCTTCTTCCTCTGGAAGAGCAAAACCCTTATCTGGATCAGTCTTAAAAGTTTCAATTTCAACTCCCAATTGTTGAAAAACTGTCATATAATTTGTGTAGAAGGGATCCGTTGTAAGAACTTCATCTCCTTCATCTGCTATAACTTGAAAAGTAAATAGAATTGCTTCACTTGCTCCATTTGTTATATAAATATCATCTGCGTCAAATTTTATATTTCTTTTTTTATAATAAGATGCAGTTTTTTCTCTTAGCTCTAAAAGTCCCTGTGCATAGGCATAAGGAAGAGGTCCTCTTCTAAAATTTTGAAAAGTTTCATAATAAGTATCTGGCACATCAATATCTGGAGCACCAATATTTAATTCATAAAATTTTTTACCTTCTTTTTTTGCCTTGTCAGCATAAGGTGTAAGTTTTCTTATTGCAGAATACTCAACCTCTTCTATTCTTTTTGATAGTTTCATCTTTTCTCCTCTCATTGCCATCTTAGGTCCGGTCCAAAAAATCTAATAGGCACAAATTTTTGAAATACCCTGGAAAAAACTCTATCAGTGTAAGTTTCTGATAGTTCCTTTGGCGATAAATTCGTTGAAATTAAAGTTTTTTTACCTCGCAAAAGTCTTGTGTTAATAATATTAAAAATTTCAGAAGTTGTAAAAGAATTTACAAATTCAATTCCAAGATCATCTACGATTAAAAGATCGGCATCAAAGTACAAATTGTACCTGTCATCATCTATATTTTTAAATTTTCTATCTTCAATTGTCTTTAAAATCTCATAAGCTGTCTGATAAATAACAATTGCATCCTTATTTATAAGTTCAGCTGCAATACAGTTAAGTAAAAAAGTCTTTCCCTGACCAGTTGGTCCCCATAAAAGCAAATTCAAATCATCTTTCTCATGAAAATTTTTTATAAAACTTTTTGAAAGGGCGAGAATATTTTTCATATTTTCTCTTGGCGACATATTAAATTTTTCATATACCTTTTCCGAAAAAACATTTAAGTCAAATTTGTCAAAATTTTCCTTATCAAGCATATAAGAAATTGAAGACATGTCATATAATTCTGATACAATTAATTTTTTTAAACAGTGACATTTCTCATTGTCTTCATTAATTCCAGTATCATGACAATCTTTGCAATTATATATTTCATCAAGATAATCTCTAGGATATCCCTTTTTCTCTAAAAAATCCATCTTTTTTAACTTTAATTTATAAATTTTTTCTGACTCTTCAATAGATTTATCTTGATTTGGATTTTTTATTTGCTCAATTGAAGCACGAAGGGCAATATCTCTTATAAGTCCATCTATCTCTCTTATTTCAGGAATAATTTTGTAAATTTCTTCAAGTCTTTTTTCATTAATATTTATATTTTTTCTTCTGAGGTTTTCATAATAATTACTTATCTTTGCCGTCAGTTCCATAATCAACACCTAATTTTTTAAAGCCTTCACGCTGTTTTCTCATTGCCACATCAAAAAGTTCATCTTCAGAATATTTATCAGTGATTTGCTTAAAATTGTGAAAAGCAGTTGGCTTTCTCTTTTTTTTCTTTTGATCTTTTTCTTCAATTTCTTCTATAGAATTAATATTAAGTTCCTTCCACTTTCTTAAAATGGCATCAACATAGCCTACATTAGGCTTGGAAATCTTTGAAGTTCTATTGCAGGCTGCAAGAATCAAATCCTTAGAAAAATTAAATTCATCAAACCAAGAATTTATAATATTAAAATCAGCTTGAGAGAATTTTTTGTCCACGCCAATATATCTCATGACTTTTTTATATCTATAATATTTAAGATCATGTTCAATATAGGACTTCTCAACATCTTCCATAGTTCTAATATTGTCTTTTGACCAATTTCTCACAACTTGTTCCACATAAGAAATATTATAAATTCCCTTGATTTCTGTTGTATAAAAAAATGCCTCTTCAATTAAATCTGCTGGCATATTATAAGATGTAATCCAATTTATTATGTCAATTTTTTTCATTGGAGCAATAGGCTCTCTCATTAAAAATTCCGCTCTTGTAAGTAAGTTGGCATAAGTTGGATTTTCTACAATTTCTGAATAACCCTTTTCTTTTTTCTTTTTCTCTTTCAAATTATAGACATTATTGATATAAAGTTCTTTTAAATTAATAAATTTTACTTTTTCATTATCTATCTCAACAATGCCCATTTTTTGCCAATATTCCCAGGCTCTATTTACATCTGATTCCAATATTCCAAGATAATCGGCGAGCTTTTCATTTGTAATATCTTCTCTATTTTCCCTGGCAAATTTATAACCTAAAATATAAACTTTTACAAATTCGCCATTGGCTCCAGGCATAAAATCATTTATAAAAATATTTTCAAGGGAAGTCTCTCCAAGGTCGTATTTATTTTTTTCAAGTAAAAACATATCTCACCAATCTCTTTCAAGGTCTAGTTCCATTTTTATAGCGTAATTAAAAGTTCTCTTAAATATAATTTTAAAGGAAGATTTATGATTTTTAAAATCAGGATTTTCCTCATCATAATCTCCATTTGTAAAGCGCATGAGAAACTTATACTTTTCCTTAAATCCAAGGCTCTTATAAACTTTTATGGCTCTATCATTATAGGATGCGGCAAATAAAATTAACTTTTTAAATTTTCTTTTCTTTAAATAATCTAAAAATAATTTCAAAATTTTCTTGCCAAGGCCCCTATTTATATAAGATGGATCAAGGACAATTCCAAGTTCTCCTCTTTTTAAAAAATAGTTAATATTTTTTAAAGAAAGATATCCAATAATTTTTTCTTCTAAAATAACTACATAATATTCTGAAAAGGCCCTATTGCTTTTCCATTTGTACCAATCTATAATGTCTTTTTCCCTCTCTTCAAGAAAATTATATTCTAAAAATAAAATTGAATCATGTCTTCCCCAATTTCTAAAAGTAAAAACATCTTCTACTTGCATTCTCCTAAAACTGAGAGTTGAAAAATTTTCCATAGGAGCCTCCCTGCAAGTTATTATATACTATTTTCTCCTCTCTATAAAGAATTATCATCTATTTTAAATTTTTATCCAATAAAGTATTTAATATTAAAAAAAGTTTTATTTTATTTAATTTTTTTTAATTTATGTTAAAATAAAGTAAAGTTAATATTAAAAATTATACAATTCGTAACGGGGAGAATTTTTATGAGAAAAAATGAAAATTTAGATGAAATTGATATCGAAATTTTGGAACTTTTGAGAAAAAATGGAAGGATGAGCCACGAAGATATATCAAAAAAATTAAATCTTACTAGACCTGCCATTCATAGAAGAATATATAAAATGGAAGATTCTGGTTTCATTAAGGGCTACGAAGTTCTAGTTGATTGGCAAAAAATTGGCTACAATGTTGACACTTATGTCCTTGCAAAAGTTAATACCAATGACTTTAAAAACTTGATTTCAAAAATTATGGAAATAAAAGATGATAAATTTAAAATTTTTGAATGTTACAGGGTTACTGGCGAGCATTGTATTATGCTTAGAATAAAAACTGTAAATACTTCTGATTTAACTAGATTTTATGATATGATTTTAAAGATAGATGGAATACTTGACACAAAAACTTTATTAATTTTGTACTCTGAAAATGGAAACGACGAAATTTTTACAAAATTAGATAATGAATAAAGGATGATTTTATGGAAGAGAAAATACTCGTAGTAGATGATGAATCTGCAATTTCTGATATTATAAAATTTAATTTTGAAAAGGAAGGTTATTTAATTGACACTGCCGACAATGGCAAGGGTGCAATTAAACTTGCAGGTGAAAATGATTACGATTTAATTTTACTTGACATTATGATGCCAAAATTAAATGGCTTTGAAGCCCTTAGAGAAATAAGAAAATCTTCTGATGTGCCTGTAATTATGCTTACAGCTAGAGAAGATGAGGTTGATAAGGTCCTTGGTCTTGAACTTGGAGCAGACGATTATGTAGTAAAGCCCTTTTCTATGAGAGAACTTCTCGCTAGAGTTAAGGCAGTTTTAAGACGCTCTGATGGCCAAGAAAAAAAGGAAAAGGACACAAAGATTTTAAAGGCAATGGATCTTGAAATCAACCTAGAAAAATACCAAGTTAAAAGAGGAGAAAAAAATATCGAGCTAACTCTTCGTGAGTTTGAACTTTTAAAATTTTTAGCTTCTCACCCTGGCATAGTTTTTTCAAGGGAAGAACTTCTTCAAGAAGTTTGGGAATATGAATATTATGGCGATATTAGAACAGTTGATGTAACTGTTAGAAGACTCCGCGAAAAAATCGAAGATGAAAATAAAGATTTTAAATACATCAAGACTAAAAGAGGAGTTGGATATTTATTCGCATCAGATAATGGAGAATCCTGATGAATCACTCTATTAAATCGAGATTTATATTAATTTATGTTGTACTTGTTTTAATCTCCATGTTTATTGCCTCTACTTTTATAATTGATAGACTTGAAAATGTACAAATTGAAACAGCAACTACTTCTATGGAAAAAACTATGGACACCCTTGCAACTACAACATCAGCTTTTTTTAAAGATAATAATTATAAAACACTACCCCAGCTTGACCAAACTCTAAAAGACTGGGGTATTTCCAGTGAAGAATCTGCTTATATTATTTCATCTGATGAAGTTCCACAAATTATTGCAAGTACAAAAAATATTTCATCAGAAGATCAAAAAGATGCCTACTCCTTTAAATACATAGAGCCAAAACTTGTAATGGATGCATTAAAGGGCAATAACCGTGAAAAAATTGTAGATTACAAAAATGAAAAGGCAGTAGAAAAACACATTGCAAGACCAATTTTTTCAGCCGATGGAAAGATTCTTGCAATTATTTATATGACAAGAAATTTAAATTCTATCTATTCTGTAATTGAGGATTCAAAAGTAATAATCACTTACGCAACAATAATTTCTCTTATTACAACTTCAATTTTAGGTTACTTTATTGCAAATTCTATTACAGGTCCCATTAGAAATTTAACAAAAAAGGCAAAGGCCATGGCAAAGGGAAACTTTAACCAAAGCGTTGAAGTAAAAAGCAATGACGAAATTGGTGAACTAGGTCTTATGTTTAACTTCCTTACAAAGGAACTTCGTGAAACTATAGAAAAAATGGATCTAGAAAAATCAAAATTAAATACTATATTTAATTACATGGCTGAAGGTGTAATTGCCATTGACAGAAATAACAAGCTCATTCACGCAAATTCCATTGCCAAGAAAATTTTAAATATTTCAGAAAAGGACTTTAATCGTGAAATTAATTTAAAGAGTATTAACCTTTACAATATTGATTACAAAAAGGTCGAGACTTTAAAGGGCGAAGAGCTTACAAAAATTTCTGATACTTTTTATAAAATTAAGTACGCCCCTTATAAATCTGATGCCTTCATAAATTCTGGACTAATAATCGTACTTCAAGATGTAAATAAGGAACACATGCTTGATATTATGAGAAAGGAATTTGTTGCAAATGTCAGTCACGAACTAAAAACACCTATTACAACAATTAGATCTTATACAGAAACCCTTCTTGATAGCGACTTAGATAAATTTTCTCAAAAGAAATTTTTAAAGGTAATTGACAGGGAAAATTCAAGAATGTCTAGAATTGTAACAGACCTTTTGTCTTTATCAAATATTGACTACAATAGAGACAATTTAAATTTTGTAAGATTTGACACCTATGAATTTATTGACGAGGCAATTGAATCACAATCTCTACTAATTACGCAAAAAAAACACAAAATAGAATTAGATATTGATATGGATATTAAGGACATCTATGCAGATAAAAATGGTGCCGACCAAATTCTTACAAATATTATTTCTAATGCCTGCAAGTATACTCCAGACTTTGGAAAAATTTCTATATCTGCGAAAAATTTAGATGACTTTGTTGAGATAAAAGTTTCTGACAATGGAATTGGAATACCAAAAGAAGATCTTCCACGCATTACTGAAAGATTTTACAGAGTTGAAAAGGGAAGAAGTAGAGAAATGGGAGGAACAGGTTTAGGCCTTTCTATTGCAAATGAAATGATAAAATCTCTAGGCGGAAATTTAAAAGTAGAATCAACTTTTGGCAAAGGCACAAGCATTACTTTACTCTTTAAAGCAGGTGATGAAGATGAAGAAATTTCATAGATCTTTTTCTACTTTTGCCATAATTTTTTTAATTCTTCTCTTGGTTTTTCAATCAAAAAATCTCTGGCTTTCCTTTGACACAGAGGATGAAGATTTAAAGAAAGTTGGCGAAGTAAAAGAATTTTTAGAAGAAATTTTAACACCTCAAAGAATTGTGGCAAATTTAGGCGATAGAGAGCATTACATGACTACAGATATTGGTGAATACTGGAAATTAACTGCTGAAGATATTTCTGAAAAATTACAAAAGGCAAATTCTGAAAATTTAAAATTAATTGATACTGAAGAATATTTAAATTTACAAAATCAAAAATCCCTTGTCTTTAAATTTAATTCGCCCCTATCGGGATCAGTTTTTGTAAATTTAATTGGCGATGACATAAATTCCAACGACTTAAACCTAAGTGTAGACTCCATTTATATATCTAATCTTGGAGAAATTTATATCTCTGGTAGCAAAAATTTTTATAAATTGCTTGATACAAAGGTTGATTTTTCTATTGATAATATTTTAAATGAAGTAAAAAATAAGGGCCTTCGTGCCATTAATTTTTACGAGGCCTATGGTATTAAAAAGGACATATATATTCCTGACGAAAACTATATTTCCCTTCAAGAGGTTTCTTATGTTTCTGGACTTTCTAATTTGGAAGAGGATAAAAAATCCACTCTTGCAGAAAGATTTTTAGAGGTTCCCATTGATTACATAAGAGAAATTACTGTTGATGGAAATAATACTTATATTTATGAGAAAGAATATCTTTCTCTTTCCTATGATGGCATAATCGAATATTCTCTGGAGTCACTTTTTGATGTAAGGTCTAGAGATTTAAATAAATCCCTAGATAAGGCAGTGGAATTTATTTCCCAAAAAACTGGTATAAGCTCTGGAATATATCTTGAAAAAATCGAACCCGCAGACTACAACGGAAACCTTGGTTATAGATTCTTTTTTAACTTAAAGGATGGTCAGATTCCACTAGTTCTACCTTCAAAAGATCACAGCTTTATAGAAATAGATGTCTATTCTGACTATGTAAAAAAATATCGTGAATATTATATTAGAAAAGATGACAATCCAATTTACAAGAAACAAGAAATTTATATAAAGGATATTCACAGAATTATAAATAAAAATAAAGATCTCTTTAATAATAATTCCACTATGGATATTTTAAATTCTATAGACGGTTTAAACTTAGTATATTTAAGTTTTAATAATATTAACTCCGAAAAGCCAATGCTAGTCTACGAAATGCTTTACATGGGAAAGCTTTATTATTTTAACACCGAAACTGGCAAACTAATGATGATAAGGTAGATATTATGGATTGGAAAAAAATAAAAAAAATTTTAATAATAGCGCTTCTTGCTGCCAACGCAATTTTATTTTTCTACACTAATTACAATAATTTTAGACTTAGAAATGAATCTACAAGAAGAGATTTTGTAAGAGAAGTTACTGAACTTTTAGCTGAAAAAAATATTAGTCTTGACACAAAAATACCAAGAAGGACAAAAAAACTTCCTTCAGTCTTAGTTTCCTTTGAAACTTCATCAGAAGAAGACATTAATGAGAGATATTTTAAGGGCAAGGGGAAAATCCTAAGGCCAAGCACAGACCTTGCTGAAATATCTCTTGACGATGAATATATAAATCTTGTAAATGGCAGAAGGGCTTTTTACGAAAATAGAGTTAAAAAAAATAAATATAAAATTGATAGCCTTGAAGAGGCACAAAATATTGCAAAAAAATTTTTATTGGATAAAAAATATGACACTAGAGATATTTATTTAAGCTACTATAAAATAGATGGCGACAAATATATATTAAATTACACAAAAATTTTTGACAATTTACCTGTAGAATCTTCCTACACAAACTTTGTCATAGACTCAAGAGGTGTAATGTCCATGGATAGACTTTGGTTAAATGTTTTAGATAAATCAGATCAAAAAATATATTTATCTCCAGCAGCCCGTGCCCTTCTTACTCTTTTAAATAAGACAGATTATTACAACAAGACTATAGAAAAAATATCCCCTTGTTTTTATTTTAATCCTGAAGACCAAGGCTATATAGAAGACATAACACGTGCAATAAATGGTCGTGCCATACCTGCTTGGAAAGTAAAATTTACTGATGGAGAATACACTGTCATCTCAAATTACTAAGCTTAACAAATTATTTAGCCTGTGTTAGAATAAGCATGGAGGTTATTATGAAATTTTGCTCATTGGCAAGTGGCTCTAGTGGCAACTGCCAATATATTGAATATAAAAATACAAAAATAATAATTGATGCTGGACTTTCGGGCAAAAAAATCGAAGAAAACTTGGAAAAAATTGGAGTTAAGGCAAATGAAATTGACGCAATTTTTGTCACTCACGAGCACATTGATCACATAAAATCTGTAGGCGTCTTGTCAAGAAGACACAAGCTAAAAGTTTTTTCCAACATGATGACCCTAGATGCCATGCTTCCCACAGTTAAAAAACTAGACCCAAAGAATACTTTTATCTTTGAAAATGGAAAAAGCTTCACCTTTAAAGATTTAGATATAATGCCTATATCAACTTTTCATGACTGTGCAAGTGGCTGTGGCTTTGTCATAAGTGGCGACAAAAAAATTTCTCTTTTGACAGATACTGGCTGGGTAAATGGCGATGCCATGGAAAAAATGGATGGATCAGATCTATTTTATCTGGAATCCAACCATGATGTGGATATGCTAGTAAATGGAAGCTATCCCTATCCAACAAAACAAAGAATCTTATCAACTAAGGGACATCTTTCCAACGAAAATGCAGCAGAAGTTCTATCAATGATTTTAAAAAAGAAAAAAGAAAAAGTTATCTTGGGGCACTTATCAACGGATAACAATTTACCTGATCTTGCACTAAAGACAGTTAATGAACTACTTTTATCTGAACACAAAGAAGAAAATGTAGACTACACAATTGACGTTGCACCAAGATATTTACCATCAGAAGTTTTTGAACTTTAAAAATTTTAAGGGGAGGGAAAATTTGAACATATTAGTTACAAATGATGACGGAATTAATGCAGAAGGCATAGAAGTCCTTGCAAAGGCACTAATAGCTGAAGGTCACAAAGTTACAATTGCAGCACCAAATGTAGAAAACTCTGGCAAATCTCACGCCATAACTTTTAAAAGCCCGCTAATAGTCCAAGATGCCAAGCTTGAAGGACTTGAAGATGTTAGAAGTCTATGTGTCTATGGAACACCAGCAGACTGCGTAAGGGCAGCTGTACATTTACTTGACGAAAAATTTGACTACTGCTTTTCAGGAATAAATTCTGGCTACAACACTGCAACAAATGTCCTTTATTCAGGCACAGTTTCAGCTGCTATCGAAGCAAATTTATTTAACATACCAGCAATTGCAGTTTCAGCTCAATGGGTAAAGGGTCATTCAAAATTTTACTCAGCAGCAAAAATTGCCATGGATGTTTTTAATAAGCTTGAGGACTTTAAAAAGTTACAAGTCCTAAATATAAATGTGCCCTATCTTGACTATGAAGACATAGAGGGCATAGAAGTTTGCAAAGTTGGAGCCGATGTAATGTCAATTTATGACATATCAGAAGAGGGCGAAGGCTACAATATGAAGTTAAAGGGCTTCCCTAAAGAAAACAACGCCAAAGACTCAGATATTTATTATCTTGGAAAAAATTATGCAACAGTAAGCCCCCTACTATACGATGTTACAAACCTAACTCTAATAAATGAGTTAAAGGAAATTTTAAAATAATCTTGGAGATAAATCGTGAACTACAAATTTACTTTGATCTTTTTAATAATTTTAATTTTTGGAATATTTTTTAGAACTATAATGTAATGTGTAAAAACATTGTAAGTTGCGAAAAATAATATTAGAACAGTCATAAAAAATGAGATTTAAAAAGTCCTGGCGACTTTTTATTTTTTTGCTATAATTTAGTAAAGAGGTGATATCGTGAAAAAATTTATACCAATAATTTTTGCCCTTCTTTTAATATTTTCTTCTTGCAATAAAAAAGAAAAGAGCCTATATGATTTTAAAACAGACTTTGTAGGCGACAATACAAGGGTTTCACAAATAGTTTCTAAAGAGGTTTATCCTAAAAATTTAAAGACAGGAGAGATAAAGATCCTATCAGATAAAGAACCTTATGGCTTAAAAATCTTCTGCAAAAATTATAAAGACTTAGAAAGAGAAGACTTATTTAAAAATGCAGCAATAACTTTTGCCCTAATAAAAAATTTAGACAATTTATATTATGTAGATGAAGATGAAAAAGAAATCTTTAGCTTTACTAGATCTGAAGTAGAAGAAGAACTTCAAAAAGAAGAGACAAGTCTTGACAAAATATCAGAAAATAAAGAAAGCCTAGAAAATTTTATAAATAATTAATAAATAACTCTCTCAGAAATAACTGGGAGAGTTTTGTATTGGAAATTATTAAAAATTTATTTAAAAATAAAAAATGGGGATACCTTATAATAATATCTCCTGCCAAAATTACCAATTAAGAAAAAATTCACAGAGGCAAAAAATTTTACCAGCAAAAATTTTGGAAGAAAATTTAAAAAGTGCAAAAATTTTTCAGACCTTAAAAAATTTTACATAAAAATATCTGCCAGATATTTCCAGCAGATATTATAAATGAAAATTAGAGAAGGATTGCTCCTTCTCTAATTTTTTTCTATCTAGGGTTTCTTTGAAACTTAGCTTTTAAAATTTCAAATCCATCTGTATTGACGTTAAACTTATTGTTGTCTTCCTTAATCCAGTGTGCCCTGTATAAATCTTTCTTGTATAAGAATGTGTTACTTGCACAAAGAATATCTTCGTAAGACCACATATCCTTCTTAACATCTTTGTAAGATATTAGATTCTTTTCGTTGTTTCTAATATAAGTCTTATCAAGAATTCTCTTGAAGGCCTTGTTAGAAACTGCTGCAACTTCTTCTCTTGGGATGAACTCGTCGCCTTCATAAGTTGCAAGTCCGTCAGTGTAAATCTTTAACCAGCCTTCCTCATAAGCTGCTTCGATTTCACCCATTGCCCAGTGTCCATCTTTAAGCTTCATGTGATTTCCACTTACATCTCCAAGTTCTTGGAATCTCTTTAGTGTTGCAATCCATTCATTTCTTGTAATCTTATCTTCTGGTTTAAAGTTGCCATCATCGTAGCCTGAAAATACATTAGCTTCAGTTACGATCTTAACAGCTCTAGTGTACCAAGCTTCTCCAATGTCCTTGTAAGAAAGTTTGAAGTTAGGATTGTACTTGTAGCCGTCTTCAACAAGTGCATTGGCAAGAATTTGTGCAGCCTCAGCACGAGTTAAACCATCCTTAGGTCTAAAATCTCCCTTAAATCCTTGCATATACCTTACTTCTTTCATATAAGGTTTTTCTGGAACAGGTACTTCAACAACTTTTTCTTGAATTACTGTTTCGTATCTAACTTCAGGATACATAGGAATATATGGTCTCTCTGGATAATAAGGATTATCTGGATTTGGATAATCTGGGTTCCATGGATTTGGATCCCACGGATTTGGATTGTCAGGATTTGGCTTATCAGGGTCTGGTGTTGGTGGTGGACAAGGTTCTTCAAGTTTTCTGTATTGTGCAGTGATTACTGTATATTCAGTAAACATATCTTTTAGATACTTATCCCATGCACCAAAACCTTTTTCTTGTTCATATCCTGTATTTGGTGTTACTGTTGGAGGTGTTAAAGTAACAAGTTTTGTTGGATTAACCCAGTATTTTGTAGTTCCAGCAATTGTTCCATGATCTCCTGGTTTAAATTCTACCAATACAAAATTTTCTGGTACATTATCTGGTTTTTCAGGTCCTGGTTGAGAAATCACATCGTCTCCATTGTAATCATATTGTGCAACATGTTCAGTGTCTCTGCTATATGATGTCTCAACTTTTGGTGACCAAGCTCCATCTCCAGTCTTTTGTGCATAGCCTGTATTTGGATTTACTGCTGGTGGTGTAAGTGTTACTGCTTCATCCTTTAATACCCAGTAAGTGCTTGTTGTATTGGCATCTATTGTTCCATGATCTCCTGGTTTAAATTCTACCTTTACATACTTTTCTGCATTTTCTGTCGGTTGTTCTGTCAATACCTTCTCTAGATATTTAGCTGTAACTTTCAACGCATTATTAATTTCTGTATCTTCGGTCTTATCCCAGCCTGTATGCTTCCATCCGTCATTTGCTGTTACACTTGGATGAGCTATATCAGAAAGTTTCTTTCCAGCTGTAGGATTAACCCAGTATTTTGTAGTTCCTGTAAGTGTACCATTACTTCCTTTTTTAAATTCTACTAAAACAAAACTATCAGGTACTCCTTCAGGTTTACTTCCATCATCCTTTTCAGGAATAATATCTTTTGAATATTGAGCTACAAGAGTAATGTCTTCTGTAACTTTGTCCTTAGTTGGGTCAAAAACTTTATCTGTACCTTTGATTTTCCATCCTACAAAGAAATATCCATATTTTTCAGGATTTCCAACTGGTGTTATTAATTCTTCATGCTTTACTTGTTGTGAATCGATATGAGTTCCACCAACGGTATCAAAGGTTACTGTGTGTTTAGCTGCAGTCCACTGAGCTGTTGCTGTTCTTGCTTTATCAAGTATAACTTGGTCGCCAGGTTGATAGATTGTTTCTTCTCCATCAAGCTTCCAGCCAGCGAATGTAGAATTTGGCTTATCTAATGTGCCTTTTCCAGCTAATCTAACTGTCGTGCCAACATTTACTGTTACAGTTGCTGGTACATCGCCAGTTACATCTGCTCCGCCCTTTTCATAAGTTAATGTTACTTTGCCTGATTCAAAGATGGCTACATGTGTTCTTTCACTTGTTATTGGAGTTTTTTCGTCAATATTTTCTTGCCATTCTTTAAATGTGAATTTGTCATTTGCCTTAGGTGTTGGAACTGCTAATTGTTTGTCTGTAGCTGTTTCATTTTCGCCTAAAACTTTTAAAGTAATTCCTGCTTTTGGATTTACATAGTAGATTTTTTCATCTGCGCCACCAACTTTTCCGTTACCATCTGTCTTAAATGTTACTTTTACATAGCCTTCAGGTATTACTTGGTTAGGGTCGTCTGTTTTTTCTACTATATCTTTTGACTTATCAAAGTTAAATACAAATTCTGTTTCTGCATCTTTAAATGTTCCCTTCAAAGTTTTGTCGTCTTTGTTAGTCCATTTTTCACCATTTACAAAGTAGCCAACATCTGGATTTTTTGTAATTTTACCAGCTGATTCTGTCATATCTACTTCAACTTCTGGTGATACATAGTAAACTAAGTCGCCAGATACTGTTCCGCCTGTGCCTGCCTTGAAGGATACTTTTACATAATTATCCATAGCACCTTCTGGTTTTTGGCCAGGAATTACTTCTGGAATTATGTTTTTGTGAACTTCTACAGGAATTATTACTGGATTGTCATTTGTTCCTTGTGTTGATCCGTCTTTGTATTTAATGGTTACTTTTGCTTCTTGCTTACCTGGATTTGAAGGGTTTGGTCTTTCAACTACTGTTATAGATTCAATTTCTTTATTCTCTGGTGGAATTATTTTTCCTTTTAAGATTTCATCAGTAATTTCTTTTCCTTCAGGTGTGTGAAGTTCTTCAGTTTTTATTGGTTTAACAATTGGTGTTGCTTCAAATCTTTCAAAGTAAGATGCTTCTATTACTGTTACCTTGTCAGTGTATTTATTTTTAGCTAAATCAATTTTAACAGCTGGCTTTACTTCTGTTAGATTGTCATCACTTTCGCCAGTTTGAACTTTTTGCCATTCTTTAAAGATATAGTTTACATTTTTCTTACCAAGTCCTGTTATTTCAACTTCTTGATTTTCCTTACCTGTTGGATCTGTTACTGGAATAGTAACTTCCTTAGTAGGATTAACCCAGAATGTTTGTGTCAATTCACTTGTAGCCTTGTCTGTTGTCTTAACTATAACTTTTACGAAGTTATCTGGAACTTTTGGCTTATCTTCGTCTTCTTTTTGTTCAACTACATCATTAGTGAATAGTGGTTTGATAAGTGTTTCTTCATCAGTAAACTTATGACGTTTGCTAAAGTCAAAAATTCCATTTTCTTCTTTATTTTCGTTTTGATCTTTTTTGTCTGCTGTCCACTTTAAGAAGTCTGTCTTATCTTTATCAGCTTCAGACCATTCTACTTCAGGAATATTAACCCAAGCTTTATGGTTAACATAATAAACCTTAGCGTCTTTATTTGTATTCTTTTCAGTTGGTTGAACTGTAACTTTTACATAATTACCAGTTACATCTTTTAGTCCGCCATCTTTAGCATCTTTCTTTTCAGCTTCTGTTAAGAATAACGGTTTGTCGTCTTTTTCATTAAGGGCTTCGTAAATATTTTTGTAAACTATAATTGGTATAGTTAGTTCTTGTGGCTCTTTTCCGTCTTTGAAAGTAACCTTAGCCTTGATATTTACTGTGCGAACAAGCTCATCCTTGTCGGCAGCTTTCTTTTCCTTTACTAAATCATAAACTTTATCATCACTTGTTAATTCATTGCCATCTTCGTCATATAATTTTATTTCAGTTCCTGCTGGAAGATCTTTTACTTGGTCCTTTTCTTTCCATACTAATTGTTTCTTTAAGTCTTCAATTTTTGGAGCAAAGTCATTTGTCCAAGTGCCATTAGGATCTTTAAAGGCTTCTGTTCTTACTAGACCAGATGCTGTTAAGCCTGACCATTCAAACTTCGCAGTAAATTCATAGAAGTCTTTTGCATCGTTCTCAATGATTGTATTTTTGTTTAATAATGGTTTTTCATCCCATTTTATAAATTTCTTTCCAGTTTCTGGAGTGATGTAGTACTTTCCTTCAACCTTATCATTAGGTGTTCCGTCAGCCTTTGTTCCCAATTCTTCTGGAACTGGAAGTAGGTCTGACTTAAGGCCCTTTATTACATCGTAATATAATTCTGTCTTTGAATTTCCTTCTTTGTCGGTAAATGCTCCACCCTTGTCTGCCTTAAAGGTTACTCTTACATAGCCATCTGGTACTGGATCATCTTTATTTGACACTTCAATAACTCTTACGTCCTTATAGTAGAAAGTAATTTCATCTTTACCTGTTCCGTTAATACCTAAGAACTCATTTGTTTCTTCGTTTAGGTCAAAGAAAAGTTGTTGTTGGGGATCACTTGTCAACTTCCAACCTGGAATTTGTCTATAGTTTCTTGCATCGTAGTGGCGGTTACCATTGGAAACTAATTCTTGTGGAACTATTGCCCCTTCTGCTTCGTTTGTCTTTCCTTTAAATCTTTCATCTATATAGTTGACCTTGTATTCACGTTGTCTAAATGGTATATAGAAGAATTTAAAGATATTGTCAGTAACTTTAGGATTATCTTCAATCTTATTAGTTTCTGTATTTAGAATCTGTGCTGGTTCAACACGGAATTGTTGGAAGAAGGTGTTGTCTCCCTTTACTCGCTTATTATATTCTTCATAAGTTGTCTTTAAATCACCAGTTAATTTCTTTTCCAGCTCTTCATGAGGTGCAAGTATATATTCGTCGTCTTGCTTGTCACCTGTCGTAGCAACTAAATAGTTAGCACGTTTATCTTCAAGCGTGTCTTCTAGTTTTTTAACTAATTTATAATCCTTGTCCAACATATAATGTTCAACTTTAACATCTACTCTTTGGTTTGGTACCCAAATCGCCTTTAGATATACTGGTGCTACAACATCGTTACCGAAGGAGTATAATTCTGGAACCTTATATGTGTCTCTATAACTTGTGTCTTGCTCGTTAGTGTAGTCGCCTGTATTGGCATCCTTCTTATAACGAATGACTTCCCAACCCATAAAGTCGTAGCCTTTTCTTGTAGGCTTATATTTCGGTTCTACAAGCTTTTGTCTTTGGATAACGGTAAAGATTTGCTTGTCGCCTTCATTCTTTTCTTTTTTCGCATAGTTATTTATTTCTTCTTGACCTATATCGCCTTCTTGGATCTTTTTGCGGCCTGTAGTTAAGTTCTCTTCTTTAATATTTCTTAAAGATCCGCCGTTTGGATCGAAAGTTACCTTCCATTTATAATCAGGTTCGCCCCATTTTGCGTAAAGGTTAACTGGGTGGAAAGGCATTGTCTCTTTTGGATTTTCCCAAACAAGCTTTGAACCGGCAGGGTCTAGTGCCCAGCCCTTAAATACCATTTGGTCTGAAAGATTGTCTGGTCTTTTAACCTTTAACTTGTTTCCGTCATTTGGATCGTTAAAGACAAGGTCTGTAAGACCTAATTCTTGTAACTTTTCTGGATTATCCAATATGTTTTTCGGATTTTCTTTTTTATATTCTTCGTTGCCTTCTAAATCAGGGCTTAGAGCCTTTAGAGGAAATTCGTAGAAAGTAAATAATGAGTTCTTTTCATTAAAATAACTATCATCTCTAGTGATTGATGGATCGTAGTTAAATCTCAATGGATACTTGTTACGAGTGTATTTGTAACGAAGGTAGCCATTTTCTTCAAATGCTTGACCACCTTCCTTTACGTCCCCATATTCATCGGAATCGCTAAAGAATACTGGTATAAAGTCTAGCTGACCTATAGGAAGTTTAGTTCCATAGTTGTTATAGTATGTCCCACTATTGTTAGGAGTGATTGCTTCACGCTCATCATTTAGTTCGTTAATTTCTTCTTCATTCACACGGCCATTTTCCTCGGAGCCCTCTTCGATTGCTGGCCAAGCGCTTCGAGGATTATATCCATAAGGAGTGAAGCCTTGAACACGTGGATATCTATGCCCATAGCCCGGGGCGCTCGTATCCGCCTTGGTCCTAACAAGATCGTAACGGATGATGGTTTCACCTTTCTTGAAACCGTCCATCCAAAAATCCATGTGGTGAGGGATGGAAGGCGAATCTTGTTTTATACCAAAAGAAAGAGTTTTAAAGTCTAATGGATCCAAATCCATTGTTGTTCCATCGCCCTTATCTATCTTCTTAGTATAGCCACCCCAATTAATGTAGTTTGCCATGTCCAGGAATTCATCGGCATTTAATCTATAAGGTGGCGTGTCCAAATGAAGCGGCCAATTTGGTACAGTATAGTTTGGTCCCCAACCAAAACTTTGATAACCAGGAGTGAATCCTTTGGTTTGTTTGGCATCGTTAGGCCACTTATACATCATCTCATTGAATCTTGCCTTGTAGTGGTATGGATTACCAGGTCCACCCTTCTTCACTGCCTCGCCTTTAGCTTCGTCGTATTGCCAAATTTCAGGGTAGAAGGTGTTTTTATCAGGTTGTGCATTGGACTTAGTGAAGTATAGGTCGTAGACTTGTCTGTCATAGTAGATATTGTAGACAGTCTTGCCTGTTGAATCAACAGACTTGACTAAGTTTACATTTGCAGGGTCCTTATTTTGATCATGAGTTAGAGCTTGGTTGTAAACATAGAACTTGTTTAGATAAAGATTTTTGGTACGATTAAATCTTGCGCCGGCCCATATCTTATTTAGACGAGCTTGGTCTAGGTCTGGAAAGACTATGTCTTTTACAGATTCATTGTCCAAGTCTGGTCTCATGCCTGTATCTTTGTCTTTATAGACACGAGTGCCTATATAGTCGTACTTATCAGCTAGAGTAGCACCATCTGCATGGTCTGCCTTTTCTGCCCAGAATTGTACAGCGTAGTCTGCCTTAGCTTTATCCTGCCACACTGCTGTGAATGTAACATTTTCTGCTGGCATAATAAGGTCGATATCTAAGTCATTAACAGCGTTTCCATGCTCATCTTTATATTTAATTATATTATCTGCCTTAAAAGTCCTGCCTTTATAATTTTTTAATTCAACAGATGGTTTCCAACCTTGGAAGTTACTGCCCTCTTTTGTTGGTACTTTATCTATTCCAGGAATTTTTTGTCCATAATAAAGAGTGCGACTTGGAATTGCTGTGCCTCCTGCTGTATCAAAATTTACATCGTAGTGGGCACGGTTGTAGCGGTATTCTAAAATAAAGTTCTCAGCATTTTCCGGAACTTGCATTGTTATAAAAGGTGCTTCCGGAATAAAGCCTTTTCGGTTTGGATCATTTTCACCCAAAGGGATTACTTCCATAGTGGAGCCTGTGTTACCATTTTGAGTGGTAATAAGCTGTCCTTCTTCTCCAACGCTTCCGTTCGGATTTGTGTACTTGGTAAAGTCTTCCAAGTCTTGGAAGACATGCTTTATTGTTATGGTATTTGACTTAGCCTTGTATTTAAAGTCTTTGTTAGCTTGGTATCTTATGCCATTAGTATCATTACCTGTTTTATTATTACCATTTGCAGCGTTTTTTACTGTATCGTAGTCGATTTTATAATCGTCATCTGGCTTTTCGTAGCCTGTAAGATCTGGAAGTTTAACTGTTTGCTTGACCTTATCTTTTTCTGCTTGAGTTGCTGCTTCACCTACACTGGCAATATAAGGTTGGTAGTTAATATCATACCTCTCGCCCCTTTGTACCTTATAGTCAGTACGCAATGTGTAGATTGCTGGCTGGTCTGGATTCTTTATTAAATCCGCAGCATTGTCTGTCTTTACAGGCTTAACAGGTACTTTATTGTTGATAATCTTTGACGTGTCATAATTCCCCTCTGCAAAAGCCTGTAATGGCACCGACAATAACATTAATAGTGCTAATATAAATGTTGTCGTTCTTTTCAAATAATTTTTCATTTCTTCACTCCTTTAACTTCCGAATTAATTATTTTGAAAATAAATTTTTATATAAAAATAATAATCTATAGTTGAATTATACTATAAACCTACCCAAAATTAAACAATGAAAATGTTTATTTTGCCCAATGTCTGAGTTTTTTCCATAAAAAAATCACGATACATAAGTACCGCGATTTAATTTTTTATATATAATTTATATCTATAATTTATTCCATAAATAAAGCTTGTTAAAAAATTTTTGGCTTCAATAATTTAAACCCCTATTAAAATTGTTGCCACTTCAAAATATACAAATAATACAAGGGTATCTACTATTGTTGTAATAAGTGGACCTGCCATAATTGTTGGGTCAATTTTTAGTTTTTCTGCTATTAGTGGAAGTATTCCTCCAATCATCTTTGACAAAACTATAGTTGTAAGAAGTGTTACAGATACTGTAAGTGTAACTCCAAGGTCAACTGTGTCAAGAATGGACATTCTAACTATATTTACAATTACAAGTATTGCTCCAACTATAAGTCCAATGCGAAGTTCCTTAAACATTACACTTAAAAATTCTTTAAACTCAACTTCTCCTGTGTAAATTCCACGAATGATTGTAGTAGATGATTGTGTGCCTGCGTTTCCACCTGAATCCATTAGCATGGGAATGTAGGCTGCGAGCGCTACGCTTGATGCCAAAAGTGTTTCATATCTTTTTATTATAAAGCTAGTAAAAGTTGCTGTAACAAGGCAAATTATTAGCCACATTGTCCTATCCTTTGCAAGTCTAAAAACTGACTTGTCCCAATAGTGTTCTGGTGTAGATTCGCTAATACCATGGATATTTGCAAGGTCTTCTTCATATTCTTCGTGCATTACGTCGATAGCCCATTCTACAGGAACTATACCAACAAGTCTACCTTCAGAATCTGTTACAGGTATTTCTGATAGGTCATACTTAAAGGCTAGCTTAGCAACAACTTCTTGGTCATCTGTGGCATAGACGCTGGAATTTATTGGGTGCATAAATTCTTCAATGTTTTTATTTCTATTACGAAGAAGGTCAGCTAGGTTTACATAACCTATAAGGACCAAGGATTCATTTGTAACCCAAACTTGTTCTAGTCTATCTGCATCTAGTTCTGAGTGGATTATTCTTTCCAGTGCTTCTGTTGGAGTTGCTGATTTTTTTACAAAGATAAAGCCAACAGACATAATAGAACCAACAGATTCTTTTGGATAACCTAAAAGTTCATTTATAACTGGTCTTCTTTCTTCTTCTATAAATTGGTTCATGAGCTTTCTAACCATGTTAGCTGGCAATTCTTGCAAAGTGTCAACAAGTTCATCTTCTTCCAAGTCCTTCATAAGGGACATAATTTTTTCTTGGGAGAGAGAACCAATTATTTCAATTTTTTTATCTCTTGGTAAAAGGGAAAAGGCATCTGCCAATAAATCTTTATTCAAAAGTTTTATCCAAATGGCAACTTCTTCCTTTGAAAGGTCCTCTAGTTTTTCTGCGATATCAACAGGATCCATTTTATTTATTAGGTCCTGAGTCTTTAATAATTCTTCTCTGTTGTAATTTTTCATAAAGCCTCCTTAATTTTTGGCATAAAAAAAGCCGCTGTCTAAGCGGTAAAGAGGCATGGTAAAATAGACTTAGCTTTTGCTAAACCTTTGAGATTTCTCCTTTATCGCATAGACTAATACATTTTTTCCAGGGTCGACTGGTATCCATGTAAACACCTCCATATAGACTTATTTTAACACATGGGTTCTTTTAAATCTATTTCAATATAAAAAAAATCCACTCTTGGTGGATTAAATTTTCTTTTATGATTTTTTTATGATGTAGTAAAAAACTATTAGAGGTGCAAAAATATATACAATAGGTAGGACAAGCTTTGAAAACAAATTGTATTCAAGTCCATCTAACTTGTAAGCAAGATCCTTATAAGCTTGGGGAAAGGCTATAACTGCCACTATCATATAAATCGTAAGGATAAGATGGGGCATATCCTTTGGATTTAAGCCCAATAGCCTATCCATTATTCCATAATAATAAACTGCGTAAAAGAAAATTCCAATAAGGCAAAGGCAAGCATAGATAAAAATATTTCCTATTCCCTCAAGGACTAATTTTTTTCCATCTACTTCTTTGGTGTCATTAATTTTTTTATCATCTATAGTTTTTTCGCCTTCGCCAATAAAATATGCCATGTCAACGTCAAAAACTTCAGAAAGTTCCCTTAAATTTGTCATAGTTGGAGTGGCTTTGTCATTTTCCCACTTTGAAATTGCCTGTCTCGTTACAAAAATTTTATTTGCCAGATCTTCTTGAGATAAATGTAGTTCCCTTCTTTTAGTTTTAATTTTTTCTCCATACATAATTTTCACTCGCCTTAATTTTTTGTCTTAATTTTTATTTTATTATAATTTTTTCAAAAGATTTATAATTAAAAGTTATTTTATATAGAAAGGATAACAAAAAAGTAAAATCATAACAAGCAAATAGGGCGCAACTTTTGGTTGCATAATGTCTTTTCTTTAAATTTAAATAAATTATGCCAAATTTTTTATAAATTTATTTATCATAAAGTGATAAAATCGCCTTGAAAATGGGGAGGTAGCCATGAGCTTTACATATAAAATTCTTGAAAAATTTGTAAAATTAATTAGACTAAAAAAAATATTTCTCCTTCCAGAGGACACAATTTTAAATTATGCCAGAAAGCAAAATAAAAAGCCAAGCTTTAAAATTTCTGATGAAGAGGATCTTTATTTTGAAGATAAAACATTTTTATCTCAAAGATTAATCATTCTTCATTCAAAAAATAAAAGACCTGGTGCAATTTTATATTTATTTGGCGGTGGCTACATAACAAATCCTGATAAGAGGGATCTTTCTCTTGCGAAAAAAATTTGTCGCAAGACGGGAAAGGACGTCTATTTTTATTTTTATCCGCTTTGCATAGAAAATAGCATAGTTAAAACTTATGCTTCAACAGTAAAACTTTACGAGGAGATGACAAAAATCTACGATAAGGATCCCCTTTCTGTTATTGGTTTTTCTTCTGGAGCCTCCCTTGCTCTTGGAATTTTCCTTTACATAAATGAAAATAATTTAGACATAAGAATGCCAAGAGAAATTATCGCATCTTCTGCAGGTGGCTGTCTATGTGATGAGCTTGACATGGATACTCTTAAAAAATTAAATGAAAAAGATATTATAGTCGACTACAAATATTTTGAAACTGCAAAAAATATTATGACAAAGGATGAAGATGTGCCAGACTATATGCTTTATCCCTTTAGGGGAAACTTTAAAAATTTCCCAATGACCTATCTTTACTATGGGTCTTATGAAGTAATTTATGCCTTCGCCCCACTTTTTGAAGCTGCTCTAAAAAATTACGGCATAAATTATAAATTAATTGTGGGTAAGGGGCTTTGCCACTGCTATCCACTTCTATCAATCTTTAAAGAAGGAAAAGAAGCACAAGAGGAAATAATAAAAATTTTAAAATAAGAAATTAAAGAAAGCTCTTAGCTAATGCTAGGAGCTTTCTTTATAAAAGGAGTGAATCTTATATGATTCCTTCTAAAATTTTTTATTTCCAGTATTCTAATTTAGATGTGTCAATTCCAATTGCTTCTGCTTTAAATACTGGGTTCTTTCCTTCTTCTCTTTGTTTCTTATAGTCTTCAAGAGCTTTAAGAGCAGTGCCACCAAGAATAATAATTGATGGAATGTTAATTAAGCACATAACTCCCATTAAGAAATCGGCTACGTCCCATGCAAGATTCATTTCCATACCAGCGCCTACAAAGATTAGGATTGTTGCAATAATTCTGTAGCAAAGCATAAATGTCTTTGAAGGTGTTTTTTTGTTTAAGTATGTCAAACAAGAATCTACATAGTAAAGATTTCCAAGTAGTGTTGTGAAAGCAAATAAAGCAAGAGAAATTGTTATAAATAAATTTCCATAAGATCCAAATACTGTTGAAAGTGATGCTTGTACAAAAGGTGCTCCTGCTAAATCTTCACTTGGAGCAATACCTGATGCAAGTGACATAAAAGCTGTTGCTGAACAAATAACAATTGTATCTAGGAATACAGAAATCATTTGAACTAGACCTTGTTTTACAGGGTGAGAAACTGATGCTGATGCTGCAGCATTTGGTGCAGAACCCATACCAGCTTCGTTAGAGTAAAGTCCTCTCTTAATACCTTGTACTAGAGCAGAACCTGCAACTCCACCAAAAATTGCCCTAAAGTTAAAGGCATCTTCAAAGATCATGCCAAACATTGCTGGAATATTTTTAATGTTTATAACTATCATTACAAGAGCCATAATAACGAAGATAACGCCCATAATTGGTACTAGTAAAGATGTATATTTTATAATTCTCTTTCCACCACCAAGGATACAATAGCCTGCTAATATAGCAAGAACTGCACCTATCATCCAAGAAGTTTTTCCTGGAACGTAGAAGCCATAAACTCTAAAGGAGTCTTGTAGGTTAAAAGATGCAAGCATATTAAATCCTACTGCATAAGTTGCAATAAGTGCTATTGCAAATAAAACTCCAAGTCCTCTTGATCCAAGGGCATTTTCTATGTAGTAAGAAGGTCCACCATAAGATACACCATCTGCACCACGTTTTTTATAAATTTGTGCAAGTGTTGATTCTATAAAGGCTGATGCACCACCAATAAGTGCTATAATCCACATCCAAAATACTGCGCCAGGTCCACCAAGGCAAATTGCATTGGAAACACCAACTATATTACCTGTACCAACTCTTGATGCAGTTGATACCATAAGTGCTTGGAAGGAAGAAACGTCATCTTTTCCTTCTGGTTTTTCTGTTATAACTTTAAAAGCTTCACCTAGTAAGCCAAATTGTATAAATTTTGTTCTAATTGTGAAGTAAAATCCACAAGCTAGTAATACTATAATAAGTATTGGATAATATAAAACGCCATTAACGGCTGAAAGTAATTCTCTCATTTTTTACCTCTCTAATAAATTGATAAGTCTAATTTTTGCGATAAGAATTCTAACATTCTAACTCCAGAATATGAGTTGCCATGTTTATCAAGTCTTGGAGCATATACTGCAAGTCCATTTTTATTTTTTGATGCAGTAACAATTCCTCCACCAACTCCAGATTTAGCAGGGAATCCCACTCTTATTGCAAAATCTCCAGAGTAGTCATAAGTCCCACAAGTTGCCATAAGGGACCTTAAAACTTTTGCTTCCTTTGCAGTTATAATTTCTTTTCCATCTAAGTCAATTCCATCATTGGAAATTACATAGGACATGTGAGCTAAGTTTTCTGTGTTAACAAGAATTGAACAAGCTTTAAAATATGTATCTAAGACTTCTTCTACCTTTGTATCACTTGGTAAAATTCCCTTAGCTAACATTAAATAAATTAGGGTCCTATTTGTAAAAGATGATTCCTTTTCTGACTCTGCAATTTCTCTACTGTAATCAACTTCTTCTCCCAGAAATTCACTTGCTTTTTTAAGTATTACATCAAAAGTTTTTTCTCTATAAACATTGTGTAAAATAGCTACTATAATAATTGCTCCAGCATTTATAAAAGGATTTACTGGTATCCTCTTTTCTGAAAGTTCAAGTTCAATAACACTGTTAAAAGGTTTTGCAGAAGGCCTAACTCCTACATACTTTTTAAGTTCAGCAACTTTGTAATTTTTCATTGCAAGAGCATATAAAATTACCTTTACAATAGACTGAATAGAAAATTTTATTTTAGAATCTCCAACACTTGTCAATTTTCCATCTTCAATAGTGGAAATTGCAACTTTATTTGCTTCAACTTTTGCAAGTTCAGGAATATAATCTGCAACAGCTCCTTCATGTAAGTATTTTCTACCTAAATTGAGAGCCTCTTCCAAAATTTCTTCTGTATAAATAATAAAATTCACCTCCTTAAATTTATTTGGGATTGTTTTCCTCATATAAATAGATTACCATATCAAAAAATCTTTTTCAACGAAAAATTTCAGCCTGATAAAGCTATAAAAATTAGGAAATCATTTTTTAAATAACTAAATATTTTTATTTTTAAAATAAAAAATCATAGGATTTTAAAAAAAAGGACCAAAAATATTGGTCCCAAAATTTTTATAATTAATTTTATTTAACAAAAATTTTATAGTCTGAATATCCCTTCTCATCCATTTCTTCATAGGGAATAAATAAAAGGGCTGCACCATTTATACAATATCTAAGGCCACCCTTATCCCTTGGCCCGTCAGGAAATACATGACCAAGGTGTGAATCTGAAGAATTTGATCTTACTTCAGTTCTTAGCATGCCAAAGGACCTATCCACATTTTCATCTAAATAAGTTGATACAATTGGTCGAGAAAAAGAAGGCCAGCCACAGCCAGAGTCAAATTTGTCACTTGATGCAAAAAGTGGTTTTTTTGAAAGTTTATCTACATAAATACCCCTTCTGTACTCGTCGTTTAATTTGCTTGTAAAAGGTCTTTCAGTGCCAGCATTTTCCATTACATAATAGGAAATATCATCGAGATAAGCTCTTTTATTTTCTTCAAGAAATTCTCTATCATCATCTATTATTGGATCATCTGCTCTATTTAAATTTACATGACAATATCCTCCTGGATTTTTGTCTAGGTAGTCTTGATGATAATCTTCTGCCTTTACAAAATTTTTAATAGGAGAAATTTCTACTGCAACTTTGCCAATTTTTTCTTCCTCATATTTTATAAAGTCCCTTACAATTTTTTCTGACTCAGAGTCGCCATCTTCCCAATAAATTCCTGTGCGGTACTGTCTTCCAATGTCATTTCCCTGTCTATTTATTGATTTTGGATTAATAATTCTAAAATAGTGGAGGAGAATTTCTGTAAGAGAAATTTTTGAAAAATCGTAATAAATTTTTACTGTCTCTGCGTGGTCAGTCCTTGCCACAATTTCATAAGATGTCTCGTCGCTGTCGCCATTGGCATAGCCTACGAGAGTCTTTGCAATTCCCCTTAATTTTTTAAAATAGGCTTCTGTTCCCCAAAAACATCCACCAGCTAAATATATAATTTTAATATTTTTCATATAATCACCAATTTACTTATACCCAAGATAAAAGTTTTTACAGAAAATTAAATTTCCTTAATTTTGTGATTTTTCAATTTATTTTACTTCATTAAAACGTTGACAGTTTAAAACTTTGATGGTAAATTATTTTTATCTAAATTTTTTAAAATTGTAATGTAAGATCCTGAAATTTAAGGAGGCTTTTATGAAAAATTGCAAAAAAAGTTTATTAGTGGCAGGTCTTGTATCTACATTATTTATTTCTATGGCAAATACAACTTTTGCAAATTCTAAAAATGACGAAAAAATAAATAGTGATCTAGAAAATAAAATTACTGATATAAAAGACCACTGGGCAAAAAAACCAATAGTTGAGGCTATGAAGAAAAAGTTAATGATAGGAACAAGTGATAGGTTATTTTCTCCAAATGAAAAAATTACTCGTGGGGAATTTATAACAATTTTAGGTAGACTTGGAAAAGCTGACACTAAAAAATATCTTGAAGTTAAGAATAAAAATATTGAAGCTGGAAAATTTTACACTGAATATATGAATTGGGCTGTGGAAAATAAACTTCTTCCAAAAACTTCAAAGGCTCTTGGAGATGAAAATATTACTCGTGAGGAAATGGCTCACATTTTAGCATCTTACCTAATATTAATGGGCGACGATACTTCAACTTTAAAGCTTTTTGTTTATGATGATGAAAAAGAAATTTCTGACTGGGCCTATGAAGATATTCAGTTCTTGGCTAACAAAGAAATTTTAAGTGGGACTTCTCATAATAAATTCTCCCCAAAGAAAAATTTAACAAGAGCAGAAGTTGCACAAATTATTTCTAAACTTTCAAAATAAAAAATAAACTTAAAAAATCCTAGGCATAAAAACCTAGGATTATTTTTTATTATTTTTATCTCTCAAAGAGAAAAATCAATTTCTGGGCCTAGAGGCACTATTTGATTTGGATTTATCATGTCGTGAGACTTGTAATAGTGAGTCTTTATGTGGTCTAAGTCCACTGTCTCAGAAAGTCCCTCCATGTTATAAATAAGTCTTGTGTATCTCCAAATATTTTCATAGGAAGTGAGGGGTCTTAGGTTGCACTTGAAGTGAGAAAAATAAACTGCGTCAAAACGAACTAAAGTTGTGAAAAGTCTTATGTCTGCTTCTGTAAATCTATCGCCCACTAAATACTTATTCTTTGACAAGATTTCTTCAATTTTATCTAAGGCAGCAAAGACATTTTTTGCTTCTTCTTCATAAACTTCTTGCTTTGTTGCAAAACCTGCCTTGTAAACTCCGTTGTTGATCCTGTCATAGACAAAGTCGTTTATCTCGTCTATCTCGCTCCTTAATTCTTCTGGATAAAAGTCTCCTTCTTTTGCCCCTAAATGGTCAAAGGACTGGTTAAAGATCCTAATTATTTCTGAGGATTCATTATTTACAATTTTTTCTTCTTTGGTGTCATATAAAACTGGAACTGTAACTCTTCCTGTGTAGTCAGATTTTGCATGAGTGTAAAGTTCATGTAGATACTTAAAGCCGTGGACCTTATCTTCTGTTGCTCCAGGATAATCTCCAAAACTCCAGCCCTTGTCATACATAAGTGGACTTACAATAGAAAGACCAACTATATCTTCTAGTCCCTTTAATTTTCTTACCATAAGAGTTCTCGCTGCCCATGGACAAGCCAGAGAAACATAAAGGTGGTACCTGCCAACTTCTGCTGGATAAGCCAACCTGTCCTTGTCTAGACTTTTTCCGTCCCTTGTAATCCAGTCCCTAAAGGAGGAATCCTTTCTCACAAATTTTCCGCCAGTAGACTCTGTATCATACCACTGATCTACCCATTTACCTTCAACTAATAATCCCATATTCATCTCCTTTTCTTCTCTAAAATATTTTAATTATTTTTATAAAATTTTCTAACTTATTTTATTTTTACCCCTAGACCTTTTTGGCAAACAAAAAAGACAGCCACAGCCGCCTTCTTCTCAATCAATTTATTTTTCTATTAATTTATTTTCTTCATCAAAATTTTTATATTTTGACAAAATTTCCATAAACTGCTTTCCAGTTATTGTTTCTTCTTCAAGCAAGTATTCTGCAAGTTCCTTCATGGCATCTCTGTTGTCTGCAATAAGTTTTCTGGCATTTTCTTGTGCATTTTTTACGATTTTAACCATTAAGTCGTCAATTTCTTTTCTAGTTTCTTCTGAGCAGTTCATATTTCCATTGTCGCCCATATATCTTGAACCAGAATCTTGGAACTTAACCATGCCAAATTCGTCAGCCATGCCATATTGAGTTATCATAGCCCTAGCAGTTTCTGTTGCCTTTTCAATATCATTGGCAGCGCCAGTTGATACTTCATTAAAAATAACTTCTTCTGCTGCACGACCACCACATAGAGTTGTTATATGATTTATTAAATCTTCTCTTGTGTAGAGATTTTTTTCATCTTTTGGAACCTGCATAGTATAACCTAGAGCTCCTGAAGTTCTTGGTATAATTGTAATTTTTTCCACAGGTTCAGAGCCAGTTTGAAGGGCAGCAACAAGTGCATGACCAATTTCGTGGTAGGATACCCTCTTCTTTTCTTCTGGAGATAGGATATCTTGCTTTCTTTGTGCTCCTGCAATTACAACTTCAATGGATTCTTGTATGTCTTCTTGACGAACTTTGTCGTGACCCATTCTCACTGCACGAAGGGCAGCTTCATTTAAAATATTTGCAAGTTGAGCACCAGATGCACCGGCAGTTGATCTTGCAACAAGAGAAAAATCTATGCCATCTTCCATGAGATATTTCTTTGCGTGAACTTTTAATATTTCAATTCTGTCTTTAAGCGTTGGAAGCTCAACTCTAATTTGTCTATCGAATCTTCCTGGTCTTAAAAGGGCTGGGTCTAAAATTTCTGGTCTATTAGTTGCAGCCAGCATAACAATTCCTATGTTTCCGTCAAAACCATCCATTTCAGATAAAAGTTGATTTAAAGTTTGTTCTCTTTCATCGTTACCTGAAATTCCTGCTGAATCTCTCTTCTTTCCAATTGTGTCAATTTCGTCTATAAAAATAATGCAAGGAGCATTTTTCTTTGCTTCTTCAAAAAGTTCTCTAACTCTTGCAGCTCCACGACCAACAAACATTTCCACAAATTCAGAACCTGCAATAGAGAAGAAAGGCACATGGCTTTCGCCAGCAACTGCCCTTGCAAGTAAAGTTTTACCAGTTCCTGGAGGTCCTACAAGTAGGGCTCCCTTAGGGCATTTCGCACCAATTCTTGTGTACTTCCCAGGATTTTTTAAATAATCTACTATTTCAACAAGAGATTCTTCTGCTTCCTCTTGACCTGCAACATCTCCAAAATTTACAGTCTCGCCGTTAGGTTCGTATTTTTCAATTTTCTTTCCGCCGCCAAAAATGCCGCCAGGACCACCAGTCATGCCTGCTATTTTCTTGGCAAAGGCTCTTTGTAAAAAGAAAAATAACAAAATTGGAATTCCCCAAGTCATTATAAAGGACATAAATAAACTTGGTTTTTCAGGAATTTCTGAGGAGTATTTTACATCTTTTTCTTCCAAATCTTTAACAAGATCTGGGTCTTCCATCTTTCCAGTTTTGTAAATTCTTTTATCATCTTTTAAAGTGTAAAGAATTTGGTCCTGCCTAAAGTTTACTTCCTCAATTTTTCCCTGGCTAAGATTTCTTCTAAAATCGGAATACGCTGAGTTTTCCATGCTATTTTGTGAAAGCATAGGAAGAATCAACCAGTTTAGGGCAAAAACTGCCAAGATGGCAATTAAGTAATATCTAAGTAAATTATATTGAGGTCTCTTATTATTATTGCCTTTATTTTCCATAATTTTCCTCCTATTAAATTGGGATGAATTAAAATTTTTTAATTAAAAAACCGGATGCAAGATCCGGCTAAAATTTTATTTTATTAAAGGTCGTCTTCTATTACAGAAGATTTTGAATAAGCAGATGGCTTTGCTTCAAAAAAGTCTGTCTTAATTTGATTTGGATCGGAGTATTCGCTAACCCATTTCATGGATTCAGGTTCTTCAGTGTTTTCTTCAAAGAGATTCCCGAAACCTAAATTTCTTGAACGCAAGTTGCCAAGATACATAATGTAGTCTTCGATCATTTTTTCATTTAGACCTCTAATTTCATCGCCTATGACATACTTACCCCAAGAGATTTCTTCTTCAACACCTTTTTTAAGCATCTCTTTATATTTTTTTATATTTTCATCAGTAAATATTTCTGGATTTTCCTTTTTCATTTCAAGAATAATACTTCTAAAGAGCCAAAGGTGAGTGTTCTCATCTCTGTTGATGTATCTTATTTCAGATACTGTGCCAGGCATCTTGCCCATTCTTCCAAGATTGTAGAAGAAGGAGAAGCCTGAGTAAAAATAAATTCCTTCCAAAATATAATTTGCAATAAGAGCCTTCATGAAGTTGTCGATATTTTCATCTTCATAAAAATCTTGGTATTGGTCGCCAATAAATTTATTTCTCTTTAAGAGAACTTCATCGTCCTTGTATTGGTAGAGAATTTCTTCTCTCTCTTCTGGGGAACAAATTGTGTCAAGAATATAAGAGTAAGATTGAGAGTGAATTGACTCTTGATAACCTTGAATTGATAGACACAAATTTATTTCATTTGCCGTTACATAGGATTGAAGTTTTGGAATTTGTGCAGTTTGTAGTGAATCAAGATATATTAGAAAAGACAAAATTTTGTCGTAGGCAGTCTTTTCATGGACATCTAAAAGTCTATAGTCCTTTACATCTTGTGAAAGATTAATTTCTTCTGGTATCCAAAAATTATTCATGGCTTGGCGATACCAGTCACTAGTCCAGCTGTATTTTAGATTGTTAAAATCATTTAAATTTGTAGTGTTTCCATTAATAACTCTTCTCTTTGATGTTTCAATGTCGCCCTTTTCATTAAAAAGACCTCTTTTTGAAAGTTTCATAATTCCTCCTATTTTATGACGCACAATAATCGCAGTCTTCCACTTCTAGTGACTTACTTCTAACATAATAAACTGACTTTATTTTTTCCTTAGCTGCTTTTATATAGAGATTTAAAATTTTTCTCATTGTAAAGTCCGTTGTGATATAAAAATTAATTGATTGAGCTTGGTCAATATGTCTTTGACGAATGGCAGCAGCTTCAATTACAAAATTTTGGTCTAGCTCATGAGCATTTTCGTAAAGCCAAAAGGTTTGCGGAGTTAAATCTGGTGCAACTCTAGGTAGGATTGAGCCCTTCTTTTCTTCCAAGAAGTACCTATTCATAACAGGGTCAACACCAGCAGTAGTTGCAGATATAATAGAAGTGGATCCCGTTGGTGCAATTGCCATTATATAACCATTTCTAAGCCCATTATTTTTTACATCTTCCCTAAGTTTATTCCACTTGTCATCTTTATAAGATCTTAAATCAAAATATTCGCCATTTTGCCAGTCAGATCCTTCAAAGAAATCATAGGCTCCCTTTTCCTTGGCAATTTCCATAGAAGCAGTTATAGCATGATAATTTATTCTCTCATAAACATCGTCTGCCCACTTTAGGTGGTCTTCTATATCAGAAAATGCCATGCCAGCTTTTACAAGGGCGTGATGATAACCAGATGTGCCAAGTCCAATGGATCTATACTTCCTATTTGTAACTTTTGCATAAGGTATTGGATAGTAGTTTAAGTCGATTACATTATCAAGGGCCCTGACAGTTGTGGCAACAATATCCTTTAGGCCCTCATCATCTTGTAAATCAATATTTCCAAGTACAAGGGAGGCAAGATTACATACAACAAAATCGCCAGGTCTTGTCTTTGTAACAATTATTTCTTCTCCATCCATATTTTCTATAGTGGTGTCAAGAGTTTCTATGGCAGACATATTTTGCATAATTTCTGTGCAAAGATTTGAAGAATAAATCATGCCCTTATGCTTATTTGGATTCATTTCATTGACATTATCTCTATAAAAGGCGAAAGGAGTCCCCGTTTCTGTAAGAGATTTTATAATAAGTCTCACTAAATCCTTGACGCTCATTTCACGTCTTGAAATGTTTTTATCTGCAATACATTCTCTATATTTTTCTTCCCATTCCTTGCCGTAAAAATCTTCAAGGGAATAACCCTTTTTCTCTAAAATTTCATGAGGATCGAACATATACCAAGTTGCATTTATGTCTTTTTCTGCAAGTTCAAAAAATAAATTTGGATAACAAATAGCTGGGAAGATGTCATGTGCCTTCATTCTATCATCGCCATTATTTGTCCTAAGTTGTAAAAATTCTGGAATGTCCTTGTGCCAAACATCTAAATAGCAGGCAACTGAACCTTGACGAACTCCTAATTGATCAACAGCAACAGCAGTATCATTGGCAAGTTTAATCCATCTTATTACTCCACCAGCAACACCCTTAAAACCTCTAATATCAGAACCTGTTGCACGAACTTTTCCAAAATAAAGTCCCATTCCGCCTCCATGCTTAGAAATTTGTGCAAAATTATCAATAGATCGATAAATTCCCTTTAAAGTATCTGGAACTGTGTCTATAAAGCAAGATGAAAGCTGATTATAAGGCTTTCTCGCATTGGACATAGTTGGAGTTGCCACTGTAACCTTTAGTTTTGAATAAATATCATAAAATTTCTTTGCCCAGTAAATCTTATTTTTTTCAGGTATGGCAAGGTGCATGGCAATGCCCATAAACATCTCCTGGATGCTTTCCACAAATCTGCCATCGTGACTTCTTATTACATATCTCTTTATTAAAAGATCAAGACCAGAATAATTTAAAAGCTGATTTCTTGAATTATCAATATAATTTTCAAGTTCTAAAATTTCTTCGCGAGAATAATTTTCTAAAATATATTTTCCGTAGAGATTTTTTTCAGTTAAAAATTTTATTTTTTCGTAGAAATTATTTATATTTATGTCATGCAAATTTTCTGCAATTTTCTTTTCCAAATCATAATTTAAAAATAGGGCAGCAATAAATTCCCACTTAGGTGAGTCCTTATCAGTAAGTTCACTGGCAGCCTTTATAATTTCAGAAAGATAGGCATCTTGACTTTGGTCCTTTTTCACAAAAGATTCAAACTTGTTGTATAAATTTTCCAACTCGTATTTTTTTGGATCGTAATTTTTTCTAACAAATTTTAAAATCTTTATTACATTTTTATCTTTAATAAAGTTAGCAAATTTATCTAAAATTTGTCTTTCTTCAGAATGTCTATTTCTATAAAGAATATAGGCCTTTACAACTTCAATTTCTTTTTCATCAATTAGCTTTAATTCAACTAGATCCTGGATTTCCTCAACAGTGGGAGGATTCTTGGGATCATAATTTTTCATGAGCTTTTCTTTAATGTCAAGAGCATAATTATTTATTACATTGTCATCGTATTCTTTTCCAACAGAATCAAAGGCCTTTTCAATTGCATTTTTTATCTTCAGATGGTCAAAAGTAGCCTCTCTCTTGTCTCTTTTTAATATTTTCATGAATCCCCCATATAGTATAAATTTTTATAATCTCATATTAAATACTACTATATATTATCACAAAGAATAATTTATAAGTAGACTAATCATAAAATAAAATAATTAATTATTTTAATTTTATTTTTATTTTTCATAAAAAATTTTTTTGGAAATTTATAAAAAAATCCCAAGAGCCTTTGCCCTTGGGATTCTAATTTTTAATTTTAAATTAAATTATTGGATTACTGAAAATAAAACTTTTGCTGCTTTTTCTGCAGTTTTTTCTGTTTTTTCAGCAACTTTTTCTTCTTTAACTTCTTTAGTTTCAGACTTTTCTTCTTTTGCTTCTTCTTTATCGTCTCCTAAAAATTCTTCCATTTCCTTTTTAACTTGGTCTTGGTATTTTTTTAGAAGTTCAGGATTTTTGTCAAGGTCAGCTTTTGCTGCAAGAATTTTTTCTAATTCTTCGCCTTCATAAAGGTCTTTTAAAGTTTTTACAATTTCTTCGTCCTTTTGTCCAGTTGATTTCATTGAAGCAATCATCTTGTAATTTTCTTCTTTTTCAAGTTCTTGAAGTTTGTCTGCAAGTTCTTTTTCAGTGATGTTAAAGATATCAACTATTGGCATTCCTTCGTTAGGATCATATTTAACCTTGTAGCCAAAAGCTTCAGATACAAATCTTACTGGGATGTAAGTTTTATCATTTACAATAGTTGCAGCTGAATCAAGAGCAACTTCCTTGCCATTTACAAGAGCTTTATTTGAACCAATTGTAAGAACAATTTTGTCCTTATCTTTAGAAACTGTAACAGTTCTAGCTTTTCCATTCCAATCAACTTTTGCACCGATTTTTTCATAGAAAGCACGAGCTGCAAGCATTGTTCTATTATTCATAATTTTTGGAAGAGCTTCAGGATCTTCAAAAGTAATATCTTCTCCATTTACTCTTACTGTAACTACATTCATTTTTGGCATAATTAAATTCATGTATTCATCCATAGTTAATTTCTTAACTGATGTTGGGAAGTTAATTTTTACATTTTCGTCCTTAACTGTATCAACATTTCCCTTAACAGAAACTTTTACGAAATCAGCAAAGTTAAATGTAAAAGCAAGTTCTTGTTTGAATTTATTTTCTTCAAAAGTAGTTTTTTCAGAAAGGCTTGAGCCCTTAATCATTTCTTTGATTCCCTTAGCAGCTTCTTTTAAATCTTCTGCCTTGTATTCTTTGTTAAGTTCTTTGAAATCTTTCTTTTCTTCGTCAGTTAATGGAAGACCAGCCTTGTCAACAATTTTAAGAGCGCTTGTTGAAACAGCGTCCCAATTCTTCATAATGTTATCTGCATATTTGATAAATTCGTCAATAACAGCATCACTTGTAGTGTTTAAAGTGTAAGTGTTGCCTTCAACCTTGTAGTCAATTCCTTGCTTAATATCTTTAGATGCAGTGTCCATTAAATCTAATAAATCTGTTTTAAATTCTTCAGAGCTAAAGTATTTTGTTGCCTTTGGTGAAAGACCATTTTCTTCATTGGAAATTGAGATGTAGTCTTCCTTGATGTCCTTAAGTCCATCTCCAGCTAGGGCAAAAATGTCCTTTGACATAATAACTTCATTATCTTTTACAAAGATATCCATTTTAATTTTGTCAGGCACATCTTTGTTAAGACTTGCAACTTCTTCATCTGAACCAGCTTTTTTAGCAATAAGTTCTTTGAACTTTGAGAAGTCCATGTTCATAACAACATGAGCCTTGTCTCTTCCCATTTGTTCGCCAGTAAGACTTACAGGGAAATTAATTTTTTCAGTTTCTCCACTTTCAGGATCTTTAACTTCAACATTGTATTCTAGTTTTCCTGAAACTTTTGAGCCCTTCCAGTCTGCGACCTTTTGAGCTGAGTCAAGGTAAGATGTCGTGTTAGCGCTACAAGCACCAAGAGTAAGTGCGAATGATAGCACAAGTAAAATAGCTAAAATTTTCTTTTTCATAAATACCTCCTATTTTTCTTTATTGTATTACAAGAGAAAAAGCTTTTCAAATTAAATAAATATTACAAAATTTCTTATTTTGTGGGAAAATTTTTTAACAATAAAAATAATTATTGGCTTAAAATTAAAAATTAATTTTATAAAAATTTTTTAATTAAGGCTTTTTAAAAATAATACAAAAACAAAGTGTATATACTTTATATTTACACTATAGTCCCGATATACAAATTTGTCAAGTTATTAAAGAATTTTTTCAAAGTTTTAATTTTATGCTTTAGTAAAATTTTTTGAATTTGAAATTTTAATAATATTTTGGATATCCAAATCAAATATAGCAAAAAAACATTTGTCGAACAAGCAAATAGAGGGGAAACTTTTAGTTGCAAATGATCATTTTTATATATTTTTTTAATTATTAGCCTAAAATTAAATTTTCACATTTTAATTTACAAAAAAAAGAGACTCATTACGAGTCTCTTAAATTTAATTTTCAGTTGTTATGTAACTATAGCTCTATATCTCTTAAATTAAGCATTTAAACCTTTAGCACTTAGCTACTTCAAATGAGATACTTTGCTACTTTTCCCTTGCGGGATAAATTAAAACTCTTCATTGGAATCACCTTTTCTTAGTTACCAATTTGTTTTCATCAGCTAGCTTAACTATAGTATAGAGCATGATTCTATTTTTGTCAATGTTTTCCTATAAATTTTTTAACTTTTTTAAATTTACTTTATTTTCTTCAATTTTTCCTTTTTCTAAGGCATCTTTTATTTCTGAAATCAATTGATTTTCAGAGTTTTTTGATCCAACCTTTACGATATAATTTTTTGAATCATCTTTTCCCTTAATAATAACTTCATTTTCTTTTGACTTGGAAATAGATTTCATACCTTCATAGGGAAAATAATAATTTCCTAAAACTAATCCATTTTCATAGGATCCAACTACATTTCCAAGAACATCATTTCCATTTCTAAAGGAATGTTTTTTGGGAATTTCATAAATATCTGTCTCTTTTTCATCTTTAATAAGGAATTTTCCATTTTGTAAATTAAATAAAAATAATAAAAATAATCCCACTATAAATATTGGACTTGCCAATGTGTTAATTATATCTACATTTCTAAAATACATTTGTTGTAAAAAGTATATATTTACAAAAAATAAAAATCCTATGTAGACAAAAATATTTATATAATAAGTTCTCTTTCTTATTTTTAAACCTGGTAGCTTTGAAATATTTTTGTATTTTGAAATAAAATCAACAGCTGTCATGATAAATAAATAATTTATCAATCCCCACATTACTGAATATAATAGGGCACTTTTTCCCATTTCATTTTTCATTCCAGATAAACTTAAACCAAAGGGTATTAAGACTGAAATGCCTATAATTGCATTTTGTAATTTTTTATTCACCTTGTACTCCTTTTAATTAAAATAATCCCTCCTGGGATTATTACTCATCATATCTATTTAAATTATATTTTTCTATAACAGAAATTATTTTGTCGGCATAATTTGGATCAGTTGCATAGCCAGCTTCTTGAATATATTTTGCTGCCTCTTTATAGTCCTTTGCCTTCTTTACTTTTGCATATCTCTTAGCTGTAGAAAGAAGTTTTGCATAATGATTAAAGGATTCACTTTTAGAAGAATATTTTTTAAAATTTTCCATATATCTTCCGCTTTTGCCTTCAACATATTCTTCTGTCTCAAAGACTATGCCATCCTTTTTTTTCACTGCCTTAATGCCAAAATAATTATTATATTCAAGAGAAAGCTGAGATCTTCCCCAATTACTTTCAAGAATTGACTGTGCAATCATAACAGAAGGAAAAAGATTATTTCTCTTTGCAATTCTAACTGCCAATTTTGCACTGTCTTCAATATAATTTTCCCTGTAGTTTTTTTCTTCTAAGTCTCTTTTTTCTTGAGCCCTATTTATGAAAAAACTCATGAGAAAAATAATGGCAAGAAAAGTTAGGATAATAACAAGACAGCCGCAGCCAATTTTTTTAATTTTCATTTCTCACTTCTTCATAAAGTTTACTTATTTTTTTATTTAAAATTGGGTGGAAGTAATTTGGAATTAATTCATTTAAAGATTCCAAAACAAATTCACGCTCTGCTATATAAGGATGAGGAACAATTAATTCATCTGTAAATATTACTTCTCTATCTATAAATAAAATATCAAGATCAATTGTCCTTTCTCCCCATTTTTCATGTCTAACTCTACCTAAATCAAGTTCAATCTTTTGCAAAATATGAAGCAAATCATGGGGATCTTCATAAGAAGAAACTTTTACAACTGTATTTAAAAAGTCGCCTTGGTCAGTTTTTCCCCAAGCCTTTGTTTCTATAATACTTGCCTTATCAAGAACTTTAAGACCTTCTCTTTCCATCATTTCAAGGGCGCTTTTTATATATCCTTCTCTATCGCCAAGATTTGTGCCAATGCCGATGTAATAATTTCTTCTTTTTTTATTACATCTAACAGAAGCTGTATCAAGAGGCAAATTTATTGGCGCCCATGGTTTTTTTATTGTTAAATCAACTGACTGTGCAATTTCATAATTGTCAAAAATAAATTTTGTAAGCTTATAGGCAAGAGTCTCGATTAAATCTTCAGTTTCTCCTTTAAATAAGTCATAAAGCTCATGGGATAATTTTCCATAATCTATGGATTCATCCAAATTTTTTTCTATTGCACATTTTCTAAAACTAAGTCCAATTTCTGCACTTATTAAAAATTTTTGTCCAAGTTTTTTTTCTTCTCCAAAAAGTCCATGATTTGCATAAACTTCAAGGTCTTTTATCTTGATAAAATCCATAATTCTCCCATCAATATTTTATTTCGTGATTTTTCTTCTCATAGGACCAATTGCAAGCCTCATAGGCAGGGCACCTAAAGCAAGGTCTTGATAATTTATCTGACCTATAAAAAATATTGAAAAATTCATCTTCTGCCAAATCCTTAGTCCTGTGGTAGGCTATGCAGTTTAAAATTCTATCTTTTTCTTCACTAGAAAAATCTGTAATTTCTAAAATTTCTCTTGCTATATCAACTGATGCCTTGGCATGATTTATCCCTTCTTTAATCTCAATTACACGACCTAAATCATGTAAAAGTGCCGTTGAATAAATCATGTCCTTATCTACATCAACATCTTCTTCTAATTTTAAAATGTAGCAAATTCTAGCAACAGATATAAAATGTTCATAATTGTGCCTACAAAAGAATCTATCCCTTTCAAGGTACTCTAATTCATTTAAATAATCATTGTAGATTTTGCTCTTAATTATTTTATTTGTGTTTATCACTTGAATTCAATTAATCTAAAAGCTTCTTGCTTTTGTTTTTCATCAGTTTCTAAAACGCCTCTAGCAACTGCTGTAACAGTTTTTGAGCCAGGTTTTTTAACTCCTCTCATGTTCATGCACATGTGCTCAGCTTCAATAACAACTAAAACTCCCTTTGGTTCAAGATATTTCATCATTGCATCTGCAACTTCAATGCTAAGTCTTTCTTGAAGTTGTGGTTTTTTTGCATAAGTTTCAACAGTTCTTGCAAGTTTAGAAAGTCCAGCAACTTTTTGGTCTGGAATATATGCAATGTGGGCCTTGCCATAAAATGGAAGGAAGTGATGCTCACACATTGAGTAAAAGTTTATATCCTTTACTACAACAATATTATCTTCAGTAATCTCAAAAGTTTTTGAAAGATGTTCTTCAGCAGTTTTGCCAATTCCTGCAAAGACTTCTTCATACATCCTTGCAACTCTAGCTGGAGTTTCAACTAAACCTTCTCTAGTTTTGTCTTCTCCAATTGCTTCGATTATCATTTCTACAGCTTTTTCAATTTTTTCTTTATCCATTATAATCTCCTTATAGATTTTTTAATTACAAAAATTATTATAACATATTGATGCTTACATTAATAACTAATACCCACAAATTAGCTCCTATAATAATAAAGAGCTAATTTGTCTTTAATTTACAATTTATTTATAATTTGATACAATATTTGCCGAGGTGAAAGATGAAGAAATTACTTCTATACTTATCTATTGTTTCTATATTATTTTTATCCCCAATAAATGTAATGGCTGAAAATGTAAAAACAATAGAAAACACAAATCAAAATACAAATCAAAATACAAATCAAAATACCCAGGAAATTGATCCAAATACAATTAGAAATAAAGACTTCTTAGTTCCAACTAAAGAAGGCGTACAAAAAGCCAATCAATATGAAGCCGATAAAATAAAAAAATTGGAAGAAGTTCCCTTAGAAGGACTTACAAAATCTTATCTTTTAGGAGATTACAAATCTGGCGAAATTTTAGAAGGCTATAATTTAGATGAAGTTCGTGCAATGGCATCAACTTCAAAGCTTGTTTCAATTTTTGTTGTCTTAGATAAAGTTTCTGATGGATCAATCTCCCTAAAGGATGAAGTAGAAATTGATCACGAAGTTGCTTCTCTTACTGGTTCAACTTTTAAATTAAAGGAGGGCGACAAGGTTAGTGTAGAAAAACTAATTGAAGCCTCAATGGTTGTATCAGGTAATGATGCTATAACTGCCCTTGCAAAATACATTGCAGGCTCAACAGATGCCTTTGTAAAAATGATGAATGACAAATGTGAAGAGCTTGGACTAAAAAATTCACTAATGGTAAATCCAACTGGACTTACAGATTATGAAATCACCGATTATAACAAGATGACAACAAGGGAAATGTTTAAACTTGCAACAGAACTTTTAAAACAACATCCTGAGATTTTACAATATACAACAATTGAAAAATTAGAAGAGCCCGAGAGAAATTTTATAGAATATAGTACAAATCCAGTCCTTGGTATTGTTCCTGAAGTTGATGGTTTAAAAACCGGCTACACAAATGCAGCTGGCAGATGTGTAATTTTGACAGGTCTTGAAAAGGGTGTAGAGAATAAATCAAAGGACATGCGATTAATTTGTATAACAACTGGTTCAAATTCTGATTTTGAAAGATTTGTGGCTTGCAAAAGACTTATCACAAAAGGATTTGAAGATTATGGCTATAATGCAGTGGGAGATACAGAAAAAGAAGTTAGAACTATAGAAGTTCTTAACTCTCAAGATGAAGGAATACCAGTTTATCAAAAGGAAGTTGGATATATTCTTTCAAAGTCCGATAAAAAATTAAAAGAAATAGTAAGTATTGATGAAGATTTAAAAGCTCCCCTAGAAGCAGGTACTTCAGTTGGAAAAATTTCTTTTTACAAAGATGATGACTTAGTTTATAAAAGTGATTTAATTGTTAAAGACAAGGTTTATGAAAGAGGATTTTTTAATAAATTTAAAAAAGTCTTTGAAGAAATTTTTGTAAATATAGAAAAGGCAGCTTAAAATTATAAAAATTTTTAAATAAAAATTTCAAATTTAAAATAAAAAATTTTAAAAAACTAGAAGTGTCAAAAAAAATTGACACTTCTTAAAAATTTATATACAATTATTTTATAGGTCTACGTAGCTCAGTAGGATAGAGCACACGCCTCCTAAGCGTGGGGCCGGAGGTTCGACTCCTCTCGTGGACGCCAATATCACTTGCCAAGGCAGGTGATTTTTTAATTTTATTAAAATTTAAACTAGTCATTAAAAAGTTCTATTACATTTATAACTGGAACTTCATAGGGATGATTTTTCTTTATTATTTTCATAACTTCATCTAAATCACTTTTTCTTATTCTAAATTCAACTTTATTTTCTAGCACATCTTCAATTTTTCCAAGACTACCTATGTAGGGATTTGCCCCTTCAATTGGTCTAAAGTGTCCTGTTACAGGTGTTTCTGCGTAGCAAAAATCATAATTTTCTTCTCTTAAAAATCCGCCTTCATTTATTTTTTCCATTAATTTTTTTGTATTTTCTCTTGGTATAAATACTTCTATTTTTAAAAATTTCATGATAAACCTCCTATTTTTTTATACCCAAATTAGATAAAAATTGTTTAAATTGTTATTCATTGGTTATAAATAAATCAGGAGGGGAGATTATGATAAAATTAATAATCAAAATCCTTATTAGTGGATTAGCAATTCTTATAACTTCTGCACTTTCTATAGGGATTCAAACTGATGGGTATACAACTGCTATTATGGCAGCTGTTGTAATTGGTATTTTAGACTGGGCAATTAATAAATTCACAGGTGTTGACGCTTCACCATTTGGTAGAGGAGCTGTCGGATTTGTAGTTGCTGCTATCATTCTATTTATCACAGGTCAGATCGTAGATGGATTTACTGTATCAATTCTCGGCGCTATTATTGGTGCTCTTATTCTTGGTATTGTTGATTCCTTTTTACCAGCTGATAAAAAAACTATGTAATATAAAAATTAAGGCTCGAGATAATCTCGAGTCTTTTTTTTGTGGATAAGTGCCTATTTTTATGATTTTTATTAATTTTCTTGGAAAAATTTCAAAAAGTTATTCACATTTTTTTAATTCTATCTACATTTGTTATTAAATATTTTTTATTTTTTATTAACATTTTATTTGATATAAAAATTTTTTAATAATTTAAAAAGCCTATGATTTTTATCTCATAGGCTAAAATTAAATTATTTATTTTTCTTTTCTTTTTCATCAATACTTTCAACTGAAACAGTCTCTATAACTCCACCAGTTGCCATTTTTACTATTTGGAAAATATAATTTCCATCTTCAACTATTACTCCAGCTTCTGCTTCTTCTGCATTTTTAATTAGAAGGGCTGATACATATCCTCCAAGTGTAGTTGAATCGCCTGGATCTATGTCAAAGCCATACTTTTTGTTGAGTATTTTTATAGGAGTAGATGCAGAGAATTCATTTTGTTCATTTGTTGTGCTATCCATATTTACTCCCGTAAGTAAAAATTTTCTTACTGCAAATAATACTGCAATTGCTATTGTCGCAATAAGTAAGTCCACCATATTATCTGAATATACTAACATTTTTCTCGAAATTACAAGTAATATCAAGTGAATAATATTTGCATCTGTATGTGCAATCATCAAAACTACAAATTCTATTGCTATTACCAGTAAAAGTACATGGGAGAGAAAATTTTGAAATATTTTGTAGGAAAGTGTTGCATCACTTGTAAGTATTTTTAAATAATATTTTAAAATATCTGGCACTGAAATTATAACGCCAGCTATTAGCATAATGGACACAACTATTTCAAATAAATTTACTAATTTTAAAAGGGTAACTAAATACCTATTCCTGTTCATTATACCTCCATAGTTTTAGCAAGTTCTTTTTTCATTTTTTCTAAAACTTTTTTCTCTATTCTCGAAACTGTCATTTGAGAAATATTTAATTCTTTGGCAATTACAACTTGAGTCTTTTTGTTAAAATATCTGTCGATTAAAATAGTTTTTTCAACTTCGTCTAAATTTTCCATAGCTCTTTTGAAAAAGTCATTTGATTCTATTTTGTCAAAATATTTTTCCTCTACTCCTATTAAATCTGATAGATTTACTTCACTTTCGTCTCCTGAATCATAAGTTATATCAAGAGACTGAGGAGTATAAACTTTTGATGCTTCCATAGCTTCCATTATCTCTTCTGGAGTTGAATTTAGAAATTCTGCTATCTCATCAATAGTAGGAGTTTTTTGATATTTTTGAGATAAAGTTACAGTTGCGTTTGCAATTTTTTTAGATAGCTCTTGAATTCTTCTTGGAACTCTAATTGTCCATCCATTATCCCTAAAATATTTTTTAATTTCTCCAATTATAGTTGGTGTTGCAAAAGATGAAAATTCAAAACCCTTGTCTGGATCATATCTTTCTATGGCATAGATTAGTCCTATAGATGCAACTTGATAAATGTCGTCATAATCTATTCCTCTACCTGTATACTTTTTAGATAGGATTTCTGCAATATAAAGATGTTCTTCAATTAAAATGTCTCTTATTTCTTGATCTTCTGTTTCATGATACTCTTTAAAAAGTTGTTTTCTCTCTTCTTTTGTAAGTCTTCTATCTAAATTGTTGTATTCTTTTAAATTCATAACAAACCTTTACAATTTTTTTGACAAAATTAATTTATTTCCATCAAAATAACATTCATCAACAAGAGATTCAATAATAGTTTTTGCAAGAAATAAATTCTCAGATGAATCTAACTTATCTTTTTCGATTTCACTAACAAAAATTTTAATATTTTTTTCTTCTTCTATTTCAAATACTAAATCTATATAATCTAAATCTGTACAATTTTGTGCAATATTTAAACTCTCTGTCACTGCCATTTTTAAATCTTCAATTTCTTCAATGTTTCTATTTAAAAGATTTAAAATTCCAGATAAGGTAAGTCTAACTGTTGAAAAATATTTTGCATCATTAGGTATTTGATATTTAATTATATCCATACTACCCCCTAATTTCAAACATATCTTCAAGTTTAGTAATCTTAAAGAGCTTCATTATTGAATTATTTATATTTTCAATTACAATTTTATTACCATCTTTTTCAATTTCTTTTAGTATATAGATTAGTGAACCAAGACCTGTTGAATCAAGGTATTCCAATTCGCCAAAGTCGAATAAAATATCTTTTTTATCTTTTTCATAAATCTTTAAAGATTTTTCTTTAAATTTTTTTGTATTGTAAACGTCAAGTTCTCCCTTTGGATATAAAACTAAAAATTCATCAGTATTTTTTGACTCTAATTTAAATTCCATAAAGCCTCCTAGTCTCCAATATAATTGGCAACAGCTACAACTTTTGCATCTGTCAAATTCATAAGTTTAACACCAGAAGTGTTTCTACCTTGGATAGAAATATCTTCTGTTAAAATTCTAATAATAATTCCAGAATCTGCAATTATCATAACATCGTCTTCTTTTTCAACAACTGTTGCAGCAGCTAAATCTCCTGTCTTTTTAGTAATTTTATAAGTTAAAAGACCCTTGCCGCCTCTATTTTGAGGTCTATATTTAGAAATTTCAGTTAATTTTCCAAATCCATTTTCTGAGATTACAAGTAAATATTTATCTTCACAAACAAGATCAGATGATACTACAATGTCATCTTCACTAAGATCAATTGACTTAACGCCCATTGAATTTCTACCAGATTTTCTTACTTGTTCTTCATTAAATCTTATGGCAAGACCTTTTTTAGTTACAAGCATTACATCTTCATCATCTTTAGTCAAATGTACATCAATTAACTTGTCATCTTCATTTAATTTTATTGCAATTATTCCTGATTTTCTAATATTTTTATACTCTTTAAAAGGTGTTCTCTTTATAAGTCCCTTTTCTGTAACCATTAAGAAATTCATATCAGGGTCATATTCTTCCACTGGGATTATTGAAGTTACTCTTTCGCCTTCATCTAAATCTAAAAGATTAATAATAGCAGTTCCCCTTGAAGTTCTAGAATCTTCAGGAATTTCAAAAGCTTTTAATTTAAATACATTTCCTAGAGATGTGAAGAATAAAATCATATCGTGAGTTGAAGTAACAAAAAGTTCTTTTACAAAGTCTTCATCTCTCATATTTCCAGATGAAACTCCTCTTCCACCTCTTTTTTGTGGCTTATAAGTTCCTTCACTCATTCTCTTGATGTAGCCAAATTGAGTAAGAGTTATTACAACATCTTCTCTCTTTATAATATCTTCCATCTCAATATCAGTTCTGTCATGAGAAATTACAGTTCTTCTAAGATCACCATATTTTGATTTTATTTCAAGAAGTTCTTCTTTTATAACATTCATAAGTACATCATTATTTTCTAAAACTTCTTTAAACCATTTTATATCAGCCTTTAGTTTTTCATATTCAGCTTCAAGTCTTTCTCTTTCAAGTCCTGTAAGTCTTCTGATTCTCATGTCTAAAATAGCTTGAGATTGTGCATCAGATAATTTAAATTCTTGGTAGAATTTTTCTTTTGCTTCATTGTCATCTTTTGATGCCCTTACTATTTTTATAATTCTGTCAATATTATCAAGGGCAATAAAAAGACCTTCAACTATATGAGCTCTCTTTTCAGCTTTATCTAAATCAAATTTTGTCCTTCTTGTTACAACTTCAACTTGATGATCAACATAATATCTTATAATTTCCTTTAAATTTAAAATTTCTGGTTTTCCATTTACAAGGGCAAGATTTATAATTCCAAAAGTTGTTTGCATTTGAGTGTTTTTGTAAAGTTTATTTAAAACAACTTCTGCATTGGCATCTCTTTTTAATTCAACTATTATGTTGATGCCTTTTCTATTGGAAGCATCTGTTATATTTGAAATTCCATCAATTACTTTATTTTTAGCAAGCTCAGCTATTTTCATAATTAAGGATGATTTATTTACTTGATAAGGAAGTTCTGTAATTACAATTTTTTCACGATTGTTTTTAAAAGTTTTAATTTCTGCAACTGCTCTTACAGTTATTTTTCCTCTACCTGTTTCATAAGCAGATTTAATCCCTTCAGTTCCCATAATTTGAGCACCTGTAGGAAAATCTGGTCCCTTAATTATTTCATTTAATTCAGAAATAGAAATATTGTCATCATCAATATATGCTATGATTCCATCAATAGACTCATTCATATTGTGTGGAGCCATATTTGTAGCCATACCTACAGCAATACCAGAAGAACCATTTACTAATAAATTTGGAAATCTTGATGGAAGTATAGTTGGCTCTTTTTCATTTTCATCAAAGTTTGGTACAAAATTAACAGTATCTTTGTTAATATCTCTTAGCATTTCTTCTGCAAGCTTAGTCATTCTAACTTCTGTATAACGCATAGCTGCAGCGCCATCGCCGTCAATATTACCAAAGTTTCCTTGTCCATCTACTAAGGGATATCTTGTGTTAAAATCTTGAGCAAGTCTTACTGTTGCTTCATAAATAGATGAGTCACCATGAGGGTGATACTTACCCATTACATCCCCAACAAGTCTTGCTGACTTTCTGTAAGGTCCATTTGATGCAAGATTAAGTCCCTGCATACCATATAAAATTCTTCTATGAACTGGTTTTAATCCATCACGTACATCAGGAAGTGCTCTTGCCACTATTACAGACATTGAATAGTCGAGATAAGAAGACCTCATCTTTTTATTAATATCAACATCAAGTATTCCTGATTCTATAAAATTATTTTCAGTCATCTTTCACTCCTATGCATCAATATAATCTGCATAAACTGCATTTTCTGTTATAAATTCTCTTCTTGGCTCAACTTCTGTTCCCATTAAAACTGTAAAAGTATCATCAGCTTCAGATAAATCATCTATATTTACCTTTAAAAGAAGTCTATTGTCTGGATTCATTGTAGTTTCCCAAAGTTGTTCAGGATCCATTTCACCTAGACCCTTATATCTTTTAATATTTATTTTCGCATCGTCATACTCTTTAAGTGCAAGTCTAAGTTCCTTTTCATTATGACAATATCTGAGTATTTTTGTTCCCTTTTCTATTCCAAATAGTGGAGCTTGTGCAACATAGACATGTCCTTCTTCTATTAGAGGTTTCATATATCTAAAGAAGAATGTCAAAAGAAGTGTCATAATATGGGCACCATCAACATCGGCATCGGTCATTATTATAATTTTGTCGTATCTTAATTTTTCTATGTTAAATTCTTCTCCAATTCCTGTTCCAAAGGCAGTAATCATTGCACGAATTTCAGATGAATTAAGCATTTTATCAAGTCTTGCCTTTTCAACATTCATAATTTTTCCTCTTAGAGGAAGAATTGCTTGATAAGCTGAATCTCTTCCGTCCTTTGCAGAACCACCGGCAGAATTACCTTCGACTAAGAAGATTTCATTTCTACCTGGATCATCATTTTGACAATCTGCAAGCTTACCTGGTAGAGTCATAGACTCTAAATTGTTTTTCTTTCTAGTTAAGTCTCTTGCCTTTCTTGCAGCTTCTCTTGCACGTCTTGCTGAAAGGGCCTTATCTAATATTTGTTTTCCAACCTTTGGATTTTCTTCCAAGAAAACTGCCAAATCTTCTGATAAAACTGAATCTACAATTCCCCTAGTTTCTGAATTACCAAGTTTTGCCTTAGTTTGTCCTTCAAATTGTGGATCAGGAAGTTTTACACTTATTACTGCTGATATTCCTTCTCTTACATCTTCACCAGAAAGATTTTCTTCTTTTTCTTTAATTATGTTATTTTTTCTACCATAATCGTTCAAAGTTCTTGTAAGAGCAGATCTAAATCCTGAAAGGTGACTTCCACCTTCTTCAGTATTAATATTATTTGCAAAAGAAAGTACAACTTCTGAATATGAATCTGTATACTGAATTGCAATTTCTACAGCAGTTTCTTCTCTAACTTCATCAATATATATTATTTCATCGTGAACTGGCTTTTTCTTGTGATTTATAAATTCAACAAAGGATTTGATTCCACCTTCATAGTGAAATATTTCTCTTAAATCTTTTCTTTCATCAATAAATTCAATTTTTATGCCCTTATTTAAAAAGGCCATTTCTCTAAATCTTTTAGATAGAACTTCATCAGAAAATTCTACAGTTTCAAAGATTGTATCATCTGGTTCAAAGTAAATTGTAGTTCCTGTGTCTTCTTTTTTTGTTTCTCCAATTACTTCAAGTTCACTTTTTCTAATACCTTTGGAAAACTCTTGTCTATAAATTTTGCCATCTCTTTTTACAGTTGCAACTAATTTATTTGAAAGAGCATTTACTACAGATACACCTACACCATGAAGTCCACCAGATACTTTATAGGCAGAATTGTTAAATTTTCCACCTGCGTGAAGAATTGTAAGTACAGTTTCTACTGTAGATTTTCCAGTTTGTGGATGTATGGCAACAGGAATACCTGAACCATTATCAGTAATTTCTACGCTTCCATTTTTATTTATCTTTATAATTATATGATCGCAAATACCAGCAAGAGCTTCATCTATTGAGTTGTCTACAATTTCATAAACTAGATGATGTAAACCTCTTGGTCCAGTAGAACCAATATACATACCAGGTCTTTTTCTAACTGGATCTAGTCCCTCTAAGACCTGTATGTCCGATGCGTCATAATGTCTCTTATCCTTCGCCATTTTATCTCCTATTCTAATAAATTACTTTGCCTTCACTTATCCTATAAAAATTTGCATCAACTGATTTTAAAAATTCATCAGTTTCTGTTGTAGTAATAAAGGTCTGTAAATCTTTTAATGAATGTAATAAATACCTACTTCTATTTGAATCAATTTCAGAAAAAACATCATCAAGAAGAAGAAGAGGTTTTATTTTATATAAATCTTTTATTAAATCTGCTTCAGCTAATTTTAAACTAAGTACAATACTTCTCTGTTCACCTTGAGAACCATAACTTTTAGAAGAAAATTTGTTGATTTTAAAATCTAAATCATCTCTGTGAGGACCAATAGTGGTATATTTTTTCTCCATGTCCTTGTTTAGAGAATCCTTCATGAGTTTAAAATAATTTTCCATAAGTTCTCTCTCATCTACAAAAACTGGAACTGTTGAGAGATAAGTAATATTTAAATCATCTCCAGAAATTAATTTATAATGCTCTTTTGCAATTTCATTTAATTTCTTAATTGTCTTTAGCCTCATAATGATTATTTTTGTGCCATTTTTTACGATTTCTCTGTCATATACATCTAAGAGATTTTTATCCATATTCATTTTCAAAAGTTTATTTCTCTCGAATAAAAGTCTTCTGTATTTATACATATAAAAATCATAGTTTAAGTCAATATTAGATAGTAAATCGTCTAAAAATTTTCTTCTTTCCTTTGGTGAATATTTTATAATATTGAGATCATCAGGATTAAATAGGACCACAAACCTTGATTTTTTAAAGTCCTTTGTATTTACTTTTTCATCATTTATAAATAATTTTTTATTTTCAAATTTTGAAATTTCAACTCTAAAGTCATCTTTATAATCATAAGTATTATATCTTGTAATAATACTAGAAGAATTTTCATCTATATTTATGAGATCTTTGTCCTTTGAATTTCTAAAGGAATTTGCCCTTATAGACATATAAATTGATTCAATTAAATTTGTCTTTCCTGAAGCATTTAAACCGTAGAGAACATTTATATTTTCACCAGGATTAAAATCTAAACTCTTGTAATTTCTGAAATTAAAAAGTCTTAGATATTTGAGTTTCATTTTTCACCAATAACAAATTCATTTCCCATAAAGGAAATTTTATCTCCCTTATATAATTTTTTGCCTCTTCTAGTTTCTACTTCTCCATTAACTTTAACAAGTCCATCTAAAATCATAGCTTTTGCAAATCCTCCTGATTCAGCAAGACCTGTAAGTTTTAGAAGAGAATCTAGTTTTATATATTCAGTATTTATATTTATAGTTTCCATATTTACCCCGCAAGTCTTACTGGAAGTACAAGATAAATATATGAGTCGTCTTCCACTTCAGTTATTATTAATGGATTTACAGAATCTGTGAAATTAAGTACAATTTCTTCTGATTCTAAAATTTTAACTCCATCTAAAATATATCTTGAATTAAAAGCAATATCTAAAGTTTCATCATGTTCTGATGTTTTTACTTTTTCAAAAACATCACCAATTTCAGAATTACTTTTTATATCAATATAGCTTTCATTTACATTTAACTTTATAAGATTTGCTCTATCTTCTCTTGCAAGTAGAGATGCTCTTTCAACTGCAAGTTGAAATTCCCTTTTAGAAACAGTAGTAGAAATTTTGTGTTCATCTCTTAAAAGAGCACTGTAGCTGAAAAATTCTCCACTTAATAGAGTGCTATAAAATACAGTTTCATCAAATTTAAAAACTATGTTATTTCTTGAAATATTAAGAGTTACATCTATATCATCGTCAATTATTTTTACAAGTTCATTAAGTGATCTTGATGGAATAATAACTTTATTTTCTATGCCTGTTTCCTTAACAAGCTTTTGAATTGCCATTCTAAATCCATCTAGTGCAACAAAATTTATAAAGTTTTTCTTTATATCCATTAAAACACCAGTAAATACAATTCTTGATTCATCTGTAGAAACTGCAAAAGTTGTTTTCTTTACAATATTTTTTAAATCTTTAGAAGATATAACTATTTTTATATCCTCTTCAAGCTTTGGAAGATCAGGATATTCATCTGCTTTTTGTGTAGAAATATTAAAAATAGAGTCGCCACATTTTAGATTCATCACATAATTTTCTACATTTATATTTATAATGTCATTTTCAAGCTTTCTTATAATATCTCCAAAGAGTCTTGAATTTATTACGATTTCTCCTTCTCTTTCAACTATGGCATTTAATTTTGTCTTAATGCTTATCTCTGTATCAGTTGCAGTAAGTATTAAGGTATTGTCTTTAGCTGAAATTTTTATGCCCTCAAGTATTTGCATAGTTGTTCTTTGAGAAATTGCTTTTTGAACTATTGAAATGTGTTTTGTAAGTTCTTTTCTGTTAACCTTTATTAGCATTTTTTCCTCCTAGAAAATAGTATATTAATTAGTAATAGTAGTAGGGCTTGTTAATTTGTTAATAAGACCTTCAAACATATGAGAAATAATAAAATTTAATATTGATAACATGTTGATAAGTTTTAGGATTATAAAAAGTTATCAACAGTTATGATTTTATTTCTTTTATTAAATTTGTTATCTCAATTTTAAATATAGGATCATTATCTAAATCCTCAGTTATTTTATCATAAGCATGAATTACAGTAGAATGATCACGACCACCAAATACATCGCCTATTTTTGGAAGACTTAAATCAGTAAGTTCTCTAGTAATATACATGGCTATTTGCCTTGGATATGCAATAGCTTTCGTTCTCTTTCTTGAATTTAAATCATCAGTAGTTAAACCATATTTTTTTGCCACTTCAGACTTAATAAATTCTGCAGTAATTTGTTTTTTTGTCTTAGTTTCGTAAATATCACGAAGAACTATGGCAGCGGAATCAACTGAAATTTCAGAATCAGTGAGTTTGGAATATGCCATTACACGAGAGAGAGCTCCTTCAAGTTCTCTGATGTTACTTCTAACATTCTCAGCAATAAAATTCATAACCTCTTGGCTAACTTCAAAACCTTCGGAATCAGCTTTTTTTCTTAAAATTGCAATTCTAGTTTCAAGATCAGGTGGACCAATATCCACCACAAGTCCCCAGGCAAATCTTGATATTAACCTTTCTTCAAGACTTTTAATGTCCTTTGGAGGTTTATCAGATGTTAGGACAATTTGCTTATTTTGCTCGTGAAGTTCATTAAAAGTATGGAAAAATTCTTCCTGAGTTCTATCTTTATCAGCTATAAACTGAATATCATCGATTAATAGAAGATCAACTTTTCTATATTTATTTCTAAAGTCTTCATTTTTATTAGTTTGAATAGAATTTATAAGTTCATTTGTGAATTGTTCACTAGTAACATATAAAATTTTCTTAGTAGGATCTTGTTCTAGTACAAAATGTCCAATAGCATGCATTAAGTGGGTCTTACCAAGTCCAACACCTCCATATATAAATAATGGATTTGAAAATGCATTTTGTGGGTTTTCATAATTTTCAGACACTGCAAGTGCAGCTGCATGGGCAAATTCATTGCTCTTTCCAACTACAAATGTTTCAAAAGTGTATTTTGGATTTAGCCTAGAAACATTTAAAAAAGGCTTATTTACAATATCTGCAGGATTTGAATCCGTTGATTCATCATCTGAAATAATGCTTATATCAAAATCAATGCCAGTAATTTCCTTTAAAGCATCGCCGACTAAATCGAAATGCCTCTTATTATTTACTAGATAATCTCTTATAAAAGGTGAAGGAACTTTTATTATAATTTTCTTATTATCGTAGTCAATTGATTTTGGGAGCATTCTGGAAAACCAAGTGGAATATGTAACTTGAGACATAGATCTCTTTTCAAGTTCTTTTAAAAAAGATTCCCACATAGTGGAAAGTTCTTTGTCCATATTTCCTCCTAAATTAACAAATAATAAATTGTTGATAATTTTACGTTTATAATTAAATCTACAATTGTGAATAAATTTGTGGATAATTAAATATAAACAGTATGTGTTTAGTAAAATTGTTGATAAAATTACTTAAAAAACCGAATATTTAGAAATTTAAAAAAATAAAAATAAAATTATCAACAATTTATCAACAGAATGTTAATAACTTTATTTATAAACAATTTTGTTTTTATTCACGTACACTTTATATTTATCCACATATATTTTAACAAATATTGCCATACTTATCAACAATAAGGGATTTTGCAATCTTTATAATTAGATATTATTTTTATTATTATAAAGTTATTTTCATATCATTTTTTTTAATAAATCACCTATATTACTTGACAAGACACACATTTGTAAATAAAATGATAAGGATAGAAAGAGGTGAGAACTTTGAAGAGAACTTTTCAACCAAAAAATAAACAAAGAAAAAGAGAACACGGTTTTCGTTCAAGAATGAGAACTAGAGCAGGTAGAGCCGTTATCAAAGCAAGAAGAAGAAAGGGCAGAAAGAGACTTTCAGCTTAGGTTTTATAATGAAGGATTGTTATTTAAAAAAAAATAGTGAATTTCAAAGGGTTTATTCTAATAAGAAGATTTCTGGATCAAAATTTATTACTCTTTTTACTGTAAAAAACAATAGAGATTATCCAAGATTTGGTATTACCACCACTAAAAAAATTGGAAATGCAGTAAAGAGAAATTTTGTTAGAAGAAGATTAAAACACCTTTTAAGAGAGAATTCTCATAAAATAAAAGCAGGTTATGATTATGTTTTTGTTGTAAAAAAGGAAGCATGCGAATCTGATTTTAATGACTTTAGGGATTCTTTTTTTTCTGTTTTAAAAAGACAAAAGAAGATGATTAAATGAGTAAAATTTGTATGATTTTAATAAGATTTTATCAAAAATTTATTTCGACATACCTTTTACCAGGAAGACACTGTAGATTTACACCCACTTGTTCACAATATAGTTATGAAGCCTACGAGAAATATGGTTTTTTTAAGGGATCCTATCTTACTATTAGAAGAATTCTAAAATGCCATCCCTTTCATAAAGGCGGTTACGATCCTCTCATTTAATATTGGAGGAATTTATTAATGCATTTAATTAGTTCTATACTTGGTATTTTTGTAAAGTTCATATATGACGGACTTGCTACAATTTTACCTCATGAACCAGCTCAAGTTTCATATTTTGCACTTTCAATTATAGTTGCAACAATTATTATTAAGCTTTTAATTTTGCCACTTAACATTTCTCAAATGAAAAATCAAAAGAAAATGGCAAAACTTCAACCAGAGCTTAAAAAAATTCAAAAAAAGTACAAAAATGACCCACAAACTTTAGCTGCAAAGCAACAAAAACTTTATAAAGATGCTAATACAAACATTGCTGCAGGTTGTTTACCTATGATTATTACAATGGTTGTCTTAATTGCTTTCTATAGAGTTTTTTGGAATCCGCAAACCTACGCTTTTACAGACCCAGGTTTTTACGAAGCCATGAACAAGAATTTCTTTTATATAAAGAATATTGATCATGTTGATCCAACTTTTATTATGCCAGTTATAGCTGCTGTTTCTACATTTTTAGTAAGTTTTATTACTACTAAAAACCCTGCTACACAAGGTGCAGGTGCTGATCAAGCTAAGTCTATGATGACTACTATGATGGTTGTAATGCCTATTTTAATTTTTTCTATGGCAAGAAAATATGCAGCTGGTCTTGTTATTTATTGGACTGTTTCTAATATATTTTCAATAGTCCAACAGCTTATTACTAACAGGATTGTAGAAGAAGAGATTGAAGAAGTTGAGGTTAAGGATAAGTAATGAATTATGTAATTAAAACGGGAAAATCCGTAGATGAAGCAGTAAGAGAGGCTCTAAGCGAATTAAATATTTCAAGAGAAAATGCTGAAATTGAAGTACTTGATGAAGGTCAAAAAGGATTTTTAGGACTTATTGGTTCTAAAGATGCAACTGTTAAAGTTTGGCAAAAAGAAGACGAGACTAAAAGTATTTTAAATGAAATATTTAATGAAGAAATTGAATCAGAGAAGAGCCAAGACGCAGTTCAAGATAATGTTGAACTTGAAATCGAAAATAATGAAGTTTCTAATAATGATGAAAAAGAAGTTCAAGAAGTTATAGATGTTGAAGAAAGTCTAAAAAGCATTGAAGAAGAAAATGAAGAAATTTTAGCTACTGCAAGAGAGTTTATTTCAAAAATTCTTGATACTTTGGAACTTGAAAACATTGTGGAAATGGAACTTGATGATAATACTCTAAACATAAATGTCAATGGAGATGAAAATAGACTTGGAATTTTAATTGGAAAAAGAGGTGTAACTCTTGATTCAATCCAATATATTTTAAATTTACTTGTCAATAAAAAATCTTCAAGATATATTAGAGTCAATTTAGATTCTAGTGGTTATAGAGAAAAGAGAAAAGAAACTCTTATAAATCTTGCAAATAAAATGGCAAATAAAGTTACTAAGACTGGAAGGTCAGTTAAACTTGAACCTATGAATTCTTATGAAAGAAAAATTATTCATACAGCTTTGCAAGATTATGAAGGAGTACTTACACATTCTGAAGGAAAAGATCCTTTTAGAAAAGTTGTAATTCAAAAAGAAAGAAAATATTGATGTAAAAATATTTTTTAGAGGGCTTTATTTTAAAAGCCTTCTTTTTTATTTCTTTTAATTGTAGTAATATAGTTTAAAAGGACTGATATAATGGGAAATTTAAATGATACTATAGCTGCAATTTCTACTGCTATTGGCGAAGCTGGTATTGCAATTGTAAGAATGAGCGGCGAAGATTCAATAAATATAATAGATAAAATTTTTGTAGCTGCAAGTAAAATTAAGATGAAAGATGCAGAAAATAGAAAATTCATGTATGGTCACATTTATGATGATGACAAAAAAATTGATGAAGTTTTAGTTGTTAAGATGAAGGGACCTCACTCTTACACTGCAGAAGACATTGTTGAAATTCACTGCCATGGCGGAGTTGTATCTGTAAAGAGAATTTTAAATTTAATTTTATCAAAGGGTGCAAGACTTGCTGAAAAAGGTGAGTTTACTAAAAGAGGATTTTTAAATGGAAGAATTGATTTAACCCAAGCTGAAGCTGTAATTGATCTTATTAAAGCCAAGACAGATATTTCCTTTGACCTTGGTTTAAATCAATTAAGTGGTGCTCTTAGCGAAGTTTTAAATAAATTAAAGGATGAACTTGTATCCATGCAGGCTCTGATTGTGGCAAACATTGATTTTCCTGATGAAGATATTGAAGATGCTGCCTATAATGATCTTTTAGATAGAAGTAAAAAAATTCTTGATAAAATAGATAATCTACTTGAAAATTCTAAAAATTCAAGACTTCTTAGAGATGGAATAAATACAGTCATTCTTGGAAAACCAAATGTTGGCAAATCTTCTCTTTTAAATGGTCTCTTAAAATACGATAGGGCAATTGTTACAGATATTGCAGGAACTACTAGAGATGTAATTGAAGATTATATAAATTTAGATGGAGTTTTATTAAAAATTTCTGATACAGCAGGAATTAGAGAAACTGATGACGAAGTTGAGAAAATTGGCGTTAATATTGCAAGAGAAAAATTAAAGGATGCAGACCTTGTAATTGCAATTTTTGATTTATCAAGAGACTTCGATGAAGACGACAAAGAAATTTTAAAATTAATTGAAAATAAAAAACACATCATAATTTTAAATAAGGACGATTTAGAACAAAAGATTTCTGATGAAGAAATAGAAAAATATTTTAAGGATGATTATTTGAGACTCTCAGTAATGGAAAATGAATCTGTTATGAAAGTTGAAAAACTTATTATAGATCTGTTTTTTGATGGAGAGCTTCAAATTTCCTCTGATACAGTGCTTTCTAATTTAAGACATATAAATGCATTAAGGGAAGCAAAAAAAGAGCTTTTAGAGGTAAATGAGAGCCTAAATAAAAGGGTGTTTTTAGATTTAATTGAAGTTGACCTTGAAAATGTAATTGCTCACATTTCTGAAATAACAGGAACAATTACGACAGAAGATATTTTGGACAGGGTATTTTCTGATTTTTGTATAGGAAAGTAGGTAAAGATGTCAGATATTAAATATTTTGAAGCTGGAGATTTTGACACAGTTGTAATTGGAGCAGGTCACGCAGGCAGTGAAGCTGCTCTTGCATCGGCAAGACTTGGTGCAAAAACTCTTTTATTATGTATAAATTTAGATTCAATTGCACAAATGAGTTGTAACCCAAACATTGGCGGTACAGGTAAGGGCCATTTGGTGCGTGAAATTGACGCCCTTGGTGGCGAAATGGCGAAAAATATAGACAAGACTTTTATTCAATCAAGAATGCTAAATACTTCTAAGGGACCAGCAGTTCACTCACTTAGAGTTCAAGCAGACAAGAGAAAGTATCACGAAGAAATGAAAAGAGTTTTGGAAAATGAAGATAATCTCTATCTTGTGCAAGATGAAGCTGTTAGGATTTTAAAAGATGGGAATAAAGTCACAGGAGTATTGACTAAAAATGGGGCAAAATATAAGACAAAATGCGTTGTAATTTGCTCAGGAACTTATCTTAGATCAAGAGTTTTTATGGGAGAAGTAAATTATTCTTCAGGTCCTAGTGGTTTTGGTCCAGCAAATTATCTTTCAGAAAGCTTAGAAAAAGATTTTGGTATGAAGCTTAGAAGGCTTAAAACAGGCACGCCTGCAAGAGTTCTTAGAAAATCAATTGATTATTCAGTAATGAAAGAACAAGCTGGAGACGAAAAAATTGTTCCCTTTTCTTTTTTAAATATAGACAAGGACTATGATATTCACCAAGAACTTTGCTATTTAACTTATACTACAAAAAAATGTCACGATATTATAAGAGAAAATATTGGAAGATCAGCCTTAGCGCTAGGTGATATTGAAGGTAAAGGCCCTAGATACTGCCCTTCAATTGAAGATAAGGTAACAAGATTTGCAGATAGAGATGCCCATCAAGTTTTCATAGAACCTGAAGGATTAACAACTGATGAGATGTATATTCAAGGCGTTTCCTCTTCCCTTCCAGTAGAAATTCAACAACAATTTTATAAAGAAATAATTGGAATGGAAAATTGCAAAATATTAAGACCTGCCTATGCCATAGAATACGATGCAATTGATGCAACTCTTTTAAAGAGAAGCTTGGAACATATGGACTATGAAGGACTATTTTTTGCAGGACAAATCAATGGTTCTAGTGGCTATGAAGAAGCAGGATGCCAAGGAATTGTTGCAGGAATAAATGCAGCCTTAAAAGTAAAAGGAAAAGAGCCCTTTGTACTAGATAGATCAGAAGCATATATTGGAGTTTTAATTGATGATTTAGTTACAAAAGGAAGCCTGGAACCTTATAGAATGATGACTTCAAGAGCAGAATATAGGCTTACTCTAAGACAAGATAATGCCGATTTAAGACTTACTGAGAGAGGAAGAGAAATTGGTCTTGTAGATGACGAAAGATATGAAGGGTATCTTTACAGAAAAAATGCTATTGAAGAAGAAATTAATAGAATTAAAAAAATTCAAATTAACCCAACTGCTGAAAACAATAAAATCCTTGAAAGCCTTGGTTCAACAGAAACTCAAAACTCCTTCTCCTTATATGAACTTATAAAAAGACCTGAGCTAGACTACAAAAAACTAGCAGTTTTTGACAAGGACAGACCTTTTGTGCGTGATGATGTAATAAGAAATATTGAAATAGAAATAAAATACGAAGGTTACATTAAAAAACAAGAGATTCAAATAAAACAATTCAAAAAACTTGAAAACAAAAAACTTTCTAAAGACATTGACTACAAAAATATTGATGGTCTAAGAATAGAAGCAAGAGAAAAACTATCAGATATAAGGCCAGAATCAATTGGTCAGGCATCTAGAATTACAGGTGTTTCGCCAGCAGATATAAATGTACTCTTGATATATCTTGAACAAATGAGGAGAAAAAATGTTAATTGATTATATGGAAGACTACGGTCTAGATACAAAAAACATTGATAAATTTGAAAAGTATAAAGAATTAATTCTTGAATATAATAAACACACAAACTTAACGAGAATTACTGAAGATGAAGAATTTAATGTGAAACATTTTTTGGATTCTTTAAGCTTATTTAAAACAGATTTATTTGTGAAAGATAAAAAAATAATAGACATTGGAACAGGTGCAGGCTTTCCTGGACTTCCATTAAAACTATATAATGAAGACTTAGACATTACTCTACTTGATTCACTTAGAAAAAGAATTGATTTTTTAAATGGTGTAATAGAAGAACTTGGTCTAAAGAAAATAAGGGCAATTCATGCAAGAGCAGAAGAAATTGCAAGAGATCCAAATTATAGAGAAAGTTATGATATTGCTGTATCAAGAGCAGTTGCCAATTTATCAACTTTAACAGAATATGCAATGGCTTTTGTTAAAGTTGGAGGATATTTTATTTCTCAAAAGGGACCAGAGTATAAGGAAGAATTAAAAAGTGCAAAAAGAGCAATAGAATTAATGGGTGGAGAAGTAAAAGATGTTATCCACACTCCCCTACCTAATGACATTGATCACTATATAATAGTAATAAAAAAAGTAAAAGCAACAGATAAAAAATATCCAAGAGGCGGCGGAAAGCCAAGAAAAGCACCTCTATAAAAATTAACATAAAGAAATGCTCTACGTAGAGCAAAAATAAAATGTAATATTCTATCAATCCCATAAAAAATAAAATGCTCTACATAGAGCATCAAATAAAAAATAAAAATGCTCCACGTGGAGCAAAGCTTCAAAAAATTTTTGGAGCTTATTTTTTTGCTTAATCTTTTAAAAAAATTTCAAACATGTTATTATTAATAATATAGAAATGAGGTAAAAAATGTCTGTTGTAATTACAGTATTTAATCAAAAAGGTGGCGTTGGAAAAAGCACCACAGTTATAAATTTAGCTTCAGCACTAGCTTTGAGGGGCAAAAAAACTCTAATAGTCGATATGGATCCACAAGGAAATGCAACATCAGGCTTAGGAGTCTATGAGTTTGAAAAAATAATTTGCGATTTTTTAATTGATGAAGATGTAGATTCTATTTATAAAACCACTTTTAATAAACTCTACATAATTCCATCAAGCAGAGAATTTGCTGGAGTAGAAATTGAACTTGCAAGATACGATGATTGGCAATTTAAACTGAAAAAAATGATAGATAAAATTAAGGGTGATTATGATTTTGTAATCATAGACTCACCTCCTTCTCTTGGAGTTTTATCTATGATGTCTCTTGTAGCAAGTGACAAAATACTTATACCAGTTCAGTGCGAATACTATGCCCTTGAGGGTGTAACACAGCTTATGGATACAATAACTCTTGTAAGAGACAATTTTAATTCAAATTTAAGCATCTTGGGAGTAGTAATGTGCATGTACGATGGAAGAACTAATCTTTCTAATCAAGTAGTGGAAGAAGTTGAAAAATTCTTTAAGGATAAAGTTTTTAAAACTTTTATACCAAGAAATGTTAGGCTTGCAGAAGCACCAAGTTTTGGCATGAATATATTTGATTATGACTACAAATCTAAAGGAGCAAGGGCATATACAGATCTTGCCAAGGAAGTAATAGGTGAAATAGATGGTTAAAAAGAATGGATTAGGAAGAGGAATAGGAAATTTCTTATCCTCTAGTGAAAAAATAAGAGAAGTTATTGATGAAGATAATTCTAGACTCATGGAAATTGATTTAAATGAGATTGTTCCCAACGAAGATCAACCTAGAAAAAATTTTAATAAGGATGAGCTATATGATTTGTCTCAATCAATTGAAAAATATGGAATAATTCAACCCCTACTTCTCAAAAGAAAAAATGATAAATATGAAATCATAGCTGGAGAAAGAAGATTTAGAGCAGCAAAAGAAATTGGACTATCAAAAGTCCCAGCAATCATAAAAGATGTATCTGGTGATATTTCATCTAGAATTGCAATTATTGAAAATATTCAAAGAAAAGATTTAAATCCAGTAGAAGAAGCTATGAGTTACAAGCACTTACTTGATTCTCAAGATTTGACACAAAAAGAACTTGCAGATGAACTTGGAAAAAGCCGCCAATATATTGGCAATACAATAAGGCTTTTAAAGTTAGATCCAAGGGTTTTAAAACTTTTGGAAGAAGAAAAATTAAGCCCTTCGCATGGGAAAAATCTTCTTTCAATAAAAGATGGCGACAAACAATATAAAGAAGCCATGAAAATCATAAAAAACTCTCTTCCAGTAAATGACAATAAAAAAACTTCAAAGAGAAAGAAACAAGAGGTTGAAGATATTTTTATGGAAGATATAAGAAGTGAAATTGAGAGAACTCTTGGTACAAGGGTTTGCTTCAAAAAAAAGGGAAAAGTTGGAAAAATTGAAATAGATTATTATGGTGAAGAAGATTTATCTAGGATAGTTGATTTTCTTTTGCAGAGGGCTTTGTAATATATGAAGAGATTTTATACAACTTATTTAGTATCAGCCTTTTCAGACAGGGCTTTTATGGGCAATTCAACAGGTGTTGTAATTGATGATGGAAGGCTTACGGATTTGGAAATGGAAAATATTGCAAAGGATATTAACCAATCCGTAATTGTATTTGTAAGAGAATTAGATAGAGATAGATATTTAACAAGATTTTTCACTCCTCATGGAGAAATAAATTTATGTGGACATGCTACTGTCGCAACTTTTTATGCCCTTGCAGAAAACGAGTATATAAAAAGTGAAGATCAAGGCATAAAGAAAATTATTCAACACACAAAAATAGGCAAAATCCCAGTTGAATTAGAATATCAAAATGGAAAAATTAAAAATATTTATATGAATCTTGATATTAAATTAGAGGAAAAGTTTCATGATACAGATAAGATTTTAAAAGCCTTAAATTTATCTCAAGATGATATCGGACTTGAAATTTGTAATAATGCACAAATGGAAAAAATTTCAACGGGAACTTGTGACATAATAGTGCCAGTTAAAAATCAAGAGGTATTGTCATCAATTGTTTTAAATAAAGAGGATGCAATAAAGATATCCATGGAAGAAAATATAATTTCCATTCACGCTTTTACTACTGAAGACGGAAAAGAAATTAAACAGAGAACTTTTTCACCAATAATTGGCGAAGATGAAGAATTTGGAAGTGGAACGTCGACTGCTGCTACTATGCATTATCTAAGCTCAAATAAAATCAGTGATAGTAAAAACATAAGGGCAACACAAGGTGATTACATCGGCAGAATTTCTAAGGTTTTTACTAGTTTAACTGATGTTGAAAACAGGATTAGAGTTGGAGGAAGAGCTTACGTATTTATGAACGGAGTTTTAAATATATAATGGCGAGAAGAGAAAAGAAATCGAATAAATCTAAAATTGTTCTATTTATATTTTTTGTTGTAATTATGTTTTTTGGTGTTAGTTTAGTATCTTCGAGAAATAAAATTGTGGATATTGACCCTAAAGATGTAGATTATATTGAAATAATCGGATTTAAAACAGATAATATGAAGACTATAAAGGAAGAAAAAACTGTAAATAAAATTGTAAAAGATTTAAATAGTTTAAGAGGAAAACAAGCAAATAAAGACACCAATGCAGAAATTGCAAACTATATAAATGTTTATTTTACAAGTGGAAATAAAATTTCCTTTGTAAAAGTAGGACTTACAATAAGAATAAATAATATTTATTACAATATTAGTTCAAGAAATTCTAAAATGATTGATAATATTATAGATAAATATGGAAGATAATTTTATAAGATAATAAAAGCTGGCTTCTTTAAGTCAGCTTTTGTCATATAGTTTAAAATGGAGCTGATAGGCGGATTTGAACCGCCGACCTATTGATTACGAATCAATTGCTCTACCAACTGAGCCATATCAGCAAAGATTAAAACAATTATAGCACTTATTAGAAAAAAGTTAAATTGCAAAAAAGTCTCCCTTTAATGATATAATAAGGATGGTGATTAAATGAAATACATAATGGCATTTGATGCAGGTACAACATCTGCTAGAACTATAATTTTTGATAAAAAAGGAAATCCAGTTTCAGTTGCACAAAAAGATTTAATTAAGCACTTTCCAAAACCTGGATATGTGGAAGAAGAAGCAGAAGACCTATGGTCAAAGCAAATTGGTACTGCAGTTGAAGCTATGTCTCGTAAGGGAATTGATCCAAAGGATATTGCTGCAATAGGAATTACAAACCAAAGAGAAACAACTATTGTTTGGAATAAAAAGACTATGGAGCCAGTTTATAACGCCATTGTCTGGCAATGTAAGAGGACTTCAAAATATTGCGAAGAATTAAAAGAAAAGGGTCTTGAAAAGAAAATAAAAGAAAAGACTGGACTTGTAATTGACCCCTATTTTTCTGCCACAAAAATCAGATGGATTCTTGAAAATGTAGAAGGTGCAAGAGAAATGGCAGAGATAGGAGAACTACTCTTCGGGACAGTAGAAACCTATCTTATTTATAAATTGACAGACGGCGAAGTTCACATAACTGACTACACAAATGCGTCAAGGACCATGTTATTTAACATAAAAGAAAAAAAATGGGACGATGAACTTTTAGAAATTTTTGACATACCAAAGTCCATGCTTCCAGAAATAAAAAATTCAAGCGAAGTTTATGGTAAGAGCAAATCAAAATATTTAGGCTGTGAAATTCCAATAGCATCAGCAATAGGAGATCAACAGTCATCACTTTTTGGCACAGCTTCCTTTGAGAAGGGAATGGCAAAATCAACTTTTGGAACAGGAGCTTTTATTCTTATGAATACTGGTGATGAACTTATAAGATCACAAAATGGTCTTGTATCTACTATTGCATGGTCTATAAATGGTGAGGTAAAATATGCCCTTGAAGGATCAATTTTTGAAGCAGGATCCTGCATTAATTTCTTGAGAGATAACCTTAGAATACTTGACCAAGCAGATGACTCTGAATACATGGCGAGCAAGGTGAAAGATACAAATGATTGTTACTTTATACCAGCCTTTACAGGTCTAGGCGCACCCTATTGGGATCAATACGCAAGAGGATCTATAGTAGGTCTTACAGGCTCAGTAAATAAATATCACATAATAAGGGCAGCCTTGGAGTCAATTGCATATTTAAGCTGTGATGTAGTGGAAGCCATGGAAGAAGATTCAAAGACAAAAATAAAATCACTAAAAGTTGACGGTGGCGTCAGCAAAAATAATTTCTTGATGCAATTTTTATCAGACATTCTTGGAGTTGAAGTTACAAGACCAAAGGTAGTGGAGCTTACAGCTCTTGGCGCTTGCTATATGGCAGGTCTTGCAGTTGGATTTTGGAAAAATATTGACGAAATTAGAGAATACAATGAAATAGAAAAATATTTTGAGCCAAAAATGGAAGAGGAAGAAAGAAATAAAAAAATGAAGAGATGGCACGAAGCCATAAAATATTCCATGAACTGGGCAAAATAAATAGAAATAAAAAAGGAGATCTAATTTAAATAAATGAAGTGAACCCGTAAACACGGAACAAATTTAATAATATATTAAGCGGAATGTAACCTATAATTTATAGGGGACATT